>Ga0075424_100000380_pt1 | contig 33637 bp, 28 predicted proteins | sample SoiMethybrSBSTD3_FD_75301 | JGI IMG/M metagenome (GOLD analysis project Ga0075424, IMG submission 75301) | Bulk soil microbial communities from a Populus tree surrounding site in Tennessee, USA - Soil MetaG P. TD hybrid SBSTD3 | ecosystem: Environmental > Terrestrial > Soil > Tree plantation... | reverse complement strand
ACCTGCGAGCCGACCTGCACGGTGACCACCGCGTTGAGGGTGCCCGTGGCGGAGACGGTGGCGGTGAGCGGACCGCGCTCAACCCTGGCCGTGCGGAAACGCGGCGTATTACCGCGACTCTGCGCGTAGAACCAGGCGCCGCTCGCTGCGGCGGCCAGGACCAGCATCAGGGCCACGATCCACACACGTCTCCTCATGGCCATGAGACTACCCTTTGGGCGCTTTTATTCCTAGCGGCGGCCCAGGAAGCGGTCGAGCTCGACGATGGCGATCCAGTACGCGGCCAGGGCCTGGGCGACCTGGGACTGGGCGGTGGTCAGCGCGAGCTGCGCGTCGGTGAGCTCGATGATGTTCGCCACGCCCGCGTCGAAGCGGCCCTGACTGAGCCGGAAGTTCTCGTCGGCGGACTCCACGCCCTTCTGGGCGGCGCCGATGGCCTCCTCGGCCTGCTGCACGGTGACGAAGGCGCGCTCCACCTGCTGCCAGATGGTGAGCTCGGTGTCGCGCACTCGCGCGAGGGCGGCGTCGCGCTGGGCGATGGCCTGTTTGTACAGGGCGATCTTGTTGCCGCCGTCGAAGATGCTCCAGTTGAGCTGGAGCCCGTAGCTGTACGTCTCGTTCATGTCGGTGCCGGCGGAGCCGTAGGTGCCCTGGGCGACCACGTTGGGGAAGAAGTTGCGGAACTGCTGCTTGACTGTGTAGTCGGCCTGCTCGTACTGCGCCTTGATCTGCTTGTACTCCGGCCGCCGCGCGAAGGCCTCGCCGAGGAGACTCTTGGTGTCGAATTCGACGCGCTGGTAGGCGAGGTTGTCCGTGATCTCCGTGGGCGTGTTGATGGGAATGCCCATGAGCTGGTTCAGGGTGAGGCGGAAGATGTTCACGTTGTTGACGGCGGTGATGAGGTTGAGCTGGCCGGTGGCCACGTCGACCTCGGCGCGGGTCACCGCCGACTTGGGCTGCGTCCCCACGTCGAAGAAACCCTTGGCGCTGCGCAGGTTGACCAAGGCGCGGTCGAGGGCCTGCTGGTTGACCAGGACGAGTCGGTTGCTCAGCACGAGGCTGTAGTAGGCCTCCTTCACCAGACGCACCGCCTCCTGCTTCTGGATCTCCACATTCTCCGCGAAGGACTTGGCCCCGGCCCGCGCGGCGTCGGTGGCCGCGAGCGTCTTGCCGAAGTCCCAGAGGAGCTGCTGGGCGGTGACGGTGGCGGACGTGGTGGTGCTGCGCGTCTGCACGGTCACGTTGCGGATCATGGAGTTGGGCACCAGCTGGGCCGCCGGAGACGTTGCGGAGATCGGGACCTGATTCCAGAAGCCGTTCCACTGCCCGGAGATCTGGGGGAGCTGCGGGGACAGCGCGATGGCGATGTTCTGCAGCTGCGCCTGGTAATCGCTGATTCGGGCCATGATGATCGGCTGATTGTCCAGCGCGATCTTCACCGCATCATCCATGGTCAGGACCTTGCCCTTCGTCTCCTCGGGCGTGGGGAAGGGACGGAGGCCGCTTGGGGGAGGAAGGTATTCGCGGGGCAGCTGCTGCAGGGTCTGGCCCGCGGCGCCGGGGATTGCTCCCGTGCCCGGCGGCGGCTGATCCGGTCCCGTCGAGGGTGTGATGGTGATGGGAGGGACGGGCACTCCCATCGGCGGCGGTGCACCTGGCGTCGTCCCGGGTGCCGTTGCGGGCGGGGGAGAGGGCGGAGCGGGCAGGGGAGGTCTCTCCGGAAGGGGAGGCGTCCCCTGTAGCGGCGGAGTCCCTCCGGGCAACGGCGACGGCTGCTGTATCTGCGCCGCTCCGGGGATGGGGAGGCACATCGCGCCGGCGATGCCGATGCTCGCGACGAAGACGAGACGGGCGCGCCTCATGCGAGGCCGCCCTCCAGCGCAGTGCCGGGCGCGATTTCTTCCAGCCGGCGCGGGAAACGCTCTTCCAGCATGAGATAGAGCGTGGGAATGAGCATCAGGGTGAGCACGGTGGAGACGGCAAGGCCCCCGATGACCGCGCGAGCCAGCGGAGCGTTGGCTTCGCTACCGGTGCCGATCCCGAGGGCCATGGGAATCAGACCAACGAGGGTGGTCAGGCTCGTCATGAGGATCGGCCGGAGCCGCGTCCGCCCGCCCTGGATCACGGCCTCGCGCACGCCCAGGCCGTGGCGGCGCAGCTCATTCATGTATTCCACGAGCAGGACTCCGTTCGAGACCACGATGCCCACCATCATGATGATCCCCATGAAGGACGTGACGTTCAGCGTGGTGCGGGTGAGGAAGAGCGACCAGATGACGCCGATCATCCCCAGCGGCACCGAGAACATGATGATGAAGGGGTCGAGGAGCGAGCGGAACTGCGAGGCCATGACCATGTAGACGAGGATGACGGCGAGGAGCGAGGTGAACTTGAGGCTGCTGAACGCCTCGCGCTGCTGCTGGATCTGCCCCGCCAGCTGGAAGGTGAAGCCGGGGGGAAGGGGCAGCGCCTTGAGCTTGTCCTCGAGGTCGAGGGCGATGGCGCCCAGGTCCCGGCCCGACGGCTGTGCGGTGATCTTGATGAGCCGCTGCTGGTACTTCCGCTCGATCATCACCGGCCCCACCCCCTGCCGTACCTCGGCCACCGACCCCAGCGACACGGGCCGGCCGCCGTCACCGATGACGAAGAGACGCGAGAGGTCCTCGGATGACGACCGGTAGGGCTCATCGAGCTGCACCACTACATTATATTGATTGCCCGTCCGGGGGTCCGTGAAAATAGACGGGTTGAGGCTCACATTGCTGACCAGCGAGATAAGGGCGGCCTGGGCGATGTCGCGCTGGCTCAGCCCCGCCATCGCCGCCTTCTCGCGGTCGACCACGATGTCGTACTGCGGGTAGTTCTCCTCGCGGCTGATGAAGGGATCGCTCACGCCCGGCACCTCCTGCAGGGCGCGAGCGACCTGCCGGCTCAGATCGCGCGCCCCGCGGAGGTCGTAGCCGAGTTGCTCGATCTGGATGGGCGCGTCCGATCCGGAGTTGAGCACGCGGCTCACGATGCCGCCGAACTGGACGCCATAGGTCGTGCCGGGGAACTGGCCGCCGATCTTCGGACGGATCGCGTCGAAGATCTGCTTGTCCTGCCGGGTCCTTTGGTCCGGATCGCTGAGATACACCTGAAGCGTCGCGGCGTGCGGGCCCGTGTTGCGCGAGAACAGCCCGGAGCGGCCGCCGGGAACGCCGATGCTGGCAACAATGGTCTTGATCTCGGAAGGCTTGGTGCTGGCGCGGATGATGCCTTCCATCCGCGCGACGATCCGCTCCGTCTCCTCGACCCGGGTGCCGACGGGAGCGCGCACCTGGATCAAGAACTGGCTCTCGTCGGACTCGGGGAAGAACTCGCTGCCCACCAGGGGCAGGATGGCCAGGGCGGAGGCGAGCATGACCAGGATGCCGCCGATCAGCGTCTTGCGGTGGTCGAGCGCCCAGTTGAGGTGGCGCTGGTAGAACGCATCCATCCGATCGAGCATCGCGCCGCTCCACGCGAAGACGCGATCGAGGTAGGCCTTCAGCCTGCTCCCGGCGCGCGCTGGGTCGGCCGCGGCTCGCGTCTCGTGCTCGCCCCTGAGCCAGTGGAAGCAGAGGAGCGGCGTCACCGTGCGGGAGACGAGGAAGGACGCGAAGAGCGAGAAGGAGATGGTGAAGGTCAGGGGGATGAAGAGCAGGCGCGACTGACCCTCGAGGAACACCGTGGGCAGGAAGACGACGATGGTGGTGATGGTGGAGACGAAGATGGGCATGGCCACTTCGCGGGCCGCGTCGAGCACAGCCTTCCGGCGCGGCGTGCCGGGCATGGCGAGGTGGCGGTTGATGTTTTCGAGCTCCACGATGGAGTCGTCGACGAGCCGGCCCACGGCGAGGGCGAGCCCGCCCAGGGTGAAGATGTTCAGGGTCTGGCCGAGGAAGTACATCGCCACCAGGGTCAGCATGAGCGAGAGGGGGATGGCGATGCCGATGATGATGGTCGAGACGAACGAGCGGAGGAAGACGAGGATGACGAGGAAGGCCAAGAGAGAGCCAACGGCCGCCTCGTGCCAGAGATTCTCGATGGACTGCCGGATATAGGTCGACTGGTCGAGGCTCAAGCTGACGTTCACCCCGGGCGGCACGCCCAGGAGCTTCGGCATGGTGGCCTTGACCGCGTCCACCACTTCCACGGTGTTGGCGCCCGGCTGCTTGTTCACGCGCAGGTACACGGCGCGCTCGCCGTTGACGCGCACGATCGAGACCTGGGTCTCCGCCGAGTCCTCCACGCGGCCCACGTCCCGGAGCCGGATGGGCGTGGTGCCGGTGCGGCGCACCACGATGTCCTCCATGGGAGCGACCACCGAGAACTGGTTGTTGGTGAAGACGTTGTAGTCGAAGCTCCCGAGCTTGACGTCGCCCGACGGGAGGAGGAAGTTCGCGTCGTTGACGGCGCGGGTCACCTCGTTGACGGACAGACCCTTGGAGTAGAGGCGGTCGCGGTCGAGGTTGACGGTGATCTGGCGGATCTTGCCGCCGTCCACGTTGGCAGAGGCGACCCCGGCCAGGCGCTCGATCTGCGGCTCGATCGTGTTGTAGGCGAGGTCGTAGAGCGCCCGCTCGTCGAGCCCGCCGCCGGAGACCGTGATGATGCACACCGGGATGTTCGAGAGATCGAACTTCAGGATGAACGGCTGCTGGATGCCCGTGGGCAGCGAGCTCATGATGGCCTGGATACGCTGCATGACCTCGGTCAGGCCGGCGTCGATGTCCGCGCCCCACGCGAACTGCACGGTGACCGCGGAGAAGCCCTGGCGCGAGCGCGATTCGACGTAGCGCACGTTGGCCACCGCCGACACGGCCTTCTCGATGGGATAGGTGACGCTGCGCTCGATGTCCTGGGCGCTCGCCCCCTTGTAGATCGTGCCGACCTGGAGCGAGGGGTAGTTCAGGTTCGGGAAGAGATCGATGGGCATGCGACCGAGAGAGGTCGCGCCGAGGAGCACTATGGCGAGAGAGGCCATGAGAATGGCGATGCCATTCCGCATGGCGGCGAGAGTCAACCACATGGGCTACTGGCCGGTGCTCGCCGGAACGGTGCGGACCTTCTGCCCCGGCCGCACGAGATCCTTGCCCTGGAGGATGACCTGGTCGCGCTCCGCGATGCCCGTGACGATCTCGATGTCCTTCTGGTCGGCCGCCCCGAGCCGGACGGGGAGGGCCTCCACCGCATTGTTCCTCACCACCATCACGCTGGGGGGGCCATCGCCCACGCGCAGGGCTTCCAGGGGCACCGTGAGCACCCCCGCCCGTGTCTCCACCACCGCTTCCACCCGCGCGAACATGCCGGGCTTGAGCCGGGCCTGCGCGTTGGGGATCTCGACCTCGATGCCCATGGTGCGGGAGCGGGGGTCGAGGCTGTGCACGACGCGCGCGATGGAGCCCGCGAACACCTCGTCCTTGTAGGGATCGGCGGTGACGCGCACGGGCGCGCCCACCTTCACGCGCGCGATGTCGCGCTCCGGCACCTCGATCTGCACCTTGACGCTCCCGATGTCCTGGAGGAGGAGGATGCCGACGGAGGTGTTGGTGGTGCCTGAGGACTGCGCGCTCACCGCCGCGCCCTGGTCGAGATTGCGCTGGGAAATGTAGCCGGCGAAGGGCGCGATGAGCCGCGTGTTGCCGAGGTTGGTCCGGGCCAGGGCGCGGGCGGCGCGATACGTCTCCACCTGCGCCTGGGCGAGGCGCACCTGGCTCTCCTGCGTGGTGATCTGCACCTCGGCCAGTCGCAGCTGGGCCTCGGCCGCCTCCGTCGAGGCCTGCGATGAGTCGGCGTTGGTCCGGGCGTTGTCCCACTCCACGGCGGCGACCATGCCCTTCTCGAAGAGGGTCTTCATCCGCTGGGCCTGACGCTCGTCGTTCGCGGCCACCGCCCGCGCCTTGGCGAGGTTGGCGCGCTGGTTCTGGAGATTCGCCTTCTGTCCTTCCAGGGTCGACCGCGCTACCTCCAGCCCGGCTTCCGCCGATCCGTAGGCGGCCTGCGCCTGCTCGGCGGAGGCCCTGAGCTCCAGATCGTCGATCTCCACGAGGAGCTGGCCCTCCTTCACGAGGTCGCCGCGCTCCACGTAGATCTTCCGGATGTAGCCCGAGACCTTCGAGAAGAGCGCGGCCTGCTTGATGGGCAGGATGTCCGCGGTGAAGGAGAGCTTCACCTCGATGGTGCGCCGCTGGGGAGCCACGATCCCCACGAGCGGGTCGGGACGGGTGTGGGTCGCCCCACGCGCCTGCTGGGTGCGCGTCCAGAAGAGGGCGAAGCCGCCCACGCTCACGAGAAGGACGGCGATGACCACCCCGACGCGATAGCGTCTCAGGAGGCCCATCAGCACGGTACAGCCGGAATGGGACAGGTCATCGCGACTGGTGGCTGCCATATTCTATGGACGGCCCCCAAAGAGTCAAGCTCGCGATTCTCCTGTGTTAAGCTGACGTTCATGGCAGCGGTGACGCGACCCTCCAAGGTGGGGCGGTGGTCGGAGCCTGCCCTGCGTGTCCTGCGTGAGCGCTACCTGATTCGCCGCGACGGGGAGGTCGCCGAGACGCCCGAGGAGATGTGCTGGCGGGTGGCGGTGGCCATCGCGCGCGCCGAGGAGCGTTTCGGCCGGAGCCCGGCCGGCGTGGCCGAGGTGGCCGCGGCCTTCTACGACATGATGGTCGAGGGGCAGTTCCTGCCCAACTCGCCCACCCTCATGAACGCGGGGAAGGACAACCACCTCCAGTACTCCGCCTGCTACGTCCTCCCCGTGGGCGACTCCATGCCCGAGATCTTCGACTCGGTCAAGGCGGCGGCCATCATCCACCAGTCGGGCGGGGGCACCGGCTTCGCCTTCTCGCGGCTCCGTCCCAAGAACGACATCGTGCGCTCCACGGGCGGGCGCGCCTCCGGGCCCGTGTCCTTCCTTCGCGTCTTCAACGCCGCCACCGAGGCGGTGAAGCAGGGCGGGACGCGACGCGGCGCCAACATGGGCATCCTGCGCGTGGACCATCCAGACATCCTCGAGTTCATCGAGTGCAAGATGGACGGCGGGGTGACGAACTTCAACATCTCGGTGGCCATCACCGACACCTTCGTGGCCGCCCTCGAGTCGGGCGGGGAGTACGACCTGATCAATCCGCGCTCGGGCGAGGCCACGGGCCGGCTCTCCGCCCGCGACGTCTTCGATCGCATCGTGCACGCGGCGTGGCGGACCGGCGATCCGGGCCTCGTCTTCATCGACCGCATCAATGCGAGCCCGGCCAATCCCATCCCCGAGCTGGGCCAGATCGAAGCGACGAATCCCTGCGGCGAGCAGCCGCTGCTGCCGAACGAGGCCTGCAATCTCGGCTCGCTCAACGTGGCCCAGTTCGCGCGGGTGCGCGACGGCCGGTGGTCCATCGACTGGGAGGAGCTGGAGCGCGTGGTGCGGCTCGCCGTGCGCTTCCTCGACGACGTGATCGAGGTGAACCCGTATCCGCTCCCCGAGATCGACGCCACGGTGAAGGCCAATCGCCGGATCGGCCTGGGCGTCATGGGCTGGGCCGATCTCCTCTTCGCCCTCGAGATCCCCTACGACAGCCAGGAGGCGTTGGACCTGGCCGACCGCCTGAGCGCCTTCGTGGAAGCCAAGGGGCACGATCAGTCGGCGCGCCTCGCCGAGGAGCGTGGGGCGTTTCCGAACTGGTCCCGCTCCATCTACGGCCGCGGCCGGTCGCTGCGGAACTCCACCGTCACGACCATCGCCCCCACCGGCACCATCTCCATGATCGCCGGTTGCTCCTCGGGCATCGAGCCGGTGTTCGCGCTGGCCTTCGAGCACCGGGTGAAGAGCGGCGACCTGGAGCGGGTGCTCCGATTCGTCAGCCAGAGCTTCGAGCGGCTCGGCCGCGAGCGCGGCTTCTACTCCGACGCCCTCATGACCGAGGTGGCGCGGCACGGCTCGCTGCAGAGGATTCCCGGCGTGCCCGACGAGGCGCGGGCGGTGTTCAAGACGGCGCACGAGATCCACTGGAGCTGGCACGTGCGCCACCAGGCGGCCTTCCAGCGCCACACCGACAACGGCGTCTCGAAGACGATCAATCTCCCCACGGAGGCCGGCGAAGGTGACGTGGCCGAGGCCTATCTCCTCGCGTGGCGGGAAGGCTGTCTCGGCATCACCGTCTTCCGCGACGGCTGCAAGGGCGAGCAGGTCCTGACCCCCGGGCTCGCCGACTCAGGCCTCGCCGAAGGACCGGGAGGCGCGTTGCCCGATCGCGTGGTCAAGCCGCGTCCGCACAGCCTCTCCGGAGTGACCTACCGGATGGAAACGCCGATCGGCACCGCCTTCATCACCGTCAACGAGACCCCTGGCGGCGACCCGTTCGAGGTGTTCGTCCAGGTCGGCAAGGGTGGCTCGGACACCATGGCGGTGGCGGAGGCCCTGGGGCGGCTGATCTCGCTCGTGCTGAGGCTACCCTCGCCACTGTCCGCCCAGCGCCGGCTCGAGGAGGTCATCAGCCAGCTCTCGCGCATCGGCGGCGGGCAACCCACGGGCTTCGGCGCAGCCAAGGTCCTGTCGCTGCCCGATGCCCTCGCCCGCACCCTCGGCGAGCACATCGGCCTCGAGCGCGGCGAGGAGTCGACGGCCACGTCGTCGGCCCGCGGGAGCCGACGCCGCGTGGGCGATCTCTGCAAGGAGTGCGGGCAGGCGACCTTCGTCTACGAGGAAGGCTGCAAGAAGTGTCTCTCCTGCGGCTTCAACGAGTGCTGAGGGCGGGCCATGTTCAGCGGCGGTGACTACCGCGAAGTGGCGAGGTGGCTCGAGAACTTCGTCAACTCCCACGCCAAGCGCGAGGATCCCCGCGCGGAGGCGGTGCTCGACGCGGAGGGGCCTCGCGAAGGGGTGAGCTACGGCGTACGCGTGCGCTTCGGCGAGCGCCTCTCCTCCGAGATCGAGCTCAGCTACGCCGACGTGGCGGCCCGCCGGGGCAGCCTCGCCTGGGATCAGGCGCTCGCCGAGCGGGTGCGCGGTCTCGCCCGCGAGCCCATCGCGTCCGAACGCAGCGTGGCCCGTCCCGCCTAGCGGTGACCCGCGGGCGACGCCTGCCTCGCTGGCTCGCCCCGGGCGACTGGAACGCGTTCTTCGGTCTCGCCCTCGATAACACCACTCAGCTCGTCATCCTCTCGAGCCTCCTCATCGGCGTGTTCAAGTTCCCCCCCGACCTCGTGCTCCACCGCATGGTCCCCGGCACGGCGGCGGGCGTGTTGATCGGCGACCTGGTCTACACCGCCTTCGCCATCCGGCTGATGCGGCGCACCGGGCGCGACGACGTGACCGCCATGCCCTTCGGGATCGACACGCCGTCGCTGTTCGGACTCGTCTTCGGCGTGCTGGGCCCGGCCATGCTCCTCACCGGCGATCCCGAGCTCGCCTGGAAGATCGGCATGACCGTCACGGTGGCCATGGGAGCGCTGAAGTTCGTGCTCTCCTTCGCGGGCGACCACGTGCGGCAGCTCGTGCCCCGGCCGGCCCTCCTGGGATCCCTCGCGGGCGTCGCTGCCCTCCTGATCGCCTTCCTGCCGGCGCTCAAGGTCTTCGCGGATCCGCTCGTGGGCCTGATCTCGCTGACCATCGTGCTCGCGGCCCTGCTCGGCCAGGTCCGGCTCCCCTGGGGAATCCCGGGAGCCTTCGCGGCGGTCCTGGCCGGGAGCTCGATCTTCTGGATCCGCGCTGCCGCGGGAGCAGGCTCGGCGTCACTCGCCGCGCCGGCCGCCGCGCTCGCGCTCGCCATCCCGTGGCCGACGCTCAGCTGGGTGCCCGTGATCAGCGAGGCGCTGCCGTATCTGTCGCTGGCCGTGCCCTTCGCCCTGGCGACGGTGATCGGCGGCATCGACAACACCGAGTCGGCCATCGCCGCTGGCGACGAGTATCGCGCGCGCGACATCCTGCTCACCGAAGCGGTGGCGACCATGGCCGCCGGCATGTGCGGCGGCGTCATCCAGAACACGCCGTACATCGGCCACCCCGCGTACAAGGCCATGGGCGCGCGGTCCGGCTACACCCTGGCCACCGCGCTCGTCGTCGGGGTGGGGGCGGGGGTGGGGCTGATCTCCGCGCTGGTGAGCGTGGTGCCGGAGGCGGCGGTGGCGCCCATCCTCGTTTTCATCGGGCTCGAGATCACCGCCCAGGCCTTCATCGCCTCTCCGCCCCGCTACGCCCCCGCCATCGTCATCTCCTTGATCCCTGCCACCGCCGCTCTGCTGCTGATCGAGGTAGATCAGTTCCTGGCCGCCGCGGGCCGGAAGGTGTCCGAGCTCACCGTGCAGGGCCAGGCTGCCTTCGGCACGCTGCTCGTGCTCGGCAATGGCTTCGTCGTCACCGCTCTCCTCTGGGGGTGGGCGCTCGTGTCGATCATCGACGGGCGACTCGGCCGCGCAGCCGCGGTGTTCGGCGGTTGCGCCGCGGCCACCCTCTTCGGCTTGATGCACTCGCCCTTGCCGAGCGGCGCGGTGTTCTGGCCGTGGCAACCCGGACAGAGCGAGCCATTCCTCCTGGCGGCGGCGTACGGGATGGGGGCGGCGGCGCTGCTACTACTGGGCCGGATGCGTGCGGCGAGCTAGCGGCCGAGGAGCGCGAGCATCTCCGCGTCGCTCTTGAACTTGTTCTCCTCGACTCCCGCCTCGGTGGCGCGCCGGCGCTCCGCTTCCTCGATCCGGAGGACCTCGGGGTAGGTGACGAAGGTGGTGCCGCCCTGAGTGAGCTTGTCGAGGACGGCTCTAACCACGCGCTCGGCCTCCGCCCCGGAGCGCTTGGGGGTGGACGCGAGGCCTGCGAGCACGCGCTTGATGCCCGTCTCCGCATCGAGCCGCGCGCGGCCGACGACGCCTTCGCTGGCGCGTCGCGCCCAGCCCACGACGTAGACGCCGGCGATCGGCTGCTGGGTCTGGGGTTCCCAGACCTGGTAGGCCGCGCCCGCATCCTGACCCGCCTCCGGCGCGGTGACGTAGAGGCCGTCCTTGTAGGGGAGGCCGAAGCGCTCGTCCACGCGATCGCCCACGGCGAAGACCACCGTATCGCACGGGATGAAGGAGAGCTGCCCGGTGCCCACCGCGTTGATTCGGTCCCCCTTGCGCTCGAGCCGGTTCTCCTCGATCTCGAGGCCGATGACGCGCCCGTTCTCTGCCACCACGCGCTTGGGCGAGGCGAGGAAGCGGAAGCGCAGGCGTGCCCGCGTCCGCTCGCCGGGCTCGATCTGATCGGCCAGCGCCTTGTGGAGCTCGTCCGGGTTCTGCCCGGCCGCTTCCAGCCGGGGGCGCACGCGCTCGATCTCCTGCCGGTGGGCCTCGCGGTCGAAGGCGTCCTCGACGTCTCCGAATTCCTTGTCGTCGTATGCCTTCTCGAAAGGCCCGCGGCGGGCGATCGCGATGATCTCGTCGCAGTCGCAGTAGTGCGAGCAGTAGTTCGCGATGTCGACCATCACGTTGCCCACACCCACGATGGCGACCCGGCGCCCCATGGGGAACTCGCGCTCGGAGAAGGGAGGCAGGCGGTTGTAGTGATAGACGAGGTCCTTGGCGTGGTAGACACCAGGCAGCCGCTCGCCCTCCACCCCGAGATACTTCGTGCCCTGCGCGCCGTGGGCGAACACGAGGGCGTCGAAGCCCAGGCGCTGCAGGTCGGCGACGGTGAGCGCTCCGTCCGAGCCCACGGTCACGTGCCCGAGGTAGGTGACACGGGGATCGCTCAGGATCTTCTGGAACTGACGCCGCAGCCCGCCCTTCATCTTGTACTTGTCGAGGAAGATGCCGTACTCGGCGAGCCCGCCCGGCTTGATGTCGCGGTTGAGGAGGAGGACGCGGCAGCCCGCGGCGGCGAGGGCCCGGGTGGCGAAGAGCCCGGCCGGGCCCGCCCCGATCACCGCCACGACGTGCACGAGCTCGTCTGCCATACGAGGGGGAAAGATAGCACACGAGTCTACGGCCAGAATGCGCGATCCCGCTTGACCGTCCGACAAGGCGAATGCTACACGTGAGTGCGCATTGCGGGTGGTCCACGGCACCACTGACCGAGGAGGCAGCTGCATGATGAGGAGGCTCACGAAGTCATCGCTCGTCCTGGCGCTCGGCGTGCTCGCGCTCGCCGGGATGGCGTATGGCCAGGCGGCGTGGCAGGCGCCGCCCGGGGAGAAGGCGAAGAAGAATCCCTTGCCGGCGGATGCGAAGGTCGTGGATCAGGGGCAGAAGATCGCCCAGATCAACTGCGCCACCTGCCACGGCGCCAAGGGCAAGGGCGATGGCGTGGCCGCAGCCGCGCTCAGCCCCAAGCCGGCGGACTGGACGTCGAAGAAGATCCAGGACGAGTCGGACGGTGAGCTCTTCTGGAAGATCAGCACGGGACGAGGCGCGATGCCGTCCTGGAAGCACCTCCCGGAGAACGACCGCTGGGCGCTCGTCCGCTACATCCACTCGCTCGGAGGAAAGTAGACGAGGTGATCCCGGGCCGACCCCCGACGACGAGAACGCCGACGGGGTGTCCGGCGCCGTTCGACTCACGTGTCGCGGCTGTTCAGTGCGGGCGCTGCGCGATCGGGGTCCTCGAGGACGAGGAGCCGATCCGCTCCATGCTCGTGGATGCGCTGAGCGAGGCCGGCTATCGCGTCGAGTCGGCCACCGACGGCCTCACGGGCCTCGCGCATTTCCAGGGAGGCCAGTTCGACGTCGTGCTCACCGATCTCTCGCTGCCGGAGTGCTCGGGACTCGACGTGGCGCGCTCGGTGAAGGGCCTCCAGCCGGAAACGCCCGTGGTGCTGATCACCGGATGGGGACATCTGCTCGACCCGCTGCGGCTCCGCGAGAGCGGCGTCGATCTGATGCTGGTCAAGCCCTTCCGCCTCGAGCGCGTGATTTCCGTGGTCGCGGACGCCCTCCGCCTACGGTGCGCCGGCTAGTCGTCCCTCAACTTTCCCTTTCTTTTCTATCGTTTGCATGGCGTCACCTGCGAGCGCCGGCGATGTCCTTCAGGCGATGGTGCAGAGCATCCCCTGTGCAATACTGGGGAAAAGATGACGTATGTGAGAGCCTCCGCAGTGATGACCCGGCAGGCGCGCCGGGCCAGGCCAAGCCCGCTGCCACGCTTCCCCTCCTCGGAGAACCATGGCGAATAGAGCAGGGCAGTGGAAGGTCCCGGACCCTGTCAATCCGTCACCGACCTGGAGCCCGCGCTCGGTCAAGTGGGCGTGGCTCGAGTTCGTGATGCCGTTGTTCGCCCTCGCCCTGCTCCTCGTGTTCTTCAAGCCGGAGTACGTTCCGCGCATGTTTCTCGAGAACGCGACGTCCCCGCAGGCGTGGGCGGTGTGGGCCTTCCTGGGCGCGGCGGGCGGCGTGCTCACCTTCTCCGGGCTCCTCGTGGTCTTCTTCCTGCTGTACTCGCCCGTGTACCTCGCGGGCAAGCTTCCGCTGCTCACGGGAGGGGGCGGTTGGACGGATATGCGCGAGATCCGCTTCTACTGTCTCTGCTTCGTCATCCTCTTCGTGCTGCTGGGGCTCCTCCTGTGGGACTGGCGGTGGTTCGTGGCCGCCTTCCTGATCGTGGCCGGCTTCGCCCCCGCGCTCTGGCGCCTGCTCGTGTGATCCCATGAGTTGACAGGCCCCGGGCCGCTGGCTATCCTTGGGCAGCATATGGATGAAATCGCGGTCTTGGTGCTCAACTACACGTATGAGCCGCTGCATTTCACCAACGCCCGGCGAGCCGTCACCCTCCTTCTCGCCGGCAAGGCCGAAAGCGTCGAGTCCTCTCCCCGGGTCGTCCGCTCGCCCTCGCGGGTGTTCCCGCTGCCGTCGGTAATCCGGCTCGCCGCCTACATCCGCAAGCCCTTCCTGGAACGGGTCGCCTTCAACAAGAAAAACATCCTGCGTCGCGACGGCTACACCTGCCAGTACTGCAGCCGGCGAGGCGAGAAGCTCACCGTGGATCACGTCATGCCGCGTTCCCGGGGCGGCCAGACCACCTGGACCAACGTGGTGGCGGCCTGCCTCCGCTGCAATCTCTTCAAGGGGAACCGAACGCTGGAGGAGGCTCGATTGCGGCTCATCCGCGAGCCCGTGCATCCCCAGTTTCTCTTCTCCGTGCACCTCATGCGGCATCCCCACGCGACGAGCTTCCTCGACTCGTGGCGGAAGTATCTCGTCGCGGTTCCGACCAGCCCCTGAGCAAGTCCTTCCGGCTGTCCTCCGAGTTCGAGCCGGCGGGTGACCAGCCGCGCGCCATCGATCGCCTGAGCGAGCTCCTCGCCGAGGGCCATCCCCACACCGTCCTTCTCGGCATCACGGGCAGCGGCAAGACCTTCTCCCTCGCCAACGTCATCACCCGGCTCGGCCGGCCCGCCCTCGTGATCTCGCCCAACAAGACCCTGGCCGCTCAGCTCTACGGGGAGTTCAAGTCCTTCTTCCCCGCCAGCGCCGTCGAGTACTTCGTGTCGTACTACGACTACTACCAGCCCGAGGCCTACATCCCGCAGTCGGACACCTACATCGAGAAGGACGCCCTGGTGAACGACGAAATCGACCGGATGCGGCACTCCGCCACCACCTCGCTCTTCGAGCGGCGGGACATCGTGGTGGTCGCCTCAGTGTCCTGCATCTACGGCATCGGGGCGCCCGAGACGTACCAGGGCATGCACGTGGGTCTGGAGGCGGGGCAGACCGTCGAGCGCGACGTGCTCATCCGGAGCCTGGTCGCCATCCAGTACGAGCGGAACGACGTGGACTTCCGGCGCGGGACCTTCCGGGTGCGGGGCGACGTGGTGGAGATCTTCCCCGCCGCGGCGGAGTCGGAGGCCCTGCGCGTGGAGCTGTGGGGCGACCAGGTGGAGAAGCTCTCCACCCTCGATCCCCTCCGCGGGGTGACCACGGGCTCGGTGGCGAGCGTGCGCATCTATCCGGCTAGCCACTACGTCACGCCGGCCGACCAGCTGGAGCGGGCGGTGGCGGGCATCATGGACGAGCTGGGGGAGCGGCTCCGCTTCCTCAAGGGGAAGAACCGTCTCCTCGAGGCGCAGCGCCTCGAGCAGCGCACCCTCTTCGACATGGAGATGCTGCGCGAGATCGGCTATTGCCACGGCATCGAGAACTACTCCCGCCATCTCTCGGGACGGAAGCCCGGGCAGAACCCGCCGACCCTGATGGACTACCTGCCCAAGGACGCGGTGGTGATCATCGACGAGTCCCACGTCACCGTGCCTCAGATCCGCGGCATGTATCCCGGGGACCGCTCTCGCAAGGAGGCCCTCGTCGAGTACGGCTTCCGCCTCCCCTCGGCCTTCGACAACCGTCCGCTCACCTTCGAGGAGTTCGCGGCCATGGTGCCGCAGACCCTCTACGTCTCGGCGACGCCGGGCCGGTACGAGCTGGACCTCGCCGGTGGTCACCGCGCGGGACCGGGCGAGTCGTGGCAGGGCGGGGCGGTGGCCGAGCAGATCATCCGGCCCACCGGCCTCATGGACCCGAAGATCACCGTGAAGCCCGCGGGGCTCCAGGTAGACGATCTGATGGCCGAGGTGCGGGCGCGCGCCGAGCGCGGGGAGCGCGTGCTCATCACCACGCTGACCAAGCGCATGGCCGAGGACCTCTCGGAGTACTATCAGCAGAGCGGGCTGCGCGTGCGCTACCTCCACTCCGACATCGACACCCTGGACCGGGTGGCGGTGATCCGCGAGCTGCGCATGGGCAAGTACGACGCCCTCATCGGGATCAACCTCCTCCGCGAGGGACTCGATCTCCCCGAGGTGTCCCTCGTCGCCATCCTCGACGCGGACAAGGAGGGCTATCTGCGCTCCGCGACCTCGCTCATCCAGACGGCGGGCCGGGCGGCCCGGCACGTCAACGGCGAGGTGATCATGTACGCGGACAGCGTCACGGGCTCGATGCGCGAGGCCATCGCGGAGACGGAGCGCCGGCGCGTCGTCCAGCAGGCGTACAATGAGGAGCACGGCATCACGCCGGAATCGGTGAAGCGCGGCATGAAAGACCTCCTCGACAGCGTGCCCGAGCGGGACTACTACACGGTGGACGTGCCCGAGCAGACGCTGCCCACCTGGGAGAGCCCCGAGGCGCTCCAGCGGCACATCGCCGAGCTGGAGGGGGCGATGAAGGAGGCGGCGCGGCGACTCGACTTCGAGCGGGCGGCCGAGCTGCGCGACCGCATCAAGGCGCTCAAGAAGGTCGAGCTGGGCGTCCGCTGAGGGGCCTCGCGCGCTGACATGATCATCAAGTGGACGCTCGTCTTCTTCGCGGCTCTCTCCGTCGCCCTCGTCGTGCTGACCAAGGTGATCGCCTTCCTGAACCCGCCCCGGCCGGGCCAGCCGCGGCCGCCCGTGCTGCGCCGGCTGAACCGGATGCTGCGGTGGACCGTGCTCATCCCCGCCGCGATCGGGCTGGCCGTGCTCGTGGTGACGCTGTGGCTGGGCGCGTAGCGGCCGTCGATCTCACCCCGAAGCTCGCCCAGCTTCCCGATCGGCCTGGCGTCTATCTCTACAAGGACGCCAAGGGGCAGATCATCTACGTGGGAAAGGCGGCCTCCCTCCGGGGTCGGGTGCGCTCCTACTTCCAGGACTCGCGGCCGCGCGACGCGAAGACGGACGCTCTCGTCGGCCAGATCCACGATCTCGAGTTCATCGTCACCGGCAACGAGCTGGAAGCGCTCATCCTCGAGTCGAACCTCGTCAAGCGGCACCGCCCCCGCTACAACATCATCCTGCGCGACGACAAGCACTACCCCTTCCTCAAGCTCACCACCAACGAGGAGTATCCGCGCCTGGTGGTGGCCCGTCGCGTCCAGCAGGACGGCGCCGCCTACTTCGGGCCCTTCTATCCGGCCACCGCCATGCGGGAGACCCTCCGCCTGGTGCGCCAGCTCTTCCCCCTGCGGACCTGCCGCATCACCATCGACGGCAAGAAGGCGCGGCCGTGTCTGCAGTACTACATCCATCGCTGCAACGCGCCCTGCACGGCCCTGGAGACGCGCGAGGGTTACGCCCAGACCGTGCGCGACGTGGAGCGCTTCCTGGAGGGGAAGAACGACGGCCTCGCTCAGGAGCTGACGGCCCAGATGGAGGCGGCGGCGGCCGAGGAGAAGTTCGAGATCGCCGCGAGGCTCCGCGACCGCGTGCAGGCGCTGAACACCGTGCGCGAACGCCAGAAGATCATCTCCACCGAGGACAGCGACCAGGACATCGTGGGCCTCGTGCGGCAAGGGCCGGACGCCTGCGTGCAGCTCTTCTTCGTCCGCCGGGGCCGGCTCCTCGGCCGCGAGTCGTTCTTCTTCGACCGGCTGGGCAGCGCGAGCGAGGGCGACGTCCTCTCCGCCTTCCTCCGCCAGTTCTACGCGCGCGAGGTCGTGCCCGCTCCCGAGATCCTGCTGTCCGCCGAGGTGCCCGAGGCTGCCCTCATCCAGGAGTGGCTCAGCGCGCGCCGGGGCGGGCGGGTGGAGCTGGCCGCGCCGCAGCGGGGACGGAAGCGCGACCTCGTGGTTATGGCGGAGGAGAACGCGGTGCTGGCCCTGCAGAGCCATCTCCTCGCGCGGGGTAACCGGACGCAGGCCGTGCTCGATGAGCTGCAGCGGACCCTGGGCCTGCCCGAGCCGCCGCACCGCATCGAGGCCTTCGACATCTCGACCTTCCAGGGCGGCGAGACGGTCGCTTCCCTGGTTGTGTGGCAGGACGGCGAGATGAAGAAAGACGACTACAAGCGCTATCGCATCCGCACCGTGACGGGCACAGACGATTTCGCGGCCATGCACGAGGCGGTGAGCCGGCGCTACGGGCGCGCCCTGGAGACGGACGGCGCCCTGCCCGATCTCGTCCTCCTCGACGGAGGCCGCGGCCAGCTCGGCGCCGGCCTCAAGGCTCTCGAGGCCCTGGGCCTCGACTACCTGCCCATGGTGTCGCTGGCCAAGCGCGCCGAGGAGGTCTACACGCCCGATCGCCTCGAGCCCCTCGTGCTCGATCTCACGTCGCCGGCCCTGCAGGCGCTCCAGAAGATCCGCGACGAGGCGCATCGCTTCGCCATCACGTATCACAAGAAGCTGCGCACCCGGCGCACCATCAGCTCCGTGCTGGATCAGATCCCTGGGGTGGGACCCGCCCTGCGCACGAGCCTCCTCAAGACGCTGGGATCGGCGAAGGCCGTGCGCGAGGCGTCGGTTGGGCAGCTCGCTGCGGTGCCCAAGGTCTCGCCCCGGCTCGCCGAGCGCATCCACGACTTTTTTCATCCCGCCCCGGCGGATTCGGAACCGTCCGGGACGGAACCGGGTTAGACTCGCCGAGATCCTTTGCGAAAGGAGGTGACCCGATGAAGAGGATCCTGATGGCTCTGGCGCTGGTGCTGGCGACCGCGGGTGCGGCGCTGGCGAATCAGTGCCCGCTGCTGATCAAGCAGATCGAGGACGCGACGGCCGGCAAGACCGACGACGCGTCCAAGAAGGCTCAGGCGCTCGCCAAGGAAGCGAAGGCGCTCCACGATTCCGGCAAGCATGCCGAGTCCATCGCCAAGGCCGACGAGGCCGCGGCCGCAATCGGCCTCACGCTGAAGAAGAAGTAGCCTCAGCCTGCCCGCCCCGGGGGCTTTTCCTCCAGCCCCCGGGGGCCTTTCTTGCTCCTGTCTCCTAAGTGTGGGAAAATCAGCGCGAATATGGCCACCGACGACCGCGCAGACCGCTATCCATTCCGTGAGATCGAGGCGAAGTGGCAGCGCGCATGGCAGGAGAGCGGCCAGTTTCGCGTGACGGAAGATCCCACGCGCCCGAAGTACTACTGCCTCGAGATGTTCCCGTATCCCTCCGGCCGCATCCACATGGGCCACGTTCGCGTGTACACGATCGGTGACCTCATCGCGCGCTTCCGATGGATGCGCGGCTTCAACGTGCTCCATCCCATGGGCTGGGACGCCTTCGGCCTGCCCGCGGAGAACGCGGCCATCGACAACGGCGTGCATCCCGCGGTGTGGACGCACGAGAACATCGCCAACATGAAGACGCAGCTCAAGCGCCTCGGCATGTCCTACGACTGGGACCGCGAGCTCGCCACCTGCGATCCTTCCTACTACCGGTGGGAGCAGCTCGTCTTCATCCGCATGTTCGAGCGCGGCCTCGCCTACAAGCAGCGCTCCAAGGTGAATTGGTGCCCGTCCTGTCAGACCATCCTTGCCAATGAGCAGGTGGAGAACGGGCGGTGCTGGCGCTGCGACTCCGAGGTGACGACCAAGGAGGTCGAAGGCTGGTTCTTCAAGATCACCGACTACGCGGAGGAGCTCCTCGCGTGGACGGACCGGCTCCCCGGCTGGCCCGAGCGCGTGCTCGTGATGCAGCGCAACTGGATCGGGCGCAGCGAGGGCGCCGAGTTCGAGCTGCCCATGGCGGGCCGCGACGGTCTCGCCATCACCATCTTCACCACGCGCCCCGACACCTCCTTCGGCATGACGTACGCCGTGCTCGCCCCCGAGCATCCGCTGGTGGACCGGCTCGTGTCGGATCCGGGGGAAGCCGAGCAGGTGCGGGCCTTCCGCCAGGAGGTCGCGCGCGAGTCGGAGATCGAGCGCCTCGCCGCCGACCGCCCGAAGCGCGGCCTCCGCCTCAAGGCGCGCGCCGTCAATCCCTTCACGGGGAAGGAGATCCCCCTCTTCCTCGCCGACTACGTCCTCATGGGCTACGGCACCGGCGCCATCATGGCCGTGCCTGGCGAGGACCAGCGCGACTGGGACTTCGCCAAGCAGCACGGGCTCGACATCGTCGCCACCGTGCAGCGCCCCGCGGACTGGCAGGAGACGCAGGCCTACACGGGCGACGGGGTGAAGATCAACTCCGGCTTCCTCGATGGCCTCTCCGTCGAGGAGGCGAAACGGAAGGCCATCGACTGGCTGGTGGAGAAGAAGATCGGCCGCTCCAAGATCAACTACCGTCTGCGCGACTGGGGGATCAGTCGGCAGCGCTACTGGGGCGCGCCCATCCCCATTCTCTACTGCGAGCGTTGCGGCATGGTCCCCGAGAAGATCGAGAACCTGCCCGTGGTCCTTCCTGAGGACGTGCAGATCAGCGGCAAGGGCGGCTCACCTCTCGCCGAGATCGCCACCTTCGTCCACGCCACCTGTCCCAAGTGCGGCGGGCGCGCCCGGCGCGACACCGACACCATGGACACCTTCGTGGAGTCCTCCTGGTACTTCCTCCGCTACTGCTCACCTCGCTACGAGGAGGGCATGTTCGAGCGGAAGGCCGCCGAGTACTGGATGCCCGTGGACCAGTACATCGGCGGCATCGAGCACGCGGTGCTGCACCTCCTCTACGCGCGCTTCTACACCAAGGTGCTGCGCGACCTCGGCATGATCACCCTCGACGAGCCCTTCGCCGCCCTCCTCTCCCAGGGCATGGTCATCAAGGACGGGGCAAAGATGTCCAAGTCCAAGGGCAACGTGGTCGATCCCGATGACATGATCCGCCGCTTCGGCGCGGACGCCACCCGGCTCTTCACCCTCTTCGCGGCGCCGCCTGAGCGCGACCTCGAGTGGACGGAGAGCGGCGTTGAGGGCGCCGCGCGCTTCCTCAACCGCCTCTGGCGCTTCGTTCATGCCCACGAAGGCGAGATCAAGGGTGGGGGAGCGGCGCCGTCGGGGGGACTCTCCGAGGCGGGACGATCCTTCCGCCGGGTGATCCACGAGACGATCAGCCGCGTCACCTCCGACGTGGAGCGCGACTTCCACTTCAACACGGCGATCAGCGCGGTCATGGAGCTGGTCAACGCCCTCCACGACTTCGAGCGCGACTCCCTCGATCGCGCCGCCCGCGAGGAGCGCGGAGCCCTGCTGCGGGAGGCGGTGGACGTGACGCTGCGCCTCCTCGGTCCCGTCGCTCCCCACTTCACGGAGGAGCTCTGGGAGGGGCTCGGGCACAAGCGGAGCCTCTTCATCGAGCCTTGGCCCACCGCGGACGAAGCGGCGCTGGTCAAGGAGCAAGTGACGGTGGTGGTGCAGGTGGACGGCAAGGTGCGGAGCCGTCTCACCGTGGACGTGGCCGCGCCCGAGCAGGCGGTGCGCGAGCAGGCCCTCGCCGAGGACAAGATCCGTCCGTGGCTCGACGGACGCCAGATCGCCAAGGTGGTGGTCGTGCCTGGGCGCCTCGTGAACATCGTGACGCGGGCATGAGCCGGCTGCTCACGCGCGGCTTCCTGGCCGCTCTCGTCCTGTCGTCGGTCACCGGCTGCGGCTACACCCTCCTGGGCAATCTCCCCGATCACCTCAAGACGGTCTCTGTCCCCGTCTTCAAGAACCGCAGCTCGGAGGCGGGGGCGGAGAGCACGATCACCGCGGCCGTGGTCAATGCCTTCACCACCAATGGGCGACTGCGCGTGGTGCCGCTCGACCGCGCGGATTCCGTCCTCGAGGGCGAGATCACCAACTACAGCGTCCAGTCGCTCACCTACGACAGCAAGCTCAACCTGCGCTCCTATCAGCTCACCGTGAGCATGGACGTGCGCTTCCGCGACCTGAAGCGGAGCGAGCTCCTCTGGTCGCAGAATGGCCTCACGGAGCAGGTCTCCTTCGACGTGGCCGGCCAGGTCTCGGACACGATCAGCCGCGAAGAGGGCGCCGTGAAGCAGGCGGCCCTCGAGATCGGGCGGAAAGTGGTCAGTCGCGCGGTCGACCGCTTCTAGTGCAGTACTCGGCCTGGCTCCGCCAGATCGACCAGGGGCAGGTCGCCCCCGTCGTCCTCCTCCACGGCCCTGAGGCCTTTCTCGTGGAAGAAGCGGTGGCCCGCCTCACCCGCGCCGTGTGTCCCGATCCCGCCCTGCTCGCCATGAGCCGTGATGTCCTGGAGGCGCGCGAGGCGGGCGCGGACGGCATCGTGCGCGTCGCGGAGACGCTGCCGTGGGGGACGCCGAAGCGGCTCGTCGTCGCCCGCGGCGTCGAGGGCTTCGGCCCCAAGCAGGCCGAGCCGCTCATCGAGTACCTCCGCTCTCCGAATCCCAGCACCGTCCTCGCGCTGTGCGTCCTCGTGCCACTGGCCCCGTCGCACTGGCTCGCGAAGGCGGTGGCGCCCGCGTCCGTGGTGGAACTGCCGCAGCTGGCCGGGCGTGCGCTCGCGTCCTGGCTCCGGGCCCGCGCCTCCTCCGAGGGCTACGAGCTGAGCGACGAGGCGGCGCAGCTCCTGATCACCCTGGTCGGCGACGATCCTGCCGCCCTCGCGGGCGAGGTGGCCAAAGCCGCGGTGGGCGGGGGAGCGGAGAACCGGCGGGTGGGCGTCGCGGAGGTGCGCGCGGTGGTGGGCGAGCATCGCTCGCGCGAGGTCTTCGAGCTCACGCGCGCCGTCGAGCAGAAGGATGCCGCGGTGGCGCTGCCGATGCTGGAGCGGCTCCTCGCGGGAGGCGAAGAGCCGCTCCGCCTCCTTGCCATCCTCGCCGGCCAGGTGAGGCGCCAGCCCGCGTCCGCGGCCCCGGCCCGGCTGTTCCGCTGCTGGCAGGCCGAGCGCCGGCTCAAGATGGGGGGACCGCCGCGCCCGGAGCTCGCGCTCCTCGTCGCGGATCTGTGCCGCGCGTGAGGGCGCTCCTCGCCGTCGGCGTCCTTCTCGTCGCCGCGGCGCTTCTCCCCGGGCGAGCCGACGCCTTGACGGCCGGCGCGTCCTCCCTCGTGGTGGATCTGCCCACCGGCGTGCCCCTCGCCGGCTACGGCAGCACGCCGCGGCGGGCGTGGATTCCCGACGTGACCGGGCGATTGCCGTACGCGTTCTGGTTCAATCCGTCCACAGGCGTCCACGATCCGCTCCGGCTGCGCGCCCTCGCCCTGGAAGGCGACGGCGTGCGGGTGCTCTGGCTCTCCGCGGACCTCGTGGGCACGGACCCCACGCTGGTGTCGGAGCTGAGCGCGAGGCTCACGCGGGCGGGCGGCTCACCGGGCGTGGTGGTCATCTCCGCCAGCCACACGCACTCCGGTCCCGGCGCCTTCGCGGACTCCGCCTTCTGGGGATTCCTCGCCGCCGATCGGGAATCGCCGGGGGTGCGCCACGGTCTGCTCGACGGCATGGAGCGGGTGGCCCGCGAGGCGCTGCAGCGTCGAGCGCCCGCGAAGGTGGTGGCGGGGAAGACCACGGTCACCGGCATCACCACGAGCCGTCTCGACCAGCCGCTCGATCCCGAGCTGGGCGTCCTCAAGGTCACGAGCCTCGACGGCCGCCCCCTCGCTCTCGTCTGGAACTACGCGATCCACGGGACGGCGCTCGGGCACGGCAACTTCCAGCTCTCGGGCGATCTCATGGGCGAGGCCTCGGCGCGGCTCGAGCGGGAGACCGGGGTGCCTACCCTCTTCGTCAACGGGGCTGCGGGCGACGTGAGCCCCAGCGTGAAGGGCTGGCCCGCGGTGGAGAGCATCGGCTCCGCGCTCGCCACCTCCGCGTTGGCCACGTGGAGGGCGCTCCCCGCGGGGCGCGACGAGGCCCTTGACGTGGTAGGGAGCCGTGTCTCGCTCCCCGATCCGGTCCTGTCCGTGCGCAACTGCCTCGGGCGCTGGATGCCCGGGGCCGTGCGCATCGGCTTCGGCCGCGTCATGCCGACCTCCGCCGGGCTCACCGCGGTCCGGATCGGCGAGACGGCGTGGGTGACCGTGCCCGGCGAGCTCCAGACGCGCCTCGGCCTCGACGTGAAGTCCGCGGGCTACGGCCGTTTCGAGCAGACCTTCGTGGCGGGGTACAGCAACGACTACCTCGGATACTTCCTCACCCGCCAGGACTACGCGCGCCCGAGCTACGTGGCGTGCGGCAGCTTCTACGGCGAGCGGGGAGGGGAGATCATGCGCGATGCCGCGGTGGAGCTACTGCACCGGCTGTCCGCGATGAGGCAGCACGGCTGATGCGCAGATCAGCGGGCGAGCGAGCGGGCGAGCGACGACTTCTTGCGGGCGGCGGTGTTGCCGTGGATCACCCCGCGGCTCACCGCCCGATCGAGCTCGCGGATGGCCGCGTGCACGTCCTCCGCTGCCTTGGGAGCCTTGCCGGCGACGCTGGCGCGCGCCGTCTTCACCGCCGAGCGGATGGCGCTCCGCAGCGCCCGGTTGCGCAGGCGCCGCTTCTCGTTCTGCTTGATCCGCTTCCTGGCGGACCTGGTATTGGCCACGACAATCGTCCTCCTGTGACAGGGAGTGTGATCGACGACGCCCGGGGCGACATACGACCGTACCGTCCGGGTGCGCGACTGTCAAGGATTATGTCCCCGTGAGCGACACGCAGCGGGCGCTCCATCACGGCGTGGTGCGCGCAGTGGGCGCCATCGGCGCCGCCACCCTCGTGAGCCGCGTCCTGGGTTTCGCGCGCGACATGGTGGTCGCGGGCGCCTTCGGAGCGGGCCCGGTCACCGACGCCTTCTTCGTCGCCTTCCGCATCCCGAACCTGCTCCGCCGTCTCCTCGCGGAGGGCGCGCTTTCCACCGCCATCATTCCCGTGTTCACCGAGTCGCTCCATCGGGGCGGTCGCGCCGAGTTCGTGCGCATCGTGCGGGCGGTGAGCGGAGTGGCGGTGGTGGTCCTGTGCGCCGTCTCCGGCCTCGGTATGCTCTTGGCACCGTGGATCGTGCGCGTCATGGCGCCAGGCTGGACGGCCGATCCGCCCCTGGTGGCGCTCGCCGGATCGCTCACCCGTCTCATGTTTCCCTACCTCCTGCTCGTGGGGCTGGCCGCCCTCGCCATGGGCGCGCTGAATGCCCAGCACCGCTTCTTCACGGCCGCCCTCGGGCCCGCCGTCGTGAACCTCGCCATGATCCTCGCCGTGCTCGGCCTGGCCGGGCGGATGTCGCCCCCGATCTACTCGCTCGCGGTGGGCGTGCTCGTGGGGGGAGCGGGGCAATTCCTCGTGCAGCTCCCCGAGCTGAGGCGGCTCGGGGTGCCCCTCTATCCTTCGGGCGAGTGGACGCATCCCGCCGTGCGCACCATCGCCGTGCGCCTGTGGCCCGCGGTGTTCGCGCTGGCCGCGGTGCAGGTGACGGTGCTCGTGAACACGCTGCTCGCCTCGCTCCTCCCGCAGGGCACGGTGTCGTATCTCTACTACGCCGATCGCGTCATGGAGTTTCCCCTCGGGGTGTTCGGCATCGCCCTGGCCACCGCGGTGCTCCCCGGCATGACGGGCCAGGCCGCGCGCGGCGAGCATCGTGGTCTCACGGAGACGCTCGGCTTCGCCCTGCGCCTCTCCGCCTTCATCGCCGTCCCCGCCGCAGTGGGACTCCTCGCCCTCGGCCATCCCATCGTCCGTCTGCTCTTCCAGCGCGGCGAGTTCAGCGCGGGCGATGCCCTCGCGACCACCCAGGCCCTCGCGGGCTACGCGGTCGGACTCCCCGCCTTCTCCGCCACGCGCATCGCCGCGCAAACCTTCTATGCCCTCGGCGACACGCGCACCCCGCTGTGGGCGGGCCTCGCCTCCGTGGCGGCCAACGTCGCCCTCGCCGTGGCCCTCATGTGGCCGCTCCAGCACGCGGGGCTCGCCCTGGCGTCCTCGCTCTCCGCGTACGTGAACCTGCTCCTCCTGTGCTGGCTCCTGCGTCGGCGGCTCGGGCGCATCGGCGGGCGCGCGATGCTCATCTCGCTCGCGCGCACGTGCCTCGCCTCCGCCGCCCTGTGGCTCTGGTGCGCGCTCGTGCGCGGCCGGCTGGGCGCCGGATGGGAAGGCGCGCTGCACACGATGGGTGCGCTCGTCGTCGGCACGCTCGTGTACGCGGCGGCGGCCGCCGTCGTGCGCGCATCGGAGCTTCGCGCGCTCGTCGGTATGCTGCGTCGCCGGCACTCCTTGCCGGGAGCGGGGAGCGGGTGATAGACTTCGTCATGCTTCTGCGGTGTGTGGGGTACGCCCCGGTCACGGCCTCGGCAGGACGGAACGGCCGGCACCGGGGCGTCGCTGTGTTCAGGCCCCGGAGAGACTGATGGACGGACTCCGCGAGTTCCTCGCCGCCCTGCAGACCGAGCGGGGCGCCTCCCCCCATACCCTCGCGGCCTATCGCCGAGACCTCGTAGGATTCACGGCATTTCTCTCCCGGCGCGGGCGCGCCATCGGGGCGGTGCGGCTCGGCGACCTGAGCGAGTACCTGGCCGAGCTGCGCCGGCGCGGACTCGGCGCCCGCAGCGCGGCGCGACATCTGTCGGCCGTGCGCGGCCTCTATCGCTTCCTCCTCGCTGCGGGCGAGATCCGTCGCGATCCCACCGAGCACCTGGAGTCGCCCCGTCCCCCCCGGCGGCTACCCCGCACGCTCTCCGTCGAGGACGCGGCGGCCCTCGTCGAGTCGCCCGATCTCTCCGCGCCGGAAGGGCTGCGGGATCGCGCCATGCTCGAGCTTCTCTACGCCTCGGGGCTGCGCGCCTCCGAATGCCTGGCCCTCAGGCTCGAGGATCTCAACATCGCGGCGGGCTACGTCACCGCCACCGGCAAGGGGAATCGCCAGCGGCTCGTGCCCGTGGGAGCGCAAGCGCTCAAGTGGGTGGAGCGATACGTCCTCACCTCCCGCCCCGCCTTCGTGAAGCGGAGTGATCCGGGGGCCCTCTTCGTCAATCGCTATGGCCGACCCCTGTCGCGGCAGGCGCTCTGGATGATGATCAAGCGGGCGGGCCGGCGCGCGGGCGTGCGGAGCACGGTGTCGCCACACACCTTGCGGCATTCCTTCGCGAGCCACCTGCTCGAGCGCGGGGCTGATCTGCGCTCCGTCCAGGCCATGCTCGGCCACGCCGACATCGCCACCACGCAGATCTATACTCACCTCCCGTCCTCCGCGGTGCGGGCCATGTATCGCAAGTTCCACCCGCGCGCGGTGAGCCGGGCGAGCTAGCGCGATGGCCAAGGCCGGCCACGGCTATCCACAGGTGGTTGCGCACGCGGCCGATCTCGTGAACCCGCGCGTCATCACGGCGCCCCCTCGCGGTTCCGTCGATCGCGTCCTTGCCTCCGCCCGCTCCGCCCGGGCCGCGATCGTGACCGACGGCGCGAAAATGGCGGCGCGCGTGGCTGAGCTGGAGCGGGCGCGCGAGTGGAAGCTCGAGCGCCGGCCATGGACCGACGTGGCCTGGGCGAATGTGCCCTCGCTCTCCGCGAGCGCCGACGAGATCTCGGCGCGACGGCTCCTGCGATCGGGGGCGCCGATCGTGCTCGTGCGAGATGGCCGACGCGTGGTGGGCACGATCCAGCGGACGGCGGAGGCCGGCCCGTCGCTCGCCGGCAAGCTCGAGCGGCTGCAGGGCGCCGCCGCCGAGGCGCGGCTCTGGCTCCTCCGCGCAGCGGGCAAGCTGGGTGAGGCGCACGGTCATGCCGTCTACGCGGCGGGCGGCGTCGTCCGCGATCTGGTGCAGGGACGCGACGCCGATCAGATGGCCGATCTCGACCTCGTGGTGGAAGAGGACGGCCTCGCCTTCGCCCGGCGCCTCGGTGACGAGATCGGAGGACATCTCGTCCTGCACGCGGCCTTCGGCACCGCGTCGATCGAGGGCGGAGCCACTCCCGACGGGACGCGTCTTCCCCGGGTGGACATCGCCACCGCTCGCCGCGAACGCTACGGGCGGCCGGGCGCCCTGCCGGAGGTGGGCCCGGCCGGCATCGACGAGGACCTGGGGCGCCGCGACTTCTCCGTCAACGCCATGGCCCTGGCGCTGGCGCCCTCGGCGTGGGGGCGGCTGCACGACCCCCACGGCGGGGCCGACGACGTGCTCGCCGGGCGGCTCCGTGTCCTCCACCCGCTCGCCCTCGTCGAGGACCCCACGCGCATCTGGCGAGGCGCGCGCTACGCAGCGCGACTCGGGTTCCACCCCGACGTGGGCTTCCGGCGCGCGCTGGCCCTTGCCCGTGAGCTTGCGCCGTATTCCGCGCTCTCCGGGCAGCGCCTCCTCGCCGAGCTCGAGCTGGTCATGGACGAGCGCGAGCCGTGGCGTGCCCTCGCCCTCCTCCTCGAGTGGGGAGCGTTCCGGCTGTGGGACCCCGCGTATCGCGTCACCGCGGCGTCCCGCCGGCGACTCGGCGATCTCCGCGCGCTCCTCTCCTGGGCGCGGGAGAGCGGCATCACCGTGGATGCCGTCGAGGTCGCGCTGCTCACCCTGCTCTTCGACCAGTCGAGTCCCGTGGCGGAGCGCTGCCTCCGCCGGCTCGCGGTGGCGAGCGGGCTCGCGGCCAGGGTCGATCCCGCGGGAGCGCGTGGCCTGGCCCGGCGCCTCGCCGCGCTGAGGCCACGGCGCTCGAGCCGCGTCGCCGAGCTGCTCCGGCCCGTGCGCGAGACGACGGTGCTCGGCGCGTGGCTGGCCAGCGGACGGGCAGGGCGGCGGGAGATCGAGTGGTACCTGCGCGAGGGGCGCACCATGCGGGCGCTATCCTCGGGCGAGGATGTGGTGGCGGCGGGAGTGCCGCGGGGGCCGCTCGTCGGCCAGGCCCTGGGACTCCTGCGTGATCTGAGGCTCGACGGGCGCGTGCGGACGCTGGACGACGAGCGCGCGGCCGTCGGTGACTGGATGAAGGCGCTGTCGATGAAAGGAGATCTTCGGTGACGCCGAAATTCATCTTCGTGACGGGCGGTGTGGTCTCGTCCCTCGGCAAGGGGCTGGCCGCCGCCTCCATCGGCTCGTTGCTCGAGGCGCGGGGCTTCCGCGTCACCCTGCTCAAGATGGATCCCTACATCAACGTGGACGCGGGGACCATGAGCCCGTACCAGCACGGTGAGGTCTACGTGACCGACGACGGGGGCGAGACCGACCTCGACCTCGGCCACTACGAGCGCTTCACGGGCGCGCGCATGACGCGCGACAACAACATCACCACGGGCAAGGTCTACGGCACCGTCATCGAGAAGGAGCGCCGGGGCGACTACCTCGGCCGCACCGTGCAGGTCATCCCTCACATCACCGACCAGATCAAGGCTGCCATCCGCAAGGTGGCCGAGGGCGTGGACGTGGTCATCGTGGAGATCGGGGGCACGGTGGGCGACATCGAGGGCCTGCCCTTCCTGGAGGCCGTCCGCCAGTTCAAGAAGGACGTGGGCAAGGACAACGTGATCTACGTCCACCTCACCCTCGTCCCCTTCATCAACGCGGCGGGGGAGCTCAAGACCAAGGCGACCCAGCACTCCGTCAAGGAGCTGCGGGCCATCGGTATCCAGCCCGACGTGCTCCTGTGCCGCACGGACAAGGACCACCCGCTCACGCCCGGCATCAAGTCCAAGATCGCCCTGTTCTGCGACGTCGAGGAAGACGCAGTGGTGGCAGCCCGCGACGTGGACACCATCTACGAGGTGCCGCTGGCCTTCCACGAGCAGGGGCTCGACGAGAGCGTGTGCAAGCTCCTCGGGTTGCCCGCGCGGCCCACCGATCTGTCGCCCTGGGAGGAGATCGTCCGCCGGGTGAAGGCGCCGCGGAGCCGCGTGCGCATCGGTGTCGTGGGCAAGTACATCGAGATCAAGGACTCCTACAAGAGCCTCTACGAAGCCCTCGCCCACGGCGGCATCGCCCACGAGGTGGCGGTGGACGTGGTCTGGCTGGACGCCGAGCGGCTGGAGCGCGAGGGGCTGACCGGCCACGTCGAGGGGCTCGACGGCATCCTCGTGCCCGGCGGCTTCGGCGATCGCGGCATCGAGGGGAAGATCCAGGCCATCCGCTACGCGCGCGAGCGGCACGTGCCGTACTTCGGCATCTGCCTCGGCATGCAGTGCGCGGTGATCGAGTACGCCCGCCACATGTGCGGCCTCGAGGGCGCGAACTCCACGGAGTTCACCCCGCGCCCGGCCCACAACGTGATCGATCTCCTGCCCGAACAGCGGAACATCACGGACAAGGGCGGGACCATGCGCCTCGGCCTCTATCCCGTGGTCCTCGCCGAGGGAAGCGACGCCTCGCGGGCGTACGGGGAGGGGGCGATCCAGGAGCGCCACCGCCACCGCTACGAGGTGAACAACGACTACCTGCCTACCCTGGAGAAGAACGGGCTCAAGATCTCCGGGATCTGGGCAGAGAAGCAGCTGGTGGAGATCATCGAGCTCGAGGAGCATCCCTGGTTCGTGGCGGGGCAGTTCCATCCCGAGTTCCGCTCCAAGCCCTGGGCGCCCCATCCGCTGTTCGCGGCCTTCGTGCGCGCCGCCATGGATCACCAGGCGGGCGCATGACGTCGAGCCCGGCCACGCGCGCCGTCCCCGTCGCCGGGCTCACCATCGGCGGCGGCGCGCCGCTGGCCCTGATCGGCGGTCCCTGCGCCATCGAGGACGAGCGTCACGCCCTCATGATGGCGGAGCGGCTACAGCGCATCACCAGCGACGCTCGCGTTCCCTTCATCTACAAGTCCTCCTACGACAAGGCCAACCGCTCCTCGGTGCACTCGTATCGCGGTCCCGGCCTCAAGGAGGGGCTACGCATTCTCGCCCGGGTCAAGGAGACGACGGGGCTCCCCGTGCTCTCCGACGTCCACGAGGTGGTCGAGGTCGAGCCCGCCGCCGAAGTGCTCGACGTGCTGCAGGTCCCCGCCTTTCTCTGCCGCCAGACCGATCTCCTCCTGGCCTGCGGCCGGACGCACCGTCCCGTGAACGTCAAGAAGGGACAGTTCCTCGCGCCCCGCGACATGGGCAACGTGGTGACGAAGATCCGCACCACGGGCAACGAGGCAATCCTCCTCACGGAGCGCGGCACCTCCTTCGGCTACAACAACCTCGTCGTGGATTTCCGCGGGCTGCCCATCATGCGCGGCTTCGGCTATCCGGTGGTCTTCGACGCGACCCATTCCGTGCAGCTCCCGGGCGGAGCAGGGGATCGCTCGGGCGGCGAGCGCCAGTACGTGCAGGCGCTGGCCCGGGCTGCCGTCTCCGTGGGAGTGGACGCCCTCTTCATGGAGATCCACGAGGATCCGGACCGGACCATGCCGGACGGACGCCCGCTCTCCGACGGGCCGAACATGCTCCGCCTCGACGACCTGCCGCGGCTGCTCGACGAGATCGCGGCCATCGCCGCCGGTCTTGGAGGCTCTCGGGCATGACGGGGCGCGAGCGCCTCCTCGCCATGGCCGATCGCGTGCTGCGGCTCGAGGCCGAGAGCATCGCCGCCCTGCGGGAGAGGCTCGACGACCGCTTCGTGCAGGCGGTGGAGCTCGTGCGCGGCTGCCGTGGTCGTGTCATCGTCACCGGCATGGGCAAGTCCGGCATCATCGGGCGCAAGATCGCGGCGACCCTGGCCAGCACGGGCACGCCCGCCTACTTCCTCCATCCCGCGGAAGGCGTGCACGGGGACATCGGGATGATGGCGCGCGGCGATGTGGTCCTCGCCCTGTCCAACTCGGGCGAGACGGACGAGGTGCTCGCGGTGCTGCCCGCCATCAAGCGCCTTGCCGTACCCCTGATCCTTCTCACGGGGAGCCCGGGCTCCACGCTGGCCCGGCAGGCCGACGTGGTCCTCGACGTGGGCGTCACGGAGGAGGCATGCCCCATGAACCTCGCGCCCACCTCCAGCACCACCGCTGCCCTCGCCATGGGCGATGCGCTGGCCATGGCGCTCCTCGACGTGCGCGGGCTCCGGGCGGAGGACTACGCGGCGCTGCATCCGCGCGGCGCTCTCGGCTGGCAGTCGCTCTTTCGCGTGCGGGATCTCATGCACGTGGGCGATGCCGTGCCGGTGGTCACGGAGACGGCGACCATGAAGGAAGCCATCGAGGAGATGAGCGCCAAGCGGCTCGGCATGACCACGGTGGTGGACGGCGCGGGCCGGCTGATCGGCGTGATCACCGACGGCGACCTGCGCCGCCAGCAGCTCGCTCACGGCTCGCTTCTCGATCGGCGCGCGGGGGAGTGTATGACCGCCGATCCGAAGTGCGTGGGCGCCGACGATCTCGCCACCCGTGCCCTCGCCCTCATGGAAGGGGTCATGACCAGCCTCGTCATCAGCGACGAGCGCGGGCGGCCCGCCGGCGTGATCCACATCCACGACATCCTGCGGGCCAAGATCCTGTAGCGTGCCCGCGACTCGGCAGGCGCCCGCCCAGGCCGCGCGCATCCGTCTCCTCGTGCTCGACGTCGACGGCGTTCTCACCGACGGCACGCTGGTCTACGGTCCCTCCGGCGAGGAGACGAAGCGGTTCCACGTGCGCGACGGCCTCGCCCTGCAGCTCGCCCGAAAAGCGGGCATCGAGATCGCCATCCTCTCCGGACGCGCCTCAGCGGCGGTGACGCGGCGGATGAGCGAGCTCGGCATCGTGGAGGTGCATCAGGGTGTGGCCGACAAGCAGGCCGCGCTGCTCGCCATGCTCGGACGGCTCGGCATTAGGGCGCGGGAGACGGCGGTGATGGGTGACGATCTCCCTGACCTCGTCGTCATGAAGCTCGCCGGCCTCGCCCTGGCGCCGTCCGATGCCGCCCCGGAGACGCGGCGAGCCGCGGCCTGGATCTCGCGTGCGCCCGGAGGGCGGGGGGCCGTCCGGGAGGCCGTGGAGATGCTCCTCCGTTCGCGGAAGGCGTGGCCTCCACGCGAATAGCTGTCGCAGCTTAGCCGTTGCTGCCTGTTTCTTGTTTACCTCCTCTTGAACCGTGTGCTAAGGTGGTACCGATATTGCATATGGACAGGATCGCTGCCGGCATCGCCCTGGGAGTCGTGCTCTTCGTGACCGTCGTGGTCGGCGTGCTCATTGTCAGAGGGCATCGCTCGTCCGGGCCTCGCGAAGTGGCCATGTCGTCGCAGGCGGATCAGGCACTCAAGGAGGTTCACCTGCAGGAAGACGCGAAGAGTGGGAGCTACCGCTGGAGCCTCGATGCCGAGCGCGCGGAGTCTCTTCCTGACAGCGGCAAGACGTCACTCTGGAAGGTGACGATCGGTGTCGAGGACACCGAGCGGACGTGGAAGGTCACCAGCGAAGAGGGCGATCTCATCAAGGACACCAAGGACGTCGAGCTGCGCGGCAATGTGGTGCTCACCTCGAGTGAAGGCCTGCGGGTGGAGACGTCGGTGCTGCGCTGGAACAATGCCGAGGGCCGGGCGTGGACCGATCAGCCCGTCACCATCTACAAGGGCAGCGGGGTGGTGACAGGATTCGGCCTGGAGACGCGACCCTCGGACGAAGTCACGCTGATCCGCGGACGCGTGAGGGCCACCTTCGGCGGCGCCCAGAGCTCGGCCCCGACCGCGTCCAAGACCCCGAAGGTCCCGCCGGCCCGCCCCGCCGGCAAGGAAGCCTCACGCTCGGACGCCGAGCCGGCGGGGCGGCGGAGCTGATGAAGGACCTGATCATTCCCGGCCTCGTCGCGCTGTTCCTGGTCGGCGCCGCGGGTCCCGACGTGGGAGCGCAGGGGAGCAGCGCGCCGGCGCGACCGCGGGCGAGCACGCCCGCGCCCAAGTCGCCCCCCGCCGGCGACACGGCCAAGGACGACGACAAGAACGCCCCCGTCATCGTGGACGCGGATAGCCTCGACAGCTTCCAGAGGCAGGGTCTGGCCATCTTCAAGGGCAACGTGATCGCCCGCCAGAACAACTCCGTCCAGTACGCCGACAAGATGGAGGTGTACACGGACTCCAAGACGGACCGGGTGGAGCGGGTGGTGTCCACGGGCAACGTGCGGATCATCACCCGCGATTGCCGCATGGGCACCGCGGAGCGCGCGGAGTACTACGACGCCGAGCAGCGCGTGGTGCT
>Ga0075424_100000378_pt1 | contig 33694 bp, 32 predicted proteins | sample SoiMethybrSBSTD3_FD_75301 | JGI IMG/M metagenome (GOLD analysis project Ga0075424, IMG submission 75301) | Bulk soil microbial communities from a Populus tree surrounding site in Tennessee, USA - Soil MetaG P. TD hybrid SBSTD3 | ecosystem: Environmental > Terrestrial > Soil > Tree plantation... | reverse complement strand
TCACACCGTCCGGAAATCCTTGGAACCCTAAGCCTTCACAAACGTCTTATCTTCGAGCGCAGTGCGGATGTACCGCATCAGGGTGATTGCCTTGTGTTCCGCGAGCAATGTAGCGGTTCCCAAATCCTCGAGACTCACTGGGAACTTGTACCGAGTGCCGCTCACCTCGACCTCGTAAAATGCATAGCCTGCACGATAAAAGGAAAATCGCGCGACGTTATCCTTCACGATGTCCTTTATCTTCATATCGCGCATACGGACACACTTAATCGTAGGGTTTTCAATTACCAATTACAAAATTACCCAATTACAAAATTCCCTACGCTTCCTTGAACTTCTTCTCCTTCACGCCCTGATCGATGACTACCGCGAGATTCCGGCCCACCGCGTTCATGGCCGTTACCAGGCGTTGCGCCGGGGCATTCAGCAGGAACAGAAGCTTCGAGTAAATCTCTTCCTTCGACGGCATGGTCGCCAGCGCCTCGATCTCCTTGATCGAGATCACGCGCCCTTCGACGACACCTGCCTTGAAGGTGAACTCCGGGTTGTCCTTGGCGTACTTCGAAAGCGCCTTCGCCAGCGCGACCGGGTCGCCTTCGGTGTAGGCAATCGAGGTCACGCCGCTCAGGTTCTTCAGCGCCTCCTCGACCTTGGTACCCTTGGACGCACGTTCCGCCAGCGTGTTCTTCACCACGCGATACTTCGCGCCGGTAGTACGAAGCGCCTTGCGGAGTTCGTAATCCTTTTCGACCGTAAGCTTGCTGTAAGTCGCGACAATCACGCTGGAAACATTCTTCAGCTCGCCGCTCAGTTCCGTGACCTGCTCAATCTTTTTCGCTTTGCTAACCGCCATCTTAGTTTCCCTTCAGAACTCTCTCGAAATTGTTGCCCTGAGCGAGGCGCTTTTTGCCTCGTGAAGAACCCGGGCGCGCCGCGCGAAGCGTCCGCGTTCCTTGCGGACGCAACTGGTCGCGGGTTGGGCGCGCTTCCTCGCTTCCTTACTAAGCCTTCGCTGCTGTTTCCACCGCGCTTGTATCAATCGAGATGCCCGGGCCCATCGTTGAACTGAGCGTGCATCCCTTGATGTATTTTCCCTTCGCCACGGAAGGCTTGGCCTTGATCACGCTCGTGATCACGACCGTGGCGTTCTCCACCAACTTGTCAGGCGAGAACGAAATCTTGCCGACAGGCACGTGAACCAGTGCCGTCTTGTCGGTGCGGAATTCCACCTTGCCGGCTTTCACTTCCTGCACGGCCTTGGCAACATCGAAAGTCACCGTTCCCGTCTTCGGATTCGGCATCAGCCCCTTCGGGCCAAGCACCTTACCGAGGCGGCCCACCGACTTCATCACGTCGGGGGTTGCGATCAGCGCATCGAAGTCAGTCCAGTTTTCCTTCTGGATCTTCTCGACCATCTCTTCGCCGCCGACGAAATCGGCGCCAGCCGATTCGGCTTCCTTTACCTTTTCACCAGTTGCAATGACCAGGACCTTTTTTGACTTGCCCAGCCCGTGCGGCAGAACGACCGTCCCGCGCACCATCTGGTCCGCATGCTTGGGATCGACGCCGAGGCGCATCGTGACTTCGACCGTCTCGTCAAACTTGGCGTATTTGACTTTTTGCAGAAGCGGAACCGCATCCTGCAAGGCATAGGCCTTGTCTCCTACTGCGGTCCGTGCCTTCGTGATGTTTTTTCCAGCTTTTCTCATTGTTTCTCCGTCTCCCACCGCTCAACGTTGCTCTGAAGAGCCGTGGTGTATTCGACAACCGAATTGCTTGTGGAGCGGCGGGCGAGACGCCCGTCCCTCCAAAAGCTAAATAACATCAATGCCCATCGACCGCGCCGTGCCCTTCACGCTATTCACGGCCGCCTCGAGCGAAGCCGCGTTCAAATCCGGCATCTTCTGCTTGGCGATATCTTCTACTTGTTTGAGCGTCACCTTGCCGACCTTGTCCTTGTTTGGCGCTCCTGATCCCTTCGCGATTCCCGCCGCCCGCTTCAGCAGAATCGAGGCCGGAGGGGTCTTGGTAATGAACGTGAACGACCGGTCGTTGTAGACCGTGATCACCACCGGGATAATGAGTCCTTCCAGTTCCTTCTGGCTGGTGCGGGCGTTGAACTGTTTGCAGAACTCCATGATGTTGATCTGCGCCTGACCAAGCGCCGGACCTACCGGAGGAGCCGGGGTCGCCTTGCCCGCCGCGATCTGCAGCTTTACTGAACCTGTAACTTTCTTTGCCATAGATCCTTCTCAATATTGCCGATTGCCAATTTCCAATTGACGAATCCAGTGACGCCCGATCGCCCATTTGGAAATCGGCAAGCGCAAATTCTAAGTAACGACCTTCTCCACCTGTCCGAACTCCAGTTCGACTGGCGTGGACCGTCCGAAAATCGTCACCATCACTTTCAGCGTTTCGCGGTCTTCGTTGACCTCGTCCACCACCCCCGTGAAGCTCGCAAATGGGCCTTCGGTGATGCGCACGCTCTCATTCTTCTCAAACTTGACCTTGAGCTTGGGCTTGTCTTTGGACTCACCTACGCGATACACGATGTTCTGCACTTCTTCTTCGGAGAGCGGGGTAGGCTGCTGCCCGGTGCCGACAAATCCAGTCACGCGCGGCGTGGACTTCACGACGTGCCAGACATGGTCGTCCATATCCATTTCAACCAGCACGTAGCCGGGATAGAACATGCGCTCGCTCGTGTACTTCTTGCCGCCGCGAACTTCTGTGACGGATTCGGTCGGGATCAGCACGCGCCCGATCTTGTCCTGCAGACCGAAGGCCTGCACCCGCGACTCAAGCGATTCCCGCACTTTGCGCTCGAACCCGGAATAGGAGTGGATGATGTACCACTTCATGTTCGGATTGCGAGGCGCTTCCGTGGTGGCCTCGCCACCTGCCGGGGCCGTCGCCGACGCTTCCGGCTCTGCCGAACCGCCTGCGCTCACGTTCTTTTCTTCTTCCTGCATAAGAGGCTTCATTTCTCAAACTTTCTGATCGATCAACGGTGCGAAAACCAGCGGAACACGAAGTCGATACCGCGCCCGATGAAGAAATCGATGACCCAGAAGTAAAAGCCGAAGATGAACACCGTGATGATCACCACCAGCGTCGTCGCCTGCACTTCCTTCAGCGACGGCGTGGTGACCTTCTTCATCTCCATGCGCACGTCGTTGTAGAAGGTCTTGACCTTCTCCGGCCAGGACGCCACGCGTGCACCAAAGTTGCCACTCGGGCTGGCAGCAGCCATCGACTTTGTCCTCGTCTCAATACTCATGCACAGCACCGTTCCTTCTGGCTTCGCTTCCCTTCCAAACATCTGGCAGGGGCGGAGGGATTCGAACCCCCAAGTCCGGTTTTGGAGACCGGCAGTTTAACCGTTGAGCTTACGCCCCTGAAACGAGTTCTTAGTTGCCAGTTCTCAGTTCCCAGTTGCGCTCCGCTCGGTGTAACTTTCTTCCGGCTGGCCACTGACAACTGCCGACTGACCACTGTTCTATTTAACTTCTTTGTGCGGCGTATGCTTCCGGCATCGCTTGCAGAACTTTTTCAGCTCGATCCGATCCGGGGTGGTTTTCCGGTTTTTCGTCGTCGAGTAATTGCGCTCTTTGCAATCACCGCACTGCATCGTAATAATCTCTCGGGGCATTGAACCCAGCTCCTGGCTTCTGGCCGCTAGCTTCCAACCACTAGCAGCCGACATCTCGTTCTGCCCGTCGCAACTTCCCGTCCGACGAGATCGAAGGCTTTTGCCAACGACCAACGACCGACGACCGACGACGGTTTACTGAACAATCTCCGCAATCGTGCCCGCGCCCACCGTGTGGCCGCCTTCCCGAATCGCGAACCGTAATCCCTTCTCCATCGCCACCGGAGTAATCAACTCAATCACCAGGCTCACGTTGTCTCCCGGCATCACCATCTCCGTCCCGGCAGGAAGTTCGGCGACACCGGTCACGTCCGTCGTCCGCAGGTAAAACTGCGGACGGTATCCCTTGAAGAAAGGCGTATGTCTGCCGCCCTCTTCCTTCGTCAGGATGTAGACCTCCGCCTTGAACTTCGTGTGCGGCGTGATCGATCCCGGCTTCGCCAGCACCATCCCGCGCTCCACGTCGTCCTTGCCAATGCCTCGCAGCAGCAACCCGGCATTGTCGCCTGCCATGCCTTCGTCCAGCTGCTTCTTGAACATCTCAACTCCGGTCACGACCGTCTTGCGCGTCTCCCGGAAGCCCACAATCTCCACTTCCTCGCCCACCTTCACCTTGCCACGCTCGATCCTGCCCGTCACCACCGTGCCGCGGCCCGAAATCGAGAAAATATCTTCGATCGGCATCAGGAACGGCTTGTCCAGCTCGCGCTGCGGCTGCGGCACGCTCTTGTCCACCGCCTCCATCAACGCATCAATCTGCTTCTCCCACTTCTCTTCGCCATTCAAGGCACCCAGTGCCGACAGACGCACCACCGGCACGTCATCGCCCGGAAACTGGTAGCTCTTCAGCAACTCGCGCACCTCCAACTCGACCAGATCGAGCAGCTCGGGATCGTCCACCGCATCGCACTTGTTCAGCGCCACCACGATGTAGGGCACGCCTACCTGCCGCGCCAACAGCACGTGCTCGCGCGTCTGCGGCATCGGACCGTCCGTCGCTGCCACCACTAAGATCGCCCCATCCATCTGGGCCGCGCCGGTGATCATGTTCTTGATGTAGTCGGCGTGGCCGGGGCAGTCGACGTGCGCGTAGTGCCGGTTCGCGGTCTCGTACTCGACGTGCGCCGTGGCAATGGTGATGCCGCGCGCTTTCTCTTCCGGCGCGTTGTCGATCGAGTCAAACGAGCGGAACACGATCTTCGGGTTGTGCTTCTGCAATACCTTGGTGATGGCCGCCGTCAAGGTCGTCTTGCCATGGTCAATGTGACCAATCGTCCCCACGTTGCAGTGCGGCTTGGTACGCTCAAATTTCTCTTTTGCCATAAAGCAGCTCTTAGCTCCTAGCTTGTAGCTTTTAGCTCAAAACTCTTTGTCAACGGGCTTCGCCCGCCATGGGCCGGCAAGACGCCGGCGCTACTTTGCGGTCCCTTGCACCTTCGCGATGATCTCTTCTGCCACCGAACGCGGCGCCTCTTCATAGCGGGCGAAGTGCATCGAATACTCGGCGCGGCCTTGCGTCGACGAACGCATGTGGGTCGCGTAGCCGAACATCTCCGACAACGGCACAATCGACTTGATCACCTGCGAGCCGGCGCGATGCTCCATGCCTTCGATACGCCCCCGCCGCGCACTCAAATCGCCCATGATTGCGCCCGCGAAATCCTCGGGCGTGACCACTTCGACTGCCATCACTGGCTCCAGAATGACTGGGCTTGCCCTGCGCGCCGCCTCCTTGAACGCCATCGAGCCAGCGATCTTGAACGCCATTTCGTTGGAATCGACTTCGTGATAGCTGCCGTCGTAAAGCGTCGCTTTCACATCGACCATGGGATAGCCGGCCAGAACACCGCCTTCCATGGCTTCCTGAATACCCTGGTCGATCGGCTTGATGTATTCCTTGGGCACGACGCCGCCCACGATTTCGTTGATGAACTCGTAGCCCTTGCCCGCCTCGTTCGGCTCCAGGCGAAGCTTCGCGTGTCCATATTGGCCGCGGCCACCAGTCTGCCGGATGTACTTGCCTTCTGCCTCGGCATGCCTGCGGATCGTTTCGCGATAAGCCACCTGCGGCTTGCCGACGTTAGCCTCGACCTTGTACTCGCGCATCATGCGGTCGACGATAATTTCCAGGTGCAGCTCGCCCATGCCGCTGATGATTGTCTGTCCGCTATCGGGATCGGTGTGAACTTTAAAGGTGGGATCTTCCTGGGCCAGCTTGCTCAGGGCCATGCCCATTTTTTCCTGATCGGCCTTTGTCTTGGGCTCGACCGCAACCGAGATCACCGGCACGGCAAACTCGATTGATTCAAGCGTGATGGGATGCTTCTCTTCGCAGATCGTGTCGCCGGTTCCAACGTTCTTCAGTCCGACCACGGCGCAGATGTCGCCGGCAAGAATCTCCTGGATATCCTCGCGCTTGTTGGCATGCATCTTTAGCAAACGGCCGATGCGCTCGGTTCTCTGTGTGCGCGAGTTGAGCACGGACTCGCCCGACTTCAACAGTCCGGAATAGACGCGAATAAACGTGAGCTGACCGACAAACGGGTCGGCCATGATTTTGAAAGCCAGAGCCGAAAACGGCTGCTTGTCATCGGCCTTGCGGGTAATTTCTTTTCCTGTGTTCGGATCGATGCCCTTGGTCTCGGGCGTATCCAGCGGCGAAGGCAGGAAATCGACCACGGCATCGAGCAGGGGCTGCACGCCCTTGTTCTTGAACGCCGTCCCGACGACTACGGGGAACAGCTTCAAGGAAATGGTCGACTTGCGAAGCGAAGCGCGCAGCGCGTCGGCGCTGATGTCTTCGCCTTCCAGGAACTTGTGGAGAATGTCGTCGTCGTTTTCGGCGACGGTCTCGACCAGTTGCGTGTGGAACGCTTCTGCCTTCTTCTGCAACTCTGCGGGAATCGGCTCGGTTGTATATTCCGCACCCATGGTCTCATCGTTCCAGACGATGGCCTTCATGTTGATCAGGTCAACCACTCCCCTGAACTTGTCTTCCTGGCCGATGGGAATTTGAATCGCGACGGGCTTGGCGTTGAGGCGCTTGCGGATGGTGTCGATGGCATGCTCAAAATCAGCACCCATCTTGTCGATCTTGTTAATGAAGCAAATTCGCGGGACGCCGTATTTATCGGCCTGCCGCCATACTTTTTCCGACTGCGGCTGGACGCCATGGACAGCGTCAAATACTGCTACTGCGCCGTCGAGCACGCGCAGCGATCGCTCCACCTCGGCCGTGAAATCCACGTGGCCGGGTGTATCGATGATATTGATACGAATATCGCGCCATGTGCAGGTCGTGGCCGCGGACGTGATGGTGATGCCGCGCTCCTGCTCCTGCTCCATCCAGTCCATCGTTGCCGTGCCTTCATGGACCTCTCCGATGCGGTGCGTACGGCCTGTATAGAACAGAATGCGCTCCGTCGTAGTGGTCTTGCCGGCATCAATGTGCGCCATGATGCCGATATTCCTGCAACGCTCTAATGGGACTGTTCTCGCCACGTCGTTCTCAACTCTTCTTTCTGGGGCTCTGAAATTTGCTTCTAGCTTCTGGCTGCTAGCTAGCAGCCAGAAGCGGAGAGCAGCGACGCCGCGCGTCGCTACCAGCGATAATGTGCAAACGCCTTATTGGCTTCCGCCATGCGGTGCACGTCTTCCTTCTTCTTAATAGCGGCGCCGCGATTGTTGGCGGCGTCGAGTAACTCGTTTGTCAGTTTGTCGACCATGCCTTTTTCGCCACGCCCACGGCTGTATGTAATCAGCCAGCGGATCGCAAGCGAAGTCCGGCGATCGGCATTCACTTCTACGGGCACCTGGTAGTTGGCACCGCCGACGCGACGCGTCTTCACTTCCAGCAGCGGCTTTGCGTTTTCGACAGCTTTCTTGAAAAGCTTGAGGCCTTCGTCGCCGCCCTTCTGTTCCAGTTGTTTGATGGCGGTATAGAAGATGCCCTGGGCGGTGGACTTCTTGCCCTGCCACATCATCGAGTTCACGAACTTCGTTACCAGGTCCGACCCATACACCGGATCGCCTACTACTCCGCGCTTTGCGATATGTCCTTTACGAGGCATTCAGCTTTTAGCTCCTAGCAGCTCGGGCCCGAGCTGTGGACGACGAATAATCTGTTCGTCCTTAAAACCTTGAACCTGAAACTTTGAAACTCTTTCTACGCCTTCTTCGGTCTCTTGGCTCCGTATTTCGAACGTCCCTGGTTGCGGTTGGCGACGCCCACAGCGTCGAGCGTTCCCCGCACCACGTGATAGCGCACACCCGGCAGGTCCTTCACGCGGCCTCCGCGAATCAGCACGATCGAGTGCTCCTGCAGGTTATGCCCGATGCCCGGGATGTATGTTGTGACTTCAATTCCATTGGTGAGCCGCACGCGCGCCACCTTCCGCAGCGCCGAGTTCGGCTTCTTGGGAGTCTGGGTGTACACGCGGGTGCAGACGCCCCGCTTCTGCGGGCAGGACTGCAGCGCCGGACTCGCCGTCTTGTAACGGGGCTTTTTCCGGCCGGAACGCACCAATTGATTGAAAGTAGGCACTCTTGAAAACTCCTTACAGCGCAACCTTGCGTATGCACGCTCTTTGGCGCACACACGCACTCACGCTATTCTGCTTTTTCCCGATTTCGGGCTGGCTGTTCGACTGCCCAGCCATAGTTCTCGCCGGATACCACCAACGAGAAGATTTTGGTTTCCCAATCAGACTGACGCTTACGACGGTGGCACCAAGCCCGATTTCGGAGGTGCTCCGTTTCGTTAGCCTTGCTTCGCATAGCCTCTCGACGGACGAGAGGAGAGCGCGAAACATTTCAGCGAGGAGGTTCCCAAAAAGTTAGGGAACGTTGTTTCTGTAAAGCTTAGCTATCTTCGGGGCGCCGCGCACACAAAAAAACGCGCGGCGAATAAAACCACCGCTTCCAGACAAGCCAGAATTAACTCGCGGAACCTTTTAAATATAACAAGTCGCGAAGCACATCGTCAATAACGCCTTCCCGCATCCAAGTGCAGGCGTGGTCACCGGGGCAGCCCTTGCCCAAATCAAGGGCTCACCTCTACACTGATGGTTTTCCGGCATAAAGAGTGACTCGTCTGTGCACGTCGCATGGCGTGGCGGACGGGGAGGATACATGCGTCGATCGGTTTTCGGGGCGTTCGGATTTTTATATATAGCCTTCTCGCTAGGGGCTTTGGTTGGATGCGGTGGCAGCAAGACTACTCCAACTCTACCGACGCCAACCAAAGTTCAGCTCCCCTCTGGACCCATTAGTCTCGACCTTGGTCAATTGCAGCAGTTCATTGCAACAGTGCAACCAACTTCCACCGTGCCAATCATTTACAGCTCATCCAACCCTGGCGTTTTGAGCTTCGTGCCAGCTGCCCCCGGAGTAGCGTGTGCCGGAAGGTGGAACTCAACTGGCCAAATCTGCAGCCCGGTTGCTGTGGGGGTTGCCGAGGTAACCGCGACTGCAAACGGAGTCACTAGCAACTCCGTGACGGTATACGTCCACCAACATATCGACACGATTACATTGAATCTGTTGAACCCCCCGTCTCCTCTCCCTGGCTGTGTCACTCTCGCGAAGATTACCGGCACCCAAAATTTCCTGGACCTGCAGGCTCAGGCATTCAGCAACGGGGTCGACATTACCAATACGGTAGGTTCGTTCAGTTTTCCGCAAACCAACAACACAGTTGCGAAGATATCGACAAATGATCCCGAACTGAACAACAGCAATGGGACTCAAGTCACGCAGGCTCGTGTAACTGCCGCGGTTCCGGGAATCTCGCAGGTTTTCGCGACCCTATCCGGCGTAAACAGTTTGCCGTTAACAATCAACGGAAACCCCTGGTTTGAGACCTGCCAGGTACAGTCCATTCAATTGCAGGTTGGAAACGCGTCGACGAATACCTCTTTTTCGATCGCAAGCAACGGCACGACCACGCTCACGGCAACCGTGATCGACCGCCTTGGCAACCAATTAACTGATGCGCCAATTAGCTGGACTTCCCTTTCGCCAGCCAATGCGACGGTCAGTTCCTCCGGCGTCGTCACACCCCACGCACCCGGTGGAGTCGGCATCGTGGCTTCCTGCACGCCACCGAATTGCAACATCGGATTCCAGCCAATCAAACCCGTGTACTCTTCCACACTGTTAGCATCCACCAACGAACATGTTGGAACGCCGATTCTAGGTTTGATTACCGGGACGGCAGTAAACACCACGGTCTATGCCACCACCACGCAGTGCAGCACGGCAGCCGGAACGCCTGTAGCGGGTTGCCAGCCGCTGGTCTATCCGGTGACAACGAAAGATAACGTAGTAGGCGCCAGTACAACTTTGCCGAGTTCGCCGAATTCGTTTGTGTTTAACCAACAGGGGACCAAAGCATTTCTGGGCAGTGATGAAGGTTTGATGATCTTCAACCCTGGCTCGACCACAGCATCAACGCAACTGACGACAGTGCCCGGAAAAGTTTTGGCGGTGTCTCTCGATGGCAACAAGGTCGTGGTGGCCGACACCAAGTCGAGTCCGAATCAGGTATACGTGGTCGACGCTTCCACAGCCACGACCGCTGTGACCGCTTCCTTGTTCATTACGGGCGCGACGGCTGCGGCCTTCTCGCCTGATGGGTTGAAGGCTTTCATCACGGCGGGCAACACTCTCTATGTCTATTCGACTCTGCAGGCGCTGCAGACAGTCCCGCTGAACGGACCTGTCAATGCGGTCGCGCCCTACGCGAATGGATCATTGCTTTACTTGTCGGGTGGGGATACGAACGCCATCACGATGCGAAACGCCTGCGACACCAACTATTCGCTGGCTGACTCCGTGACCGTACCGCGGCTACCCACGCTGTTTCAGGCCGTGCCCGACGGGGTACATGCCATTGGTGTGGACTCGCCGGGTCTCGACATCTTTACGCACAAAGTGGTGGCGCCCGCAATCGCGACGACAGGTTCGCCGACTTCCATCACATGCCCATTCGCGGTCACGCATCAGGCGCCGGAGTTCGTGAACCTTGGCCAGGGGGACTTTACGCCGCTGAAATTGATCCTCGCGCCGGACGGAGCCAGGGCTTACATTCTGGCCAGCAACCTCTCCAGCGTCTTCATTTACGACTTCGGCGTCGGAACGGTGTCAGCCATTCCGTTGACCGGTGGCCCGGTTCCGCTTGACGCGACACTGACCAGCGATGGAACGCTGCTGTATGTAGGAGCCGCCGACGGTTCACTGCACGTGGTCAGCACCGTCTCGGGAGGCGATCTCCAACAGGTGACCTTCACAAACAACAACAGCACGAACAAGGGAAGTTTGTGCAGCAACATTCCGCAGACTTGCAATCCGGATCTGATTGCTGTGAAACCCTGAAGCCATTGGGGAATTGAGAAATTGAGTAATTGGGGAATTGAATTGGCGAGATTCCTGCCTGACGCGAGCTAAAAGAACTGCGTTTACCCTTCGTGTTCCTTCGTGCCCTTTGTGGTTAAGCCTTTGATTTCCCCTAAGCAGGCCTTGCTTTCTCGAGATCTTTCCCCACACTGTCGAGCACGCCATTGATGAATTGCACGGATTCGGGGCTGGAGAATTTGCGGGCGATTTCGATGGCCTCGTTGATCACGACCGCGCGCGGAGTATCTGGATACCCAAGGAACTCGGCAACGGCGGCTCGCAGAATGTTGCGATCCACAGCGGCCATACGCTCCATGCGCCAGTGCTGCGCGTGTCCTTCGATGAGTGCGTCGATATCGGCGGTACGGTCGGTTGCAGTGCGGAACAGGTCGTCCGCAAAGCCTCGTACTTCATCCCCTACTTCGTTGCGCTCGGCCCAGAACGTGCGGCGGACGTCGTCGGCGCCCTGACGGCCCATGTCTGCCTGAAAGAGCATCTGCAGGACAAGTTCGCGAGATTTGCGTCGAGTGCCCAAGGTCAGTTGTTGGTCGTTGGTCGTCGGTCGTTGGTCACGCCGTTGGCGACGCCAATTCCAGAGCCGATGTGTTTTTGTGTAGCCGAAATCTCAGGTATTGTCATCCCGAATTTGAGCATCTGCGGAACCGAGGGACCTGCTGTTCTCGCAAGCAAAAAGCAGGTCCTTCGCTAGCGCTCAGGATGACAATCCCTCAAGCTGCCGGTATGCGGAGAAATTTTAAACCGGTCTAGTTTACAAGAGAGATTTGCAGCCTTGTAGTTCTTCACTGATGCAGGAAACCTCGATTGGGAGGTCTTTTCGAGAATGATCGGCGGCCGGGAAGATAAAATGTCGCTAACGCTTCCGATTGCGCTTCTTGGCTCTGGCGGCACGCGCGTTCTTGCTCGGGACTGAAGACTGACGACCGACTGCGCTTTTCAGATTTGCCATTTCGATTGCGGCCAGAGCGGCTTCCATCCCTTTATTACCCATCTTTAGTCCTGCGCGATCGATGGCCTGCTCAAGAGTGTCGCAGGTGAGAACTCCGAAGGCGTGGGGCACTCCCGTTTCTTGCGCCGACTGCCCGATGCCGCGTGCGCATTCGGTGACGATCACGTCGTAGTGGGCGGTCTCGCCACGCAACAGGCAACCGAGACAGATGATCGCATCGTACTGGGCGCTGGCAGCGAGCATGCGAGCCGCGGCAGGGAGTTCGAAACTGCCGGGCACGCGCATGATCTCAATGTCCTGGCTGCGCGCACCAGCGCGACGCAATCCATCGAGCGCGCCTTGCAGCAGTCGCTCGGTGATGAAAGCGTTGAAGCGACTTACAACGATGGCAAATCGCTTTCCTTCCGCCCTGAGACTTCCCTCAATACCGGCCGGTGGTGGGTCAGGTTGGCCGTGCACGGTCACGATGATGTCGCCGGGAAGGGCGAGAGAAAAGCTGCGCTCACCTGTCTTCTGCGATACCGAGTCGGCCAGGATTTTGAGCTTCTTCTTTTGAGCGATTTCAAAGACGTCATCTGGGTTGGAAACTTCCAGCACGATCAGGCGGTTGACGTCCTTCAAGTGATCGAGCACCTGCTGAGGGTAGTCCGCGGCGAGTGCGTTGACGCTGAGCAGGCCGACCGGCGCGGAAAATATCGCGGACCGTCCATCACGCTCGCCGATCTGCTGAAAGCCGATGGCCTCAAGAAACGACGCCAGCGCACGCAAGTCTTGCGGGTTCGTGACGTAGCGGCCGATGTGGAGGGATTTGAGCATCACTTAGGTCTTTTTACCACGGAGTCACAGAGACACGGAGAAAAGCAATTGGTTAGCGATTTCTCTGTGACTTTGTATCTCTGTGGTGAATCGTATTGGCTACTACTTTCCCTTGAACTGAGCCGGACGTTTTTCGAGAAATGCCGACGTGCCCTCTTTCTTGTCTTCTGTGGCGCAGCATACCGCGAAAAGCGTGGCTTCGAGGTACAACGCGTCCGGAAGCGTGAGTTCCAAGCCCCGATTCACTGCTTCGATCGCGTATTGAATGGCTAACGGAGCATTCGCGATAATTTTCTGAGCAATCGCCTCGGCGCGTGGGATCAGATCGGCGGGTGCAATGACTTCGTTCACCAGCCCGATTCGATACGCTTCCTCGGCCGCAATCATTTCACCGGTCAGCACCAACTGCATCGCGACGCCTTTGCCCACCAGGCGTGGTAAGCGCTGGGTGCCACCGTAGCCGGGAATAATTCCCAGCTTCCCTTCGGGTTGCCCCAGCTTGGCATTCTGGCTCGCGAGGCGCATGGTGCAAGCCATGGCAATTTCACATCCACCGCCCAATGCGAAGCCGTTGATACAGGCAATCACGGGCTTGCCGAGATTTTCGATGAGGTCGAGCACCGACTGTCCTCGGTGCGTGTATTCTTTGCCGCTGACCGCGTCATGTTTAGCCAACTCGCTGATGTCGGCACCGGCAATGAATGCCTTTTCGCCCGAGCCGGTCAGGATCGCCACGCGCGTTGCCGAATCATTCTTGATGTCGGTAAACGCGGCGCGCAGCTCTTCCATGGTGGCCATGTTGAGTGCGTTGAGGACCTTCGGGCGGTTCACGGTAACGTAGGCGATAGAGTTTTTCTTTTCGAAGAGAATGTTTTCAAAGGTCATGAATGCGTTCCTTGGAAGGTCTCAGACTGGCCGCTGCACAGTAGAAGATGGCAATGTAGGATCGTCAACTCGCCAGTAAAAACCTCTTACCGCAGGTACGAGGAGCAGAACGGTGGCCAGCAATGGGACCAGGGTAAAACCTGCAACTTCCCAGTCGATGTTGTTCCAGCCATCATCAACCGTGCTGTAGAGACATAGCCCGGTAACTCCGAGATCGGTCAAAAGTGCGAACCACCACCCCCACAGCTTTCCCTTCCAGAGGCCATAGGCGCCGCCCAGCACGAGAAGCGCGGGAGGTCCAAGAATACCAGCTGCGATTTTGAGGCCCGAGATGGTTTCGGCTGCATCCTGTCCTTGTTTGATTTCGGTCGATCGGGTCAAGAACAGCAAAAACACGCAAGTCCCACCAATTAGCAGCCCTAGCAAGAGCTGCAGCACGACGGAACCGACGACCCAAGGCGAGCGTCTCATATGTCACCCGCACTTCTGTATCTATAGCGGATTCGGTTTCGGGTTATTTGGGTCCGCGTAATCGTAGAACCCCTTCCCCGACTTGCGCCCATACCAACCGGCCATCACCAGGCGCTTCAACAGGGGAGGCGACGCAAAGCGCCGCTCCTTGAATTCGTCGTACATCACGTGCGTAATGTAGTAGGTCGTGTCCAGCCCGACGAAATCGAGCAGCGTGAACGGGCCCATGGGGTGGCCGCAGCCGAGCTTCATGGCGCTGTCGATATCTTCGATCGAGCCGACGCCTTCTTCGTAGGCGCGGACCGCATCGAGCAAATACGGTACCAGCAGGCGGTTCACGATGAAGCCGGTCTTATCGGAGGTCCGCACCGGGACTTTGCCCAGCTTCTTGCCGAAACCATAGGCGGTCTCAAAGACATCGGGTGCGGTGGCGATGGTCTTCACCACTTCCACAAGCTTCATGAGTGGCACGGGATTGAAGAAATGCAGGCCGATGAACCGCTCGGGGCGCTTCACGACAGTCAGCAACTCGGTGACCGAGATTGAAGAAGTGTTGGTCGCAAAGATCGCATCTTTCTTCACGATCGGATCGAGCGATGCGTACATCTTCTTTTTCTCTTCGACGTTCTCAATAATTGCTTCAACGATGATGTCGCAATCGGCGAGGTCTTGTTTGTTGGTCGTGCCCTTCAAACGAGCCCGAACAGCTTCTTTCTGCTGCGCCGTGATCCCGCCCTTGTCCGGTGGACGCTCAGCCAACTTCGCCAATGACTTCTCGATCCCAGCGAATCCTTTATCGAGGAACTTCTGCTCAACTTCAAGTACTGTCACGTCGAACCCGGCCATCGCCGCAACCTGGGCGATGCCTGAGCCCATCAGGCCGCAACCGAGAACGCCTACTTTCTTGATTTCCATTATCGACCCTGATCCACCACCAAGGACACGAAGGAACACAAAGAAATTCGGAATCGAAGCCTTGGTGTACTTTGTGTCCTTCGTGGTTAAGTTTCCTGTCCTTTACGAGGGCACTTCACTGAAAACTCTCCACCACCATCGCGATCCCCTGCCCGCCGCCGATGCAAGCGGTCGCCAGCCCGTATTTTTTCTTGCGCCGGCGGAGTTCGTACAGCAGCGTGATCACCAGCCGCGTTCCTGTCGCGCCCAGCGGATGTCCGAGTGCGATCGCGCCGCCGTTCACGTTCACTTTGCTCCGATCGAGTCCTAACTCTTTTTCAACCGCGAGGTACTGCGCTGCAAACGCTTCGTTCACTTCGATCAAATCGATGTAGTCCAGTGTCAACCCGGCGCGCTGCAAAGCTAATTTGGTCGCCGGCACCGGTCCTCGGCCCATCAGCTTCGGGTCCACACCCGCAATGCCCCAGTTGACGATGCGTCCCAGCGGACTGAGATCGCGCTTCTGCGCTTGTTCTACTGACATCACGACCACCGCCGCTCCACCGTCTACTATCCCACTGGCATTGCCCGCAGTAACGGTTCCGTTTTTCCCGAAGGCGGGTCGCAGTTTCGCGAGGCCTTCCATGGTCGTCTGCGGACGCCGATGATCGTCTTCGCTGAGCATCTCGCCGGTCGACTCGGCCTTTGCATTCTTCAGAGGTACCGGTACGAGTTCTTCTGGCAAGCGTCCTTCCTTGTAGGCCGCATCCGCAGCCTGCTGAGAGCGCAATGCGTACTCATCCTGCATCTGCCGCGTGATGCCTTGCTGCTCGCCATAAAGCTCGGCAGTATTGGCCATGTAGGAGCCGCAGTAAGTGTCGAGCAGCGCCACCATCAGCGAGTCTTCCAGTTTGCCGCCCGGAGCCAATGTGAAACCGTCGCGCCCACGAATCACGAAGGGAGCCTGCGACATCGCTTCCATCCCGCCGGCCAACACGACCTTGGCTTCCTCGGTCTGGATCATCTGGGCTGCGCTGACGATCGCCTGCATCCCCGAACCGCACAACCGGTTCACGGTTAAGGCCGGCGTCTCAATGGGAAGGCCCGCCTTCAGCCCGGCATGACGCGCGCCGTAAAGCGCATCACCAGATGTCTGCTGCGCATTCCCAAAGACGACGTGGTCGAATTCCTTGGGATCAATGCGGGCGCGCTCGATCGCGCCCTTGGCGGCCACGGCGCCAAGTTCCTGGGCGGTAGAGTCTTTCAGTTTGCCGCAGTAGCGGCCCATCGGCGTACGAGCGCCGCTGACGATGGCAATGTCTCCGGGTTTCAACATGAGGTCCTGCTACCAGAAGAGCTGTGCGGATGAAGCAAACTGGTTAGTGTAGCAGTGGGAAAGAGCAGTCAGCAATCAGCCGGCAGGCCCATTGCTTTTTTCGGATTTGGGGAAGTGGAGTAAAGCTTTGAGCAAGCCGAAGTTGGGTTTTGCGATTTTTGGCGTCTGCCACGAGTAGGGTCGCGGCAGGGCTGAATGCCGATAGCTCGTCTCATAAACAGTGTGCGAGAAAGCGCCAGCAGACCTCAGGGGCTGAAGCCCGCGTATCAGTTCGGGTCCAGCGGCACGGCTGAAGCCGTGCCCTTACCAAAATCAGTTATGCGACAAGTTCTGAGTGCCGATTGCTGAGTGCTTCTACGCAACGGCAGCGGATGCCAGCGTCGGCGCAACGCACACAACGCTTCCAGCACCTTGAGTCATTGCATCGTGCAGAGCTTGTTCGGCACGATTGATGACCTCAGTGACAATGTCGACCGCATCGAATCCCGTCCGCATGACTGCCTCAGCCAGGCCGGCGGTGAAGGAAACGGGCTGGTCTTTGCCCGGGAATCGAACCTCGGAAACCAGCTTGCGCAGCTTTTCAACGGCCAGAAGGGCTTCTTTTTCGGCTGTGTCCCCGAGAATGATCGCCACTGTGGTTGTGTCGTAACGGAAAGCAAGATCATTCGAGCGGATGTTCGCTGTGAACAATTGGCCGATTTGCTCCATGGTGGCTTCCACCGCGGGCTCACCAAATTCTTTGATCAAAGCAGAGCTTTTCCCGAAGTGCATGAGCAGGATCGTGAGCGGCGCAGCTTGTTGCACCCCGCGTTGAGCCTCCGCGAGTGCCAGATCCAGATAGGAGGCTCGTTTGAGCAATCCCGATTTCTCGTCGGTGACCGAAAGATTGCGTACCAAGCGTCGCAACCCTGCATTGTTCAACGCGATCACGACCTGTTCAGCGAGGGTTTTCAGAACCACGATTTCCGAAGGATGCCAGTTCCGCTGTGAGCTCTGCATGAACACCAGAATCCCGATGTGATCTTCGCCATCCATCAGCGGCAGGGCCAGCAGCGATGTGACGCCTAACTCGGCCAGCACTCGCCGGATGGGTTGCACTTCGGGAGCGGTCAGCGTGTCCGGTATGTTCACGGTGCCACGGGAGACAGCCAGCTCCTGGCAGGCCGCCACTACCGAGGCTAGGGCAGATGCTTCTCCATTGGCCACACCGTCCGCGTGAAATTCCTGCAATGCGGTAGGCGGCAGGCCCGGTTTGCGCATCGCAGCCACGCAGCGCGTCATCTTCCACTGGCTGCCCATCTCGTTGGCCACCGTGCTCAACACCGCGTTGGCATTGTTCTGGTGATAGAGCTTGCGCGTGATCTCCGCCACTCGAGTAAAGCTGCTCACATCGGCTTGGTCATTATGCGGAGCAGGTGGTGCGGTTGCCGGGGGCGCAGCATTCCCGGCAGCTGTGCTGGGTGCCGGAGCAGCGGTTGCCGGTGCCGAACCGGCGTACCGGGGCGTAATTCCCGCAGCCAGGTAGAGGCGCTGCAGATCTTCGTTTCGCTCCTCTTCGCGCGGGAACAATTCCTGGATGCGCTGCAGTCGTTCCACCGCCTTCGACCTCATTCCGTATTGGACCAGGATTTCTGCCTGCAGCATCAGGTCCTGTAGGGCGGCTGCGCCAAGGGTGGGTTCTTCGAGTCGTGCCGTCTCAGGCACCGACTTGTTCATCTGGCTCAGGCGCGAGGCAATCACTTTGAAGCGGTCTTCGGGAATCTTTCCGCGAATGGCCTCCAGCCGCCTTTGATGGCCTCGCTCGTACGGATCCACATCCGCAGCGCGGTCCAAACACTCGCCAGCTTTTTGGAAATTACCGGTGCTTACGTAGAGATCAAAGAGCTTCAGCAGCGTCTGACAATAATCATTTTCGCGATTGGAGGAGTTAAATAGTTCGCTCAGAAACTCGAGCATCTCCGGTGAGGATCGGTGGCCGGCCACCAGGTCTTGCATAGTCGCCACAAACGCGCGCCGCTCGCCGCGACGGCGCTGGAACAATTCCAACTTGCGCGCCAGGGCGACGGCTTCGGCATCCTGCTGGTTGTCGACCATCTGGCCGATCAGGGTGACGACTTGCTGCAGTCTTCCTGGATTCTGCTCAAACAACTGCCAGATGAGCGGTTCCGCCTCGGCAAGGCGGTTCGCCGCCAGCAAGGCCTGGCTGTAGTAATCGCGTAACTCCATCGAGGGATTTCCCGCGATCACATGCGGTTCGAAGATGAAAATCGCGGCGCCGACCTGGCCCTGTGCCATCAGGCTTTTGCCATAAGCCAATGCGATCTTGGGATCGCTGGGGTCTTCTGAATATGCCCGCTCGAAGTACTGCGAGGCGTCGGCACCCGCCACCTCCGCCAACTCCGCGGCCTTATGGAACGCCGCAGCGGCCGCCTTGCTTTCGCCCAGCTGGGAGCACAACTCGCCCATGCGCAACTGGTTGCCCTGCGTGGGTTCCAGCGTAACGATGCGCGTCATCACCTGCAGGCACTCCGCCTGCTTGTGCTGCTTGGCCAGATCGTCGAGGGCGTTTTCGTAGGTCCCGACGGCTAATTTCTTGTTGGAGTTCTCGAGCAGTTGCCCGAAGCGAAACTTCTGTTGCCACGTGGGATTTCCGTGCCGGGCCAGCTTCTTATAGGTCAGGCTCGCCCGAGTGGCATCACCAGCAGCCACCTGGCGCTGAAAAAGATCCCCCAGCAGTGACACGGCTTCGGCTGTCCGGCTCACGGACAGGCAAAGGTCAGCCGCCATCGAACGTACGTTGTCATTCTCTGGATCTTGCAGAAGGACTTGCAGATATTCGTCGAGAGCGTCCCCGGTCTTGCCTCTTTGCAGAAGCTTCTCCGCTTGCGCGACACGTTTCGCGATTTCGGCCCGATCCGGCATGGAGTAATGTGCGGAGTAACCTGCAAGGTGATTTTAGGAGTCGGGGAAAACAGCGGCAATGCAGTAACGATCCCGCCCAGTTACGAAGGTCATCCGCAATGCAACATTGGGCATTCCAATCGTTTCTGATATACGTGCTGGATGTCGGAGAGCCGTAATCCCAACGAAGAACAGGGACTTCGCCACCAACTCACCGCTGGCCAGATGGCCATGGTGGCGGTTGGTGGTTCGATCGGTACCGGCCTCTTTTTGGGCTCGGCGCCTGCCCTCAACCTGGCCGGGCCGGCGGTCATCATCAGCTTCGTATTGGCCGCCCTCATCAATCTGACTGTCGCTCTGGCATTGGGTGAGTTGGCATGTGCCCACCCGGCGGCAGGATCGTTCGGTGTCTACGGCGATCTTTACCTCAACGAGTGGGCCGGATTTCTCTCCCGCTCCGGATATTGGGCTGCGATCGCCTTTTCGGTCGGTGGGGAAATGGTGGCTTCTGCCACCTACATGGCGTATTGGTTTCCCAGGGTCGCTCCCGTCGTTTGGGTCGCGTTGTTCTCCGTAGTCCTCTTGTTGGTGAATTTGCGCAGTGTTAGCTCCTATGGGCGCTTCGAATTCTGGTTTGCCATGGTGAAAGTGGTCACGATTGCGGTCTTCATGGCTTTGGGTGCCGGACTTCTTCTTATCGGCCGCTCGGCTCCTCAATACACGTCACAGGGCGGATTTTTCCCACAAGGATATTTCGCGCCATTGCTGGCAATGACCTTCTCGATGTATGCGTTTGGGGGAGTGGAATTCGTAGCCGTAGCCTCGGGCGAGTCGCGCTCACCGAATGAAACGGCGAAAGCTGTCCGCATTACCTTTGCGATGCTGACTGCTCTTTACCTTGGTGCGATTGCTGTCCTGGCAGGAGTGATGCCGTGGAACCGCGCAGGTATCGGTGAGAGCCCGTTCGTAACAGTCTTCCGATCCGTAAAGATCCCAGGAGCCAGCGACCTCATGAATTTTGTCGTGCTCACTGCGGCCCTTTCGGGTGCCAACGCGGCCCTGTACATCTCATCGCGCATGCTGTTTTCGATGGCGCGCAGCGGCTGGGCACCGCGCCGGCTTGGCGATCTGAATGCGCAGGGCGCACCCAATCTTGCGCTACTGGTTTCCTCTTACGGCATCGCGGTGGCCCTGGCTCTGGTGCGATGGGCGCCCGCCGATGCCTTCGAGTTCATGTTACGTGCCACTTTCTTCGGAATGATTCTGTCCTGGGTTGTATCGCTCGCGGCGCATGTGTCGTTTCGTCGACGTCTGAGTTCAGAGACTCTTCAGGCCTTACCGCTGCGCTCGCCGTTGGGCGCAGCGGGGTCGGTGGTCGGCTTGAGCGTGGTGAGTGCCGTGGTGCTGAAAGGCTGGTGGGATTCGCGCGTAAACCGCATGAGCGCAATTTTCTACCTTATCTTCTTTTCTCTCGCATGGTGGGCGATTCGATGGAAGCGAAGACAAGGAAATCCCCCGTGAGAACACGGAACTGAATGTACTTCAGGTCCCGATTCGACCCGTCCCGTACAATGTCGGCATGCAAGACCCCCTTCTCCGCTACCGCTCTGAGTTCCCTATCCTGGAGCGGACCAATTACCTCATCAGCAATTCCCTGGGCGCGATGCCGCGCGGTGTGTACGAATCACTGAAAAGCTATGCCGATACCTGGGCTAGTCGAGGTGTGCGCGCCTGGGAAGAAGGCTGGTGGATGCTCGGTGCCGAGGTGGGCGATGAAATCGGGATGCTGATGAATGCTTCCAAGGGGAGTGTCTCGACGCATCAGAACGTCACCACCTGTCAGGCGATTGTCGCCTCCTGTCTGGACTTCTCTGGAAAGCGTAACAAGGTCGTCTACACCGACATGAATTTTCCTTCCGTGATGTACTTCTGGGAAGCCCAGCGAGGCGTTGGTGCGCGAGTGGAGATGGTCCAGACCGATGATGGCATCACTGTGCCTACCGAACGCTTGCTCGACGCCATCGACGAACAGACTCTTGTGGTTCCGGTGTCCCACGTAATTTTCCGTAGCGCTTTCGTCAACGATGCGAAAGCGATTATCAACAGAGCCCACCGCGTAGGAGCCTATGTTGTGCTGGATACGTTTCAATCTCTGGGCACGGTTCCTGTGGATGTGCAGGCATTGAACGTGGACTTCGCCTGCGGCGGCGTTCTGAAGTGGCTTTGTGGAGGACCGGGCGTCGCCTATCTCTATGTACGCCCTGATCTGGGCAAAAAGCTCGAGCCACGCTTTACGGGATGGGCCGCGCACCAGCAGCCATTCAACTTCGAAGTTGGAGCGATCCGCTACACCGCTCCGCCGTTCCGCTTCATGAACGGCACGCCCCATATCCCTTCTCTTCACGCGGCCCGGCCGGGAATCAACATCCTCCGCGAAGTCGGCGTCGAGAAAATTCGTGAAAAGTCCAAGCGTCAGACTACCAAGTTGATCGAGCTCGCAGACCAACGCGGCTGGCGAGTGAACACGCCACGCGACCCTGACAAGCGAGGAGGAACAGTCTCTATCGATATGGCGGATTCACAAGAAGTATGCCGCGAACTGCTTCGCCGGGGCATTCTGGTCGACTGGCGGCCGCAAGCCGGGGTTCGCATGTCTCCTCACTTCTATAACACCGATCAGGAACTCGAAGACGCAATCGACGCCGCGGAGGAGATTGTGAAAGAACGTACGGCTACACTGAGGTAGATTCTTCTGACGCCAACGATCCATCTGCTCGGTAAGGGGACGCTCCCGGAGGTCGCCTGGTTACTTGAATAACGTTCAACATTGCCCAGTAATATTACTGACGTAAGGCCGTTTTTTCGGTTTTCTGCTGACCTCCATCTTCCCGCCTCGCTATGCTTTTTCCACTCCCGATTGCGAGCGATCGCGCGGGCACGAAGAACCCGAAACCTTGCAGTCTTTCTGGCCAATTTCTCTAACACGCGCTGACTTGCCGATGCTTCCCGTCGCTCTGGGAGCACTGTTCGGCCTCTACGTTCTGATCCGTGGCTGCGTCGTGCTAAATCGAAAGCCGGGAAGTTCCAGCGACAAACTGACCCCTCTAACGCCATTAGTGGACGTGGCCAGCCCTGTCCCCGAAGTACATGCGGCGAGCAAGCGGGAAATCATCCGCTTAAGTCCGGATGGTGAGCCAGACGTGTCGACTCAGCAGGGGAAGATCGCCGCCGCCCTGCTGAAGGCGGGGGTCTCAACTCCCGCATCCTGGTCAGATTCGGGGGACAAATCTACCGCCGCCCTTGCCGAGGAAAAGTTTGTGCTCACACATGAACCCGGTGGGCTAGTGGAATCACTGAATCTTACGGCCTCGAGAGCCCTGGAGAGGGCCGCCGGTAGAGCAGCGTTGAACCCCGCGCTCAGCCATGGCGATTCGTTTCAAGCTTTTCGTTGGAAGCCCGCTATCATGATATGGGGCGGCCCAATTCTCACGCTTGCGTGTATCTATCTGCTGGCGCTTCACTTCGGCTGGCTGTAAGTTGGCGAATGTTCGCAGCCGGTAGGTACCGTGATTAAGCCGCACCTTCCTTCTAAACCACCGACCCCAATTCCTTCCTGCGCTCTCGCTTGATTCATTAGAATGACAGGGTGCCTGACTCCGTCCGCATAGGAATTCTGGGCGACTTCACGTCTGAATTCCGCTCCCATCACGCGACTAACGACGCGCTGCAGCATGCTGCTGCCAAGCTGAAACTTACGGTTCAATCGGAGTGGCTGCCAACTCCATCCCTGCTCGAGCCCGGGGCGAAAAAGGTCCTTGAAAGCTTTGATGGACTCTGGGCATCTCCGGGGAGCCCCTACAAGAGCATGGAAGGGATGCTCAAGGGGATTGAATTCGCGCGCACCCGCGATTGGCCCTTCCTGGGGACGTGCGGCGGATTCCAGTACACAGTCATCGAGTGTGCGCGCAACGTGCTTGGCCTCAAGGATGCCGACACGGCTGAGAACAATTCCGGATCGAAAAACATCATCATTTATCCGGTGGCATGCGCGGTCCCGAATCGAGCTGGAGATGCTCCCAAGCTTTCGGGCGTGGTTCCCGAGATTCGGATTCGGCCGGGCTCGTACATGCAGACTTTCTATGATCAGGAAGTCATCAAGGAAGAGTTCTTCTGTAACTTTGAACTGAATCCTGAATTCGAGTGGTGCTCGATCGAGGCTGGGTTTCCGATCGCTGCACGCGGACCGAACGGAGAAGTCAGGGCGATCGAATCTCCCACCCACCGCTTTTTTATTGCGACGTTATTTCAACCGCAGCTCAGTTCCAAACCCAGCAAACCGCACCCGCTGGTTTTAGCATTCGTCCAGGCAGCGGCGGATTGGGGCAAGAAAAAACTGGACGACAGCGTGCTCGAATAACTAGCGTCGGCCTTTGTCTCGATTTTCACCGCGACACCTCTCAACACTTCCGCTATCCTTCCAACACTCCCATGGCTTCGACGACGCTATCCGCTCCGGAAAAACGTCCGTTCCTTTCCGACGGCATGCCCGTGGTCCTGGCGATGTCGGCAGCCCTTCTCGTTATCCATTGCATCTTCAATCATCGCTACGATTACTTCCGCGACGAATTCGACTATCTGGCGTGCGCGAAACACCTCGCTTGGGGCTACGTAGACCAACCTCCGCTTATCCCTTGGCTCACGCGGCTTTGTTTGATTACGTTGGGCGGCTCGCTGCGGGCGATTCGTTTCCTGCCTGCCCTCGCGATATCAGTTACGGTGGTTCTCACCGGCATGATCGCGCGGGAACTCGGTGGCCGCGCTTTTGCCCTCATTTGCGCGGCGGCCGCGGTGGTCGGGTCGCCCGTCTACCTTAATGCCGCAAGTATTCTCACGACAAATTGTCTCGAACCCGTGTTGTGGAGTGGATGCGCCTATTTCGCCATTCTGGCCGCCAAGCACAATGAACCGCGCTACTGGCTCTGGTTTGGTGTGGTGGCGGGTATCGGAATGCAGGAAAAGTACTCGATTGCAGTATTCGGATTTGCGGTGGTCGTTGGGCTGCTTTTTACAGAACAACGCCGCTTCCTTTTCAACAAATGGATCTGGCTTGGCGGCCTGGCTGCCTTTGTGATCTTTCTGCCCAATCTTATTTGGAACATTCATTACCACTGGCCTTTCGTCGAACTGATGCGGAACATCAAGGCTGAGGGCCGTGATATCGCGCTCTCTCCCCTGCAATATTTCCTCCAGCAATGCCTGATCATGCAGCCGATCGTTGCGCCCATCTGGATCGCGGGCGTGATTGGTTTCCTCTTCTGCCGCTCATTCCAGCTCTATCGTTTCTTAGGATGGAGCTACCTTGTCAGCTTCGCAGTCATTGCCGGTCTTCACGGGAAGAATTACTACCTGGCTCCGATTTACCCCATGCTGCTTAGCGCGGGGTCGGTCTTGTTCGAGCAGGCGCTGGCTCGTACGCGTCTTTCTTGGCTCAGGCCTGTCAGCGTTACGCTGATCCTCGCAGGCGGTGCGTGGTTTGCGCCAGTTGTGGTTCCCGTCCTGTCTGTAGAAAAGTACATCGCTTACCAGGAAAAGCTTCCCATCAAAGTGCCCCGCAGCGAGCATAGCCACGTGGGCGCCGTTTTGCCACAGCACTATGCCGACGAGTTTGGATGGCACGAGATCGTGAGTGGAGTTGCAGAAGCATGGAATCGCATTCCACCAGCCGACCGAGCCGACTGCGGGATCTTTGCGCAGGACTACGGAGCGGCCGGCGCCATCGACTGGTTTGGTCCCAGCTACGGACTGCCGGCTTCGCTCAGCGGTCACCAGACTTGGTTCCTGTGGGGGCCGCGTGGGTACTCTGGAAATTGCCTGATTGTTCTGGATGATCGGAAGGAGCGACTGGAAAGCATGTTCAATCAGGTCGAGTTCGTGGGACGGACTCCTGACAACCCATATGCGCTCGAAAAAAATCTCCCTATCTATATCTGCAAGGGGATGAAGTCAGGAACGCTGGCTGAGGCATGGCCGAAGCTGAAGAAGTGGCGCTGAATTGGCACTTGAGAATCACCTGGCGTCTGAATTCGGACAGCTTCTGTAGTACTCTCTCTGCGTCATGCGAATGGCCGACGCCCTGATCCGGCTTCTTTGTGTTGTTTATTTTTTCATTTCGTTCGTAGCGATCCCTTCCGCGCAAGGCCAGTCTGCGACGGCTTCGATTGTCATTTCGCACGTCACTGTCATCAATCCCGGCAATTCCACCGTGACACCGGATACAACGGTCGTAGTGACCGGCAATCGTATCAGTGATGTGTCTGCTTCGACCCAGGCCCACCCGCCCAAGAACGCACAAGTCATCAATGCCAAGGGCCAGTATCTGATTCCCGGCCTCTGGGATATGCATGTGCATTCGGCGTTCGGGGACTGGTTTCCGGGCGGACGTGACGTCATCCTGCCTCTTTTTATCGCAAACGGCGTCACCGGTGTACGCGATATGGGGGGGGATCTGCCGGTACTTCTCGACTGGCGTAAGCAGGTCGCCGCTGGAAAGATTCTCGGTCCGCGCATGGTGGTGTCCGGTCCGATGCTCGATGCAAAACTCCCCAATGGAAAATTACGTTTTCCGAGTTCGGTTGAAGTATCGACGCCGGAGAGCGCTGTTGCGGCGGTCGATTCGTTGAAGGCACAGGGCGCTGACTTCATCAAGGTTCAATCGGTTATCTCCCATGATTCGTACCTGGCTGCCGCTGCGGAATCGCACAAGCAAGGGCTACCGATCGTGGGTCATGTACCTGACAAGGTGCGTATCGACGAAGTGGTCACCGGCGGGCAAAAGAGCATCGAGCACCTCATGGGGATCTTCGAAGCCTGCTCCACCGAGCAGGACAAGTTCACCGAAGGCAAGGGCAGTTTGCCACTGCTTCTCACGACCTACGACCAGCAAAGATGCGATGCGGCGATTAGTCAGTTGACACAAAATGAAGTATGGCAGGCCCCGACTCTGGCTTGGCAGCGGGGTGGAACGTTTCTGGACCAGCTGGATTGGAAACATCAGCGCCTCGACAAGTATGTTCCGGCCTATTGGCGAGAAGTGACCTGGAAGCGCTTCAATGATGAGATGATGTCCGACCTGAAGCGTGATTCGCTAGCCTCACGTCAGGAGTACTTTGCCCGCAACCTGAAAATGGTCGGCGCCATGCACCGGGCTGGTGTGCCTTTCCTGGCGGGCACAGATGCTGCTCCCGGCATCTACATCATGCCGGGCTTCAGCCTGCATGACGAACTCGCCAACTTTGTGGAAGCTGGTTTTACTCCCATGGAATCCCTGCAGACGGCAACCAGCAATCCTGCGAAGTTCCTCGGTATGGAAAGTAGTCTGGGTTCAATCGAAGCTGGCAAGATCGCCGATATGGTGCTGCTAGACGCCAATCCGCTGAACGACATTCACAACACTCGCAAGATCAGCGCCGTCTTAGTCGAAGGTCGTCTGTTCGACCGCAAGGCTCTCGATCAAATTCTTCAGCAGGTGGAAGCAGCGGCGAAGCACGCAAAATAGCCCACATGGCCCAACTCATCAAAACTCTTCGACTGCGTGACATGATCCTGCTCATCATCGGATCGGTCATCGGCTCCGGGATTTTTCTGGTGCCCGGCCCTATCCTCCGTCACGTAAATCACTCTGTGGGAGTAGCGTCGATGGTATGGATCGCCGGGGGCGTCCTATCGCTGCTTGGCGCCCTCAGCTACGGGGAGCTGGCCGCCATGCGTCCCGCGTCCGGAGGCCTGTACGTCTACATCCGTGAGGGATTCGGATCACTGCCCGCTTTCCTGTACGGATGGGCAATGTTTCTGGCGATCTCCAGCGGTTCCATCGCGTCCCTGGCCGTCGCTTTCAGCACCTATCTCGGCGCGGTCGTTCCGCTCAGTCCACTTACCGCAAAAGTTGTGTCCGTTGCTGTGATCGGCGCGATCACTCTTGTTAATGTGTGGGGAACCAGAAAAAGTTCAGATTTGCAGAACTACACCACGCTCATCAAACTGCTGCTGATTATTCTCGTGTCTGTTACTCTGCTAGCTCTCGGGCGCAACTACCCCGCCCTTCTTCCTGCTCTCTGGACAGAACCCGTCAGCGCCTCGCTTCTTTCAAGATTCGGCCTTGCCATGATTGCAGTCCTGTGGGCTTACGAAGGGTGGCAATTCGTCACCTACTGCGCAGGAGAAACGGTCAATCCACAAAGGGACTTCCCACCCGCACTCGGGTCCAGCGTGGTGTTCCTCGCTGGAGTGTATCTGCTGGCCAACTTTTCCTATCTCGTTGCGCTCGGCCCTCAACGAGCGGCTGAGTCCGAAGCAATCGCGGCAACTTCTATCGCGACAGTTCTCAGTCCCGCCTCCGCAAAACTCGTGGCACTGACCATACTGATTTCCGTGTTCAGCGCGATCAACAGCGTCTCCCTGACGGCGCCCCGGGTGTTCTTCGCGATGGCTCACGACGGTCTTTTTTTCCGTAAACTCGCCGAGGTTCATCCCCGCTTCCACACTCCAGCGTTCGCTGTGACGCTACTGGGTATCTGGTCCGCAGTTCTCTCTTGCATGGGGAAGTTTCAGGGACTGATCAACTACACGATGTTCGTCGGTTGGATCTTCTATGGTCTCGGCGCCGCTGCCGTTTTCGCTTATCGCCGCAAGTACCCGGACTTGCATCGGCCCTATGTGGTGCCTGGCTACCCGTGGACCCCTCTCCTGTTCGTGGTCACAGCCGCCATGTTGGTTCTTAATGTGATTGTTTCAACACCGAAGAATGCTGGCATCGGACTTGGGATTGTCGCATTGGGGTTCCCCGTGTACGTCTTCTGGAGCAGGCAGAACAAGAGATCTATCGAAGAGAAGTCGGACGTTGTCAACGTCCAGTAACGGTAGGAAGATCAGTCAAGAGGACTTGTACGGATGGCGGCTTAGATAGCTATTTACCAAGCAGGCTCGTGTGGCTCGCCACGCATAGCCACTTACCGTTCTCAAAAATCCAGGTATCCGTGAAGCGACCAGTGTGCTCATACGGTTTACCACTGAACGTCCCCTTGGTGTAGTACACGCCGATGACAATTGCGGTGTCGCGGTACACATTCACCTTCACATCCCGGATTTTCATAACGTTGGGCTTAAAATCCGGACTCTTAATGTCCAACAGGAACTTGTCGCGCTCACTCACCTCGCCATCGTATTCCGTGTTGACGAAGCGGTCAGCGATCATCGCTTCAAGCGCGCGAGAATCGCGATGTACCTGCGCCTCGTTCCACAAATGTTCAAGCACGAGGAGTTTGCCCTGCTGCGAGGCCGCGTCAGGGTTCCCGCTTTGCGCGATCGAAGAGACTGTGAACAGCAGAAAGCAGAGAATTCGCTTGGTCATGAGACGTGCCTGCATTCAGCATGTCAGGAGCGACAGATGTCAGCCAAGATACCAACCGGGAACTGCACTCTTCCATCCAAAGCGGGGCGGGAAGGTTACGAATGTCATCAGGTAGGTGGGCGGGGCAGCGGCAATCATGGCAAGGACAAGACCACTGTGTTGCCGTTTAGGGTGTATTGGAGTTGCAGACTCGCATTTTTCTTCCGTGCAACAGGGAAATAAACGTACCCTGCCACGGGCGTGGAGGTCATTCCCTCTGGGAGGGCTTTTTCACTAAGCTCGGTTTCCATCACCGCACGATCTTTGTCGGTGGAGGCAGGTTTCGGACCCCCTCCAATACCAACCATGACTCCAGCCGAGCGCGTCACACCGCTGCCCGTTCGTGTGCCCGTTACCGGATCGTAGCCCGCGCTCTCGTATCCCACGCCCGCGGTCGGCGAAACGGTGATGTCGCGGTCGGAGGCCGCGTTCTTTTGCAGGCGTGCGGCAACCACCTTCGCACTCGCAGGCTTCGCCGAAGCCTCGGGATTACGAACCCGCAGCACAAAGTCATTGATGGAAACGTCGAGCGGCTTATCCTTCGCTGGGTACAGCGCGATCTCGGCTACCACACAGCAGCGGTTCACGTCCGATACGAATTCCTTTCTGGCCTTTTCCGGCGACAGAAGCACAATCCCAATCCCCACGCCGTCGCGTATGGTGTGAGTCGTGTAGCGGTCTGCTCCCGCGCGAGGTACGGTTCCCTTCGGTCCCGCTGTTGCCAGCGATGCCACGCAAAGCAGCAGAGCAGCAGCAAATGAGATCCTCCACTTCATAATTTCTCCTTGCTGCTGCTGTCGGCGTTCAGCTTGGCAGTTATCTTCAGGGATTTGCCGCTGAGCACATAGACGCGCTGATGAAAGGACTCACGATCGCTCGCGGATACAGTTAGATCATAGGCTCCCGGATCAAGCCACATACTCTTCAGCCGGTCGGCTGTGCCGGCATAGGCGCCATCGATGTAAACTTCAGCCATCTTGGGATCTGCGGTCAGCCGAATTTCTCCGCGTCCGTCGTTGTGGTCAAAATAGCCGGCCGGATAATACGGATAAGGACTCCATATCGGATGCCAAAGCGAGGCGTACACCCAGTCTCCGGGATAGAACCCATAGGGGCCATACGGGTAATAGGGACCATGGTAGTGGCTGTAGGCCGCGCCTAGCCAAACCGTCCCCAGGCGCAGGTGCGTCTTACCCTTGTCGCCGGAATCCTCAGACTCTTTCAGGGATTTCTTCCCTTCGGCTTGGTCGGACGGCTTTGCCGAATCGAGTTCGGGACTTTGCTGCTGGCTGGCTGAAGCATCGCTCCGCGATTGGTTCGCCGGCTGCGGCGTGGATTCATTGGTCTGAGCCCGAAGAGTAAGGCAAAGGGCAGAGGAGAGAAAAAGGGTCGCGAGACACAGGGCAGGGTTTCGCATAGACACCCCCATGCGCTCCGATTCTACGCCCGCGGGAAAAGTTGCCTCGGCGGAAAATTTAGGTCCCTGGCGGTTCCCGTCCTTGGTACCGGGCCCGGTGTTCATGCAGTCTGGTCGGTTCACTTACCGAAGGCTGGGTCCCTTGACCCTGGTGGTATGACGTTATTAGCCCTTGCCAACTTTACTTTTCCGCCACACGTGGCAAGTAAAACCGGAAAAACTCCTCCGGATTGGAATCAAGGCAAACGTCGGCATTCGATGGTCCCGTCTCGGGCAGTGTCATCCCTTTCTCATCCACACGAATGCGCATCGCTTGCACGGGGCACAATTTTGGATTCACTGCATAGGCGACAGCCATGGGATCAAACAACGTCGGAGTCTCCTGTCCCCATTGGTGATAGAGGACAGTGAGAGCGTCCGTGATCGGCGTCCCCTGGCTGAACAGGAATGCACGCTTCACCTCGTCGAGTTTCAGTTGAGTCGAGTCGAGCGGCATCACGGCTACCGGCACTCCCGATGCGAACAGCTTTTGCGCCGAAGGAATGTCATTGAGGATGTTCCACTCGGGTTGAGGTCCGCGTGGCGGCGTATATCCCAGGTCACCGTATCCTCGCTTGATACATCCGCCCATGATCACGACCCGCTTGAGTTTGCGAAACGTGGCCGCATCTTTGTCAATCGCCCGACCGACATTCATAAGGGGACCGATTGCAATCAACGTAATTTGACCCGGGTAACGGCGAATCTGGTCGAGCAGGAAGTCGACTGCTACTGGATGGGATGTTTTCGCAAAATGCCCGCCCTCGGCATAGCGGCGTTGGTTCAGCTGATTTTTGGTCTGCGTTGGTGCTCCAGCTGCCACGGGGATGTCCGGTCGGCCTGCTTCTCCAAGAAACCGATCGACAAGCTTGGCGCGGGTCTCTGTATCTCCGAAGCCTGTGGTCACGCCGAGGATTTCAAGCTCGGGACTGCGTATAGCAAGCGCGAGGGCAAAGGCATCGTCGATGTCGTCCCCGATGTCGGTGTCGATCATGACTTTTTCAGGTTTGGGGCTGGGGACTTGCGCCCACGTGGAAGGCGAATAGAGCGTCCACCCAATTAAGGCGATCAGAACCGTCAGTTTTGGGATCAGCAACTTTTGTCTGGCCTCCGGGAAGAGGGCAGACATGGAGTCCGCCCATCAGCCGATTTTGATGAATTTCAACGACGCTGAATTCATACAATAACGCAAACCTGTGGGTGGTGGACCATCGTCAAACACATGCCCAAGATGGGCATCGCAGAGGGTGCAATTGACGGCGGTTCGTGTCATGCCGAGGGTCATGTCGCGCTCTTCGCGGACATTCTCTCGTGCGATCGGTGCCCAGAAACTCGGCCATCCCGTGCCCGATTCAAACTTCGTATCGGACTTGAATAGTGCATTGTTACAGCAGATGCAGCGATAAAGTCCCTTGTCGTGCAGATTCCAGTATTGTCCCGAGAAAGAGAGCTCGGTGTCGGCGTGGCGCGTGATCGCAAACGCAGCTGGAGAGAGTAGCTGCTTCCATTCCTCTTGGGTCTTTACAATCTTTGCAACACGCTCCTTCTTGATCTTCTTGCCGTCATCAGAGAACTCTACGATCGTCACTTCTCCGGGGACGCCCTGAGCAGCAGCGCTAGCAGCAGCCGCAATAGCACTGGGTTTTCGAAGTGACCACAAAACGGCTCCCGCGACAGCCGAGGCTGAAGTCACGAGAAACGCACGCCGTCCGAGCCTTCCAGAAGATCCATCTTGATCTAGTTCTGAATCAAACATAGTCAACTCCTACCACGAAGCTGTCGATACCAAGAACGGATCTCATAAATCATCCGGGAAGGGCTTTGAAGGCTGCGGAAAAACTCATGCGCCGCCCGCACAGCGAACCTTAGGCGCCAAAGCGCCAACGGATTTTCGACGGTTTACGGCACGAATAAATTCGTGCCCTTCCCTTTTTGTGTTGCTACAGAACCTTTTCAGCCACCTGTTCCGGTCGTGCCGTGGAGCTCAAATACCCGGTCCTCGGCCCCGGAGGGTCTGCTGGTGCTTCCCGGCATGTTTATGAGACGCGTACTGACTCCTGCCAACTCGGATGCCTACTTCCCCGTCCACAATTGCGGGAATTCCTTCTTCAGGTGATCGACTTTCGGCAAATCGTTGTACTGAATGTAGGGGCTTTCCGGATGATGCGCGGCGTAATCCTGATGATACGCCTCGGCTTCATAGAATCCCTTGAGCGGCACCACCTCCGTCACGATCTTGTGTTTGAAGACATGCGCTTCGTCCAATTGGGCGATGTATGCCTTGGTGATTTTCTCCTGCTCCTCTGTAGTGAAGAAAACTACGGAGCGGTACTGCGGCCCCTCGTCCGGACCTTGCCGATTCAACTCCGTCGGATCATGGGCCACGGAAAAGAAGACATGCAAAAGTTGGCCGTACGTCACCTGCGACGGATCAAAAACAACCCTCACCGATTCGGCATGTCCCGTGCGCCCGGTACTGACCATCTCGTAGTCCGCCGTCCGTCGTTCTCCGCCTGAATATCCCGAACGGGCGCTGATCACACCCTTCACATGCTGGAACACCGCTTGAACACCCCAGAAACATCCGCCCGAAAAAACTGCCTCTTGTTGCCCGCTCGATGTCGCCAGCGAAGCGTCGGTCACGGGCGGGGGCACCACCGGCTTGGCGGCATCTGCGGGTAGAACTGCCAGCACGGTCAGCCCCAGAACCACAAGCGTTAGTGGCAAGCCTTGAAGGGTTGAAATGAATGAATGTTTTGCCATGATTGCCCTCCTCATGGGAACGTGCGACACCGTCTTCTGGATTGGAGTGCCTGGCACACAAAAAGTTTCGCGAATCCTGCTTTGTACGACTTCCGGCACTTTTTGTAGCGCCGCCGTCCCGGCGGGCTGTCCTGTGGGCGACCCGCCTACAGCCCCAAGTCTGGACCCTATCGTGATCAAAGAATACCCTCATTGTGCGCCGGTCGGTTCTGCAATACCAGCCCCCAGGCGACATCTAAACCGCGTTGGCAATTCTGCCGATCTAACCAGAGAGAGCGGCATGCCAGAAACAACCTTCCCGAAACGCTTTCTGAAGCACATGATCGACCGCATGCGCCTCCTCTTACAGTCGCGGCGGGCGGTACCACGGGTCACGGATCCTCTGCATTCCGACATTCCGGCCGTGCGCAACGCCGAGATCGCGGCCATTTACCGCGGCCAGCGAGTGGCCGGTGACTTCTACGAATTCTTGCGCGTCAATCGATCGCGCGTCTTATTCGGGTTGTTCGATATCGCCAGGTCCTGATCGCGGCACAGAAAACCCTGCGAGCACTCGCGGCTAAGCTACTTACCGCGCCAGACATGAACGAAGCCGATGCCATGATTGAAATCAGTCAACGGATCAATCGCACCATCCTGCAATTTGAGGGTGGCGTACGCAGTTGCCCGGCATTTATTGGTTGCTACAACGAGGATCAGGGCACCGTTTG
>Ga0075424_100000376_pt1 | contig 33760 bp, 24 predicted proteins | sample SoiMethybrSBSTD3_FD_75301 | JGI IMG/M metagenome (GOLD analysis project Ga0075424, IMG submission 75301) | Bulk soil microbial communities from a Populus tree surrounding site in Tennessee, USA - Soil MetaG P. TD hybrid SBSTD3 | ecosystem: Environmental > Terrestrial > Soil > Tree plantation... | reverse complement strand
CGCATGCGGCCCGCGGGACCGGCGCCGAGCGCCGACGCGATCGACCGCGATCGGGCGATGCGCGCTTTGGAGCGGGCCAAGAATCGGCTCGCTGTGGCGATCGCCGAGCGCGCGTAACGCTGCTCGTCCTCGCGACGTCCGCTCGTGCACTGGGGCTGAAAGCGTTATGGCGCTCCGGCTCCGAACTACAGTCGCCAACGCGCCATAACGCTTTCAGCCCCCTCCATTGGCACCGCCGCGGCACGACCGCGCGTTTGCGTCACCTCGGCGATGGCCCTGGTACACTAGCGCCATGATCATCCTCGGCATCGAGACTTCTTGCGACGACACGGGCGCTGGGCTCGTCGAAGACGGGCGATTGCTGGCGCACGTGGCGCGCGCGCAGGACGTGCATGCGGAGTATGGCGGTGTGGTTCCGGAGTTGGCGTCGCGGGCGCACATCACGCTTCTGCCCGTGGTGGTGCAGGAGGCGCTCGCGAAGGCCGGCGTGGCGCTCGATCGGATCGACGGGGTCGCCGCGACGATGGGGCCGGGCCTCGTCGGGTCCCTCCTCGTGGGCCTCGAGTTCGCGAAGGGCCTCTCGCTCGCGCGCGGCGTGCCCTTCGCCGGCGTGAACCACGTCGAGGCACACCTGGTCTCGCCCGCGCTCGAGCACGACCTCCCGTATCCGTTCGTCGGAATGGTGGCGTCCGGAGGGCACACCGAGATCTACCACGTCGCCGAACCGGGATCGTATCGGCGCCTCGGCTCCACGCGCGACGATGCCGCGGGCGAAGCGTTCGACAAGGTGGGGAAGCTGCTCGGCCTTCCGTACCCCGGCGGGCCCGAGGTCGATCGCCTCGCGCGCCAGGGGAACGCGGGCGCGATTCCGTTTCCCGTCGCGCGCCTGGGGAACGAAACCTACGACGTGAGCATGAGCGGGCTGAAGACGGCGGTGAAGCTCCTCGTCGAGAAGGAGCCCCGGCCGATCCCCGACGCGCGCGTGCGGGACATCGCCGCGTCGGCGGAGCGCGCGATCGTCGTGGCGCTCCTCGAACGGCTCGCCCTCACGCTCGAGCGTCACCCGGCGCGCGCCTTGGCACTCGCGGGCGGGTGCGCGTGCAACACGCTGCTCCGCGCCGAGGCGACGCGACTCGCCGCGTCACGCGGAATCCCGGCCCTCTTCCCCTCACCGCCCCTCTGCCGCGACAACGGCGCGATGATCGCCTACGCCGGATGGCTCGCGCTCTCGAGGGGACTTGCCACGCCGCTCGACGTCTCCGCCGTTCCCAACCTGGACGCCTTCGCCGCCGCGTAGAGGCCCGGATCGGCTCGCCGGCTTCTCCCCCGCTCGGCTCGCCGGCTTCTCCCCCGCTCGGTATTGTTTCTATAAGTTATCTTCACACATAGATTTACAGCGTCATGTAACATTTTCATCCGATCGGACCCTCCCCGGATTCCGGCTCAAGAAGCGCCCCGCCGGGACCGATTAATCCCAACAGTGAAGCCAAGTTCCATGATTCCGCCTGCCGGTGGTCGGCCCGTTCGCCGATTCCCGACGATCGTGAACGCGTGACGAGGATTTCGTGACCGAGCCCACAACGAACGACGGCCGCATCCTCGTCATCGAGGACGAACCACGTCTCCGCTTCATCCTCGAGAAGCAGCTCAAGGACGCGAAGGACGCGAAGTACGAGGTCCGCACCGCCGAGGACGGCGTCAAGGGACTGGAAGAAGTGCGCCGGGAAACCCCTGACCTGATCCTCCTCGACGTGATGATGCCGGGACTCGACGGCTTCGAGGTCTGTCGCCGTCTCAAGTCCAACCCGCTCACCAGCCGCATCCCGATCATCTTTCTCACCGCGAAGGCGACGCTCGACGACCGGCTCCACGGCCTCGAGGTCTTCGCCGACGACTACCTGACCAAGCCCTGGGAGCAGCAGGAGCTCCTCTTCCGCGTTCGCAACCAGCTCAAGACGCGCCGTGCCCAGCTCTCGTCGAACGCCCTCACCGGTCTCCCCGGAAACGTGCTGATCGAGACGGAACTGAACCGCCGGATCGCCGCGGGAGAAAAGTTCGCGTTCCTCCACCTCGACCTCGACCAGTTCAAGGCGTTCAACGACTACTACGGCTACGCGCGCGGGGACGCGATGATTCGCTTCACCGCCTCGCTCCTGCACGAGTTGAACCAGCGCCACGGCGGCGACGGCGACTTCATCGGCCACATCGGCGGCGACGATTTCGTGGTGATCACCGATCCCCAGCGGGCCATGTCGATCGCGAACGGGCTTCGGGCCGAATTCGACGCGCGGGTCCGCGACCAATACGACGGCGCGGACCGGGAACGCGGATACATCACGGTCCTCTCCAGCCGCCAGGGAGGCGTGAAGAAGTTTGAGGTGCTCTCGATCACGATCCTCGTCGTCACGAACGTGGGCCGCGACATCCAGCACAGCGCGCAGGTCTCGGACATCGCGAAGGATCTGAAGAAGATCGGGAAAGCGACGCAAGGAAGCGTCGTGATCTCGGATCGGCGCTCCGACGGGTCGCCGTTGATGCCGATCGTCCCGCCGAGCGCGCCTCCCTCCGCGCCGCCGGGACCCGGCCGGGAGCCATCGCGGTGAGCGGCGCCGCCCGAGGCCAGAACGGCGCCTCGCCGCTCCGCGCCCTCTCCAGCCTTTCGTTCGCGGTCCAATCGGCGTTCGACACGCGCGTCCTGGTGACGGCGCTGGCCGAGCACGTGACCGAGCTGGCGCAGGCGGATTCGTTCGCGCTGCTCCTACTCGACTACGAAACCGCCGAGCTCGAGGGCGACGTCTTCGAGCGGGGACAGCGCGGCTCGGTGGGCCACGTTCGCGTGCGACCGAAGCCTCAGGGATTCCTGGCGCGGGTGCTCCATCGGGAGACGCTGGTCGTGGATGGCGCGCCGGGCGCGCCGGGCGTATCGCCGGACGCCTCACCCGGCGCATCGCCGTCCGAGATCGACCCGATTCCTTGGCGAGGAAGCGCGCCCGAGACCAGGATCGGCATTCCGATCCTCATCGGGACTTCGCTCCTGGGAGTCGCGCTGGTCGGCTTCAGGCGGCGGGTCACCGTCACCGACCGCCGGCGGCGGGTCCTCCACTTCCTCGCCGACCAGATCGGCCTCGCGGTCGATCGCATCCGCACGCGCGGCGAGCTCGAGTCGCGGCTCAAACAGCTCGACGAGGCCAAGGCGGAGCTCCGCCGGATCGACGACGCCAAGTCGGACCTCATCTCGATCGTCTCCCACGAGCTGCGGACGCCCTTGACGGCGATCAAGGCCTACGCCGAGACCCTCCTGGACAACGTCGGAAGGCCTTCCTTCACCATGCAGGAGAACTTCCTCGGCATCATCAACGAGGAGTGCGACCGCCTCTCCCGCATGGTGAACGACGTGCTCGACCTGAGCCGGATGGATTCGGGCCGGCGCCGTCTGAAGACGGACCAGGTCTCCCTGGCGCGACTCGTCCGGGAGGTCCGGCCCACCGTGGAACCCGCGCTTCAGGAAAAACACCTGGAGCTTCGCGAGGACGTTTCGGAATCGCTCGGGACCGTCGAGGCGGACCCCGACCTCCTGAAGCAGGTGCTCGTGAACCTGATCCACAACGCGGCCAAGTTCTCGCGCGATGGCGGGGAGATCGACGTGGCCGCGGAGATCGACGGAGAGCGCACCCGGATCACGGTTCAGGATCATGGGGTGGGCATTCCGGAGGACAAGCTGGCTCGCGTGTTCGATCGATTCTATCGGGTCGAGGGCGAGGGCCAAGACCACGTGGGCGGCACGGGCCTCGGCCTCGCGATCGTGAAGAGCGTCGTCGAGCTCCACGGCGGAACCGTCGGGGTCGACAGCATGGTGGGGCGGGGCAGCCGTTTCGTGATCGATCTGCCGCGGGAGCAGCGCGGATTCCGGGTCCTGATCCAGTCGCTCACGCCGTTCTTCGAACAGCCCGAACGGCAGGCGCTCCTCCACCATTGCGTGGAGATGATCGCCGAAGTCATGGACGCGCGAATCGTCTCGCTCATGTTCTACACCCCGGACGGAACCGAGCTCGTGATCCAGGCGGCGTACGGCCTCGACACCGACACGGTGGCGCGAACGCGGGTGAGGGCGGGCGACTCCATCGCGGGGTGGGTGGCCCAAACGTCCGAGAACCTACTCGTCGAGGACATCGAGCACGATCGCCGGTTCCGGAAGATGAACCACCCGCAATACGAGACCAAGTCGCTGCTGTGCGTGCCGCTCAAGGTCGCCGACGAGACCGTCGGCGTCATCAACGTGAACAACAAGCGGGCCGGCGCGGCGTTCGACCTGGACGACCTGAGCCTTCTATCCGCGGTGGCGAAGCGGGTCGGAATGGCGCTCGATCGGGTTCGCGCGGCCGGTCAGTCGGCCGACGTGGACGCCACCGACGGCACCGTCCAGGCGATCATCCGTGCACGGCGGAACAACCTGCTTCCGTCCACCAAGCGCGCGTTCAAGCTCGCGACCGAACTCGGACGGCGGCTCCAGCTCGACAAAGACGACCTGGAAGTCCTCGGATTCGTGGCGCGCGTCCACGACATCGGAATGCTGACGGTCGGAGACGACCTGCTCCAGTCGTCCCATCGCTGGTCCCAGAGCGAGCACCGGGAGGTGCAGGGCCACCCGCAGGCCGGGGTCCAGCTCCTGCGTCCCATCGAATTCGCCTCCAAGGTGAACGAGATCATCCTCGGGCACCACGAGCATTGGGACGGGCGCGGCTATCCTCGCGGTCTCTCGCGCGAGCAGATCCCCCTCGCAGCGCGCGTGCTCGCGGTCGTCGACGCCTTCGAGGCGATGACGACGGGGCGCCCGTACCGCGAGGCGGACACCGAAGAGGAGGCGTTGTCGGAATTGAAGCGTTGCGCCGGGACGCAGTTCGACCCGCGCGTCGTCGAGGAATTCACGCAGCTCTTGGCCCATCGGTCCGTTGCGCCTGGGTCGGCCGCCGTGGACGGAACTCTGGTACCAGGATGGAACCATGACGCCGTCCATTGAGCTGACCTGGGCGCTTGCCGCCTCCGGGCTCCTCCTCTGGGAGGCGACCCGCCGCCGCCGTTCGCTTCGGGGCGAGGTCCGCTCCCTCAAGGCCGCGTACGAATCGGCCGCCACCCGGAACGAGCAGCTGACCCACGCCGCCGACGAGATGGGGCGCCTGTATCGCACCGAGCTCCTGGCCAGCCGGAAGCGCGCGGCGCGTCTCAAGAAGGTGCTCGAGATCGGAACGAGCATCAACTCGAACCTGGCGCTCGACAAGGTGCTCCACGAGATCGTCCACGCCGTCTCGGACGCGGCGGACTTTCGGATCGTCCTCCTCCGCGTCCTGAACGATCGCACCGACACGTTCGAAGCTCGCGCGTTCGCGGGGCTCGACCGGAGCGCCATCCAGAAGCTGGAGCAGTACCAGGTGCCGCGGACGGAATTCGAGTCGTGGCTTCGCGACGAATTCCGGGTCAGCCGCTCCTACTTCATCCGCCAGGAGGCGAAGTTCTGGGGCGAAAAGGACGACGCCAGCTACGTCCCGGATCTGGGCGAGCGGAAGAAGGGCGAATGGTCCGCCGAGGACGTCCTCTTCGTGCCGCTGACCACCAAGGACGGCGCGATCATCGGCTATCTCTCGGTGGACGACCCGGTCGACCGGAAACGGCCGACGAGCGAGATCGTCGAGATGCTGGAGATCCTGGCGACCCAGGCCGTCGTGGCGCTCGAGAATTCGGCCCTCTACGAACGCCTGAACGAGAGCATGCGCCAGCTCACGGAGGCGACCGAGCGCGCCGAGGAGCTGAACGATCTCAAGTCCTCGTTCGTCTCGATCGTGAGCCACGAGCTGAAGACGCCGCTCACGATCATCCTCTCCCACGTGGAGGCGCTGCTCGAGAACGTGGGCACGTCGAACACGGCGTTGCAGCGGGAATTCCTCACGGTCATCGACGAGCAGAGCCTGAAGCTGAAGCGGCTCATCGAATCGGTGCTCGAGCTGTCGCAGCTCGAGTCGGGCCGGCTCCGCATGCACCGCGAGCCGTTCAATCTCGTGGAGGTCGTCGACGAGGCGATCGGCCTTCTCCACGAAATGGCCGCCGAGAAGCAGATCACGCTCCGGGCCGAGCCGGCGCCGCGCGAGGTCGTGGTCGAGGCGGACCGGACGCTGGTGCGGCGCGTGGTCCTCAACCTGGGGCAGAACGCGATCAAGTTCACCGACCAGGGCGGCGCCGTCGTCTTCCGCGTCTCGGGCGAGGGGCGCGCGGCGCAGGTCGAAGTGAAGGACACCGGAATCGGCATCGCGCGGGAAGAGATGGAGAAGATCTTCGACAAGTTCTATCAAATCGACAGCAAGCTCTCGCGCGAATACCCGGGCGTCGGCCTCGGTCTCTCGATCGCGAAGAGCATCGTGGAATGGCACGGCGGCGAGATCCGCGCGGAGAGCGAGCCCGGAAAGGGCTCCCGCTTCACCCTGGAACTGCCCGTGACCCAGAGCGACGCCGGCGTCATCACGCACGCCACGTGGTCCCCGACGCGCTCGGTGTCGGACCACCTGACCCGCCTGACCGTGGAGATGGTCGCCGAGGTCATGAACGCGCGCATGGCGTCCCTGATGCTCGTGGACGAGGAGCGCGAAGAGCTCTACATCAAGGCGGCCCGCGGGCTCCGCGAGGAAGTGGTCTGCGGCACGCGAATCCGGGTGGGCGAGTCGGTGGCCGGATGGGTGGCCCAGCACGGGGCGCCGCTCCTCATCACGGACATCGAGGAGGATCCGCGGTTCGAGCGCCAGAACGGACATCAGTACGAGACCAAGTCGCTCCTCTCGGTCCCCGTGAAGCTGAACGACCGGGTGGTCGGTGTCATCAACATCAACAACAAGGTGTCGTGTACGCCGTTCACCGAGGACGACCAGGCGCTCCTGACCTCGCTGGCGGAGCGCGTGGCCCGGGCCTGGCAGCGGGCCACGGCGGTGGACACGTCCTCGGAGGAAGCGGAGCAGGCCTCCCGGGCCATGTCCGCCATCATCGACAACGCGCGCCGCGCGCGCCTCAAGCTGACGTCCGGCTCGATGGCCGCGAAGGCGGTGGCGACCGGCCGCCGCCTCGGCATCTCCGAGGAGGAGATCCAGGTGCTGGCCTACGTGGCCAGCGTCCACGACGTGGGGATGTCGCAGATCGGCACCCCCGTTCTCCATGAGCCCGGGAAGCTCGACCCCGAGACGTGGGCGCTCGTGGCGCAGCATCCGGCGCGAACGGTCGAAATCGTGAAACCGATCGAGTTCCAGGAGCAAGCTGCCGAGATCATTTTGGCGCACCACGAGCGCGTGGACGGCCGCGGCTATCCGCGCGGCCTGAAGGGGGATCAGATCCCGCTCGGCGCTCGGATCATCGGCGTGATCGACGCGTTCGAATCGATGACCTTGGGGCGGCCCTACCGCCAAGCAATGTCGCGCGACGAGGCGATCGCCGAGCTGCGCCGGTGCAGCGGATCGCAGTTCGATCCGAAGGTCGTGGAGGCGTTCATTCAAGTCGCTGGGACACAAGAAGATACAAAGATGATTCCAACTCCAGAAGCAGCATGACGGGCCGATATTGACTCTTAGGGAGCACGGAGGAGGTGACTCGGATGTCCAAGGGAAAGATCCTGGTCGTCGATGACGAGATCTACATCGTCCACATCCTGGACTTCAGTCTGGGGATGGAGGGCTATGAGGTCGTCACCGCGCTGGACGGCGAACAGGCACTGGAAAAGCTCAAGGTAGAGAAGCCCGATCTCATCGTGCTCGATATCATGATGCCGAAGCTGGACGGCTACGAAGTGTGCAAGGCCATCAAGTCCGATCCGGAGACGCGTCAGATCCCGGTGATCCTCCTCTCGGCCAAGGGCCGAAACGTGGATCAGAAGATGGGATTCGACGTGGGCGCCGACGACTACATCACGAAGCCGTTCAGCCCGCGAAAGCTCGTCGAGCGGATCAACCAGCTTCTGGGACAGACGGTCACCGAGCGCCAGACTCCTTCCGCCTAGCCTCGTCGCTTCGCAGCGCCCGCGCGGTCGCCGTCTCCCCGGGCGACCGGCGCGACCACCGGTAAGCGCGCCCCGCGCGCCACGTGCCCCGTGTGCCCCGCGCGACCCGCGCGACCGATTCCCATATTCCCCTCCTCCATTCCCTCTGCGAGAATGCCGCGGTCGCCCCACGGACCGACTGACCGACTTCTCCAGGAGGAACATCATGTCCCCGGGCCGTCTCCTCCCCGCAGCGATCGCGTTGATCCTCTCCGGCTGTGGCACGCCGGCACCAACGGCGCCTCCCCTCGAACGCGAGGCCGCCGGCATATCTCCAATGTTCCTCGTCGCCTCTCCCGTCGACTCGCGGCTCCCGAACCCCGGCGCCGAGGCCCTGTCGGCCACGGCGGAAGATCGGGCGTTCGCCCAAGTCGCGCCCGAAGCGGCGCTCGCGCCGCCGGCCACCTCACCGGCCTCGCCGGCCTCGCCGGCCTCGAATCCCGCGATCTACTGGAATGGGCTGACCACCGAGCTCGGCGCGGCCGGAAAACTCCCGCCGCCCCTCTTCGCGCGCGCGTACGCCCTCGTCCAGGTCGGGATCTCGGACGCGCTGGTGTCGGCACACGACCGTCGCCGCGGGCCCCTGAACGAATCGTCGGTCGCCGCCGGTGCCGCGTACGAAATCCTTCGCTACCTATTTCCCGTGCAGGCCGATCGGGTGACCAGCGAGGCGCTCGCGCAGGCGGCGCTCGGCAACGGCTCCGGAAGCGCTCTCGGAGGCTGGGCGCTCGGCCGGGCCATGGGCCGGCTCGCGGTCGAGCGGGGGAAGAAGGACGGGTCCGACGCGGCGTTCACGGGGACCATGCCGACCGGGCCGGGCATCTGGACGGGCACGAACCCCGTTCTGCCGCTCTGCGGGACGTGGAAGTGCTGGCTGATTCCGGAGGGTGCCAAGTTCCAGCCCGATCCGCCGTACGCTTACGGCTCGGAGGAGGACCTGCGCGACGTCGACCACGTCTACCAGGCGTCGCTGCATCGCACGCCCGAGCAGATCGACATCGTCCACAAGTGGGCCGACGTCTCGCCGCCCACCATCTGGAACGAGCTCTTGGTCCAGCGCCTGACGGCCGCGGGCGCCGACAACGGATCCTCCGCTCGCGCCCTCGCGTGGCTCCACACGACGATCGCGGACGCCTTCATCTCCTGCTGGGCCACGAAGTACACGTACTGGGTGGCGCGCCCCTTCCAGCGCACGCCCGGCCTCGTGACCGTGGTCCCGACCCCGAACTTTCCGAGTTACACGTCGGGACACTCGACGATCTCGGCGGCGGCGGCCGAAGTGATGGGCGAGCTGTTCCCCGCCGAGCAGGGCTTCTTCCGGGTGCAGGCGGAAGAAGCAGCGCTCTCGCGGTTCTGGGGCGGAATCCACTTCGCTCACGACAACAACGAGGGCCTCCGCGTGGGCCGGCGGATCGGCGCCTTTGCGGTGGGGCTGATGCGCGGGCAGGCGAAGCCGGCGGCGGTCGCCGCGCGCTAATCGGGCCGCGGGGGTGCTACCCTCCCGCGATGCCTCTGGTTCGAGTCGCGGTTCCGATCCCGAAGGACGAGGGATACGTCTACGCCTTCCCGGAGGGCGAGACGCCCGTGCCGGGATTGCGCGTGCTCGTCCCCCTGGGGCGGAGACGAGTGTGGGGCACCGTGCTCGAGACGGTTTCCGAGGCGCCGCGCGGCGTCACGGTTCGGCCGATCGCCGGAATCCACGAACCCCGGATTTCGCTGACCGAGGAGCTGGTCGCCCTTTGCCGCTGGATCGCCGGCTACTACGCCGCGAGTCTGGGCGAAGTGCTGGGCGCCGCGGCGCCGTCCGTGACCGCCCGAAAGAGCCGCGACCCCGGTGAGGTTCCGCTCGACGACCATCCGTGGCAAGCGGCGGATCCGCCCTCTCGCGACGCGTTGAATTCCGATCAACAGGCGGCGCTCGCCCGGATCGAGGCGTCCCTCGAGAAGGGCGCCTTCGAGACGCTCCTCCTCTATGGCGTCACGGGAAGCGGCAAGACCGCCGTCTACCTCCACGCCGCGCTCGCGGCGATCCGCCGAGGCGGCCAGGTGATGGCGCTGGTGCCGGAGATCAACCTGGCGCCCCAAGCGCTCGACGCCTTCCGCCGCGCCGGCGTCACTCGCGCCGCGCTCTACCACAGCGAGCTTCGGCCGCGGGAGCGCGCCGACGTCTGGCGGCAGGCCGCGGCCGGCGCGCTCGACGTCGTCGTGGGCACGCGATCGGCGGTCTTTCTTCCGTTCCCCAAGCTCCGCCTCCTCGTCGTGGACGAAGAGCAGGACGGCGCCTACAAGCAGGACGAGTCGCCCCGGTATCATGCCCGCGACGTCGCGCTGGTGCGCGCGCAGCGCCTGGGCGCGACCGCGCTCCTTTGCTCCGCCACGCCGAGCCTCGAGTCGTACGCGAAGGCGGCCCGAGGCGGGTCGACCCTCCTTCGCCTTCCGAAGCGCGTGGACGGGCGACCGCTCGCGACCGTGCGTCTCGCGGACCTGCGCCAGCGGCCGCGGGGCGGCGACGGGCCGGATCCGACGCGGCACTTGAGTCGTCCTCTCCTCGAGGCGATGGCGCGCACGCTCGAGCGGAGGGAGCAGGGGATCCTCTTCCTGAACCGGCGCGGCCACTCGACCTATCTCCAGTGCCGCGGCTGCGGCACCGTGGCGCACTGCCCGCGGTGCGACGTTCCGTTCACGGTCCACGCCGAGGAGGCGGCGCTCCGGTGCCACTACTGCGGGCTCTCGCGCAAGCTCTCCGCCACGTGCGGCGGGTGCGGGGCGTCGGATCTCTGGTTCGGCGGTGTCGGGATCCAGAAGATCGAACGCGAGGTGGCGCGCCTCTTTCCTGCGGCGCGCCTCGCTCGGCTCGACCTGGACGCCGTCCGAAAGCGCGGCTCGGCGGGATCCATCCTCCGCGCGTTTCGCGCCGGCGAGGTCGACTTCCTCCTCGGCACCCAGATGGTGACGAAGGGGTTCGACTTTCCGGGTGTGACGCTGGTCGGAATCATCGTCGCCGACCTGCAGCTCTACCTTCCCGACTTCCGGGCCGCCGAGCGCACGTTCCAGCTGTTGACGCAGGTCGCGGGTCGCGCCGGCCGCGGCGAGAGCCCCGGCGAGGTGATCATGCAGTCCTACGATCCCGACCATCCGGCGCTCCGCGCCGCGGCCGCGCAGGATTTCGAGGCGTTCTTCGCGCAGGAATCGGCCGACCGCCGCGAGCTCCAGTACCCGCCGTTCGGCCACTTGGTGGAGATCGAGATCCGCGGCAAGGGAAAGGAGCGCGTCCTCGCCGCCGGAACCAGCATCAAACGAACGGTGGCCCGCGCCGCCGAAGGGCTCGGCGTCGAGGTCCTGGGGCCGGCGCCGAAGCCGCTCGCGAGGCTCAAGGGCCTGGAGCGGTGGCATCTCCTCCTCCGCTGCCCGTCCCGAAAAGGCCTTCGGCAGGCGCTCGGCCGGGCGCTTCCGGAGATCCGAAAGCTTCGCCTTCCAGGGCTTCACGTCGCGGTGGATGTGGACCCGACGCAGCTCCTGTAAGTAGCTATAACTTAATTAAATAGACGAATCCATCGCCGCGCCGTGACCCCCCTTCGCCCTTGACAGCCGGGGCCCGCCCGCGTTCAATCTCTTGTCGGCCCGGAACGGGACGACCCGTTTTCGGGTACTACTGGCCATGGAGGATTCGATGAACGACCTTTCGACCCGCCGCGCAATCGGCGTCCTCGCGCTCATCTTCGCCCTCGGCGTCTTCGCGTCATCCGCGAGCGCGGGCGTGAACTTCACCAGCGGCAAGGTCTACGTCCAGCAGAAGGTGTGGGACAAGGCGTGCCACTTCCTGGAGCTGGCGCGGCACGAAGAACCGGAGAACCTCCAGGTCTATTCGCTCCTCGCCGTCGCCCGGGCGCAGCAGCGCCAGTACGCGTCGGCGGGCGGCGCCATGACGATGGGCATCAAGCTCGCCATCGATAAAAAGGACCCGAAGCGGCAGAAGGAAATGGAATCGAATCGCGACGCGGTCATGGCCCAGCTGTACAACCAGGGCCTGGCGGCATTGAACCGCGCCGGTGGCCTCGCGGCCGACCCGAACCGCACGACCGGCGACGACACCTCGCCGCAGGGCAAGGTGGAGAAGGCTCGCGGCGTGCCGAAGGAGTTCGGCCGGTTCGCCGAGAGCGGCCAGGTGCACGAGTATTGGTATTACCCGGAAGCGGGCGTGGGCTACCACTTCGCGCCGGGCATGGCGGAGGGCCTCGAGTTTCCGTACAAGCCGTACGCGGGCCCGCCCGCGCCCGAAGTCGCGATCACGGACACAACGGTCTATCCGCTCTTCGACGGCGCTTGCCGCGTCGAGGAGGCGGCCTACAACTTCGTCCTCGCGTCCTACATCGAGCCGAAGAGCGCGGACACCTTCAAGAATCTCTCGTACGTGTTCGAGCTCCTGGGCCGGGCCGACGAAGCCATCGCCGCCGCGCGCATGGGCCTCGCGATCAAGCCCGACGATCAGCAGCTCATGCGGAACATGCGCGTGGCGGTCATGGGGCCGGCCAACCGCGCCTTCACCGCCGAGAACTACTCGGAGGCCATCCGCCTCTACAAGATCGCGATGGACCTCGATCCCTCGAGCAAGCTGATCTACCGGTCGCAGATCGCGGACTCCTGGTACAACTGGGCGGGCAAGTTCGACAAGGGCCCGCAGCGGACCGCCACTTTCGACAGCGCCGCCGCGGCCTACATGACCCTGCTGAACGAGGCGCCCCCCGAATCGACGACCATGCGGGAGAACGCGCTCTACAACTCGGCGGTCATCTACTCGAATCTCGAAAACTACAAAGAGGCGGTGCGCGTGCTCGACATGGCGGTCGGCCTCTACCCGAAGAATAAGGAGCTGCTCTCGCTCGCCGGGCAGACCAAGTACCAGGCCGACGACGCGGCCGGCGCCGTCGTGCTCTTGAAGAAGGGGCTCGAGATCGACTCGGCCGATCAAACGCTGCACCAATTCCTCTTCCTCTCGTACACGAAGCTGAAGAAGCAGGACGAGGCGATCGCCGAATACACGATCTACAAAGCGCTTAGCGAAGGAAAACAGCGCGTCGGCCCGGCGCTAAAGATCTGGGTCGAGTCAGCCGATAATCGACTACCGGCCGGCCATCAGCTCAAGAAGACCATCACCGCCGACGGATACCCGGACGAAGTCCGGACGTACTTGGACGGCGACAAGAGTCTCGAGAGCTGGTTCTACTGGGGCAAGGGGAAGGCGATCACCTTCTTGAACGGACAGCCCTTCTCCCAAGCCACGTTCCCGCCGAAGAAGTAGGTTTCATCGCGTCATTCGGGCGGGCCCAGGCCGGGCGCCGGGGCCCGCCGAGAATGACCTTGACAGCGGGCGCTCGGTCGGATAGATTCTGAGCGTCGTTCCAGCCCACACCGGAATCCATCAACCTTTCCGACGTGCCAATTCCCCGATTCGAAGAGGGCAGTCGTTCGGCCTTAAGCCATGTCCCGCCCAACAACACCAACCCGACGCCGCAGCCCCGAGCTGCAGGTCGACGCATCCACCACTGAGGAGTCGCAGACCGAAATGAACCAGCAGCAAACAGAAACTCCAACCGAAGCACCGGCCGCCCCGGCCAGCGCTCCCCAGGGATCGCCCAAGGGTCTCGACATCATCCAGCTGAAAAGCCGGACCATCGCCGAACTGATGGAACTGGCGCACTCGCTCGGCATCCAAGGTACGAGCGGGCTCCGGAAGCAGGAGCTCATCTTCAAGATCCTCGAGGGCCAGACCGAGAAGAACGGCCTGATCTTCGCCGAGGGGGTTTTGGAGATCCTGGGAGAGGGGTATGGATTCCTCCGCTCCCCGGACTACAACTATTTGCCGGGCCCGGACGACATCTACGTCTCGCCGTCCCAGATCAAACGGTTCGATCTGCGCACGGGCGACACGGTCTCGGGCCAGGTCCGCCCGCCCAAGGACGGCGAGCGGTACTTCGCGCTGCTTCGCGTCGAGGCCGTCAACTTCGAGCCGCCCGAAGTCGCGAAGGACAAGATCCTCTTCGACAACCTGACGCCGCTCTACCCGCAGGAAAAGCTGCGGCTCGAGTTCAAGGCGGAGGACATGCCGACCCGGATCATGGATTTGCTGACGCCGATCGGAAAGGGGCAGCGCGGCCTGATCGTGTCGCCGCCCCGGGCGGGGAAGACGGTCCTGCTCCAGAAGATCGCGAACGCCATCACCGACAATCATCCCGAGGTGATGCTGATCGTGCTCCTGATCGACGAGCGCCCGGAAGAAGTCACCGACATGGAGCGCTCGGTGAAGGGGGAAGTCATCTCCTCCACGTTCGACGAGCCGGCCGAACGGCACGTGCAGGTGGCCGACATGGTGATCGAGAAGGCGAAGCGCCTGGTGGAGCACAACCGGGACGTCGTGATCCTGCTCGATTCGATCACGCGGCTCGCCCGCGCGCACAACACCGTCGTGCCGCACTCGGGCAAGATCCTCTCGGGCGGCGTCGACGCGAACGCGCTCCAGAAGCCGAAGCGCTTCTTCGGCGCGGCGCGGAACATCGAGAACGGCGGCAGCCTCACGATCATGGCCACGGCCCTGATCGAGACGGGGAGCCGCATGGACGACGTCATCTTCGAAGAGTTCAAGGGGACCGGCAACATGGAGGTCATCCTGGACCGGAAGCTGGCGGACAAGCGCGTCTTCCCGGCGATGGACATCAACCGGTCGGGCACGCGGAAGGAAGAGTTGCTGATGACGCAGGAAGAGCTGAACAAGGTCTGGATCCTGCGCAAGTTCTTGAACGAGTTGAATCCCATGGAGGCGATGGAGTTCTTGATCGGCAAGATGAGCCAGACCAAGACGAACAAGAAATTCCTCGCCATGATGAACACCTAATCCCTCATCCCGAAAGAGCCGACGGAGCCAAGCCATGAAGAAGAGCATTCATCCCGCCTATTTCAACACGCGGATCATCTGCGTCTGCGGCAACGTGATCGAGACGCGCGCCACCGTGAAGGAGGCGCTCCACGTCGAAATCTGCTCGAATTGCCATCCGTTCTTCACCGGCAAGCAGAAGCTGGTGGACACCGCGGGCCGCATCGAGCGCTTCCGTCGCAAGTACGGCATGAAGTCCGAGGACGCCTCCGGAGCGACCTCCGCGTAGCGTGGCCGATCGCTACGCGCCCATCGGCGGACAGGCCGTCATCGAAGGCGTGATGATGCGCTCGCCGAAACGGGTGGCCACCGCCGTGCGCCTCCCCGACGGCACCGTTTCGGTGAAGACGCGCGAGTACGTCTCCCTCTCGCGACGCTTCCCGTTCCTGGGCCTTCCCATCCTCCGCGGAGCGGTCGTGCTGATCGAATCGCTACGGATCGGCGTGGAGGCGCTCGCCTTTTCGGCCGAGGCGGCCGTCAAGGAGGAGCAGGCGGTCCCGAAGGAAGCCCGCCGCTTCGGCACGATGGGGTGGGGCATGGGATTCACCGTCCTCTTCTCGTTCGTGGTCGGCTTCTTCGTGTTCTTCTACCTTCCGCTCTTCCTGACCGACCTGACCGGCGTCAAGGACGGCCTGCGGTTCAACCTGATCGACGGCGCGATCCGGCTGGTCTTCTTCATGATCTACATCGTGGCGATCGGCTTCTGGGGTGAGATGAGGCGCGTGTTCCAGTACCACGGCGCGGAGCACAAGACGATCCACAACCTCGAGTCGGGCGAGGAGCTGACGCCCGAGAACGCCGACCGCCAAAGCCGGTTCCACCCGCGCTGCGGCACGTCGTTCCTCTTCCTCGTCGTGATCGTCTCGTTCATCGTGTTCGCGTTCACGGGCCGCCCCGAGACCCTTCAGGCGCGCCTCTTTCGATTCGCGCTGATTCCGGTCATCGCCGGCGTCTCCTTCGAGATCATCCGATTCGCCGGAGCGCATTACGACAAGCCGTGGGTTCGCTGGATGAGCACACCCGGGCTGGAACTCCAGCGACTGACGACGCGCGAGCCATCGCGCGACATGCTCGAAGTCGCGATCGCCGCGCTCCGCGCGGTTCTCTAACTTCCTCCCGCCATGCGCGAAGCCCTGAATCAGGCGAAAGCCCGTTTTGAAGACCTCACGCGCCAGCTCGAGGACCCGGCGATCCATTCCAACCCTGGCGAGATGAAGCGGATCTCGAAGGAGCGGAGCGGTCTCGAGTCCTTGGTGCGCGCGGCGCGGCGCTACGACGACGTGCTCTTCCGGCTGGAAGAGGATCGCGCCTTTCTGCGGACCGAGAAGGACCCGGAGCTGAGCGCCATGGCCAAGTCGGAGATCGACGAACTCGACGCCGAGCGCCAGGCCCTCGAGGCGGAGTTGCCGCGCCTCCTCCTTCCGCCCGATCCGCTCGACGAGAAGAACGTGATCCTGGAAATCCGCGCGGGCACGGGCGGGGACGAGGCCGCGCTCTTCGCCGGGGAGGTGCTTCGCATGTACACGAAGTTCGCCGAGCGGCGTGGGTGGCGGAGCGAGATGCTCTCGATCAGCCAGGCGAGCGGCCTGGGCGGGATCAAGGAGGCGTCGCTCCAGATCACCGGCGAGAAGGCCTACAGCCGCTTCAAGTACGAGAGCGGCGTCCACCGCGTGCAGCGCGTCCCGGAGACGGAGGCGAGCGGCCGCATCCACACGTCCGCCGTCACGGTGGCGGTGATGCCGGAGGCGGAGGAAGTCGACGTGGAGATCAAGCCGGGGGATCTCCAGATCGACGTCTTCCGCTCCTCGGGTCCGGGCGGCCAGAGCGTGAACACCGCCGACTCGGCCGTTCGCATCCGGCACCTGCCGACCGGCATCGTCGTCCAGTGTCAGGACGAGCGCTCGCAACTGAAGAACAAGGCCAAGGCCCTCAAGGTATTGCGCGCACGGCTCCTCGACATCGAGATCCAGGAGCAGGCGAAGCGCATGGCGGCGTCCCGGAAGTCGCAGGTGTCGAGCGGGGACCGGAGCGCCAAGATCCGGACGTACAATTTTCCCCAGGGGCGCGTCACCGATCATCGGATCGGCCTCACGCTCTATCGGCTTTCGGACGTGATGGAAGGGGACTTGGACGAGCTGATCGGCGCCCTCTTCGCGGCGGATCAAGCCGAACGCCTCGCGGCCTCGGGCGCGACGCCCTCCTCGGCCGCGCCGGGAGCGTCGGCGTGAGGGGCGCGGCCCGAAACGCGGCCGCCCGCGCCGCCGCGGCGATCCAGGGCGGGCGCCCGCGGCGGCAGAGCGCGAACGGCGGGGGGCCAACCCGCGCCGAGGCGCTGGCGGCGCTCACGCGCCGGTTCGAGCGCGCGGGAATCGAGTCGCCCGAGCGCGACGCCGAGATCCTGCTTCTCCGCGCGCTCCAGCTTTCCCGTGCGGACCTCTGGTCCGAACCAGCCGCCCATTTGTCGTCCGAGCAGGCCGTCGAGCTGGCCGCCCTGGCCGAGCGCCGGACGGATCGCGTCCCGCTCCAGCTCCTTCTCGGCACCACGCCCTTCTGCTCTGCCACGCTCGACTTGGAGCCGGGCGTCTTCATTCCGCGCCCCGAGACCGAGGCCCTGGTCGAGGCGGTGTTGCGGGGGGCGCACCCGGCACGGGGCACGCTCCTCGACCTGGGCACCGGCACCGGCGCCATCGCCATAGCACTCCTCCACGCACTCCCCGAGTGGACCGGCGTGGCGGTGGACCGATCGCCCGCCGCGCTCGCGCTGGCGGCGCGAAACGCGGCCCGAAACGGGGTGGCGGGACGCCTCCATCTCTTCGGGGCAGATTTTCGGGACCCGGACGCCTCGGCCGCGATCGCCCACGAAGGGCCGTTCGACCTGGTCGTCTCCAACCCGCCCTACATCCGAAGCGGCGACATCCCGGGGCTCATGCCCGAGGTGAGGGACCACGATCCGATCGAAGCGCTTGACGGGGGTCCCGACGGTCTCGATCCTCTCCGGGATCTGGTCCGTGGAATTCCGCGCTGGGCCGGCCCCGGAGGGGTCGTGGCGGTTGAGATCGGCGCGGACCAGGCCGATGATTCCAAGAGCATTGTGGGCCCGGTCCTCGAGAACGCGCGTGTTTTGAACGACCTCGCGGGCAGGCCCCGGATTCTCATTGGAACGCGGGGAGGCGGAAGCGCATGAACTCGAAGGCGAAGGAACGAACGGCGGAAGCGGCGACCGAGGCCATTACGATGGATGAGATCTGGGTGCAGGGCGGGCGCAGGCTGAGCGGTTCCGTCGCGGCGGGCGGCTCCAAGAACGCAACCCTTCCGGTTCTCGCCGCGACCCTTCTGGCTCCCGGCGTCTATCGCTTCACCAACGTTCCCGACCTGAAAGACATCAGCACCATGCTCGAGATGCTGGCGCGCTTCGGCGTCAAGAGCCGGCGGACCGCGCCGCACGCGATCGAGGTGGACACGCGAGCGCAGGAGAACGCCGAGGCGCCGTACGCGCTGGTCAAGACCATGCGCGCCTCGATCTACGTCCTCGGTCCGCTCCTGGCGCGCTACGGTGAGGCGCGCGTCTCCCTTCCGGGCGGATGCGCCTGGGGGCCTCGCCCCGTCGATCTCCACATCAAGGGGATGGAGGCGCTCGGCGCCAAGGTGGACATCGACCACGGCTACATCGTGGCCAAGGCGGATACGCTTCGCGGCTCCACCGCGTCGTTCGACATCTCGAGCGTCGGGGCGACCGGGAACGTCCTCATGGCCGCGGTCACCGCCGCCGGCGAGACCGTGATCGAGAACGCCGCGAGCGAGCCCGAGATCACGGCCCTCGCGGAGTTCCTGGTCGCGATGGGCGCGCGCATTTCGGGACTGGGCTCCCAGCGCCTCGTCGTCCAGGGCGTGCCGGAGCTCCATCCCGCCGACGCGGCGATGATCCCGGACCGGATCGAGGCGGGCACGCTCCTCGCCGCGGCCGCGATCACCGGAGGCGACGTGGAGGTGACGAACGTCGAGCCCTCGCACCTGGGCGCGGTGCTCACCAAGTTCGAGGCGGTCGGATCCTCGGTCGAGCGCGCCGAGCGCTCGGTCCGCGTGCGAGCCCCCCAGCGCCCGGAAGCGATCGCGGTGACGACGCAGCCCTATCCCGGGTTCCCGACCGACATGCAGGCGCAGTTCATGGCGCTCCTCTCGGTCGCCGACGGCGCGAGTTCCATCGTCGACACCATCTATCACGACCGGTTCACGCACGTCGCCGAACTCCAGCGCCTGGGCGCCGACATTCGCGTCGAGGGAAACACCGCGTTCGTGCAAGGCGTCGACTCATTGAGCGGCGCGCCCGTCATGGCCACGGACCTCCGCGCCTCCGCCGCGTTGATCCTCGCCGGCCTGGTCGCCGGGGGAGAGACCCGCGTCTCGCGCGTCTACCATCTGGATCGCGGCTACGAACGGCTGGAGGAAAAGCTCTCCGCGCTCGGAGCTTCGATCCGCCGCGTCCGGGCCTGACCCGCCGCGCACGGGGCTGAATCCGCGTTGACCACGCGCCCCGTGATCGTCGGCACCGCCGGCCACATCGACCACGGCAAGACCGCGCTCGTCCGCCGCCTCACCGGCATCGACACCGACCGGCTGAAGGAGGAGAAGGAGCGCGGCATCTCGATCGACCTGGGCTTCGCCCACCTGACCCTTCCCTCCGGCCTCCACGTCGGCATCGTCGACGTCCCGGGCCACGAACGCTTCGTGAAGAACATGCTGGCCGGCGCGACCGGCGTGGACGTGGCACTCCTGGTCGTCGCCGCCGACGAAGGCGTGAAGCCGCAGACGCGGGAGCACCTCGCGATCCTGGACCTGCTCCGGATCGGTCGCGGCGTGGTCGCGCTCACGAAGGCGGATCTCGCGTCGCCCGAGCGCCTCCAGGCCGCGCGCGCCGAGGTCGAGGCGCTGATCGCCTCGAGCGCGCTCCGGGGATCGCCGATCGTTCCCGTCTCGAGCGTGACGGGCGAGGGCGTGGCGGAGCTGCTCCAGGCGCTCGATCGCGCCGCGGCCGACTCGCGCGCGCGCGACGAGACCGGCGCGGCGCGCCTTCCGATCGACCGCGCCTTCTCGATCGAGGGGATCGGCACGGTCGTGACCGGCACCCTGTGGAACGGTGCGATCCGCGCCGGGGACTCGCTCACCCTTCTGCCGGCGGGGCTCCCCGTTCGCGTGCGACAGGTCGAGGTGCACGACCACGCGGTGGATGCCGCGCGGGCCGGCCAGCGCACGGCCGTCTCGATCCACGGCGTCGACCGCGACCAGGTATCGCGCGGCGACTGGCTCACGACCCCCGCGCGCTTCCGCGCGAGCGACATCCTGGACGCGCGCATCTCGCTCCACGCTTCCGCCGAGCGGCCGCTGGCCACACGCGCGCGGGTTCGCGTCCATCTGGGCGCGAGCGAAACCCTGGGGCGCGTCGTTCTCTTCGAGGGAGAGACGCTCGACCCGGGGCAGAACGCGCTGGCGCAACTTCGGCTCGAATCGCCGATCGTTTCGATCCCCGGCGATCGCATCGTGCTCCGATCGTACTCGCCCGCGGTCACGATCGCGGGCGCCGTCGTCCTCGACGCGCATGCCGTCCGCCGGGCGCGCCTCGACGGACCCGGGCGGGCCCGTCTGCTCCGGATCGAGTCGAGGTCCCTCCCCGAGCGAATCGCGGTCCTCGCCGCGGACGCCGCCTTCGCGGGCATTCGCGACGACGAGACGGCGCTCCGCCTGGGCATCGACGCACCGCAGGTCGCGCGGGCGGTCGCGACGGCGCCGGACCTCGTTCGCTTGAAGGACGAGCGCGTGGTGACGAAAGCGGTCTGGAGCGCCGCGCTCGAGCGGCTCGTGGCGGAGGCGGCACGATACGTGAGCGCGCATCCGCTCCGCGACGGCGTTCCGAAAGGCGAGCTGAAGAGCCTCCTTAAGCGCGAGCTCGACGGCCCGATTTTCGACGAGGCCCTGGCGGCCGTCCTCGAGGGAAAGCGGCTTGTCCCGCGCGGTGGCGACCGCCTCCTCCCTCCCGACGCCGCGCCCGCGCTCTCGCCGGAGCAGGCCAAGTCGGCCGAACGGATCCTCAGCCGGCTCGCGGGGAGCGGGTTTCAGCCCCCCGATCTGTCGGAGCTTCTCCGGGAAATCCCGTCCGCACACCGTCCCCCGGAGCTCGTGCGCTATCTCCTGGAATCCGAGCAGGTTGTGAAGGTGACATCGGAGCTTCTCTACACTCGGGAGCAGTGGAGGGAAGTGGTGGCCCGGGTCGCCAGGCACCTCACCGACCACCAAACGCTGACCATGGCCGACTTCAAGAACCTGTTACAGGTGTCGCGCAAGTATTCCATCCCGGTCCTCGAACACATGGACCGGACGGGGCTGACCCGGCGGGAGGGGGACGCCAGAATTTCGGGGCCGAAGCTAAAAAATTGATCACCTTCCGTTGGCGAAGCGAGTTGGCCTCTGATATCCTTAATGTCGTGTGAGGGCGGCGCGGGACGCCCCCCTTGCTCCCGACACCGCAGCGGGCTCGCATTGGTGGATGCGAGTCCCCTTTCTGGACCCTTCGAATAGGTGACACGGAAATGGGCCCTCTCCCGCGCTTCGCAAGAATCGCTCTCGCCTCCTCGTTGTTGCTCGCCCTCACTTCGCTCCCCGCGATCCCGGCGAACCGGGTCTCAGGGAGCGGAATCGCTCCGACGGTTGCGTGGGCCAGCGGTTCTCCGGACGAGACGCTCAAGCCGCCGACGCCGCCGCATGCGCGCTCGACGAACAATCTGGATCGGACGTCGTCGTGGAAGGAGTTCCGCTCGGCGCTCGCGCGACTGAAGGGCGCGGATCGCTGGGAGTTCGTCTACCGAATCATCCAGGCGACGACGCAGCGGTTCTGATCCGGGCGTTTCGTCCCGACAGACAGAACAGAGACCAATCGTGGACAAGACCACGGCGGAACTGATTCGAGAGCGTGAAGAGGCGGTCGCCACCGCCCGCCTCGCGCACGATCCCGAGCGACATCTCCAGTCGCTCGAGGATCTCGCGGAGATTTTTCTCCGCGCCGATTCCTACTTGCCCGCGCTTCAAAATCTCGAGGAGTGCATTCATGCCGCCGAGCGCCTGGGGCTCGATTCCGCGCGCGTCGCGGCGCTCGAGCTGAAGGCGGCGCAAGCCCTGATCGACAAGGGCGACGCGCCGGCGGCGCTCCGGTATCTGGCGCGCGGCCGGGCTCGGGTCGCCTCCGACCACCAGCCGGAGTTGGTCGCCCGCCTCTCGCTGCAAGGCGCGCGGGCGCTCATCGAGCTCTCCCAGTACGAAGAAGCGCTGTCTTCGTGCGAGCGGGCGCACGGTTATTTCAAGGAGCGCGGGCTTCTGGCGCCCCTGGCGCACAGCTACAACTGTTTCGGTCGAATCCATTTCCGCCTGGGAAATCTCGAGAAGGCCAAGGAGTACTACGAGGCGGCGCACCACCTCTTCCGCTGGGATCTGAACGATCAGGAAGGCGTGATTCGCGCCCACAACAACCTCGGCGTTCTCTACCGGCACCTCTCGGATTGGCGGCAATCGACCTGGCATCTCCTGCGCTCGATGGAGATGGCGAGCCGGCTCGGAAACTTCGCCCTCCTCTCGGTCTCCTGCGCGAACCTGGGTATCGTGTACCTCAAGTCGGGCCAGTGGGACGAGGCGCGGGAACACTTCGATCGCGCGCTTGCTTCCTACGTGCAGATCGGCCGCGACTCGGGCGTGGCCCGGACCCGGATCGGCCTCGCGACCATCGCGACGTTCCGTCATGAGTTCGCGGCGGCCGCGGCCCACCTCGAGGCGGCGTGTCAGATCACGACGCGGCTCGGCGCGTCGCGCGAGCAGATCCTCTGCCTCTTCAGCCGGGGCGAGTTGAACCACGAGATGGGGCAGCTGGACGAGGCCCTCGCGATGTACGACCGCGCCCTCGAGATGGCGTGCGAGATCGCGCCCGAGGGAGACATGGTGCACGAGCTGCAGCGCCGCCGCGCCGAGGCGCTCTCCGCGCGGGGCGATCTGCCGCAGGCCCTGAAGGCGGCCGAGGACGCGCGCGACCGCGCCGTCCGCATCCAGGATTCCCTCGAGGAAGGCGCCTCGCGGCGCGTGCTCGCAGCGATCCACACGCAGGAAGGGCGGCTGCCGGAGGCCAACGCGGAGGCCCGCGAGGCGATCCGGATCCTCGAGGGCATCCACGAACGCTTCGAGCTGGCGCGGGCCTACCTGGACCAGGCGCGGCGCATGCCGACGGGCGGGCATCCCGACCGCATGCGCGACGCCCAGAATCTCGCGTTCAAGGCGATGTACCTCTTCGAGCAGCTCGGGACCGACGATTTGCTCCGCGCGGCCGAGGCGCTGCTGCGGGAGTTGAACGCGCCGGCCTGGCTGACCGCGCCGAGGACGACGCGTCGCGTCGAGAGCGCCGCCTCCTCGCAGGCGCAGGACATCGCGCGGGCGCACGGAATCGTCACCCAAAACCCGCGTACGCTCGAGGTGGTGCGGAAGGCCTCGGAACTCCTCTCGACGCCGGCTCGGGTCCTGATCCAGGGAGAGACCGGCGCGGGGAAGAATCTCCTCGCCTACATGTTCCGCCAGTTCGAGATCGAACGCGGGCGCCCCTTCGTCGAGGTGAACTGCACCAGCCTCCCCGGGGACCTGGTCGAGAGCGAGTTGTTCGGCTACGTGCGGGGCGCCTTCACCGGCGCCGCGATCACGAAGCGCGGGATCTTCGAGGAAGCGGACGGTGGATCGATCTTCCTGAACGAGATCGGCGAACTATCCGAGCGGACCCAGGTCAAGCTGCTCCAAGTATTGGACGACGGGACGTACCGCCGGCTCGGCGAAGTGCGGGCGCGCCGCCTGAACGTGCGCATCATCTCCGCCACCAACAAGGACCTCGACGCCGCGGTGAAGGCGGGCTGGTTCCGGGCGGATCTCTACTACCGGCTCGGCCAGGTCGCCCTGTCGCTCCCGCCGCTTCGCGAGCGGCGCGAGGACATCTCGCTTCTGATCCGAAATTTCCTCGACGAATTGGCCGCGCGCGAGGGACGTCAGGTCGTGCTGGCCGAGGACGCTCTCGAGTACCTGATCGCCCTTCCGTGGCTCGGCAACATCCGCGAGCTGAAGCACAAGATCGAGTCGATCTTCCTCTGCGCCGGGCGCCAGGAGCTGGTGGACCGTGGGACCCTGATGAAGCTCCTCTACCCGGGCGGCGCTCCCGCGGGCGAGGCGCTCGCGGTCCGGGGACTAAGGAGCAAGGTCGATCTCCTGAAGCGCGAGGAGATCCTGGCGGCGCTCTCCCGGAACGCCGGCAATCGGAGCCGCGCCGCGCTCGAGCTGGGCATCACCCGCCGCCACCTAATCCGGCTCCTCAAGCAGATCTACTAGATAGAGCAGCAGCCGTCCGCCATCCCGCCGCGTCGCCGCACCCGCCAGCCAACCCCCTACGACTGTGACATTCGGGTCCCCCATACGGCGGAGGCTGTGACATTGGGGCAGTTGGCTGTGCTGAATCGATTTAGCCTCTAACCCTGCTGTCAAAGTGTGACATTCAAGTCACATCACGCATGTCTCACTCCCCCGACCCAGCTTGGGAGCACCGTCCCGCGACGCTGTAACTCGTTCTATCACAACAATAACTCGACCTCCGATGGATTCGGCTGGATCGAACCATCTCCGGCATGCCCGATGCTCTTAGGGTATAGCGCCGACCGGGGACGCTGGAGGGTCGGGGCGACAAAGAGACTTAGCGGGCCGCGGAGGATGGGGAGCTCTCAGGAGATGCCAAGGCCAGGGCAAACCATAATCTCTCCGAGTCCTCATGGACATAAAGGCTCCTAGACTGACGCTATCTGGGTGCCTCATCCATCCGCGGCTCCGTTTTTCGTTCGAAGCGCGTAGCCAATCGATCCAGGACGGGTCCCCCCCTTCCGCACTGCACCGCACCTTAGCTCGACACCTCGCGTTCACCATCCGTACCCGTTGTGCCGGAACCGCCTGGAGGCAGTTTGGGGCGGACCAGAAGCTCCCGTTCGCGCGTGCAGATCGCTTGACCCGGTTTTCCGCGGCGGGGCTTCGACACGAACTTTCGTTCGGTATAGATCACTGGGACCCGTGTCAGCTTCCTCGCCTTGCTGTAGAAGGCCGCAATCGAGGCGGCCTCCTCAAGCGTTCGGGGCTTGGGTATCGCGTTCCGCGACGGGCGTCGAAGAATCACATGGGAACCCGGTACCCCCACGACGTGCAGCCAAAAGTCGTGGGGGTTAGATAGCCGATGCGTGATGAGGTCGTTTTCGGCCGTGCTCCGGCCGACCCAGACCTCCCACCCGTCGGAAGTGAATAGCGTCCTTGGCCTGATCAATTGGTGCGCCCCTTGCGATTGGCGCCCGGGACGTCTAGCACGGGGCGCCGCGGCGGTCCGTCGACCCAGACGGTTCCCTCGTTGGTCGCCCCGTGTACCTGAATTCTGCAAACCGGCTTCGCCAAGGAAGGACTCGAGCCCTCCGAGGGCTTCCTTCGGTGGTCGGCTTAAGAGAGCGCGGCGCATCTCGCTTAGCGCCTCGATGCTTTTTCGAGCACGCGTGAGACGATCCTGGATCTGTGCTTCTCCTCGCTCGCCTCGCTTCGCGCGCCGAAAGAGGACGGCCGCGTTCTCATGAGGGGAAAGAGTCGGATCGAGAGCGATCTCGATCTTGGCTCCCGGCGAGTCCGCGTACGGATCGGGGAGTTCGGCGCGGCTCGCCCCCCTTTGAATTTCGCCGTAGTGCGCCAGAAGAATTTCCCCCCGCCGCCGGTCCAACAGTCGCTCGCGTGCCCGTTCCAGGTCGGCATCCAGGCCTCGGACGCGGCGCGCGAGCGCACGTTCCGCCCCGTCCAGCGCCTTCCTCATCTCCCGCTCGAAGTCCTCTCGAAAGGTCGCGTCGATCCGCGCGCGAAGCGCCTCCCGCGCCTCCTCGTCGTCCGCGGCCGTCGCATGCGGCGGATGAAACCCGGCGGGCGGCGGGCCCGGCGGCGTCTCGTCGCGATGGAAGGCGTAGAGCACCGTCCCGTCCGGGATCGAGCGCGCCGTCAGGTTGACGCGCCGCCCGTCCGTGGAGAGGGACAGCGCGTGCGTCGGCTCGGCACCCTCCTCCTCGCCCAACGAAAGCACGAACGCGCCGCGATCCCCCTCCTCGACGCCGATCACCGCGCGTCCCCGGAGCGCCGCCTCCAGCCCGCCGAACGGGGATCCGCGCGGATCGGGCGAGATCGGGAGGTCGGGCGCGAGCGCCGTGAAGGCTTCCTTTCGCTCGAGGTGGATCCAGAGGTAACGGCGCGGCTTCGGCTCCAGGGAGAGCGCGAAGGAACGAGGGGAGAGCGCGATGACGCCCGCGACCCGCCGCCCGCGAAGGTGATCCGCGAGCGCGCTCAACGCGTCGCGCCCGCCGTCGGGGACGGCGCCGGCTTCCCGCCCGTGGATTCGGCGGCGAGACGCCGGAGGTTGTTGCCCGCCTCGCGCGAGCCGGGAGCGATGGCGAGCGCGCGGCGATAGTGTTCCAGGGCCTCGGGCACGCGCCCCATCCGCTCGAGCGCCGCGCCCAGGTTGTTCTCGGCCTGCGCGAGCGACGGCATGAGGCGGATCGCCTCGCGGTACGCCGCCGCGGCCGAATCGGGCCGGTCGATCCGAGAGTAGAGGTTGCCCAGCGCATACCATCCCGGCGCGTAGGACGGCGCGGCCCGGTTCAGGATCCGGATGTGCGCGAAGGAGGAGTCGACCAGCCCCGACTCGTCCTCCGCGGCCCCCAGGTTCAGGAGCACCTCGGTCGCGGACGCGGGGTCGAGCGCGATCGCGCGGCGATAGTGCCCGATCGCGCTCGCCAGATCGCGGGTCCGATAGTCGTACTCGCCGAGCAGGGCGTGGACGCGCGGCGACTCGGGCGAATCGCGGAGCATCGATCCGAAGAGCGTGCCCTCGTTCTTCCAGATCGCGACGCGCGGCCCGAGGAGCGCCAGAAGGCACGCGGCGACCGCGCCCGCGGCGACGAGGAACCCGGGGCCGGCGTCGCGGGCCGCCTGCCCGCGTGCGCCGATCGTGCCCGGCAGGAGCGCGACGGCGAGCGCGAGCGCGGCGCTCGGGACGTAGAGAAAGCGCTCGGCCACGATGGCGCCCGAGTGAAGGCGCACGTAGCAGATCGGCAGGAGCGTCAGGGCGAAGAGCCCGAGCGGGAGAATCCACGGCGAGCGCCGCCGCGCCGCGAGCCAAAGGCCGGCGCCGATCAGGACGAGCGCCAAGAGCCCCGCGGCGAACACCGGATCGGGGCTTCGCGTCTCGACGATCTCGTGGCGCGCCGAGAGCCAGAGCGGCGTGAGGAGGAGCGGGACGTAGCGCGCCACCGCCGCCACGCTCGTGAGGATCTGCGCCGCCGTTCCCTCGACCGGAGACGCCGTCCGGAGGGGCGCCAGCCCGAGCACGGCGGCGCGGGAGGCGAGGTAGAGCAGGGCGACCGCGGCGACCGGGGCGGCCGCGCGAAGAACGTCGCCGCGCGTCATTCGCCCGTCCCTAACCCAGAGCGTGAGCGGGAGGAGCGGGATCGCGAGGAACGCGACCTCCTTCGCGTAGAGGCCGGGCGCGAGGAGCGCCGCTGCCGGAAGGAGCTTCGTCCACGGCGAGCGGATCACGGGACCGAAGCGCGCCGCGGCCCAGAGCGCCGCGAAGAGAAAGGCGGCGGCGAGCAGGTCGGTCCGCCCCGAGACGAAGCAGACGCTCTCGGGGTGGGTCGGGTGGAGCGCGAAGAGGACCGCTCCCGCGGCGGCCGCGACGGGCCGCCCCGTCAGCTCCCAGGCGAAGAGCCAGAGAAAGAGGCAGACGGCCGCGTTCAGGAGAATGTTCGTGCGGTGAAACCCGCGCGGATTCTCCCCGGAGGCCGTTCGGTCCAGGGCCAGGCTCAGCAGCGTCGCCGGCCGGTAGTAGGTAAATTCCGGCGTCTCGTTACTCAGGAATTCGTCGAACGGGAGGTTCCAGATCCGGGCGACGTCCCCGACACCCCGGACGTCCAGGTGCGGGCCGATGATGTGCAGGTCGTCCCACACGAATTCGTACCCCATGGAGGGGGCATAGGGGAGGATCGCGGCCAGGAGGACGATGGCGCCGAGGAGGATCGGTCGAAAGCGCCCGGCGGCACCCCCGGCATCTCGCCGCCCCCCGTCCGCCCGCACGCCCGGATTCGCTTGGCTCTTCTTTGGTTGCGGCTTCTTCGCCATGGCGGCACGTTAGGGACTTGCCGCGGGCGGGGTCAATCCGATTCTGACCCGCGCGCATTGACCTGAAGGGCCCCGCGGCGGTAATGTAACCGCTTACCCCCAGGGAGCATTCGATCCAGACATGGTCCGAAGCATGACGGGCTACGGCCGGGGTGAGGTCGTGGCTGACGGCCTCCGCCTCGCGGCCGAAGTCCGATCCGTGAATCATCGATTTTGCGAGCTCGCGGCGCGTTTGCCGCGGGCCTTTTCGGCCTACGAGGCCGAGGCGCGTAAGATCATGCAGGACCGTCTGACACGGGGCAAAATCAGCCTCGTGGTGACCTGGGGAAGCGACGGCGAGGAGTCCGGGGAGCCGACCGGCACGCTCACGGTGGACGACCGAGCTGCCGATCGTTACATGGAGCTCCTCCGCACGCTCCAGAAGCGGCTCTCCCTTCCGGGCGAGGTCGACGTGAAGACGTTCGCCACGCTTCCGAACCTTTTTTCGTGGCGCGAGGAAGAGCGGCCGTCGGACTTCTACCTGGCGCTCCTGAAGGACGTCGTCTCCAGGGCCACGGACGAGCTGATTCGGACGAAGGAGGTCGAGGGCGCGGCGCTCGAGCGGGATCTGGCCGCGCGGATCGAGCTGGTGCGAAGCCGGACCGCGCGCGTGCGCGAGCGGGCGCCGCTCCGGGTGCGCGAGACGCACGAGCGGATGAAGGAACGGGTGAAGGCGCTCCTGGTCGAGGCCGACGCGTCCCTTCCGGAGGAGCGCCTGCTGCAGGAGATCGCGCTCCTCTCCGATCGGCTCGACTGCACCGAGGAGTGCGTTCGGCTGGAGGCCCACTGCGCGCACTTTCTCAAGTACGTGAGCGAGGAGGCGACGCCGGGCCGGAAGCTCAACTTCCTGCTGCAGGAGATGAATCGCGAAATCAACACGATCGGATCCAAATCGAACGACGTGACGATCGTGGAGCAAGTGGTGGAAGTGAAGGAGGAGTTGGAGCGGATCCGGGAGCAGGTCCAGAACATTGAGTGATCCGGGGAGTGATCCGGGCGCGCTCCTGACGTCGGCGTACCGGCGGTTCGTGGTGGTCGTGTCGGGGCCCTCCGGCGCGGGGAAGAGTTCCTTCGTGAAGGTGCTCCTCGACCAGGGTCCGGAGTTTCAGTACTCGGTCTCGGCGACGACGCGGGCGCGGCGCTCCCACGAGACGGACGGGCGCGACTACTTCTTCCTGACCCGGGAGGAGTTCACGCGCCGGGCCGACGCGGGCGAATTCGTGGAGTGGGCCCACGTGCACGGCGAGATGTACGGGACGCTCCGTTCGCAGACGGACGAGGCGCTTCGGCAGGGCAAGAACGTCCTCTTGGACGTGGACGTGCAGGGCGGCAAGTCGGTGCGGAAGGCGTATCCGGACGGGGTCTTCATCTTCGTCCTGCCGCCGACGCTCGAGGCGCTGGAAACCAGGCTTCGCGGCCGGGGCACCGACAGCGAGGAACGGATCCGGCTCCGGCTGGAGAACGCGCGCCGGGAAATTCCGATGGCGCGCGAGTACGATTACGCGGTCGTGAACGACGACCTGGCCGCGGCGTCGCACAAGGTCGTCTCCATCGTGTGGGCGGAGACGTGCCGGTCGTCGCGACGCTTGGCGGGCTGAATCGCCGGGAATATCCCGGGCAGCCCGATGGAACACCCCGATGGAAGGAGTCTCAGGTGGCGAACGAAGGTGAAGTGCTTCGATCCAGCAACATCCCGAACAAGTACGAGCTCATCATCGTCGCGGCGAAGGAAGCCCGGCGCCTGAACGAGTTGTCGCGCCAGACCGGACTGAACCTGGGCGCGAAGGTGACGAACGTCTCGCTGGAAGAGGCGCTCAAGGGCAACGTCCTCTATACCTATGCCAAGGACGAGTCCGATATCGAGGCGGACTTGACGCCGGGGCCGGGCGAGACGCCCGAGGAATAATGCGGTGACGGAGCGGCGGCCGTCCCTCGCCGGCGCGCGGATCCTGCTCGGCATCACGGGCGGGGTCGCGGCCTACAAAGCTCCCGAGTTGGTGCGGGCGCTGGCCAAGGAAGGCGCGCACGTCTCCGTCATCCTCACGAAGACGGCGCGGCGCTTCGTCACGCGTGACGCGCTGCGCGCCGTGACCCGAGGGCCGGTCCTGACCGGGCTCTTCGAGCACGACGCGTTGGGTCCCGGGCCCTGGTTTACGGGTTCGAACCACTCCGATCTCGGCATGGCGCACATCGGCATGGCGCGCGAGGCAGACCTCGTGCTGGTCGCTCCAGCCACCGCCAACGCCATCGGCAAGTTGGCCCACGGTCTCGCGGACGATCTCCTCTCCACCGCCCTCCTCGCCACGCGCGCTCCCGTGCTCTTGGCCCCCGCGATGAACGTAGCCATGTGGGAACACGCCGCCGTTCAGGCGAACGTCGCGACGCTGGCCGCGCGCGGCGTGTCGTTCATCGGCCCCGACTCCGGCGAGTTGGCGGACGGCGAGGTGGGCATGGGCCGCATGGCCACGATCGAGGCGATCGTCGCGGCGTGCGCCACGGCGCTCGCGGGTGCCGGCGGGGGCAGTGCAGGCGCCGGTGCCGGGCGCGCCGGAGGCTCGAACGAGGGAAGGCCGCTCGCGGGACGAACGGTGGTGGTAACCGCCGGCGGCACCGAGGAGCCGATCGATCCCGTCCGCGTGATCACGAATCGCTCGAGCGGGAAGATGGGTTTCGCCGTGGCGGAGGAAGCGATGCGGCTCGGCGCGACGGTGCGGCTGATCTCCGCGCGCACGTCGACGGCCCCGCCCGCCGGCGTGGAGCGGATCGAGGCGACGAGCGCCTCGGCCATGGCCACGGCGGTCCTGACCGCGATGAAGGACGCCGACGCGTTGATCATGGCGGCCGCGGTCAGCGATTACACGCCCGCCGACCCCAAATCGAAGAAGATCGCGCGCGAAAACGGGGGCATGGCGCTCACGCTCAAGTCGACGGAGGACATCCTCGCCAAGGTGCGCGCCAAGTTCCCGAAGAAGCACCTCGTCGGCTTCGCGCTCGAGACCGACGACGAACTGAAGCGGGGCGCCGACAAGCTGAAGCGAAAGGGCCTCGACATGATCGCCGTCAACAACCCAACCCGCCAAGGCTCCGAGTTCGGCTCCGACATGAATGAAGTGACCTTGCTGGATGCCACCGGCAAGAGCGAGCCATTGGGCCTGCGTCCGAAGCGAGAAATAGCGCACGCCATTTTGCTGCGAGTCGCCAAGGCGTTGAACGGGTAGCAGGGGGGAGGGGGTGGACGTGCGGGAAGAGGTGGCCGGAATCGCGAGGGAGGCGAGATTCCTCTTGGAGCGAGAGCGAGCCAGAGGTCGTGTGCGCATTCCAACGGAGGGGACGTCCGGAACAATCCGGAGGGAGCCTCCGCAGCCGGCCGAAGGCCGGCGAGGACAGCGACCGGAGGATTTGTTCCGGCGTTCCCCGGCGCCGGAGGGCCCCCCGACCATCGCCACGACCCAGCCCGCGCTCCTGGAACTAACCACGACCGCGGTAGCGCCCCGCCCCGACTTGCCGCAAGATCTGCGCGCACTCGCGACCCTAGTCTCGACGTGCCGCAAGTGCGGCCTCTGCGAGACAAGAACGCAGACCGTCTTCGCAGACGGAGACCCCGCCGCAAGACTCATGTTCGTCGGCGAGGCACCAGGCCGGGACGAGGACGCCCAGGGCGTGCCGTTCGTGGGCCGCGCCGGCCAGTTGCTCAACAAGATGATCGCCGCGATCGACATGCGGCGGGAGGACGTCTACATCTGCAACGTGCTCAAGTGCCGCCCTCCCGAGAACAGGACGCCCGCGCCCGATGAGGTGGAGCAGTGCCGTCCCTATCTCGAGCAGCAGATCGCGCTCGTGAAGCCGGCCCTGATCTGCGCGCTCGGCCTCTCCGCGATGCAGGCGCTGCTCCAGACCAAGGCCAGCATGGGCTCCATGCGCGGGAAGACCTTCGAGTACCGCGGCGTGCCCCTGATCCCGACCTACCATCCGGCCGCGCTCCTTCGGAATCCGTCGCTCAAGCACGAGGCGTGGGTCGACCTCCAGCGCGTGCGCGATCTCCTGCGCGCCGGGAGCGCCGCGTGAAGCCGGCCCGCGCGGAGAACGAGCGGGAAGCGCTCCGCCCGATGACGGGGGGCGGGGGCGACAACGAGGCCGCGCTCGGCCGGGTGCCGCCGCAGGCGATGGACGCCGAGCGCTCGGTCCTGGGCTCCATGCTTCTTTCCCGCGACGCCATCGCCACCTCGATCCAGAACCTGGACGAGCGCGACTTCTACCGCGACGCGCACCGGAAGATCTGGCGGGCGGTCGTCGAGCTGTTCGACCGGAACGAGCCGGTGGATATGGTCACGCTGGTCGAGGAGCTGAAGCGAAAGCGCGACCTCGAGCAGATCGGCGGCGCCTCGTACCTGACCACGCTCGACCAGTTCGTGGCGACCGCGGCGAACGTGGAGCACTACTGCAAGATCGTCCATGAGAAGGCGCTCCTTCGCCGACTCATCGACGTGGGGACCGGCATCGTCGGCGAGGCCTTCGATCAGCGCGAGGACGCCTCGGAGCTCCTGGACCGGGCGGAGCAGTCCATCTTCGCGATCTCGGACGAGGGGCTCCGCACGGGCTTTCAGCCGATGCGGACGCTGGTGCTCCAGGGTTACTCGGCCATCGAGGAGTACCGCCAGCGGAAGGTGCACGTCACCGGCGTGCCGTCGGGCTTCTACGACCTAGACGAGATGACCGCCGGGTTCCAGAAGTCGGACTTCGTCGTCATCGCCGGCCGCCCTTCGATGGGCAAGACCTCCTTCGCCATGAACATCGCCGAGAACGTGGCCGTCCGCGCGAAGGCCAAGGACCGCGTCGCCGTCGCGGTCTTCAGCCTGGAAATGTCGAAGGAGTCCTTGGTGCAGCGGCTCATGTGCTCGCACGCCAAGGTGGACATCCACAAGATCCGCCGCGGATACGCGAGCAACGACGAGTACAAGCGCCTCCAGAACGCGGCGGCCCAGCTCCACGAAGCGCAGATCTACATCGACGACACGGCGGCGATCGGAATCTTGGAGATGCGCGCCAAGGCGCGGCGACTCGTCTCGGAGATCCCGCTCGGCATGATCGTGATCGACTACCTGCAGCTGATCCGCGGGCCGCAGAGCGCGGAGAATCGCCAGCAGGAGATCTCGGCCATCTCGCGCTCCCTGAAGGCGCTCGCGAAGGAGCTCCAGATCCCCGTCGTGGCGCTCTCGCAGCTCTCGCGCGCGGTGGAGACGCGCGGCGGCACGAAGCGGCCGATGCTCTCCGACCTCCGCGAGTCGGGCGCGATCGAGCAGGACGCCGACGTCGTGCTCTTCGTCTACCGCCCCGAGGTCTACGAATCCGACCCCGCGAAACGGGACGGCAAGGCCGAGATCATCATCGCGAAGCAGCGGAACGGACCCACGGGCAGCGTCGACCTCGCCTTCCTGAGCGAGTGCACGCGCTTCGAGTCGCTCCGCGACGTTCCGGAGCCA
>Ga0075424_100000375_pt1 | contig 33761 bp, 31 predicted proteins | sample SoiMethybrSBSTD3_FD_75301 | JGI IMG/M metagenome (GOLD analysis project Ga0075424, IMG submission 75301) | Bulk soil microbial communities from a Populus tree surrounding site in Tennessee, USA - Soil MetaG P. TD hybrid SBSTD3 | ecosystem: Environmental > Terrestrial > Soil > Tree plantation... | reverse complement strand
CGAGCCTGCGAAACGCATGTGAAGAGCCATCTGGTGCACCTGCGCGAGGGATACATCGAGGCTGGTGCCCGGCCGTCGGCGGTCGCCGATCTGGTCACCGCCTCGGCGCCTGGGTTCACCGCCCTGCTTCGGAACGTCGCGCGGCTCAACGGCGTCATGACTAGTGATCGTGCAGACGCCACTCGTCGTGGGGCTCGCGCCGCGAATCTGCCAGAACACATCGTCGACGACGTGCTGGCGCTCGAGCAGAAGCCAGGCAACTCCGGTGTGGATGCGGCGCGGATCTTTCCCGACTACCTCGGAGCCGTCGAACAGCTGGCGCGGACAGTCGACGCCTGGCACGCCTGATTGACGTGACCAGATCCATTCGGATCGTTCGCGTCGTTGTCGTGTCTTTGTGCGTGTGGGCGGCGACCACGATCGCCGCGGCCGCCGCCGAGCAGCCTCCCCCCGAGCTCACGAAGACGGTGAACGACTTCACCGGTGTCGTTGATGCTGCGAGCACGCAGCAGCTGGACATGCTGATTCGCTCGCTGCAGCAGGCGACTGGCGATGTCGTGACGGTTGCGGTCGTCGATACTTTTGCGCCTTACGGCAACATCGAAGAGTACGCGGTCAAGATGTTCGAGAATCGCGGGCGCGGCATCGGACAGAAGGGACGCGACAACGGCTTGCTGATCGTCGTGGCCCTCAAGGAGCACGACATCAAGATCGAGGTCGGCTACGACCTCGAGCAGTTCATCACCGATGGCTACGCCGGAGAAACGATCCGGCAGACCATTGCGCCGTACTTCAAGCGAGGTGAGTTCGGGCCCGGACTCGTGGCCGGCGCCACACGAATCGTGGGACGCATCGCCGAGGGGCGCAACGTCACACTGCAGGGAGTGCCGACGCCGTCGCGCCGAGAGCGCGTCCGAAAGACGGATTCGGGCGGCAGTGTGTTCTGGGCGCTGCTCGTTCTGTTCATCGTCATCAATGCAATCGCCGGACGGTTGCGGCGTCGCCGGGGATGGAGTCGATGGGGCGGCGGCCCGTGGAGCGGCTGGAGCAGCGGCGTCGGCCCGTTCGGAGGTGGCGGCTTCGGCGGTTTCGGGGGCGGCGGCGGTGGCTTCGGCGGCGGATTTGGCGGCTTCGGTGGCGGTCGCAGCGGCGGCGGCGGGGCGAGTGGATCGTGGTGATTGGTGAATAGTGATTTGCGATTTGCGATTGGTTGTTGATTGGTGATTTCTGATTGGTGATTGAAAGCGCACACTGGCGTTGGAGGGAACTGGACCATGACTCTGATCAGGAAGACCGGCGTTGTCGCGTTGCTGTTGGCGATGGCCGTCGGCCTGTCGGGATGCTCGTACAACACGTTCGTCGGCCAGGAAGAAGCGATCAAAGCCCAGTGGGCTCAGGTGGAGAACCAACTGCAGCGCCGCAATGATCTGATCCCGAACCTGGTGGAGAGCGTGAAGGGCGTGACCCAGCAGGAGAAGGATGTGTTCGGACAGATCGCCGACTCGCGCGCCAAGCTGGCTGGTGCGCAGACACCCGAGCAGCGCATGCAGGCGGCCAACGAGCAGAGCCAGGCGCTCGCACGCCTGCTGGTCGTCGTCGAGAACTATCCGCAGCTGCGATCGAGCGAGTCGTTCAATCGCTTGATGGACGAACTGTCTGGCACCGAGAACCGGCTCGCCACCGAGCGCATGCGCTACAACGAGCGAGTGCAGGAATACAACGTGTCGCGTCGGAGCTTCCCGTCGAACCTCACCGCCGGCATCTTCGGCTTCAAGGAGTACCAGCTGTTCAACGCCCCGCCTGAGGCCGAGCGCGTGCCGAAAGTGAACTTCGGCAAGCCGGCGTCATAATTGGCGCAGGGGATCTGATGCCGCTCGTCGATGCGCTGTTGCCCGAGTTCGATCACGAGATGACCGTCACGCGCAAGCTGCTCGAGCGGGTGCCCGACGATCGCCTCGACTGGAAGCCGCATCAGAAGTCGTACTCGCTCGGGCAGCTTGCGCAGCACGTGGCGACGATTCCGATGTGGGGCAGCATGACGCTCACCGAATCGGAGATCGATCTCGGCGGCACCCCACAGCTCGAGCCGCTGAAGACCCGCGCCGACATCGTGTCGCTGTTCGATCGGCACGTCGCCCAGACTCGTGCGGCACTCGTGGGCAAGTCCGACTCCGAGCTGATGGCGCCGTGGTCGCTCAAGCGGGAGGGACATCTCATCTTCTCGATGCCGAAGGCGAGCGTGTGGCGGTCGTTCGTCATGAGCCACCTGATTCATCACCGCGCGCAGCTGGGCGTGTATCTGCGGATGCACGATGTGCCGCTGCCGTCGATGTACGGACCTAGCGCGGACGAAGGCCAATTCTGAGAAGCGAATTGCGCGTTCTGCAATTCAGCTGTCTCGGCATCGCCTTCGTCGTGCTGGCCACCGCCAATGCGGCCGGATACCGCTTCGGTGTTTCCGATCAGGCCTTCTACATTCCGGTGGTCGTGCGCGCGCTGGAGCCCGCGGCGTTTCCTCGGGATGCCGCTCTGATCGACGCACAGGGGCGACTGATGCTGGCCGACGAGCTCATCGCCGCCATCGTGCGCCTCACCGGCGCGTCTCTCGACACACTCTTCTTCATCGCCTATCTGCTGTCGCTCGCCCTCACCTGGGCGGCGCTCGTCGCCATCGGCGCGCGGATCTACACCAGCAACTGGGGCACGATTGCCCTCGGGGCGGCGTTCACGCTCCGCCACCGCATTCCGCGGACGAGCGCGAACACGTTCGAGCCGTACTTTCATCCGCGCATGCTGGCATTCGCGATCGGCCTGATCGCGATCGCGGCCCTTCTGCGTCGCACGTATCTCGCGGCGATCGTCCTCGTTGGCGTCAGCGCCCTCGTACACGTGACCACCGCGCTGTGGTTTTCGATTCTGATCGGCGTCGCGATGGCCGTGCTCGAGCCGCGGCTGCGACGCCCGGCCATCGTCGTCGCCGGCGCGGCGATGGCGATTGGTGCGTGGACGTTTACGCTCGGACCGTTGAGCACACGCATGGACGATGTGTGGCTACAAGCGGTGGCCAGCAAGGACTCGCTGTTCGCGTCGCAGTGGCCGGCGTGGGCGTGGATCGCCAACGTCGCACTGCTCGGCATATTGTGGTGGGCGCATTCACACCGTCGAGCGCGCGGGCACGCGACGGCGGAAGACGCGGCCGTGATCTGGGGCACGACCGCGCTGGTGGCGTTCTTCCTGCTGACGTTGCCGCTCGTGTTGGCGCGAGTTGCGTTTCCCGTTCAACTGCAGATCTCGCGCGTCTTCTGGATGGTGGACGTGATTGCCACCATCTACGTGTTGTCGCTCGTGCGGCGCGAGTCGGCAGCGCGCGCGCTGGCCATCGCGATCGTCGTGGTGGCGATCGCGCGCGGCGCGTATGTCATGTTCGTCGAGCGGCCGGAGCGCGGGCTGTTTGCGTTGCATCTTGCCGACGACTCGCCGTGGGCGGACGCGATGCACTGGCTGGCGACCGAGCCCCTCAGCGCGCATGTCCTGGCCGATCCGGGTCATTCGTGGAAGTACGGGACGAGCGTGCGCGTCGCCGCCCGACGCGACGTGTTTCTCGAGGACGTCAAGGACTCGGCGATCGCGATCTACTCGCGCGATGTGGCGGCGCGAGTTGTCGAACGAGCGGCAGCCGTCCGCGACTTCCCCGCTCTCACGGCCGACGACGCGCGTCGTCTGGCCGACCGGTACGATCTGAACTACCTCGTCACCGAGGCGCACATGCCGCTGCCAATCGCGTATGAAAACGAGCAGTTCCACATCTACAGGCTGAAAGAGATCGTGCGGTGATGTGGGAACCGCCTGAAGGCGGCTGATCGTAGAGGCGGGTCTTCCGCCTTCGCCAAGGCTACGGCGGACCACCGTAGCTCAAAGAGCGAAGGTGGTCAGACCCGCCTGCCTACTCCGCGCGCAGTGCATCGACGGCGGCAATCCGAAGCGCGCGATGAACCGGCACGTAGCACGCAGCGAGTGAGACGGTTCCGCACAGCACGCATGACACCAGGAACGTGAGCGGATCGATCGGCGACACGCCCACCAGCAGCAGCGAGAGCACTTGTCCAGCGATCCCGGCGAGGATTACGCCGATCACCAGCCCGATTGTCGTCAGCCAGACGCCTTGCCTCAGCACGAGACGCACGAGACGCGCGTGGCCAGCACCGAGCGCGGCGCGAATCGCAATCTCGCGCGTCCGCTGCGTCACGCTGTAGGCCGTCACGCCGTAGATGCCGATCGCCGCAAGCAATACGCCGGCGATGCCAAGCGCTCCAGCCACCACTGCCACGAGTCGCTGCGGCAACAGGCTGTTCGCAATGACGTTCTCGAGCGGCCGCATGGAGATCGGCGGCACCTGCGTGTTCATGGCTGCGATCGCTTTGCGCACCGGCTCTTCGACACGAATGCCAGCCGCCGTGCGCACGACCAGCGTCATCTCCGCCGAGTAATGCTGACGCAGCGGGAGATACACGAACGGCACCGATCCGAATGACAGGCTTCGGTAGGGCACGTCGCGGGCGACGCCGACGACCTGCAGCACGGTGCCTGTCTCGCTCGCACCGTTCATGACAATCTGCCGACCGATCGCGTCCTGGCCGGGCCAGAACCGCCGTGCCGCCGCCTCTCCGACAATGGTGACCAGCGGCGTTCCTGTCACGTCCTGGTCTGTGAAGTCACGGCCGGCGACGAGTGGTATGCGCATCGCGTTGAAGTAGCCCGGTTCCACGATGGTGCCGCTGCCAGCCACGTCGGCGGTACCTTGATCTGAGGCCGACACCGCGCCTGGAAGCGACAGGCCGAACCCGAGCCCATCGTTCGCAAACGGCAGCGCGCGAGCGATCGACACCGCCGCGACGCCTGGAAGCGCACGAACGCGGGCAATCGCCTCGCGGGCGAAGAGAACACCGGTGACGTTCGTGTATCCGCCGGCAGCGGCATCGATGGACCCAACCTCGACATCGCGAGCATCGAGCCCGCTGCTCACCGAGTTGGCCTGGGAAAGCGCGCGGGTAAAGAGTCCGCCCACCGTAATAAGCAAGAAGCTCAGCGCGAGCTGCGCGACCACAAACACCAGACGCGTGCGGAAACGTGGAGAAGATCCTGGCGCTTCGTCTTTCAGCACGGTGGACACGTCGACTTTCGACGCGTTGAGCGCTGGGGTAAGTCCGGCGACAAGCGCGGCAATCAACGCCAGTCCTCCGGCAAACAACGAGGCTCGCCAGTCGAGGGCGAGAGCAAGCTGTATCGCGATCGGGAGCGCCGAGAGGACCGATGCGGCGACGGACGATAGGAGGCGCGCCAGCGCAATTCCGCCTAGGGCCCCGAGTAGGAACAGCACCGCGGTCTCGGTGAGGAGCTGTCTCACGAGATGACCGCGCCCGGCGCCAATCGCGAGACGCAGCGCGATTTCACGCCGACGCCCCGCGCCTCGAATCAGGAGCAGGCCGGCGATGTTGGCACAGGCGATCGTCAGCACGATCGAGGCAATCGCGGCCAGCAGCAGAACAGCCCCCGCGGCCAGCGGCGACTTGTCGGCGAGCGGCGACGCTGACAGCAGGCGGAGTCCGCGCCCGTATCGTTTATCCGGGTACTCCTGTCGCAGCGCGCGATCGATCGCATCCAGGTCCTGCGACGCCTGCGTGACGGACACGCCAGGCTTGAGCCGCGCCCCCAGCACGACCCACCCACCATTGCGTGTGTCGAGCGTTTCGGTGGTCACACGCGAGACGAACGTGGCCAGGCTCATCGGCACCCACAGATCGATACCGATCACGGTGTTGCCGTGAAAACCTTCCGGCGCGACGCCAATCACGGTGACGGGATAGCGATTGACCCGCACGGTTTGACCGACGATGTCTCTGCTGCCGCCAAATCGACGATTCCAGTAGCGATGACTCAACACGACGACCGGGCTCGCGGCGGGTCGATCGCTTTCATCTGGCGAGAACAAACGTCCGGCGACGGCGCGTGCGCCTAATGCGGCGAAGTAGTTGGTCGTGACGATGTCGGCGAGCACATCCTCGGCCCCGTCCGACGCCACCAGATTCATCGTCGCCGGAAACAGGGGATGCGCGTAGACGTGGTCGAGCGTCGTGGTCCGGCGACGGATGTCGAGATAGTCGGGATAGGAGGCTGGATTCATGCCGATCGGGACATCGAGCGCCTGGCCGAGATCGACCAGGCGACCCGGATCGGCGACGCCGGGCGGCGAGAATCGCAGCAGCGCGTCGGCAATCGTGAAGACGGACGTTCCGGTGCCGATGCCGATGGCGACCGATGCCGCGGCGATGGTGGTGAACACCGGATTCGCCCAGAGCAGCCGCATCGCATGGCGGACATCGCGCAGAAACGACTCGAGCCCCGCGCCGCGTCGTGCCTCGCGAACCTGCGTCTTCGTCGACTCGATGGCCAGTGCGACTCCCGCGGCGCGACGAGCGTCGTGCGGGCTCATGCCCGTGCGTACGTAGTCGTTGACCAGCACGTCGAGCATCGCCCGCATCTCGTCGTTGAGATCCTGTTCAACGCGATCGCGGCGAAACAGATTGCGCAGGAGGCTCAACAGACGAGACATCACCGAACTCCATATAGACGCCCTATACGAACGCGACAATGCGCTTGTTCCTATCGGATGTCAATAGGAAGGGGCAAGGGGAGAGGAGACAGGGGTCAGTGCTGTTCAGGCATTCGGCATCAGGCATCAGGAGGAAGGAGGTACCGGCGTTCGGCTCAGCTCGTGAAGGACGCCGGGGCGGCGAAGCTTGGTGACCCAAATGATCTGACCCACATGCGTGGCGTTGTGATGGGTGACGTGCAGCAGGATGCGCGCGAGCGAGCTGGGACGACCGGATCGATCGGTCATCTCAATTAGGCGATGCGGCGTGATCGTGTGCAGGACCCGCTCGACGCAGCGCTCGGTGTCGGCCCATATCTGCTCGACCTCGTATTTCGACAGGGCTCCACGGGCGGCAAACTCGGCGTCGCGGTCGCGGGCATGGGCCCCGCCGGCGATCACGTGCTCGAGGTAGAAGCGGTTCGACCCCGCCACATGCAGCACGAGGTTGCCCACGGCGTTCGCCTGATCGTTCGGCCGCCACCACATATCCTCGTCGTCGAGGACGCTGAGGCACACGCGAACCTGCCGCGGATACTCGTCCACCAGCCGCGCTCGCACGATCTGCAGAAACTCTTCGCCGAGGGATCCATCCATGAGGCGGAATGATAAGCTCTCGCAAAATGGGGTCGGAGGTCATTTTTCGACCCCATTTCCTACGAGGTGCAGCGTGACCGTGAGACATTCTGGCGTGGCCGTCGCGATCATCGTGGCTGCCATACTCGCAGCGGCAAGCGCGGCCGCGCAAAGCGGCGACAAGTACACCGCACGTCTCGGCTGGGTGCCGGTCGCCGGCGGACCCGATCGGGCCAACGTCACCGGTAAGGGTGTGGCGACCGCGGTGCTCGCGGGCCGCAAGCTCACGATCACGGGATCGTTCGAAGGATTGGCCGCGCCGGCCACCGTGGCACGACTGCATCGCGGCGTCGCCAAAGGCGCGCGGGGCAATGCGATAGCCGACCTGACGATCACGAAAGCCGCCAGCGGCATGCTGTCGGGCTCGGTCGATCTCACCGCGGAGCAAGTCGAGAGCCTGAAGCAGGGCAAACTCTACGTGCAGGTTCACAGCGAGAAGGGCGTGGCTCCAGACGGCAGCAATCTCTGGGGCTGGTTCCTCAAGTGAGAGGTGCAACGATGAAAACACTGCTCTTCGCGCTCGCGTGCGCATTCGTCTCGAGCGTGATGCTCGTCTCGGGCCAGCAGCCTCCGGCCGGAGCTCCGTTCACGGCCGAACAAGCCAACGCGGGACGCGCCGCGTATCAGACCAACTGCGCCGGCTGTCACGGCGCAGACCTGATGGGATATCCGCCGCTCGCCGGCGCTGGCTTCATCGGCAGCTGGAGCACGCGCAACACACGCGATCTCTTCGGCCTCATTCAGACCACGATGCCGTCGGATCGACCCGGGTCGCTGCCGGCCGACACCTACGTGAATATCGTCGCGTTCATCCTTCAATCGAACGGACGCACCGCGGGGACGCAGCCGCTCACCGCGACGACATCGGTTGTCATCGGAGGGGCTGGTGGTGGCGCGCCGGCACAGGCACAGGCTCCTGCTGCGGCGGCGCCGAACGCGGGCGGCGCACCGGCCGGTCGTGGAGCAGGTGCTCAGGCAGGCGCAGGTGGCGGTGGAGGTCGCGGCCGCGGCGAGGCGGCGGCACCAGTCACCGGTCTCACGGTGGCTGGCGAAGTGAAGGACTACATGCGCGTGACCGACGACATGCTTCGCAATCCCGCGCCCGGCGACTGGCTGACGATTCGACGCGATCACTTCGCATCCAACTACAGTCCGCTCACGCAGATCACGCGCGACAACGCCTCCGAGCTGCAGCTGGCGTGGGTGGCACCGATGGCCGAAGGCGGCACGAATCAACCGTCACCGCTCGCGCACAACGGCACGATCTTCCTGAACAACACCGGCGGCGTCATCCAGGCGCTCGATGGCAAGACCGGCGATCTGATCTGGGAGCAGCGTCTCGGCAGCAACACCGCGATGCGCGGCATGACGCTGTATGACGACAAGCTGTATCTCGCGATGAGCAACGCGCATCTCGTCGCGCTCGACGCGAAGACCGGCAAGGTGGCGTGGGACGTCGCGATGCCTGATGGCCGCGGCAGCTCCAGTGGTCCGCTCGTCGCCAAGGGCAAGGTCATCGAGGGCATGGGCGGTTGCCAGCAGTACATCGAGACGAAGTGTTTCATCAGCGCCTACGACGCGCAGACAGGCAAGCAGCTGTGGCGCTTCTATACGGTCGCGAAAGAGGGCGAGCCCGGCGGCAACTCGTGGGGCAGCCTGACGAACCTGTTCCGCGCCGGCGGCGAATCGTGGATCACCGGCAGCTACGATCCCGATCTCAACATCACTTACTGGGGCACCGCGCAGGCGAAGCCGTGGATGCCAGTCAGCCGCGGGATGTACACGCTCGACAAAGCGCTGTATACGAGCTCCACGGTGGCCATCGATGCCGACACCGGCAAGCTGGTGTGGTACTACTCGCACGCCCCCGGCGAAACCCTCGACCTCGATATCGTGTTCGAGCGCGTGCTCGTCGACTCGGGCGGACAGAATCTCGTCTTCACGATCGGCAAGGACGGCATCCTGTGGAAGCTCGATCGCAAGACCGGCAAGTACCTCGGACACAAGGAAACGATCTTCCAGAACGTGTGGGAGAAGTTCGATCCGCAGACGGGGACGCCGATGTATCGCCAGGACATCATCGATCACGAGATCGGTCAGTGGATCGACGGCTGTCCGAGCTCCGAGGGCGGCAAGAACTGGCAGGCGATGAGCCATCACAAAGCGACCAACCAGTTGATCATCCCGCTCAGTCAGAGCTGCATTGCGATCCGCGCGCAGAAGATCGAGCAGAAGGCCGGCGGCGGCAGCGGCGGCGGCGCCGATCGCCGCTTCTACGAGATGCCAGGCACCGACGGCAACATCGGCAAGCTCGCGGCGTTCGACGTGAACAGCTTGAAAGAGACATGGTCGTTTCAGCAGCGCGCACCGTTCCTGACTGCGGTGCTCTCGACTGCCGGCGGCGTCGCGTTCGTCGGCGATCTCGATCGCCAGTTCAAGGCCGTCGACGTGCGCACGGGAAAGATCCTGTGGCAGACGCGGCTCGCCACATCGGTGCAGGGATTCCCGATGTCGTTCACCGTCGATGGCAAGCAGTACATCGCCGTGACGACGGGCCTCGGCGGCGGCAGCCCTCGGCTCGTGCCGTCGACGCTGGCGCCTGAGATTCGAGTTCCGACGACAGGACAGGCGTTGTATGTGTTTGCGTTGCCGGATAAGAGGTAGCGGACTACGACACACCGAGGCACCGAGGCACCGAGGTCCTTTTGATTTTCTTGTCTCGGTGCCTCTGTGCCTCTGTGTGTCGTCGAATCAGTGAAGGATACTCGCTTCTATGAGGAAGGCCATGCGTTACTACTTCTTGGTGATCGCGACGATCTTTACCCTCATGCTTCCGCGGCTCGTGTCAGCTCAATCGTGTGAGGCGCTCTCCTCTCTCAAGCTTCCCGATGCCACGATCACCGCGGCCACATCGGTCGCAGCTGGCGCCTTCGCCCCGCCCACGAGAGGCGGACGCGGCGGCGGAGGCTTCTCCGACCTGCCGGCCTTCTGCCGCGTCGAAGCCACGCTCAAGCCGTCGGCCGACTCGGACATCAAGGTCGAGTACTGGCTGCCAGCGGCGACGGCATGGAACGGCAAGTTCCAGTCAACCGGCAACGGCGGCTGGAACGGCAACATCGACATGAACGCGCTGGCCGCGGGACTGCGACGCGGATATGCGACCGCAAGCACCGACACCGGACATCAGGGCGGCGGCGGTCCGTGGATGCAGAACAAAGAGAAGATGATCGATTACGGCTACCGCGCGGTGCACGAGATGACCGTGAAGGGCAAAGCGATCGCATCGTCGTACTACAACAACGCGCCGAAGCTCTCGTACTTCACCGGCTGCTCCGCAGGCGGACGACAGGGTCTCATCGCGGCGCAGCGCTTCCCCGACGACTTCGACGGCATCGTCGCGGGTGCACCCGCCCTCAATGCCACGGGCCGCGCCGTCTTCTCGATGTGGGTGGCGCAGAACCTCCACAAGGACGAGACCGCGTACATTCCGCCGACGAAGTACGCCGCCATTCACAACGCCGTCCTCGAGGCGTGCGACGCGCTGGATGGCGTCAAGGACCGTGTGATCGAGAACCCGTTGAAGTGCACCTTCAATCCGAAGGTCCTCGCGTGCACGGGCGCGGACTCGGCCACGTGCCTGACGGAAGCGCAGGTGGACGCCGCGCGCAAGATGTATCTGCCGGTCGTCAACACCAAGACGAAGAAGGAAATCTTCCCCGGCCTGGCCTACGGCAGCGAGCTGGGTTGGGCAACGTTTGGATCGCCGCAGCCGTTCGGCATCGGCGCGCAGATGTTCCAATACATGGTCTTCAACGATCCCAATTGGGATTTCAAGACGCTCAACTTCGACGAGCACATGGCGCTCGTCGACAAGGCGGAAGCGGGCTTGATCAACGCGCGCAATCCGGACGTCTCGAAATTCACGTCACGCGGCGGCAAGCTGATTCAGTATCACGGCTGGGCCGACCCGCAGATTCCGTCGGCGAGCAGCACGCAGTACTACCAGAGCGTGCTCGACAAGATGGGCGGCTCGAAGGTGATGGACAGCTATCGCCTGTTCATGGTGCCTGGCATGAACCACTGCGGCGGCGGCGACGGCACCGCAACCTTCGACATGCTCACGGCGCTGGAGACGTGGGTGGAGAAGAAACAGGCACCGGCCTCGATCCCCGCGTCGCACACCGCCGATGGCCGCGTCGATCGCACTCGCCCACTCTGCCCATATCCGCAAGTTGCGAGCTACAAGGGGTCGGGCAGTACAGACGAAGCCGCGAATTTCGTCTGCAAGCAATAGGGCTCAGGCCCCAGGCCTCAGGGCTGGGCTAGTCGTCAGGCCCGAGGCCTGGCCCAGCCCTGGGGCCTGAGGCCTTGGCCCTGAGGCCTATCAGTCGTCGGTCGGCTTCTCTACCCTATCAATCACGAGGTACTCGACTGGTCCCCTCGTTGATTCGAGCTTCAGACCGAGCTGTTCCTGCAACGCGGTGAAGAGTGACGGCCCCTCATCAGGTGATGCCACGAGCGTCCCTCCTGGCGTTGGCGGGGATGGCACCGCTCGTTCGGGCGTGTACTGCAGATCGAAGTCAAACTCGCCCGTCAGGCCGCTGCGATCGACGACAAGCCTGCGTAGCTCGCCACGCAGTTGTTCCGCGAGCCGCGCGATCGTGGTGTTCCCCGCGCTGTATCCGGCAAGGGTCGCACCGCCCGGGGTCTGCCGACGCGTCGCGCGGATGCCGCACACGGGCCGCTCACGCGGGGCGACCGAAGGAACCCGAACCGGCGCCGGTCCACGCGCTCGCGCCTCGGCCTGACGCGCCGCAAGAATCGGCGCGCAGTCCATCGTCGATTTCGCGATCTGTGGACCCAGGCGACGATCGTCGCGCGCCATCACCAGCGCGTAGATCGGCGCGTCGCGCGTCTCCATGTGCGCAACCAACTTGAACCTCTCGGCCAGCAATGATTGCAGCATCCGCTGCGTCTCGTCGGGCCTCGAGCCATCGGGTGCCTTCGCAACCACATCGAAGCGATCGGATTCGCTCCAGTTCGGCAGGCCGACATATTGATCCGGCGCAAGCCGATACGCGGAGTTGATGAGGAGACGCAGCGACACGTTCATCGCGGTGTAGCGGCCCGGCGGAGTGCTGATCGAAACCGGCGCGTTCGTGTTCGTGTTGCGCTTGACGGATGCCACCTCGAACGCCGGCGCTTGAGCGAACACCGTGAGTGCTGACACGATGAGCGCGCTCGGAAAGATCAGGTGTTTAGTCATCGACTGGATGCTCGATCTTGTCGATAACGAGATACTCCACCGGTCCCTTTGTAGCTTCCAGCTTCAGCCCGAGCTGTTGCACCGCGTCGAAGATACTCGGGCCATCATCGATCGGCGTCGCCGGAGTCGGACCGCCTGGAGGTGCAGTGATCGGCGCGGTGTTGAGCGTTCGCGCTGGCGAGTATTCGATCTCGTAGTCGTACAGCCCGGTCAAGCCGGTTCGATCGAGCACCTGTCGATTCACATTGCCCGACAGCGTTCGCGCCAACGATTCCATCGTCTGGCCTCCAGCGCGCATGCGAAGCACAAAACCTGCCCCTGGGACAGGCGTCATGTTCATCGTGCACACGGGCCGCTCGTTGGGTCCCGGGGGCGTGAACGGCACGGGGCCCGGTCCGCGCGCGCGGGCGGCTGCGAGGCGTTCTGCCATGATGGCCGCGCAATCGTCTGTGGTCTTCGTGAGCTTCGGTCCGAGCTTGCCGTCGCTGCGAGCCAGCACCAATGCGTAGATTGGTGACTCTTTCGTCTCGCGATGGGCCACCAGCTTGAAACGCTCGATCAGCAGCGCGCGAATCATCAACATCAACTGATCGGGCTGCGTGCCATCGGGCGCCTTAGCCGCAATATCGAACCGTTCGCTGTCGAGCCACGGGGGAGCGCCCTGAATCCGATAGGTCGGCACTCCGTACGCCTGCAAAAGGAGGATCTTCGCCGGCATGTTGGTCGCCTCGAAACGGCCTGGCAGCGAGCGCCCCATCATCGGCGAGCCGGGGCCGTTCTTGTTCGATTTGACCGAGGCCACTTCGAATGTCGGGAGCGCGTCGTCAGGAGGCAGCGCTTGCGCGACAGCTGTCGCAATGGCAGCGACGAACGGAATGACGAGAGCCAGGTAGCGCATCGGCATAGTTCCCCAGTTCCCAAGTTCCCCAGTTCCCAAGTTCCCGAGTTCCGAGTTCCGAGTTCCGAGTTCGCCCGATTTGCGAGTAAGACTGTCGCATTTACATCTTGGCCTTGTCTAGAATCTCTGCGGAGGCCCCATGTCGAGGCTGTTGAGTTCCCCTTCTCGAGCCGTCGTCGTGTTCGCGCTGTTGTTCGTCGGCCTGGTGATCGCAGGTTCCGCGCAGCAGGCGAAGACGTCGGCGCCGGCGTCAGCCGTGAATCGCATGAACTCGTACCAGGCGGTGACGGCCGAGCGTCTCAAGAATCCCGAAGACGGCAACTGGCTCTCGATCCGGCGCACCTACGACGGCTGGGGCTTCAGTCCGCTGAAAGAAATCACCACCGCTAACGTTCGGCGCTTGAAGCCGCTGTGGAACACGCGCACCGGCGAAGACGCGGTTCACGAAGCGGCGCCGATCGTGAACAACGGCGTGATGTTCGTGTCGACCCCGAACAACCAGGTGCTGGCGCTCGACGCCAAGAGCGGCGCCGTGTTGTGGCGCTACCGGCGGCCGCGTCCGAAAGATGCGTTCGTGCTGCATCAGACCAATCGCGGCGTCGCGCTCTACGGCAACAGAGTCTTCGTGGCCGCCGGTGAGGCGGTGCTGATCGCGCTCGACGCCAAGACCGGCAAGGAAGTGTGGGCAAAGACGATCGCCGACAACAAGTCGGCGTACTACATCACGCTCGCACCGCTCGTCGCCGATGGCAAAGTCATGGTGGGCGCGTCGGGCGGCGAATTCGGCGTGCGTGGTTTCGTTGCCGCGTTCGATCCGGACACAGGCAAGGAGCTGTGGCGAACGTTCACCGTGCCTGCACCGGGTGAGCCCGGCAGCGAAACATGGCCCAAGGGCAATCAATGGAAGACCGGCGGCGCACCGGTGTGGGTGACCGGCAACTACGATCCGCAAACCAACCTCGCCTACTGGGGCACGGGAAATGGCGGGCCGTGGGTTGGCGATCAACGCCCTGGCGACAACCTCTACGTTGCGTCGACGATTGCCATCGACGTCGCGACGGGTCAGATCAAGGGGCACTTCCAGTACAACCCGAACGAGTCGTGGGACTGGGACGAAGTGTCGCCGCCGCTGCTCATCGACTACACGCGCAACGGGAGAACGATCAAGGGTCTGGTCAACGTGGCGCGCGACGGCTATTTATGGTTTCTCGAGCGCTCATCGGGGCCGATCAAGTTCGTCGAGGGCAAGCCCTACGTCACGCAGAACGTCTTCAAGCGACTCGATCCGGTGACCGGAAAACCGGAGGTCGATCCGGCGCACAAACCAGGCACCGACAAGCGCGCGGAGTTCTGCCCGGGATCACATGGCGGAAAGAACTGGCCGCCGATCGCGTTCAACCCGATGACGCGGATGATCTACATTCCCGCCAACAACAATCTGTGCGGAGCGCTCGTCGGTTTCCCCATCGAATACACCGCCGGCAAGTCGTTCGCGGGCGTACGCTTCGGCGGTCCACCGCTCATGGCGCCAGGAGCGAAGCACGTCGGCGGTGAAGTGCAGGCGTGGAACGTCGACACCGGCATGCGCGCGTGGACGCACGAGTACGCGACGAGCCCGACCTGGGGCTCGATGCTTACAACCGCAGGCGGTCTCGTGTTCACCGGTGGCACCAATGACAAGAAGGTGCACGCCTTCGACGCCGCGACAGGCAAGCTGTTGTGGGAAGCGGAAACCAACTCAGGGATCGTGGCGCCGCCAAGCACGTTCACCGTCGACGGCAAACAGTATCTGGCCGTGCTGTCGGGATGGGAGGGCGATGTGGCCGGCATGAACCGCGGATTGAACCGGCTGTTCCCAGGAAAGTACCCAGATCCCCCCAAAGGCGGAGGGATATGGGTGTTTGCGTTGCCCTGACGGGCAACGAATGCAGAATTCAAAATGCAGAATGCAGAATGTAGTGTCTGAATTCTGCATTCTGAATTCTGAATTACGGCCTATTTCTCTGAAGAATCCCTTCCGTCCTTCGGCGCGCCGGTGCCCGACGAGCCCATGAACAGCTTGCGGCCGTCGGTGAGCGTCAGGTCGCGGCCGTTGGCGCGGTTCGATCCGTTCTTCGCGCGGTAGCCGTCGACGACGATCTCGGTGCCTTCGGGCAGCGAGTTCTTCGTGAGCCCGCGCCGCAGCAGCGTGTTCGGCGTCCCGCCTTCGATCATCCATTCCGTGGTCTTGCCGTCTGCATCTTTCACGGCCAGGTGTATCCACGTGTGCGGATTGATCCATTCCACGCGAACGACAGTGCCCTTCAACTGAATCGGTTTGTTCGAATCGAACTCGGCGGAGAACGAATGATGTGCCGACGCCGCGCCGCCGGCGAGCACGAGTCCAACGAAGGTGATGATGGCGATGGGACATGCGCGCATTACTTCTTTGCTCCAGCGGCGGCCTTCTCTTCCTCGCGGGCGCCGCTCAAGATGCCTTCCATACCGTAGTTGCCCTCGTGGCAGGCGTACTCGAACATGTCTTCTCCAGTGACGATGTACGGAATGGCCAACGTCCACGATTTGGAAAACGTCGTCGGATCGTCGATCGTCACGCGATAGTCGATCTCGCCGGGACCGACGCGCGTGATCCGCTCGACCAGATGCAGGTTCTCGGCGGCGCCCCGATAGAGGATCTTGTCGTTGAAGTTCTTGGTGTCGACGACGAGCGTGTCGCCTTCCCAGTGACCGACCGAATCGCCCATCCAGTTGCGAATCGACTGACCGACGTGCGATCGGCCGTCGGTGGGGATCACGCGGGCGCCGCCCAGCATCTCGATCTGAATGGCCACGTAACCGGGACCCTGCGTGATGCGGTAGTTGTTGTTGTAGGCCGTCGGGCTCATCGCGCCCGGCATGCCGCGGGTGATGCAGCGTTCGAACGTGCTGCGATCGAGCCAGGTGTCGGCGCCGCGGCCGGTCGCGCCGGTGCCTCGGAACGCCGGTCGCTTCGACTCGTCGGCGGCGCGCTTCCTCGCCTCATCGGTCTGTCCAGGCACGCGGCCGTCCGGTGGATCGACAACGAGCGAGGTCCGGGGCGTCGTCACCTTGGTGCCGCGGTCCCACCAGAAGTCGTTGTAGGCGCGCTCGACGTCGCCGCGCGTGCCCTTCGACCGTCCCTCGTCGCCGCTCTGCTCCCGCGCCCGTTTCTCCATCGCCGCCACTTCTTCAGGCGTGAAGAACTCGCGGCCATTGACGTTGGCGGGCCGCTCGAAGGGCGTGATCGTGCGGTTCGAATACGTGCCCTGCAAGTCCGGCTCGCCCCACGGTGTACGCGGTGCGGTCCACTTCTTCGCAGCCGTCGTCGGGTCCGCAGCCGGCGTCGCGCGTGGAGCTTGAGCCCCGACCGGCAACGTCGTCAGACATGCCACGACGCTCGCCGCAACGATGATGGGGAATCTCGCGTGCATTCCCGGTCTCCTTTCGAGAAACGAGCTGCTTCGTGCTCTTCGTGTTCTTCGTGGCTAGAAATCGATCTGCGCCGTCAGTTTGAAGAACCGCGCCGCCAGAATAGACTGAGGCGCCAGCCACTTCTGTGTCAATGCCGCCGGATCCGGAACGATGAACGTGTTCTGATAGGTCCCGATTCGCGCCGAGTTCAGCAGGTTGTAGACATCGACGCTGAACTGCGTGCGGTATCCGCCAAAACGGATGACCTTTCCCGCCCTGATATCGATCTGGTTCGTTCGATCGCCTTGAAGCGTTCCGGTCGGGATGAGATTCACCGTAATGTTCTGCGCGTTGCCCGACAGCGGCCGGCCGAGGAGCGGCGTCACCGCCGCGTTGGTGAACGCGTAATTCGCAGGCAGGTTGCTGCCGGGCAGACTCTGAAATGTGGTGCTGAGCGCCACATCGATCTTCGGAACGATGTACGACGCGAACCCGCGCGCCTGCGTCAGGAACGGATTGTCGACGTGGCAGTACGGGTTGAGCGGCGCGGTCTCGGGGAATTTCGCCCTCACCTCGCAGCTGTCCGTCGACGTGCGCCCGGTGCTTGTCCCGCCTTGCAGCGAGAGCCCCTGACGCACGCGCGCTGTGAAATTGACCTCGACGCCGTTCCAGTGCTGAGTCTGGGCCACGCCGAGATTGTCCGACAGGTTCACCAGGTTGTCGGTGCGCCCGGACTGCGTCGGATCGACGTTATAGATCGTGCCGATGGTGTTGCCGCCGCCGTTGGGCAGACGCGAATCTGACGGGGCCGCCAACTGCGCGGTTCCAAAAATGCTCTGAGCGAGATTGTCGGTGACCGCGAAGTTGCCGAAGATGCGGCGGAAGTACCCGACCTCGACGGAGAGTCGCGGCAGCAGCTCCTGCTGCACCTGCCAGCCGAAGTTCCAGTCGTAGGGCCGCTTGCTCCAGCCAGTCAGAATCGCCGGATCGTATCGTGTCGTCGGGGTGATGAAGTTTCCGAAGTTCAAATTGCCCTGCCCGCAGAAATCGCCGCCTGATGGACGATTGTCCACGGCCGTGTTGGGCAGCACGCCGTTGACGTAGCAGTCGACCACGAAGTTGGTGTTGGCGTCGGTCCAGGTGCGCGCGCCGCTCGTGGTGATGTAGTTGGACAGTGGATTGGTGAGCCCGCCAGTGATCGAGCTGCCATCGGCTGCGGCAAGGTACTTTCCGACATTGAATTTGAGTGCGGTCTTGCCGTTCTTGAACAGGTCGTAGACGACTGCTGCGCGCGGCGTGAGGTCGTCGTACTGCGTACCCGTGGTCTTCGGCACGATCACTTGGCTGGGCACCCACGGATTGGGACCGATCGTCTGCTCCGGGAATGATCCGGCGGTGTGGTCCCACCGCAGCGCGCCCGAGAGTGTGAAGCGGTTGACCGTCCACTGCTCCTGGGCGTACAGGCCGTGCACCGTCACGTGCGTGTTCTGCATCGCCGGCCCTACGTACTGCGTGAACGAGAACGGCTGGCCGTTGTTGAACGAGTAGCCGAGCCACTGGTCGTTCATGCGAACGTGCGCGAAGTGGTTGACGATCTGTGTGCCCACGTAGCCGACCTTGAGACTGCGGCCGCCGCTGACGTGTGTGGCCGACGCTCGCCAGTTCCACACGTCGCTGTCGGCTTCATACGCACCAACGAAGGGAACCACCGCCGTCGAACGATAGGTGAGACCCGGGATTCCGCCGTTGGCTGCGCATCCCTGCTGGCAAAGCTCGGTCACCGGAATGAGCTCGCTGTATCTCGAGACATTGGCCCGCGTGCCGTAGTTGTCGATCAGGTTTGCGCCCCATCCCGCTTCCAGCAGCAGTTTGTTCGTCCACGGCGATGACCACGTGACGCGTTCGACGCGCGGCCATGCGTGGTTGTTGTAGTGCGCCTCCGGTGCCGTCGTCGCTCCGGCGGTGCTGCCAAGACAGCTCGTGCACAACTGCTGCTCGTCCCATCCGAAGTTGAACTTGTTGCGTGGCGTGGCCTGAAACGTCAGGTTGATGTTCGCGTTCTTCCACGTGCCATCGTCGATCGCCTGCCGCGTCGACTTCACATAGGTCCACTTCGTCGGATCGTTCTCGTTGCCATTGAAGAAGCTCGGCGCCGTCTTGCGATTCCCTTGATAGCGAACGGTTGCGAAGAACCAGAGGCGATCTCGCTGGATCGGGCCCCCGAGCGCGCCGTTGACGTCCCAGATCTTGAGCAGCTCCTGCGGAGCGGTCAGTCCTGCCGCGATGGCCTTGTCAGAGTTGCTTTGCTGGAACTCACCAGGTGCGCCGTTGACGAAGAACGTGCCGGCGTATTTGTTTCCTCCCTGACGCGGAACGAGGTTCATCGCCGGACCAGCCACCTCGGCCTCGCCCATCTGTCCCGCCGTCGTGAACACGATCTCCTGCGCGTTGCCGACGTCCGCAACCGTGTACGACACGCCGGTTCCGTTCAGCGACGCGCCCAGCGACATCCCATCGACGGTCAGGCGCCCCTCGTTGCCGGGGCCTCCGCGCATGCTGAACGTCACGGTCGTCGGCCCTGCGATGCCGCCGACGTCCTGCGTCGTCATCGAGATGCCGGGCACGAGAGCGGCGATGCTGTGATAGAGCCGCGCCGTGGGAATCGCGGCAATCGCATCTTGGGAGATCGTCGACTGCTTCCTGGCGTTGACGACATCGACGATCGGGGACTCACCGGTCACCGTGATCGTCTCCTGCACGCCGCCGACTTTCAGATCGGCGTCGACCTTGGCGGTAAACGAGCCGCTCAGCTCGATGCCCTGACGCACCACCGTACTGAATCCGGTGAGCTTGAACGTGACGCCATACGTGCCCGGCCTGAGGTCCTCGATGCGGTACTGGCCGTTGGCATCGCTGACGGCGGAACGCACTTTTTCGATGAGGGCGTCGCTGGCTGCTTCCACCGTGACTCCGGGAAGCACCGCGCCAGACGCATCCTTGACGACGCCTGTAATCGAGGCTTGCGCGAACACCATCGATGGAAGAAGGACGAGTGCGGCAGCGGTCGCCGTCGCTCTGAAGAGAGTTTTCATCAACGCCTCCGTGAATCCCCGTCGTGCTGGCGGCACTTATACTAGGCTTGATTGCGACAGTGAAATATATCTTTCGTTGCAATTAAGACGTTTCGCATATGAGGCCGAATGGAACTGCGCCATTTCCGCTACGCCGTTGCCGTCGCCGACAGTCTTCACTTCGGACAGGCGGCGCAGCGTCTTCATATCAGTCAACCGCCGCTCAGCCAGCAGATCCGGCAACTCGAAGAGGAGCTCGGCGTCAGGCTCTTTCACAGAACGAAGCGACAGGTGCAACTCACCGAGGCCGGCCGGATGTTCATCGCCGAAGCGCGGGTGATCCTCGCGCAGGCCGACCACGCCTCGAATGTCGCGCAACGTGTCGGCGAGCTCGGACAGTTGATCGTCGCCGTGGCCGGTCCCGCCGACTCGCAGATCTTCGTCGACATCTTTCGCCGGTTCGGCACGCGCCATCCGAGCGTACGGGTCGCACTGCGAAACATGAGCACGGCGCAGCAGGTGGAGGCGCTCCGTGAGGGTCGTATTCACGCCGGATTCGTCGTGACGCCGATCGACGACCCGGCGCTGGCCACTGAAACGGTCCAACACTCGCCCATCGCGATCGCCCTGCCGCGCGGGCATCGGCTGGCGGCCAGACACCACGTTCCGCTGACCGATCTGGCCGATGAGCGGCACATCATGTTCGCGCGTCATCTCTATCCACGATTCTTCGACGCGATCGTCGGCGCCTGCCGAGAAGTCGGCTTCACCCTGAACGTCGTGCACGAAGTGGACAATCTCCACACGGCCCGGGCGCTCGTCGCCGCGGGCCTGGGCGTGTGCTTCGTCCCCTCGAGCCTTCAGGAAGAGCGTTCAACGGCGGTCCAGATCAGGCCGGTGAAGCCACGACTTCCTCACGTCGACCTCCATCTCGCTCTCGCCTACAGACGACAGCCGATCTCCGAGCTCGTCCAGCTGTTCGTGAATGCGGTGAGAGACGTGACGCACGCCAGAGGGAAACGAGCGCGATCGCGTCACCTCGCCGGCCGAGCCGCGAACAGCACATCCAAGCCGCGCAGTCGGCCCGTCCGAGTTGCATGACCGGCTGCGCGCGCGAATGCGTCGACCTACGCGCCGCGCCCCGTCAACATCGCGAGGCCTTGCGAGATCAAATCCCCGTGGTTGTTCGGAAGCTGACCGCTTGGCGTGAGCTGATTGATCAACTCGGGCAACACCTGCGCGAGCGCGGAGCTCGCCTGACCGTGCGACATGTTCAACTGTGAGGCGATGTCGCCGATGGACGACGAGCCGAGCACCTGTTGCAACTGATCGCCGGAGATGCCGACATTGGGCCCCGTGCTCACCCACGAATCGGCGTGCTGCGCCATCCCACTCTGTCGAAAGCTGTCGAGCACGCCGGGCAGACCGCCGTTCTGCTGCAGCAGCGACATGGCGGCAGTGAGCAGATTCGCGCCCTGCCCCTGACCTCCACCCAGGCTACCGAGCAGCGCACCAAGCGGATTCTGTGCGCCCGTTGTCGCGCCCGATCCCAGCGCGGGTGCCAGCACATTGCCAAGAATTCCCTCGAGAAGACCCATCGTGCACCTTCCAGTCTTACGTAACGACCTACCGTCCACTCTCGCCGCCTACCAGCGTTCGCCGTATCGACGCGCGATTCGTTCGAGCCGCGCGCGATTCTCCAATACCAACGTATACAGCGCCGTGTAGTGATCGGTCTGCTTGAATGTGAGCACGGCGAGCGCGCGCTCAGGGCCGATCAGATCTTCGAGCGCCTGCCACTCCAACAGAATCACCGCGAGGTGGAAGTACGAGTCCTGCACGCCGCCCGATCCCTGCGGATAGTCGGTTGGAATGGAGGGAAACGCCGCAGTGAGCTCTCGGTACAGATCGCGGAGTTCTCGCGGACGGCGTCCCAACACCCAATGACCCTGCTCGTGCACATACTGCGACAGCGCCAGGTCGTCATTGTCGAGAAAGGCTCCGTTCAGCGTGAGGACCGGCTTGGAATGCGGCGTTGCCCCCTGTTCGACGCGGATGTCGCGAGTGAGCGTGAACTTCTTCAGGTCGTAGGCGGCGGCGAGGCGCTCGATCTGCTCCTTCTTGCGCTGCTCGATCGCGCTCCCCGACGCCAGCGAGATCTTGAGCGGCGGCGTCGCGGCGTCCACTTCTGCGACGATGAACGCGGCCGTCATGATGCAACCGCCGGCGAGCCGCAAACGCGAGATCGACGTGGTGCCCTCCTGGACGCTTCGCTACATCAGCGCGTTGATGATCGGTCGGCTGATGGCGAGCCAGATGCCGGACTGTGTGAACAACACTCGCATGCCGACGAGAAACAGCACGGCGGTCGCGATGAGATACACCGGGTGTACGCGGCGTCTGGCGATCCCATCGTAGGCCATGCCCACAAACATCGGCGACAACCAAATGACTCCGGCCAGCGCCCGCGACGCGATGAATTGCATGCGGCCGACGGCGGCGAACAACAGCGCCACCGTCGCCGCGACCATCAGGCGCTTGTGAATCTCGGGCCTCCTGCGGTACGCAATCGCAGCGCCGAAGAACCCTCCAAACAGCAGCATGTCTCCAAAGGTCGTCAAGAGGAACCCTGCGCCCTGGTCGGGTGTCCAGTCGCCGGCGCGGATGTGGATCACAGACGCCGCCGGCCCGGCGACGATTCCCATCGCCACCACGATGCATCCGTAGACGATCCCGAGTCGCCCGATCCGGCGGTGCAGATCGACGCGCCCTCGCGCCACCAGCACCACCTGGGCGACCAGCAGGGCCATCCATCCAACGAAGATGATGCCGTGCACCTGAATCACCAGCGGTCGGGTGACGTTGCCGCGCAACAGCGGGCCGAAGTACGACGGCCAGAAGCCCACGAGGACGAGCGCGACCATGAAGGCCGCGAGGCCGACATAGAAGCGCGAGCGCAGGCGACTCGTCGCGCGGCGATCCGCGACGGCAACGGGTGACGCGATCGTACTCATCGCATGCCCATGTTCGCCGCCGCAAACGCCCACTGATCGGCGCGCTCGGCGATCAACTTGTCGGTCGGCCGATAGCCGTGCGAGCCCTGCACCTCGATGCGAATCAAGACCGGCCTGGCGCAGCTCTGAGCCGCCTGCAGCGTGGCGGCAAACTTGAACGAGTGGCTCGGCACCACACGGTCGTCGTGATCGGCGGTTGTGATGAGGGTCGCCGGGTAGCACGTTCCAGTCTTGACGTTCTGCACCGGCGAGTACTTGATCAGGAAGGGGAACTGCGCGGGATTCGATGACGACCCGTACTCAGTGGCCCACAACCGCCCGCCCGTGAACTGGTCGTAACGCAGCATGTCCATCACGCCAACCGCCGGCAACGCGACCGCGTACAGATCCGGCCGCTGCTCCATCACCGCGCCAACGAGCAGACCACCATTGGATCCGCCCATGATCCCGAGCCGCGATGGCGACGTGTACTTCTCGCGCACCAGTTGCTCCGCCACGGCGATGAAATCGTCGAACACGTTCTGCTTCTTGTCGAGCATGCCGGCCTTGTGCCAGGCCTCGCCATACTCGGCGCCGCCGCGCATGTTCACCGTCACCCACACGCCGCCGCGCTCGAGCCACGCCGGCACGTCCTGGCGATAGGTCGGCGTCTCGCTGATCGAAAACCCGCCGTAGCCGTAGAGCATCGTCGGGTTGTTGCCGTCGAGCGGCAGGTTCTTCTTCGCCGTGAGGAAGAACGGCACCTTGGTGCCGTCCTTCGACGTGGCGAACATCGCTTTGGTCTCGAAGCCACTCACATCGACCGGCACCTTTGGCGCTTCGAACGGGACGCTCGTTTTCGTCGCCGGATCGAACCGATATACCGTCGATGGCGTCAACGGCGAGCTGAACGCGTAGCGAATCTCGGGCGAGTCCTGTCGTCCGGCGATCGCGCCGACCGTTCCAGTGCCAGGCAGCGCGATCTCGCCTTGCGAGGCGCCGGTGAGATCGAAGAGCTGCAGCCGGCTCTGCACGTCGACGAGGTACTGCGCGACGATGCGACCGCCGATCAGGGCCACCGTTTCGATCGCTTCCTTCCGCTCGGGCACGATGGTCTTCCAGGCGGACGGTGCGGGATGGCGCACGTCGATGGCGATCACTCTGCGATTCGGCGCATCCTTGTCCGATCGCAAGTACACGGTGCTGCCAACGTTTCCGATCGGCGCATACTCGGCGTCGTCGACCTCGATCAGCGGCTTGATCGGCGCCTGAATTGTCGGGTGCGTCGGATCGCCCAGGTCGGCGTAATAGAGACGGTTCTCGTTGCCCGATCCGCGAAACATCAACACGAGCAGATAGCGGCCGTCCTCGCTGACGCTGCCGTTGATGAGCCACGTCGGCAGATCCTTTCGCTCGTAGACGAGACGATCCTGCGTTTGCGGTGTACCGAGGCGGTGGTAATAGATCGCCTGTCCCGATAACGCGGCTTCGAGCACCTTGTTCTTCGCCGGTTCCGGGTAGCGCGAGTAGTAGAAGCCTTTGTTGTCCCTGGTCCACGAGATGTCCGAGAAGCGCATCCAGCGGACGTCGTCACTCAAGTCTTTGCCAGTCGCGAGATCGCGTACGCGGATGGTGCGCCAGTCGGCGCCGCCTTCGGCAAGCCCATAGGCCATCAGCTTCGCATCGGGCGACGGCTGCCACTGTCCCACCGACAACGAACCGTCTTCGGAGATCGCATTCGGATCGAGCGCGAGATCCGCGACCGCATCCGCACTCGTTCGCATGTAGATGGGTGACTGCTTCTGTAGTCCGGTGTTGCGCGCGTAGAACAGACGGCCGCCCTCGACGATCGGAATGCCGACGCGAGGATAGTTCCACAACTCGGTGAGTCGTTTGTTCAAGTGATCGCGCAGCGGCAGCGTCTTCAGGTACGGATCGGAGACTCGATTCTCCGCCGCCACCCAGTCGGCCACGTCCTTCGAATCGAGCGACTCCATCCACCGATACGGGTCTGCCACCTTGGTCCCGTGGTAGTCGTCGACGACGACGCCCTTCTGAGCGACGGGGTACGTGAGCTTCACAGGTGAGGATGTCGCGGTATCAACGCGCTCGCACGACGCGCTCGCCACAAATGCCACCAGTATCAGCGCGAGAGATCTCACAGGTCCTCCTGCTCGCACGACTGAACGTACGCGAAGGCATGTTACCCATTGCCCGACATCGGCTCAACGCCCCTTTCGTCCCGATCGTCGCGGCTCCTGCGTGCGTGTCCTCGAGCTTCACGCTCCGGCCCTACGCTGCTTCGCCGCCCGGCCTACCAGCACCGAGGTCGGAATCACGGCACCCACGATCCCGCCGATAAGGGCAAACATGAACGTGATCGCACTGGATGGTCCGAGAACCGCACCAACGGCAAACCCGATCGCGATACCAGCCGCGCAGCCAAGCGCGGTGAAGAGCGCGAGACGCCTCAACCCGACGCTGGCAAAGTCGACGTTTGTGAAGCCGCTCACGGCGAGCGTCGATGCAGCTCCCAGCGTGAGCATCGGACCGAATAGCAGCCCAAAGATGACGCTCATGATCACGAGGCCCGATCGCAAGCTCGCAGTGGTTGCGATGGGCAGAAACAGCAGAGACACGATCGCGCCAACAATGGGGCCAAGGAGGGCGCCAATCCCAAGCGAAACAAAGGCACGGCGAGCACCGAGCAGCTTGATCGGCGGAACGCGAGGCGGAGGCGCGGCAACAGTCGACATGGCCTGTGGTCCTTTCAGTTTCGCTAAGTGGAGACAACGTCAGCGGCGGGCGCGCGATCCCCCGCGGCAGATTATGGTCCAGCTTGCTGGCGCGTCGAGTGGGCTCAGCGCGCCTTGTGAGGCTCGGGAGACGGCGATACAGTAACCGGACCTCAGATGCGACTTTTTGGTGTGATTCTGGCGTTTTTGCTGGTGTTTTCCTTCGGCGTGGTCCCTTGGTCACCAGCGCACGCCGATCAGCGGCGAGGCGGTGGTCCGCCACGTCCTTCGGACCCAGCGCCGCGTTGGCCTGATGGACGCATCAACCTCGGTGCCCCCAAAGGCGAGACGGGTCTCTGGGAACGTCGCAACGAGCATCTGGTGATCAACCCGAAGTCCTATCAAGCCGACGCGACCAAGACCGCGCGAGTCCACATCGATCAGGTGCCGCTCCAGCCGTGGGCGCGCGAGCTCACCAACTACCGTCACAGCCTCGCGCTCGCGAGCGAACCGTACACCCGCTGCAAACCCGCCGGCGGACCGCGGCAGTTCATGTCGCCGTACGGCCTCGAGATCGTCGATCTGCCCGAGCTTCAGCGCGTCTACGTGTTCAACGTGTCCAACGCGCAGAGCTATCGCACGATCTACATGGATGGACGTACCCACCCGCGCGATCTGGTTCCCAGCTACCTGGGACATTCAATCGGGCACTGGGAAGGCGATTCACTGGTGATCGATTCCGTGGGCTTCAACGAGAACTCGTGGATGAACCGCGACGGACTGCCGCACACGTCGCAGCTGCATCTCACCGAACGGCTCACCCGCGTGAACGTCGACACGCTCAACTACGAGGTGACGATCGACGATCCCGGCGCGTACACCGCACCGTGGACGAGCGGCTACACGCTCGGATGGTCGAAGGGCCTCGAGTTGTTCGAATACGTCTGCCAGGAGAACAACATCTCGCCGGAGTCGATGGGGGGAGCGGCACTGACGAGTGCAATAGTCCCGTAACAGTTCCGGGTTCGATGTTCGAGATTCGAGGTTCGTCGCAGCTCAAAGTGCAGCGTTCCGAACCTCGAACTTCGAACCTCGAACCCTGAACGGCCAGGATCACCAGATCCGCGCGAACTTCTGCAGCTCCGGCAGCAGCCGATCGAATTCGCCGACGATCGCTTCGGCGACGACGTTGTCCATGCCGCGCTCGCGCAGGATGGCCAGCATCTCGCGCGTCGAGACGGCGGCGTGCAGTGCCGGCGCTGGCAAGCTGGGCAACGGCAACCCTCGCTTCAACGCGCCGTCTTCGATCTTGCTGCGCAGACGACTGGTCTCGATGATGCGTGCCGCCATGGCGGCCAGCAGATCGAGCTTCGCCAGGAGATCCGGCGGGGGCTGATAGGGTTTGGCGAAGTGCACGGACAGCACGCCGACGATCACGCCTTCGTTGCCCATCAGCGGCATCGATACCACCGCGCGGTAGCCGGCCTCGTCCGAAATGGCGCGATGGGGCGCATAGCCCGGATCCTCGTGCGTGTCGGGCACGAGGATGCGTCGGCGATCGAGCAGCGCATGCCCGCACGCGGATCCATCGTTGGCCGTGACCACACGGAAGTGCTGGAGGAACGGCGTCCGAAACCCCCGGTGCGCGACGATCTGGAGCTCCTGCCGCTCGGCGACGTAGATCTGCACGGTGCCGCCGGTGCCTCCGCCCACTTCGAGCGCGAGGTCGATCACCGGATTCAGGAGCGAAACGTCGGGTAGTCTGAACATCTTTCTCGATAGCGGCGGCCGATTACTTGTGCGACAGCTCGTCGTACAACTGGCCGTAGAACTGCGGGTTGAATTGCCATCCGAGATCGTCGGTCTTGACCTGCATGGCCAGGGTGTCTCGAGTGGCTCCCGCTTTGATCGCATCCGACGCGCGGCTGACCAGCGACGCAAACTGGCCTCGGAACGCTTCGACCTCGGCCCGGCTCTTCGGTTCGCCGCGCCCGGGGATCGCCATCTCGAAATCGAGCTTCAACACTCCATCGAGAATCTGCGTCCATTCGACTGCGCTGCCGCCGTTGGCAAAGTCGACGATGGGCGTGGCGTTGGTGATCTGATCGCTCACCATCACCACCTTCGCGTCGGGGAAGTACACCATCGTGTCATCGCCGGTGTGGCCGCGTCCGTATGAATGCGCCTGCACCTCGGCTCCGCCCAGCTTGAGGACGTAGTCCTTCGCGAACGTCTGCGTCGGCAGACCGGGAATGTCCTTGGTCCGCGGGTCGCTCGCCATGCGTGTCTTCAGCGCGTCGAGGGCAAGGACGGTCGCACCGGCATCGATGAAGCCCTGGTTGTTGCCCACATGATCGGGATGATGGTGGGTGTTCAACACGAACTTGACCGGCAGCGTGGAGACCGACTTGATCTCTTCCATCATGCGAGTGAAGTTGTCGCCGCCCGGGTTCTTCGTGTCGACAACGATGAGACCGTCGGGGGTGACTCGCACCAGCGTGTTCGCGCCGCCTCCTGTGATCATGTAGAGGTTCGGCTTCAGCATCCGGATCTTCTCGACCGTCTGTCCGGCTGCCGGGCCACGTCCGCCTCGTCCGGGTCCCTGCGGCGCCTGCGCCGTCAACACGGTCGCCGTCAGCACCACGGCGGCAACCACTGCAAGCTTCATCATCGTAGACATGGTGTCGATTCCTAAGACGCCAACGCACTGGTCCGCGTCACGGCGAGTCCTCATCACAGTCATGCGCCTCTTCGAAGCTCCTCTATCAGAGCGTCGACCTGCTGATACTGCAGGCATCCCCCTGTTGGCGGGCTCGGCGGACATCCCGTCGATCGCCATCCGTAATCATCTTCGAGAATCTTGACGAGCTGGGCCTTGGTGCTGCCCGCTTTGAGCAGCTCCACCAGTCGCGCGCGCATCGTCTCGAGGTCGGCCTTGAATCTGATGAGATCCGATTTGGTTGCGATGGGGCCGTGTCCTGGGATCACCGTGTCGAAGTCGAGCTTGAGCACGCCATCGAGCGTTCGCGACCAATCGAAGAAGCTGCCGCCCTGAGCGTAGTCGACATAGATCGGAACGCCAGGCGGTCGAGGCGGCGACTGCGGACGCGCGGCGGCACGCGTCGACAGATACAGATCGCCGGTGTGGATCGCCTTCAGCTCAGGGAAATAGATGATCGCGTCGCCGCTGGTATGGCCGCGTCCGAAATAGTACGCCTCGACATCCTTTCCGCCGAGGTGAACGTCGAGTTGATCCGTGAAGGTGATGCGTGGGAGACCGATCGGCGTGCCGGGCGTGTCTTCGTAGTACGGCTGCTTGATATGCGTGAGGTTGGCGCGCACGTTCTTGTGCGCGATCACCTCGGCGATCGGCAGCATCTTCATGTCGCCGCCGGCGTGATCGTCGTGCTGGTGCGTGTTGATGACGTATTTCAGTGGCCGATCGGAAACCGTTTTTACTTGCGCCAGGATGTCGGCGTGATTGCGATCGAACATGTCGTCGACGAGCACGACGCCTTCATTGGTGGCATACAGCGCGACGTTGCCGCCCTCGCCCGAGATCAGATACAGGTCGCCCTTGATCTTCTCGGTGCGCAGAGGTCCTGGCTTCTTCGCCGTCTGCAACGCCCACACCGCTTGCAGCAGGAACACCACACCGAACAGCGCCAGGAACACAGTCCGCTTCATGGCCTCTTTATATATCAGTGGTCGCGCAGACGGCGAAGCATTGTCAGGTTCATGACATCGAACGGATCGACGGCCATGTCTCCCGGCCTCGTGCTTCGCGATGATTTCTCCGTCTCAATCAGGAGGGGCAGGTGCGCAAAGCGCGGATCGTGCAGCAGCCGGCGGAACGGCTCGGTGCCGAGACAGCCGCGGCCGATGTGCTCGTGGCGATCGACGCGACTGGCGCACGGCTTTTTCGAGTCGTTGCCGTGGAATACCTTCAGCCGATCGAATCCGACGATCCGATCGAATGCCTCGAAGGTGTCCCGATAGCCGTGCTCGGACGCGATGTCGTAACCAGATGCCACGAGATGACACGTGTCGAGGCACACGCCGACATGCGGCGACCCGTTCAGGTGCTCGATGATCGCCGAGAGGTGCTCGAAACGGTGTCCCAGCGTCCTGCCCTGCCCGGCAGTGTGCTCGAGCAGCACCATCGTCTTCCGACGTGGGCGTGCTCGGAGCGCGCGGCGAATCGCGTCGGCGATCCGCCAGAGCCCCTCGTCCTCGCTGCCGCTCGTACACGTGCCGGGGTGAATCACCACGCCGAGCAAACCCAATGCCTGCGCGCGATCGAGCTCGTCGATGAACGCGTCGACCGACTGATCTCGCAGCAGCGGCGCGGCCGTGGCAAGGTTGATCAAGTAGCTCGCGTGGGACACAACCGGCCTGATGCCGGTGGCGTCGACGCGCGCGCGAAACTCTCGAACCATGGCATCGTCCAGTGGCTTGCCTCGCCACTGGTTGGCGTTCTTCGCAAAAATCTGTAACGCTTCGCATCCGTGGAGGACGGCTCGATCGACGGCCCTGGAGAGACCTCCGGCCACCGACATGTGGGCACCGATGCGCATGGTGCAGAATATCAATGCCCAATGCTCAAGGCTCAATACTCAATGTCCACACAACTGACGTCTCGTCTTCTCGTACTCCTGACCATATCTTTCGTGGCGGCTCTCGGGGCGAGAATCCTGTCGGCACAGGGGAATCCCGACGCCGCCAAGCTGGTCAATCCAGTGGCGGCGACGCCGGAATCGATCACGGCGGGGAAGCAGGTCTATACGCGCTATTGCGCCGTGTGCCACGGCCTCAACGCGGAAGGTGGATCGGGCAGCGACATCAGCCCGCCCGCGCCCGACCTCACTGACAAGGAGTGGAAGCGCGGCTCGACCGACGGCGAGATCTTCTCGGTGATCAAGAATGGCGTGCCGCCCGATCTCAACATGGAGCCATGGGGCGATCGGATCAAGAACCCGGAGATCTGGAACGTCGTGAACTATCTGAGGTCGCTCGCAAAAAAATAGACGCATGCTCTCGACCGGCGCACGGCTCGGTCCGTACGAGATCACCGCCACACTCGGCGCCGGTGGCATGGGCGAGGTCTACCGCGCCCGCGACACGCAGCTCAATCGAGACGTCGCGGTAAAGGTACTGCCCGAGCGCTTCGCGGTCGATCCCGATCGCCTCGCGCGCTTCAAGCGCGAAGCGCAGATCCTCGCCTCGCTCAATCACCCGAACATCGCGGCGATCCACGGCTACGAGGGGTCCACCAGCGTGCATGCGCTGGTGCTCGAGCTCGTCGAAGGACCGACACTGGCCGATCGTCTGGTCCACGGTGCGATCCCGATCGACGAGACGCTCCACATCGCACGACAGATCGCGGAGGCCCTGGAGAGCGCACACGAGCACCGCTGTTCAACGTCAGGATTCGCGATCAGTTCCTCGGCATTCCCTACGACCTCAGTGCGGACGGTCAGCGCTTTCTGATCAACACCTTCGTCGAGCAGACCACGCCGCCGTCGATCTCCCTGATTCTCAACTGGCCGGCATTGATGAAGAAGTAGCCGGGCGTAGAGGCGGGTCTTCAGACCCGCCTAGAGCGTGAACAAGATCTTGTCTTCGCCGTACTGCGCGATTCGGCCTTCGATCAACTTGACGAGCGCGTCGCGCCTGGCGATGAGCGCCGTGATCTCCTCCTTGGTGAGGCTCTTGCCCATCACCTCGGTGAGCTGAGGCGCATTCAGCTCCTTCATCTTCGCGAACATCGTGCGCTCGCAGCGCTCCACCGTCTTGGGATTCAGCAGATCCTTCCCCAATCGAAACGAGCGCGTGTGGTCGATCATCCACAGCTTCCACTGTTTCCCCCAGATCATGTTCCCGAGGTTCCGGTCCCTGTTCTGAATGAGCTCGTCGAACACCCGCATGACGCTGAGATAGCCGAGCGTCCGCACCGGGTTGGGGCCGTACTGCTGCTCCTTCAACTTCTTTCGATCGCCTTCCTCCATCGCCACATCGTCGAGCCACCACGTGACCGCCGACGGTTTGTGGTCCACCATTCGCTCGACCGACATCGGCACGTTGTCGAGCCCGAGGAGCAGCGATAGACGGTACGCCGCGATGTTGTAGCGGTACGAGTCCTTGAAGTTGACCTCGGTGTGTTTCGGATCGACCTGGAAGAACGGCATCGAAATGTCGACGTCCTGCACCTGCGCGTCGTGTGTGAGAGTCCCGTCTGACATCCGCACCTGCCGCGCCTTCGTCACGCCCTTGCTGACTTTGATCGTCGCTTTGATGTCGGCGTGCAGCAGGAACCTCGCCATCTCGTCGGCCGACAGTACGGCTGGTGTGGCGGCAGGCGCCGCGCCCTGGGCGGCACACGGCCACGCCGACGCCCACATCATCACGACCAACCCGATCACGCGCATCGCTTTCATGATGTTCTCCTGCCGCCCGGCAGACGGTGCCGCCGAAGTCTACTTCTTCACGAGCCGCACCCTCACCTGTGATGCGATCATCGTCCCTGCTTTGTCGAGATACGTGATGCTGACCTGGTCGCCGCTGTGCACGAAATCGGCGATCGTGGTCTTGCCGCCCGCCGCTTTCGTCGTCTTGCTCGCGCCGCGCGCGAGGACGTCGGTATCGCCGTTGATCGCAAACGTCAGATCCTTACCGCCGCTCTCGAGCGTGACTTGCGACAAGCTGACCGCCTTGACGGTGCCGTCGGCGATCTTGGCCGCCTCTGCGGGCTCGGACGCGCTGCCGGGCGAGCTGACGGGACGCACCGACAGCGCCCGGTTCTGACCGTTGGCTTCCTGGTAGCGCACGACGACCGCGTTGCCAGTCTTCACGTAGTCGGTGATCGTGACGCCGGGCGTGTCGGCAGCCTTGGCGTCTCGCGTCTTGCGGGCCGCGGCTTTGACCTCGAGCTTCGTGCTGCTGTCGACCACAAACGTCATGGAACGCGAGGCGGAGGTGATTGTGATCGATGAGTTCGAGACCGCCGTCACCGCGCCCTGAGCCTCTTTGCTCTGCGCATGCCCTGGAGCCGCACCGAGTAGGGTCATCACTGCGATCCCGACCCCGACGCCCGCGAGACGCTTCAAAGGAACTGTCATATCCGCCTCCTCGTTTTCGACCACTATGTTTGGGTGATATACGGAAGATCCGCCTTAAACGCCATGCGCGGCGTCTGAGCCGACGGCGATCCGTTGTGGAGCAGCCATCTTGTTGTGGGGGCCATCCTTAGGCGGCCCGCGTGAGGGCGCGCGAAAGCGGCCCTGACGTCGATACAGGTTGATGGTAGGCTGAGCGGGCGGAGCGCGGGTGCCCCGGAATGAACACATCCAAGACGAACGTACGGCGGTTTGGATCATTCGAGCTCGATCTCGATGCCGAGAAGCTGCTGAAGAACGGCCGCTCCGTTCGCATCCAGCCGCAGCCGTTCCGGCTCCTCTGCCTGCTGACGAGCAAGCCAGGCACGCTCATCACGCGGGAAGAGATCCAGGCTGCACTCTGGAAAAACGAGACCTTCGTCGATTTCGAACAGGGCGTGAACTTTGCGGTCAAGCAGGTGCGCGAGGCGCTGGGCGATCGCGGCGAGGATTCGCTCTACGTGCAGACCGTGCCCAAACGCGGCTACCGCTTCCTGGCGCCGGTCACCGGCGACGAACCCGAAGCGGCCGCGAGCCCGATCGCGATGGAGGCGTGGGATCGCGCGCCGCAACTCCATCGAGCGCTGTGGGAGAACATCACCGACTTAAGGTTGGCTGAGGAGAAGCGGCGGAGGCAGCAGAAGATTCTCGTCGCCGCGCTGGCGCTCGCCGTGATGGTGATCGTGGCGCTCTTGCTGGTACGGCTATAACGCAAACTCCCAACGCCCAACCCCCAACTCCCAACCCGGATCGGGTTGTTTTGGGAGTTGGGAATTGGTCGTTGGGAGTTGATGCGGTTATTTATCCAGTGGGCTGTTGCGGACCTGGAACTTGAGCAGCTTGCTCGTCGTTCCCTTCCCGCCTTCCATATGGAACGGCGCGCGCGTCGCGATCGTCGTCCAGATGCCCTTGCCCTTCCAGCCGCCCTTC
>Ga0075424_100000371_pt1 | contig 33832 bp, 33 predicted proteins | sample SoiMethybrSBSTD3_FD_75301 | JGI IMG/M metagenome (GOLD analysis project Ga0075424, IMG submission 75301) | Bulk soil microbial communities from a Populus tree surrounding site in Tennessee, USA - Soil MetaG P. TD hybrid SBSTD3 | ecosystem: Environmental > Terrestrial > Soil > Tree plantation... | reverse complement strand
TCGAGAGGCCGGTGCGCGGCTCGCCGACGCCGGGGAACACCGGCTTGAAGTGGCGGGGCCGGATGCCGAGCAGGGCGCCCGCCCGCTCGCCGAACGACTTCGCGCGATGGGCGCGCAGGAGGATCTGCTGGTACTCGCGCCCGAACACGACCGGCGGATCGCTCGCGGTGTCGACGCCGCCGGCGATGCCGGCGTCGATCTGGCCGAGCGCGACCTTGTTGGCGACGATGATCGCCGCCTCGAGGCTCGTGCCGCAGGCACGCTGCACGTCGAGGCCCGGCGTATCCGGAGCGAGGCCGGAGTCGAGCAGCGCTTCGCGCGTCAGGTTCCACTGGCTCGAATGCTTCATCACCGCGCCCGCGACGACGTCGCCAAGGCGCAGTCCCTTCAGCGCGAACTTGTCCACGACGGCCTTGAGCGCCGCCGTCAGCATCTCCTGGTTGCCGACGCTCGCGTACGAGCCGGACGAGCGCGCGAACGGGATGCGGGCGCCGCCGATGACCGCGACCCGCCGGGGCGATGAACCGACCAGCATGAAGTCTCTCCGATGGAAGCAGGCTCGGCTGCTTCCGCTAGAATGCCAGCATCAGCAGCTTTCGCAACGCATTTCCGCGCGATTCGCGGGCGATCCTGCGCCTCGCGGGCCCGCTCCTCGTCAACAACGTCGTGATCGCCGGCATGATGCTCGCGAACACGGTATTCGCGGGGCGCCTCGGGCCGGAGCCGCTCGCCGGCGTCGCGGTCGGCGGCAGCTTCTACCAGATGTTCTGGCTGTTCGGCCTCGGCGTGCTGATGGCGATCTCGCCGATCGTCGCGCACGCCTACGGCGCAGGCCGCGACGAGGAAGTCGGTCGGCGCTTCCGGCAGGGCGTGTGGCTCGCGCTGATGCTCGCCGTGCCGCTCGTCGCCGTGCTCGCCTGCGTGGAGCCGCTGCTCCGCTGGTTCGGTACGGATGCGCGCGCGATTCCGCATGCCGCGGGCTACGTCTACGCGATGTGCTTCGGCATGCCGGCGATGCTCGTCTTCCTCGCGCACCGCTACACCAGCGAGGGCATCGGCTGGACGCGGCCCGTGATCTACACGGCGGCGGTCGGGCTCGCGACGAACGTCATCGGCAACTTCGTCTTCACGCTCGGCCATCTCGGCGTCCCGTCGCAGGGCGCGCACGGCTGTGGCATCGCGACGGCGCTCGCGAACTGGGCGATGCTCGCGACGATGCACGCTTACCAGCGCCGCCACTCCGTATACCGGCGCTTCGGCCTGTTCGGGCGCTTCGACCTCCCGGACCGGCGCGCCATCGGCGAGATCCTCGCGCTCGGCATCCCGATCGCCGGGTCGGTCGTCTCCGAGGGAGCGCTGTTCGCCGTCGCGGCGCTCCTCATGAGCACGCTCGGCACCGTGACGGTGGCGGCGCACCAGGTCGCGATCAGCTACGCATCGCTGATGTTCATGATCCCGCTGTCGCTGCACTCCGCGACGACGATCCACGTCGGCCACCAGGTCGGGCGCGGCGACGTCGTCGCGGGCCGCTACGCCGGCTGGAGCGGCATCGCGATGTGCGGCCTCGTCATGGCGCTGTCATCGCTCGTGATACTCGCCGCGCGCGGGCCCATCGTCGCGGCGTACACCACGGATGCCGCGGTGCGCGGGCTGGCGATGTGGCTGCTGTTGTTCGTCGCGGCGTTCCAGATCCCGGATGGGCTGCAGGTCGGCACGGCCGGAGCGCTGCGCGGCTTCAAGGACGCGCACGTGCCGATGGCGCTCAATTTCACGGCTTACTGGCTCGTCGGGTTTCCCGCCGCCTGGTGGTTCGGCATCCGGCAGCACTTCGGGCCGTCGGGCATCTGGGCGGGCCTCATCGCAGGCCTCGTCACCTGCGCCATGCTCCTGCTCCTGCGCTATCGCAAGGTGTCGGGCACGCCGTCGCGGGCGACGGCATGAGGATCATCGGGCTGGAATGATTGGCCCCGTACGGGGCCGGCCGCTCAGCGGGTGGGTGTCGGTTCCGGGACGGCACCGGCCGCGATCGCGACGGCGCGCCAGCCGCCTTCCTCGGCTGCGACCGCGAGCCAGGCGCGGCGCTCGGCGGCGAATGCCTGGACCGCCGGCAGGCTGTCGCGGACCGCGCGGACGGCGGTCGCCACGAGCACTTCGCGGTAGCGCGGCAGCCAGTCGATTGCGGAATTGCGTCCCATGGCATGCAACTTAATGTGGACGACGGCCGAATTCCATCGACGCGTGTCGCACTTCAGGGACGTTTTAGGGTCGCCGGCCTACTTTCGCGCCCGGCGAAACCTACGTGAACGATTAGTTACCTGACGATTGTCCGACCACACGCACGCGACGGTCGGCCGGGTCCCCGAGCGAGCGACTAAGTTCCGGCGGAGCGAGCGAGGGCCCCCGGCCGACCGTCGCGTGCGGGCGCGCGGGCGACTCGGCTAGTAGCTTTCGTTCGCGGAGTGGTAGCCGTGCGAGAGGGTGTCGACGTCCACCAATAGACCGTCCTCGAATCTCAGGCGGTACATGAGCTTGTTGGGCCCGAAATTGTACGTCCAGTACTCGACCGACACTTCGTACGAGCTGTGGATCGGGTATCCGTGGTTGTAGTAGTAGGGCCGGACGATCTCGTGGCGCTCGATGCTGGCGGGCCGGCCGCAGTACGACTCGACCTTGTCGGCCGGGTCGCCGTCCGTCATCAGCTTGGTGCCGCAGCGCATGGAATCGGCGGTGGCGGGCCCCGGCAGGGCCAGCGCGGCGGCGAGCAGAACCATCCCCGGTATCGTTTTCTTCATGGCGCCACATTGCCCGGCGGCAGGTGAACGGCGACTGAAATCGCAGGCCTTCAATGTACGCCCCCGGCAAGGCCGGTTCCAAGGGCGGACCGACCAGCGGTTCCTTAAGTTGGCGAGGGGCCGCAGAATGGCCGGCCCATGGGGAGAAATCGGCTCGATCGCGGATTCGAACGGCGCCTCGCCGGGCTCGTCAATGCCCGCGAGCGGGGCGTGCTGCAGGGCGGGCTCAAGGGCGTCGAGCGCGAGGCGCTCCGGGTCACGCCGGAAGGCCGGATCGCCCAGTCGCCGCACCCGCGGGCGCTCGGCTCGGCCCTGACCCATCCGCACATCACTACCGACTACTCGGAAGCGCTGATCGAGCTCGTGACGCCGCCGTTTCCGAGCGCCTGGGAACTGCAGCAGTACCTCTGCGACATCCACCAGTTCGTCTACAGCGAGCTCGGCGAGGAGCTGCTCTGGGCGACCAGCATGCCCTGCGACATCGAGGGCGATTCCGAGATCCCGATCGCGCGCTACGGCAGCTCCAACATCGGGCGCATGAAGCACGTCTACCGCGTCGGCCTCGGCCTGCGCTACGGGCGGATGATGCAGGCGATCGCGGGAGTTCATTTCAACTACTCGTTTCCGGAGCGGCTGTGGCCGGTCCTCGAGTCGGTGACCGACGCGAAGCTGCGCGGCCGCGCCTTCATCGACGACGCCTACTTCTCGCTCCTCAGGAACTACCGGCGCTACGGGTGGCTGATCCTGTTCCTGTTCGGCGTCTCGCCCGCGATCGCCCGCTCGTTCTTCGCCGGGCGCGGCGTGCCCGCGGGCCTCGAGCCGCTCGGGAAAGGCACGCTCATCGCGCCGCACGCGACGTCGCTGCGCATGAGCGACCTCGGCTACCGCAACAAGAACCAGGCCGGGGTCTACGTGTCGGTCAACTCGCTCGCGGAGTACGTGCGCGACCTCTCGCACCTCATCTCGACCCCGCACCCGGATTACGAGGCGCAGGGCGTCGAGGTGAACGGCGAGTGGCGCCAGCTCAACGCCTTCCTGCTGCAGATCGAGAACGAGTACTACAGCTTCATCCGGCCGAAGCGCGTCGCGTTCTCCGGCGAGCGGCCGACGAAGGCGCTCCTGCGCGGCGGCGTGCAGTACGTCGAGATGCGCTCGCTCGACGTCGGCGCCTACGACCCGGTCGGCGTCAACCAGAGGAAGCTGCTCTTCCTCGAGGCCTTCGCCGCGCTCTGCCTCCTGCGCGAGAGCGCGCCGCTCTCGCACGAGCTCTCGTCGCAGTACGAGGCGAACCACGTGCTCGTCGCGAGCCGCGGCCGCGAGCGCGGGCTCAGGCTCTGGACCGAGGCGGGCACGCTCACGCTCGCCGACTGGGCGTCGGAGATCCTCGACCAGATGCAGGGCATCTGCGAGCTGCTCGACGCGGGCGATGCGTCGAAGCCCTACGCCGCGGCGCTCGCGTTCCAGCGCGCGAAGCTCGCCGACTACGCGGAGCTGCCGTCCGCGCGCCTCCTCGAAGAGATGAAGCGGCAGGGCATGTCTTTCAGCGAAGCCGGGCTCTGGATGTCGCGCATGCACCGCGACTATTTCCGCGAGCTCTATCCGCCGAATCCCGCGCGCATCGCGGAGCTGCGCGAGGAGGCCGCGGCGTCGCTCGAGGAGCAGCGCACGGTCGAGGAGCGTGACGCGCTGCCGTTCGCCGAATTCGTGGCGCGCTATACTGCGGGATCGCTGGTCTAAACGGTCACCGTCCTTGAGCCGAGCGGACACGCCCTCGCTGACGGAACAGCTTCAACGCGGGTTTCACGGACTCCGATTCGAGAGCGAGCTGGAAACGGCGTACCGCCGCGACCAGTTCTACGAGCGGCTGCGCTACCTGCGCATCAACCTCGCGATCCTCGCGGCGATCAGCATCCTCGTGATCCAGGTGGACCGCGTGGTCGTGCCCGTGATCGGGCGCATCGTGCCGGACCTCGCGCGCACCGGGATCATGCTGCCGCTCCTCGTCATCGGATTCGGGCTGACGTTCCTGCGCCGCGCGGACGTCTGGTACCCGCGCTACATCGCGGTCGCGATGACCATCGCGCTCGCCGGGATCTGCTGGGTGACGCTCTCGGCCTGGTTCATCGGCGAGCCCAGGCTGTTCGGCAGGCTGATCCTCGCGATCGTCGCCGTCTATTTCGTGCTCGGCATCGACTTCCGTGCCGCAATCGGAGTGAACGCGCTCGCCTTCGCCGCCTACGCCGTGCTCGCGACGATGAAGGACATGCCGGCCGTCGACCTGACGCACTACCTCCTCACGCTCTCGATCGCGAACATCATCTGCGTCGCGGGCGCCTACAACCTCGAGCACGCGCGCCGCACGGCGTGGCTCGAGGGCCAGCGCCTCGCCGAGAGCGCGCTGCAGGACGGCCTCACCGGGATCCACAACCGGCGGCGTTTCGACGAGCACCTCCAGCGCGTGTGGTCGCAGTGCGTCCGCGAGCGCCGGCCCGTCGCGCTCCTCTTCGTCGACATCGACCACTTCAAGGTCTTCAACGACCGCTACGGTCACCAGGCCGGCGACGAGGCCATGAAGGCGGTCGCGGGCGCGCTCGCCCGCTTCGCGCGCCGTCCGCTCGACCTCGCGGCGCGCTACGGCGGCGAGGAGTTCGCGATCATCCTGTTCGACGTGAAGCGGCCGGAGGCCGAGCGCATCGGCGAGGAAGTGCTCGCGGCGGTGCGGGCGCTCGACATCCCGCACGAGGGATCGGGCACTGCGACGGTGCTCACCGTGAGCATGGGTGTCGCCTGCGTGCAGCCGCTCGCGCGGCGGAGCTGGGCGGGCGTCATCCAGCTCGCGGACCAGGCGCTCTACGCGGCCAAGGACCACGGCCGCAACCGCGTCGAGGTCCTCGAGCAGGAATACGAGCACATGCAGACGGGCTACTTCCACCGCAAGGCCGCGGCGGGGAGCCAGGACGCCGCGAGCGGTCAGTAGATCTCGACTTCGCGCCTGCCCTTCGAGTCGCGCGCGCCGCGGAACATGCCCTCGGTGTTGAACTCGAGCGAGAGCGCGCCGTCCTTGTCCACGACGATGACGCCGCCGTCGCCGCCGATCTCCTTGAGCTTGCCCTGTATCACGTCGTGGGCCGCCTTGGCGGCGCTGACGCCGGAGAGCCGGACGCGCGCGCAGATCTCGTGCGCGACCACCGCGCGGATGAAGTACTCGCCGCTGCCCGTCGCCGAGACCGCGCAGCTGTCGTTGTCGGCGTAGGTGCCTGCGCCGATGATCGGCGAGTCGCCGACTCGGCCCCAGCGCTTGTTGGTCATGCCGCCGGTGGATGTCGCCGCCGCGAGGTTGCCGTCCTTGTCGCGCGCGACCGCGCCGACCGTGCTGAAGAAGCCGATGTCTTCCTTGCCGGCCGAGGCGGTGCGCTCGGCCTTCTGGGCCTCCTCGAGCTGCTGCCAGCGCCGTTCCGTGTAGAAGTAGGTGCCGGGCACGAGCGGCATGCCCTGCTCGAGCGCGAATTCCTCCGCGCCTTCGCCCGCGAGCATCACGTGCGGCGAGCGCTCCATCACGAGCCGCGCGAGCTCGATCGGGTTCTTCACGTGCCGCACGCCCGCGACCGCGCCGGCGCGCTCGGTCGCGCCGTCCATGATCGAGGCGTCGAGCTCGTTGATGCCCTCGTGGTTGAATACCGCGCCCTTGCCGGCGTTGAAGAGCGGGGAGTCCTCGAGGATCTTGACGGCCGCGACCACCGCGTCGAGGCTCGTGCCGCCCTTCTCGAGCACGCCGTATCCGGCGTCAAGCGCGCGCGCGAGGTCTGCGCGGTAGGCGCGCTCGTTCTCGGCGGTCATCGTGGCGCGGCTGATTACGCCTGCGCCGCCATGGATGGCGATCGAGATCATCGGGGGGTCTCCGTCGTCGGCGGAAGCGGGCAGCGCGACCGCCAGGCCGGCGAGCAGCGCCGTGGCCGCAAGCCGCAATCGGGTCTGCGTCATGCCGGCATTATCCGGGAACGCGCGGTGCCGGGCGAGCGCCGCGCCGCGGCCCGGGTAATCGTGGAAAATAGGCGCGACCGGGCAGGTGAAGGGGAGGGCCGTCATGGGGCGTGCAATCGCGGTTGCGCTGTCGGCACTCTGGCTCGCGGGTTGCGCCGCGAAGGCGCCGGAGGCGCTCGGCACGCTCGAGTACGACCGAATCACCGTGCCCGCGCCGGCGGCGGAAAAGATCGTCGCGATCCATGTGCACGAGGGCGAGCAGGTGAAGGCGGGCACGCTGCTGCTCGCTCTCGAGCGCACGCGCGTCGAGGCCGAGACGCAGGCAGCCGCTGCGAACGCGCAGCGGCAGCGCGAGGCGCTCGCCGAGCTCGAGGCCGGCGCGCGCAGGGAGCAGGTGAGCCAGGCGCGCGCCAGCCTGGCGGCGGCCCAGGCCGACGCGCGCGACGCCAACGCGTATTACACACGGGTCCGCGAGCTCGCTGGGCGCCAGCTGGTGTCGGCCGTCGAGGTCGATCGTGCGCAGGCCGCCTCGAGCAGCGCGAATGCGCGGGTGCAGCTGGCGCAGGCGGCGCTGGACGAGTTGCTGCATGGCACGCGCCGCGAGCAGGTCGCGCAAGGCGCCGCAGCGCTGCAGGGCGCGGAGGCGAACGAGGTGGCGCAGCGGGCGTTGCTCGGGAAGCTCGACGTGGTCGCCCCGCGCGACGGGCGCATCGACAGCCTGCCGTACCGGCTCGGAGACCAGGCGCCGGTCGGCTCGCCGCTGGTCGTGATGCTGGTCGGCGCATCGCCGTATGCGCGCATCTACGTCCCGCAGCCGTTGCGGGCCGGGGTCCAGGTCGGCGACGAAGCGCGCGTCTTCGTCGCCGGACGCAAGGACGCCCTGCCGGGCCGCGTGCGCATGATACGCAGTGAGCCCGTGTTCACGCCGTACTACGCGCTGACGGGAGAGGATGCGGCGCGCCTCAGCTACCTCGCTGAAATCTCCCTCGACACGCAGGCCGCGGACCTGCCCGCGGGCCTGCCGGCGCGGGTCGAATTCAATGCCGCCCGATGAGCCCGCGATCCGCGCGCGCGGGCTGACCAAGCGGTTCAACGCGCTGGTCGCGGTCGACCACGTCGACCTGACGGTTCCCGCTTCGCACGTGTACGGCTTCCTCGGGCCGAACGGCTCGGGCAAGTCGACGACGATCCGGATGCTCTGCGGGCTGATGACGCCGACTTCCGGGGATATCTCCGTGCTCGGGCTCGACGTTCCTCGCGAGGCGGAGGCGCTGCGGCGCCGCATCGGCTACATGACGCAGCGGTTCTCGCTGTTCGAGGACCTTTCGGTGCGCGAGAACCTCGAGTTCCTGGCCGCCGCGCAGGACATCCCGAAGGACCGCACGAAGCGTCGCGTGGACGAGCTCATCGCGCAGTACGATTTCGCCGACCGCGAGCGGCAGCTCGCGGGCACGATGAGCGGTGGGCAGAAGCAGCGGCTCGCCCTCGCGGGCGCGGTCATCCACGAGCCGGAGCTGCTGTTCCTGGACGAGCCGACGAGCGCCGTGGATCCCGAGTCGCGACGCGACTTCTGGGAGAAACTGTTCGAGCTCGCGGACGCAGGCGCGACGATCCTCGTCTCAACGCACCTCATGGACGAGGCCGAGCGCTGCCACCGGCTTGCAATCCTCAATCGGGGGCGACTGGTGGCCGACGGAAGCCCTGCGCAGCTGACCGGCGCGCTCGAGGGCCGCATCGTCGAAGTGGTGACGCCGGACGCCCGCAAGGCCCATCGCATGCTGGCCGGCCAGCCGGGCGTAATCAGCGTCGCGCAGATCGGCAACAACCTGCGCGTGCTCGCCGAGCCCGGGGAGGACGTCGCTGCGCGGATCCAGGCGTCCCTGCGCACGGCTGGCCTGCAGTCCGAAGCCGTTACGGTACCCGCGAACCTCGAGGACGTCTTCGTGGCGACGACCGGCGCCGACCGCGGGCGCACGGCGGACCGGCCTGCCGCGTGAACGCGAGGCGCCTGAGCGCGGTGATGGTCAAGGAGCTGCGCCAGCTGCGGCGCGATCGCGTCACGCTCGCGATGATCATCGGCATTCCCGTGATGCAGCTGGTGCTGTTCGGCTACGCGATCAACCTCAACCTGCGCGGCCTCGACGCCGGCATCGCGGACCAGGCCGGGACCGCGGGCTCGCGTGCCGTCGTGATGGACATGGCCGCGACCGGCGTGATCAAGCCGGTGGTGGCCGCGGCGACTCCGCAGCAGCTGATGGACGAGCTGCGCCGCGGCGAGATCAGCGTCGGCGTCGTCGTGCCGCCCGATTTCGAGCGGCGCCGCGCCGAGGGGCGCGAGGCCGTGCAGGTGCTGGTCGACGGCAGCGACACTGTCGTGCAGAGCGCGGCCATCCAGCTCGCCCGGATGCCGCTCGACTACGGGCGCTCGCTCGCGAGCGTGACGGGCCTGCGCGAAGTGACGCCCGACCAGATCAGCGTCGTCAGCTTCTACAACCCGGAGCGCCGCTCCGAAGTCAACATCGTGCCGGGCCTGATCGGCGTGATCCTGACCATGACGATGGTGCTGTTCACCGGCGTCGCGATCGTGCGCGAGCGCGAGCGCGGCAACATGGAGCTCCTGATCGCGACGCCCGTCAGCGTGAGCGAGCTGATGGTCGGGAAGGTGCTGCCCTACGCCGCGATCGGGCTGCTGCAGACGACGGTGGTGCTGCTCGTGGGGCTCCTGCTGTTCAACGTACCGATCCGCGGCTCCGTGCTCGACGTCTACGTCGCCGCCGTGCTGCTCGTGCTCGCGAACCTGACGCTCGGGCTCCTGATCTCGACGCGGGCGCAGACGCAGTTCCAGGCGATGCAGATGACGTTCTTCGTATTCCTGCCGTCCATCCTGCTGTCGGGATTCATGTTCCCTTTCGCGGGCATGCCGCGGGTCGTGCAGTGGGTGGCGGAGATCCTGCCGCTCACGCATTTCGTGCGGCTCATCCGCGGGATCATGCTGCGCGGCGCGAGCCTCCTCGAGCTCTGGCCGAACGTGGTCGCGCTGCTCGCATTCACTGCCGTCATGATGTCCGCCGCCATACTGCGCTTCCGCAAGCGGCTCGACTGACGGGGACTGTCCCCTCCTCAATGCGGCGTGCGCCTAAGTCCTTATCGCCAAAGGGGACTGTCCCCTCCGGCGGAGGAATATTTGCCCTAACTGTTAACTACTCGAAATAGAAGCCGCCCCGCCCCCATGCTATTCTCCGCGCCGGCCGTACCCCCGTGGCACGGTCAAGGTGACAGGACCCGCTGATCGAAGATTCGCCCTGCCGAGCTACTTGCCCGCCCAGACGATCCCGACCGTGTTTCCTGCCGTAGTGAAAGGCCGTCGCCGACCCTCGTGAGAGGGCCGCGGGCGGCCGTGTTTGTCCGAAATAGCGAGAGACTTGAGTCATGAAGATCTATGTTGGAAACCTGCCTTTCTCGGCGACCGAGGCCCAGGTGCGCGACCTGTTCGCGCAGCACGGTGCGGTCGAATCCGTCGCGCTGCCGGCGGATCGTGAGACCGGCCGTCCGCGCGGCTTCGGCTTCGTGGAGATGCCCCAGGCGGAAGCGACGAAGGCCATCGAGGCCCTGAACGGCTTCTCGATGGGTGGCCGTCAGCTGCGCGTCAATGAAGCGCAGGATCGTCCGCGCGGCCCGCGTCCGGGCGGCGGCGGCATGCGTCCGGGCGGTGGCGGTGGCTTCCGCTCCGGCGGTGGCGGCGGCGGTGGCGGCGGTCGCTGGTAAGCAACCGTTCGTTGTCGACGAAAGGCCCGCTTCGGCGGGCCTTTCTTTTGGGGACTGTCCCCTTTGCGTCGCGTAGCGACGCAAAGGCGGACTGTCCCCTCCTCGTATCCCTGCTGACAGTCCTTTCTCAGATCCGCTGAATCATCCACATCGCCCCGAGCGCCGCCGACACCAGCGACATCGCCGGCATCGCCCGCGGCGCGTACCACGCGAAGCGCCCGGTCCACAGGAGGAGCGGCAGCGTCGCCGCGATCACCGAGAGATTCGCAAGCTCGACGCCGACGTTGAACCCCGCGAGCACGGGGAGCATCGCGGCGTTTCCGACGTCGAGACCCGCCAGCGCATTCGCGAATCCAAATCCGTGCACGAGGCCGAAGCCGAACGCAAGCGGCAGCCGAAGCCTGCCGAAGCGCGGCACCAGGTTCAGCACGCCCGCGACCACGAGCGACACCGCAATCCCGACCTCGATCGGCTGAGGCGGCAAGCGCACCGTCCCGGTCGCGGCGAGCCCGAGCGTGATCGAATGCGCGACCGTGAACGCCGTGACGATGCGCGCGAGGTCAAGTGCGACCGCTCGGCCGCGGCTTGCGGAGTCCGCGCGCGGCACGACCGCGGGCAGGAGCAGCAGCAACAGGAACACGAGGTGGTCGTAGCCCGTCCACACGTGCCACATCCCCTGGCCGACGAAAGAGATCGCGGACCGCCAGGCCGAGGCCTGTGCCGGCTCCGACCAGGCGCGGGTGGCCGGCGAGAGCGTGGCCGCAAACGTCGTCGTCGGCGTCCGCAGCGAGATCAGCGCGCGGTGGTACGCGTCCTGATCGAAGAAGAGCGTGCTGGCGACGGCAAGGCGGCCCGCGACGGAGCAATCCGCCGCCAGGTCGAGCGACAGGTAGGTCTGTCCGAGGCGCTTGGTGAGCCAGGGTGTGCCGAAGCGCAGCGCGCAGGGCGCGCCGCCACGCGACACACGGAGACCCGCGCCGAAGAATCGCGCGATGGCCGGGCGCGCGGACTCGATCTCGGCCCAACGCAAGCGACCGTCGCGATCCGCATCGAGCGGGAGCGCGAGTGCCAGGTCGATGAGTGCGATGTCGAAGCGTCCCGTCACTTCCGCCTTGCCGGCGCCCGCATCGAGCGCGAGGTAGCTCGTGCTTCCTTCGTGCGCGGACGCCGGCGCAGCCATTGCGGCGAGCACGACCGCGGCCACGCACGAAATCAAGCGCATCACGCGCCTGCCTTCGAGAGCCGGCTGGCCGCGACGCGGTCCTCGAAACCCGTCGCGGCCATCCAGTCCTGCAGGTACCGGATCGTCGCGTGATCCTGGGCGGCCACCGCGGCATCGACGAAGAGCCGCAGGTCCGGCGTGTCCTTCTGGATGGCGAAATTCTCGCGGGCGAGGGCAAGCGCGCGGCGTGGATCGCGATCGGCGCGGAGCGCGAGCTCGCCGGCCTCGCGCAGGTGGGTGCGCGTCCCGCGCAACCGCCCGACTTCCAGCAAGGCGTCGAGCTCCTGTCGAGCCGCCAGGGCGATGCCTGCATCGATCCCGGTAGCGGCACGCAGCCGGGCGACGAGGAGTGCGGCGGAAACGTTCTCGCCGGCGGCGAGCGTGAGCGCGGCCTTGGCATCGCCGCGATCGACCAGGAGCGCGGCGAGGCGCGCCCGCGTTTCCTCGTGTGCAGGATCGAGCGCATGGGCGCGAGCCAGGAACGCCAGCTCCGCGTCCGCATCGCCGTCGCGCGATGCGAGGTCGGCCGCCGTCAGGAGCTGCCAGCGGGCGACGGCAGCCGGCACCTCGCCCTGCCGGTCGAGCGCAGTCAGAAGTTTCCGGCCACGCGCGACGCTGCCCGGGCCCGTCGCCGTGGCGGCAAGGCAAGTCGTGCCGGCGAAAGCGTTGCCGGAAACCAGCACGGCGCGGCAGTCCGAGCGGGCGGCGATGAAGTCACCGAGCAACTGGGCGACATTGGCGCGCTGCAGGCGCGCGCCGGCGTTCCCGGGGTCGGCGGCGAGCGCGCGATCGAGATAGCCGCGCGCGGCCGTGAAGTCGTGACGCTGCTGCGCGACGTCCGCCGCCGCGACGAGCAGGCGAGCCGGCGCGTCGGGGCGCGCGACCCATGGCTCGACGAGCGCTTCGGCGCGCCCGAACCACCGCGCATCGCGCGACCGGCGCGCGAGCGCGATGAAGGCGTCGGCTTGCGCCGCGACCCGCAGCGGATCCGCCGCAGCGCCAGCGTCCGCAGGCCCCGGCGCCACCGGAAGCACGAGAATCAAGTCGCTGCCGTCCCGCGGTCGCCAGCGCGGCGCCGTCTCGGCGTGAGCCCACGCGGTGATGAACGTGGCGACGGCCGTGGCCGAAGCCACGACCGTCGCCCTCGTTGAACCGCGGCCCGGCAAGCGCCGCCCCTCAGCCGCCTGAGCCGGGGAACGGCGTCCGCAGGTACGGGAACGCGGTGTCGAAATCCGCCGCGCTGACTGGCGCGCCGTCGGTGAACGGCGCGAGCCCCACCGGTGCCGCCGACGGCTTGCAGAGGCCGAGGTCGACGCTGTTGCCGCCGATCGTGAGCGGGTGGCAGAGCCGGCCCATCACGACGCGGAGCGCGATGTCGACGACGTCGTCGCCCGGCCGCCGCCCGTTCGGGAAGCCGGCGAGGTCGCCGCCGGCGACGCCGAACGTGTTCTGCTGCGCCGCGGGCGTCGCGGCGATGGCCGTGTTGAGCCGGACCATTTCGGAGGCCCGCACGATCTTCTGCTGGTTGACACCCTTGAAGCCCGTGAGGAAGGCCGCGACCAGGTCGTTGCGCGGTAGGTTCGCGGGCGCGAGGTTCGGGATGTTCGTCCCGAGCGTCGTGTTGACCGCGTCACGGAACAAGGCGTCGAGGATCGCCGGCAGCGTTGGGTTCGTCACGTAGGTGGCGAAGCGCCCGTCATTGCGCGGCTCGCTGGCATTGAAGCCGTCCTTGTCGGGCAAGCCGATCACGACCTCGTTCACGAGCGGGTTCGAGAGCCGCGAGACCTGGACCCATGGACCGGTGCCCGTCTCCTGGCCGGCCTCGCCGACCGGGGCGTGCGCGTCCCGCGTCTGCTTGATCGACGCTGTGGTCCAGCCGCCGATCACGCCGTTGCCGTTGCCGACCAGGCACTTGGACGGCAGCTCGAGCGCAATCGTCGTTATGTTCTTGTCGGCGATCGTGTCGTTCGCGCGGTCCTGCGTGATGCCGCCCGGGAACGCGCTGCCGTCCACCGGAACGAGGTTCACGAGGTCGAACACCTTGCCGAGGTTCACGGCGAAGGGCTCGTCGCGCTGCCCGACGAACACGCGGCCGGGCAGGGAGCAGCCCGGGATTGCGATGTCCTGGACGAACGAGCGCGCGTACTGCTCATAGCCCGCGACGCTGCCGAAGGTCTTGGTGCCGACGAAGTCGTAGGGCTTGCCGAATCTCGGCGAACCGTCCGACGCACGCGTCACCCAGGCTGTCTGTCCCGCGCGGCGGTCGCCGCGGACGAGGCGCAGCGTGTACGACTCGCGAAAGTTGAGGAGCGAGCGGTCGGCCGCGGAGACGGGGCCGACATTCTTGAGCGGCACGGCGACCGAGGCGCCGCCGACGTCGAGCGCCAGCCCCTCGTTGTTCCTGGCCAGCCTGTTGTTGAAGCGGAACTGGAACGTCAGGTCCTCGCGCGCGTCGCCGTTGTTGTCGATCAGGATCTCGTAGAGCGCGGCGTCATCGAGCGCGAAGTAGTTCGGGCCGCCGTAGCCGTCCTGCAGCGGGATATAGTCGGCGAGCACCGTGACGTAACCGGACCGGCCGGGCTCGTAGCTGTTGAAGAGGTAGAAGTCGGTGGCGTCGACCGCGGGCATCCGGGTGATCGCGGGCGCCTCGCGGTGGCTCGACGCCTGGCTGGACGAGGCTGCGAGCGCCGCAATCACGGCGAGCGCGAGCTTGGGATAGGGGCTCTGCATGTCAGTCTCCTGGCTCACGGGGAGCGTGTGATGTGGTTTTCAATGCAGATACGCGGGGGAGCGCGAACCGGATGCAGGGCGCGCGCATCCGGTCGGGCGGTGGCTGCGTATACTCGGCAGGATGGCCGCAGAAACCGCACGCGCTGACGACAGCGAAGTGGCCGGTCTCCTGGCGGCCTGCGCGCGCCAGGACCGCCCGGCCTTCCAGCGCCTGTACGAGCGGACCGCGCCCCAGCTCCTCGCCTGCCTCCTGCGCATCCTCCGAAACCGCGCGACGGCGGAGGACGCGTTACAGGATGTCTTCGTGCAGGTCTGGGGACGCGCGGGCCAGTTCGACAGTGCGCGCGGTTCCGCCTGGGCCTGGCTGATCGCGATCGCGCGCTACCGGGCGATCGACCTCAGGCGCCGCGAGGGGCGTGTCGTTGCCGAGCCGTTCGCGGACGTCGACCAGATTCCCGGCGAGGACGAGTCGCAGGACGCACTGGCCGCCCTCGGCAAACGGGCGTCGAAGGCGCTCGCGATGTGCCTCGCCGCGCTGCAACCCCGCCAGCGCGAGTGCATCGTGCTCGCGTACCAGGGCGGGCTATCGCAATCGGAAGTCGCGGGCGAGCTCGGTGAGCCGCTCGGCTCGGTCAAGAGCTGGATCCGCCGCGGGCTCACGGCGCTCAAGCGGTGCCTCGAATCATGAAACGCGACGAACCGGAAAACCTCGACCTGCTGGCGGCCGAGTACGTGATCGGGACGCTGCAGGGCAGGGCGCGGCAGAGCTTCGAGCGCCGCCAGCGGCGCGATCCATTCGTTGCGCGGCGCGTGAATGCCTGGGAGGAACGCTTCGCGCAGCTGAGCCTGCGCCTGGTGCCTGTTGCGCCGTCGGCCGGCGTCTGGCCTGCGATCGAGCGGCGCATCGGCGCCGCGTCGCCGCGCCGCTGGTTTTCGCTGGCGGCAGCGGCTGCCCTCATCACTGCTTTCACCTTCGGCTGGATCGTCTGGCAGGAGACGCGCCCGCCGCTCGCGACGGCGACGCTGGCCTCGGAGCAGGGCGCGGAGCTGTGGCGGGTCGAGCTCACGGCGCGCGGCGACGAGCTCGAGGTCGCCACGGTCGGATCCGTGAGCGTCCCGGGCGATCGTGCGCGCGAGCTATGGGCGCTGCCGGAAGGCGCGGCGCCGGTCTCGCTCGGCCTCATGCCCGCAAGCGGCGAGGTCCGTCTCGCGCTCAACGACCGCCAGCGTGCGGCGCTTGCGGCCGCGGCCAACGTCGCAGTCAGCGACGAGCCGGCCGGCGGCTCGCCGACGGGCGCACCGACGGGCGCCGTCCTCTACGTCGCAAAGATCGCGCGCACGTAGGGGACTGTCCCCTTTAAAAGTGACCGTCCCGTTTAAATGGGACGGTCACTTTTAAAGGCGGACTGTCCCGTCCGCGTTAACCCCACCGCCAACCCCGCTCCGTTTACAGGGGAAACAGTCCCCTGGGAGCCGCCCATGAACCCGGTCCAGCGTTGTTCCGCCTTGGCCGCAGTGCTCGCATTGGTCGCCTGCGCGCCGACGCCCGTGTCGCAGCAAGAGGAAGCTCAGAAAACCGAGCACGCCGCCAGAACTCCCGCGTCGAAATCCGGCGCGCTCGAGCAAGTGATCGTCACGGCATCGCGCGCGAAGGGCCGCTTAGTTGCGGACCTGCCCGCTCCTGCGACTGCTCTTTTGGCTGTGTCGCCTCCATATTTCGATTCGCCCGATATTGACCGCGAGAACTACGGCAAGATCGACCCGAACCCCCTGCATCGCGTCGCCGAGAATCCGGTCTCGACCTTCAGCATCGACGTGGACACCGGCGCGTACAGCAACGTGCGCCGCATCCTGAACGAAGGCCGCCTGCCGCCGGGCGATGCGGTGCGGGTCGAAGAGCTGATCAATTACTTCAACTACGCCTACGCGGCGCCCCGCGACGCGTCGACTCCCTTCGGTGTGATCACCGAAGTGGCGCCGACACCCTGGAACCCGAAGACGCGGCTGCTGCAGGTCGGCATGCAAGGCTGGAAGCCGGTCGCACCGCCCAAGGCGTCGAACCTGGTATTCCTCGTCGATGTCTCGGGATCCATGCAAAGCGCGGACAAGCTCCCGCTGGTGAAAGCCTCGCTGAAGCTGCTGGCGCGGCAGCTGACCGCGGCGGACCGCATCAGCCTCGTGGTCTACGCCGGCAACACCGGCGTGGAGCTGGAGCCGACACCTGGTTCCGACACCGCCACCATCCAGGCGGCGCTCGACCGGCTGGAGGCGGGCGGCTCGACGAATGGCGGCGCCGGGATCGCGCTCGCCTACGCGATGGCGGAGAAGGCTTTCATCCCGGACGGCAACAACCGCGTGCTGCTTGCGACCGACGGAGACTTCAATGTCGGCACGGTGAGCTTCGAAGCGCTCGTCGACCTCGTCGAGGAGAAGCGCAGGAGCGGCGTCGCGCTGACGACTCTCGGGTTCGGAACCGGAAACTACAACGACCACCTGATGGAGCAGCTCGCGGACGCCGGGAACGGCAACCATGCGTACGTCGATTCGCTGACGGAGGCAGAGCGAGTGCTCGTCGCGCAGCGCGACGCGACGCTCCACACGATCGCGAAGGACGTGAAGATCCAGGTCGAGTTCAACCCGGGCGTGGTGTCGGAGTACCGGCTGATAGGCTACGAAAACCGCATGCTGCGGCGCGAAGACTTCAACAACGACCAGGTGGATGCGGGCGAGATCGGCGCGGGCCATGCCGTGACGGCGCTCTACGAGATTGCCCTGAAGGGCGAGGGTGGAGAGCGCGTGGATCCCCTGCGCTATGGCCATGAGCCCGAGTCGAGGCCGACCGGTGACGAGCTCGCCTTCGTTCGACTCCGCTACAAGCGCCCGGAGGACGGCATGCAGGCGACGAGCCGCCTGATCGAGCAGCCGGTGCGGGTAAGCGCCATGCGCGGCGACGTGCGCGCGGCATCCGCGCAGTTCAGGCTCGCGGCCGCAGCCGCGGCTTATGGGCAGTTGTTGCGCGGCGGCGAGTACACGGGCAGTTTCACCTATCGGGACGTGATCACGCTCGCCGAGTCGGCCGACGGCGTCGATGTGGAATCCCGGAACTTCGTGCAGCTGGCGAAGCTCGCCGACGGCTTGACGACGCAACTCCCGCAGACGCGCGCCGACTAATATGAAGGGGTGCGTCCCCTTCGCAAGCGGCTCAGCGGGTTTCCGCCGATCGCGGACCGGCGCGCGCGCGTCCTCGTCCTCGGCAGCATGCCGAGCGAGGCCTCGCTCGCCGCCGGCGAGTACTACGCGTTCCGCCACAACCAGTTCTGGCGCATCGCTGGCGCGCTCTGCGGATTCGAGCACGGCGCGCCCTACGCGCGCCGGAAAGCGGGACTGAAGCGCGCCGGAATCGCGCTCTGGGACGTGCTCGAGAGCTGCGTGCGGCCCGGGAGCCTCGACGCGGACATCGAGGAAGACTCGATCCGCGTCAACGACTTCGCGACGTTCCTGGCGGCGCATCCCGGCATCCGGCGCGTCTGCTTCAACGGCCGCAAGGCGGAGTCCGCATGGCGCCGGCGCGTCACGCCGACGCTGTCGAACTCGCAGATCCTCGAGTACCGCCTGCTGCCGTCCACGAGCCCGGCCCATGCCGGGATGGGTTATCGTGAGAAGCTGAAGGTCTGGGGGAAAGCGATCCCGTGTTGAATCGCAGGCGGTTCCTGCAGGGACTTGGTGCGGGCGCGCTCGCCGGCGCCGTCGGTTCCCGCGCCCTCGCGGCTGCGGCGACTCCCGACGTGCTCGTGATCGGTGCCGGCGGCGCCGGACTCACCGCCGCCAAAGCGCTGATGTCGAAAGGCGTCTCCGTGCTCGTGCTCGAAGCGCGCGATCGTATCGGCGGGCGCGCGTTCACCGACGGGAGTCTCGGCACGCCCTGGGACCGCGGCTGCTCGTGGCTGCACGCCTCGAACGTGAATCCTTGGATCAAGTACGCGCAAGCCAACGACTTCGAGATCTTTCCCGACCGCTTCGCGCGCGAGGTCTACGACGGCGCTCGCCGCATGAGCGGCGCGGAGACCGCGGGCTATCGCGCCGTGCACGAGCGCATGGAGCGCGAGCTCGACAAGGCGGGAAGCCGCGGACTCGACATTCCGGCAGAGGCGGCGCTGACGCAGGAGACGCTCTCGGATCCCTGGTACCCGATGGCGATGGAGGAGCTCACCGGCTGGGAAGGCGTCGAGCCCGCGAACTTCTCGGCGCTCGACTCGCACCAGTTCGCCGAGGACGGCGAGGACTACATGATCCCGCGCGGATACGGCACGCTGCTCGCGCACTACGCGAAGGGCGTGGACGTGAAGCTTCGCACGCCAGTCATGCGCATCCGCTGGGGCGGGCGAGGCGTCGTTGCCGAGACCGACGACGGTCCTGCGAGCGCGCGCGTCGCTGTCGTCGCGCTCCCGTCGGCGATCGTCGCGGAAGGCTCGGTCGTCTTCACGCCGCACCTGCCGGTCGAGGTCTTCCAGGCACACGCCGACCTACCGCTCGGGATCCTCCAGAAGACCGCGCTCCGCTTCAGGAAGAACGTGTTCCCGTCGGAGACGACGGAGGTGCTGCGGAAGAAGCGCAACGACGGTCGCGGATTCAACTTCCTGACGCGCCACTTCGGCAGCAACCTCTGCATCGCATTCTCGGTCGGCCGCTTCGCGCGCGAGCTCGAGGCAGCGGGCGAGGCGGCCGGCATCGAGCAGGCGCTCGCGGAGCTCACCTCGATGCTCGGAGGCGACGTGCGTAAGCACTTCGACAAGGGCTCGGCGACCGCCTGGGCCTCGGACCCGTTTGCGCGCGGCGCCTATTCGCACTGCGTGCCGGGCCGCTACGGCGCGCGCGCGGTGCTGACGCGCCCGGTCGGCGGGCGGCTCGTCTTTGCCGGCGAGCACACGGAACAATCGGCCTACGGTACGCTCCACGGCGCGCATCTTTCCGGAATCCGCGCCGCGGCGCAGGCGCAGAAACTCCTCGGGCAAGCCTGAGCATGAGTTACGTCCTCTACGACTACCTGCCCTCGGGCAACGGCTACAAGTGCCGGCTCACCATGAAGGCGCTTGGCATCCCGTACGAGCTCAGGCAGATGAACATCGTCGCGGGCGCGACGCGGACGCCCGAATTCCTCGCGCTCAACCCGAACGGCAAGATCCCGGTGCTCGTCGTGCCGGGGCAGGGACCGCTGGCCGAAAGTCACGCGATCATCAATTTCCTCGCCGAGGGCACGAAGCTCATGCCCGCCGACAAGTTCGGCCGCGCGCTGGTGTGGCAATGGCTCGGCTTCGAGCAGTACCAGCTCGAGCCCGGTGTCGCGACCGTCCGTTTCTGGCTCACGTCGCTGAAGAAGAAGCCCGAGGACTTCGGCGAGCGCTACACCGAGCGCTTCCAGCGGGGCGCCGAAGCGCTCGCGGTCCTGGAACGCGGCCTCGCGGGACGGCGGTGGCTCGTGGGCAACGACGTCTCGCTCGCGGACATCGCCCTGTTTGCGTATACGCACGTCGCGGACGATGCCGGCTACCGGCTGGCGGATCACCCGGCGATCAGCGCGTGGATCGCGGAATTCAAGAGTCTGCCCTGGTACTCGCCGATCACGGCACCCTGAGGAGCGGCACCATGGACAAGGACGAAGCGGCGCGCATGGCCGCGCTGCTGGAGCAGATCCGGGACAACCAGGCGGAGCAACTCGCACGCCAGCGCGAGGCGCTGGAGTTCCAGAAGAGCCAGTTCGAGCTGGTGAAGCGGCAGGCGGAACGCGCGGAGAGGATCCAGGACCGTGCCGAGGAGCTGCAGGCCAAGGGCGCCGGCATCGTGAAAACGGCGCGCCGCTCGCTCGCCTTCATCCTGCCGGTCGTAGTCGTGCTGATCATCTACCTCAGCTGGCTGATCTTCCGGTAACGCCGCCTTGCAGCCCTCGCGCCACGAGGCGTTCCGATTCTGGCTGAAGCTCGGCTTCATCTCCTTCGGCGGGCCCGCGGGGCAGATCGCGATCATGCACCGCGAGGTCGTCGAGTCGCGCCGGTGGATCGACGAGCGCTCCTTCATGCAGGCGCTCAACGTCTGCATGCTGCTGCCGGGCCCCGAGGCGATGCAGCTGGCGATCTGGCTCGGCTGGCGCTTGCACGGGACGGTGGGCGGCGTCGTCGCGGGCCTCGGTTTCATCGGGCCGTCGATCGGCATTCTGCTTGCGCTCTCGTTCGTCTACGCCATGCACGGCGAGCTGCCGCTCGTCGCGGCGGCGCTGCTCGGCCTCAAGGCGACCGTGATCGCGCTGATCGTGCAGGCGCTCCTGAGGATCGGCCGGCGCGCGCTCAGGCATCCGGTCCACTGGCTGCTCGCGCTCGCCGCATTCGTGCTGATCGCGGGACGGCTCGCCCCGTTTCCGGTCATCGTGGCGGGCGCCGCGCTCGCGGGGCTGCTCGCCGGAGGCGGCGAGGCCGTTTCCGGCGAACCCGCACCGCGTGCGGCGTTCCCGTGGCGCACGCTGGCGGCCGGCATCGCGCTCTGGGTGACTCCTGCGCTCGCGATCGTCGCGGCGGCGGGCCGCTCCTCGCTGTACGCCGACGTCTACCGGTTCTTCACGAGCACGGCGCTCATCACGTTCGGCGGCGCCTACGCGATCCTCGCCTGGGTCAACCAGCAGGCGGTCGAGGCCTACGGCTGGGTGACGCAGGCCGACACGATCGCGGGCCTCGCGCTCGCGGAGACGACGCCCGGTCCGCTCATCATGGTGCTGCAGTTCATCGGCTTCATGGCGGGCTGGCATCCCCACGAGGACGGCGGACAGGCGACGATCGCGGCGCTGCTCGCATCCTGGGCGACATTCCTGCCGGCCTCCATCCTGATCCTCGTCGCCGCGCCCTACGTGCTTCGCCTTTCCGAGAACCGACGTCTCGCGGCGGCGCTCGCCGGGATCACGGCCGCGGTCGTCGGCGTGATCGCGAGCCTTGCGCTCGCGTTCGGCAAGAGCGTCATGTTTCCGCAGGGGCTCGGGAGCCCGGACTGGGGCGCAATCGGCATCGCGGTGCTCGCGATCGTCGCCTTGCAGGCGACCCGACTCGACGTGATCTGGGTGATCGCGGGAGGCGCCGCCCTCGGCCTCGTGCTCGGCTTCGTTTGAGGCGGCGCGCGTGCTAGCTTGGATCGCATGAAGTACCTGCACACGATGGTGCGCGTCGGCGACCTCGGGAAATCGCTGCACTTCTACTGCGATCTCCTGGGGCTGCACGAAGTCCGGCGCATCGATAACGAAAAGGCCCGCTTCACGCTCGTCTTCCTCGCGGCGCCGGGCGACGATGACGCGCAGATCGAGCTGACCTACAACTGGGACCCGGAGGACTACGGCATCGGCCGCGCCTTCGGGCATCTCGCCTACCAGGTCGACGACATCTACGCCGCGTGCGCGAGGCTCCAGGCCGGCGGCGTCACGATCAACCGCCCGCCGCGCGACGGCCACATGGCGTTCGTGCGCTCGCCGGACAACATCTCGGTCGAGCTGCTGCAGAAAGGAAAGTCTCTTCCGCCCGCGGAGCCGTGGGCGTCGATGCCGAACACCGGCGCCTGGTAGTTTACTGGCAGCCGCTACCGTCGCGTCGCGCGGGAGTCCGGGCGGGTGGCGAGCGAGTGACTAAGTTCCGGCGGAACGAGCGAGCCAGCCCGCCCGGGCGAACGGTGCGACGCGACGAAGGCGTCAGCCTGCGATATACCGCCGCAGGTCTTCAATCTCGTGCTTCTGCTCGTCGATGACCGCCTTCACGCAGTCGCCGATAGAGATCACGCCGACCAGCGCGCCTTCGTCGACGACCGGGAGGTGCCGGATTCGCTTCTCGGTCATGAGGACCATGCACTCGTTGACCGTGATTTGCGGACCCACGACTACGACCGGCGCGCTCATGATGGTGCCCACCGTCGTCTCGGTGGACTTGCGGCCCATCAGCACGACCTTTCGCGCGTAGTCGCGCTCCGAGACGATGCCGGCGAGCTTGCCGCCCTCGAGCACCGGCAAGGCGCCGATGTAGTGGTCGGCCATGAGCTGGATCGCGGTACGGACCGGCTCCGTGGAGTCGATCGTGATGACGCCGGGCTTCTTCCCCTCGAGCAGTTGTCGCACGGTACGCATCGCGAGCCTCCCGGAGCAGCGTCTTCCGGAATCTTACGCCCGCGCGGTGGCGCAGCGCGAGCACCGCGCCGGGCGGGTTCCCGAGCGAGCGCGTAAGTTCCGGCGGCGCGAGCGAGGGCCCCCGCCCGGCGCGAAGAGCTCGCGCTACGCCTTGCGCGCGCGCCAGGCCGCGAGAATCGCCGCCTCGTTCTCGGGCGTGAACCCCGAACGCAGCGCCTCCTTGCGCTCCTCAGGCCGCGTCTCGTGCCAGGCAAGCGTGTCGCGCACGACCTCCTCGAGTGGGCGCGCCTTGAGTCCCTGGTCGGCGGAGGCCTTCATGCCCGTCAGTGAACCGCCCGCCTCCTCGCCGCGCATCGGGCCCCAAGGCGCGAAGTTCATGTCATCCGGCTTCAGGTGTTCGCCGAGGAAGTCCTCGTCGATCCAGGTGAGCTGCGTGTTCGCGCCGGTGACCTTGCGGCAGGTGTCCATGAGCGATCCCATCGTGATCGCATTCGGCGGCGTGACCGCGTTGAAGCTGCCCTCCACCTGCCGGTCGACGAGGCCGATCATGAACGCGGCGAGGTCGCGCACGTCCACGATCTGGATCGGGTCGTCGGGCGTGCCGGGGACGGCCATGTCGCCGCCCTTCGAGTACCGGACCGGCCAATAGGTGAAGCGATCGGTCGGGTCGAGCGGGCCCACGATGTAGCCCGGGCGCACGATGGAGCAGCGCGTGCCGTAGGCGTCGCGCACGGACTGCTCGCAGGCCGCTTTCATCGGCCCGTAGGATTCGTTCGTGATCTCCTCCTGGTCCTTGTTCTCGAGCACGCCCGTGGGCGAGCCGACGTCGTTCGGCTTGGCAAAGCTCGCGTAGGCCGAGATGCTCGAGACGTAGAGACAATAGCCGGTATTCGGCCCGAGGAGGTCCGCCGACATCTTGCAGTACTTCGGGATGTAGCCGGTGTCGTCGACAACGGCGTCCCATTTCCGGCCCTTCAGCGAGTCGAGCTGGCCCTTGCGGTCGCCGATCAAAGTCTCGACGCCTTCGACGCCATCCGGATCGCGCTTGCCGCGATTGAAATGGGTGACTTTCCAGCCGCTCGCCATCGCGGCTTTAGTCAGATGCGGCCCGATGAAGCCAGTACCGCCCAGGATCAGGAGCGTGCGTTCCTTTTTTTGCTCCGCCATCAGCCGGCTCCCCGTGAGTGCGAGCGCCGCGCCCGCGCCCGCCTTCAGGATCGTGCGTCGTGTCAGTTTCATCGCCTGCTCCTAACGCGGGCCCGGCGGCGCGTACTTCGCCAGCCAGTCCTTGACCTCGCCATACCAGAACAGCGAGTTCTGGCGCTTCAGCACCCAGTGATTCTCGTCCGGGAAATACACGAGCCGGCTTGGCACCCCGCGGTTCTGCAGGATCTGGAAGAGCTCCATGCCGTTGTTGAGCGGCACGCGCTGGTCGAGCTGCCCGTGGATCACGAGTGTCGGCGTCTTGAAGTTCGCGGCGCTCGTCGACGGCGAGTACTTCGCCCATTCCTCCGGCCGATCCCAGGCCTCGAAGAACCGGTTCTTCTCCGCGCCGAAATCGCCGCCGTACATCGCGTAGTTGTCGTACACCGCCGCGTGCGCGACGAGCGCCTTGAACGGGTTCGGCCGTCCGAGCACCGTGGCCGCGAGGAATCCGCCGTAGCTGCCGCCGCCCGCGGTGAGGCGGTCCTTGTCAATCCAGGGCTTCGACTCGAACCATTCCGCCGCCTTGATCGTGTCCTCGTAAGGCAACGTGATGCCGTCGGGATTGATCGAGTCCGTGAACTTCTGGCCAAAGCCGCTCGAGCCGTGGAAGTTGTGCCAGGCCGTCACGTAACCCCAGCTCGAGAACACCTCCGCGTTCCAGCGGAAGGTCCAGCTGTCGTAGACGCCGTTGTGCGGCCCACCGTGCAGGATCAGGTACAGCGGGTACTTCTTCGCCGGGTCGAAGTCCGGCGGGTAGATCACCCACATCTGGATGCTTTCGCCGTTCGCGCCGGGGTAGGTGACGCTCTCGACCTTGCCGAACTTCGTCGCGGCGAGCTGCGCGTCGTTGTGGTCAGAGAGTTTGGTCGGCGTGCCGTCCTTCGTGTCGATTTTCACGACCGTCGGCGGTTCGGTGAACGACTGGCGGATTGCGACGAGGATGGCGGGTTTCCCCGCGATCGCGAGCGAGCTGAAGCTCGAGGTCGTCGTGAGCGCGTGCTGCGTGCCCTTCGCGACGTCGAAGCGGTAGACCCGCTCGGTGGCCGCGTCGTCGATCGGCGCGTAGAACGACTTCGCGTCCGGTGCCCAGACGATGCCGCTGACCGAGCGATCCCAGTCCGCGGAGACGCGCCGGCGCGCGTCGCTCTTGCGGTCGACGAGCCAGAGCTGCTTGGTGTCGCCGTAGAAGCCCTTGATGGTCTGCTTGGTGTAAGCCAGGTAGCGCCCGTCCGGGCTGAAGCTCGGGTTGTCGTCGTCGGCCGGGTTGTCGGCCGTCACGTTCTTCGCCGGCCCGCCCGCCGCTGGCACGACGTAGACGTCCGTGTTCTCATCGATGCCGGAAGCATCGGAGTTCGAGACGAACGCGACTTCCTGCCCATCCGGTGAAATGTCGTAGGACTCGGTGCTCGACTCGCGGCGTGGCAGCGAATGACCGGAGTTCAGCGTGATCGCCGTGGGCGTGCCGCCCTCGACCGCGATGGCGTACAGGTGCGGGATGCGGTCCTCGATGAAGTGGTCCCAATGCGTGACCGGCGGGCGGTCCCAGGTCATCGCCGTCATCTTCGACTCTTCGCGTTGAGTCAGCTTTTCCTTGGTCTTCGCCCAGTCCGTGATGTCCGGCCAGACCTCGGTGATGAAGGCGATGCGCTTCGAGTCGGGGAACCACTTGGGCGATGCGACGCCGGTCGGAATGTCGCCGACGCGCTGGGCCTCGCCGCCGTTCGCGGCGATGACGTAGAGCTGCGGCTGCTTGTCGTCGCCGCGCTTCGCCACGAATGCGATCCAGTGCCCGTCCGGGCTCCAGGCGGGCTCGGACTCGTTGCCCTTCATGCTGGTGAGGCGCTGCGGCTTGCCGCCGCCCGTCGGGACCAGGTAGAGATCCGCGTCGCCCTTGTCGTTCTCGGCGTCGTATCGCTTGACGTCGTAGACGGCCAGCTTTCCGTCCGGCGAGAGCGCGGGAGCGCCGACGCGCTTCAGTTGCCACATCGTTTCGGCCGTCAGCGGCGCAGTCGTCGCCTGTGCGAATGCGGCGGCGGGCAGCAGTGCGGCCACGGCCGCGAGCAGGCGGAAGGCAGGGTTCATGAACGGACTCCAGGGCCCGCATGAGCGGGGATCAAAGGGTGCGCGTGATTCTGCCGGTCGCAGGAAGGGGCATGCAAACCCGTTTCGTCGCTGGGGAAGCACGTTGCACCGCATGGGCGAATATCGGACAGTGCCGGCATGCGGGATCTCGGCGAATTGAAGGAGCGGGTGAGAGCCTTTATCGCAGAGCGCGACTGGGACCGCTTCCACAGTCCCAAGAACCTGGCGATGGCGCTCTCGGTCGAAGCTTCGGAGCTCGTCGAGCTGTTCCAGTGGATGACGGAGGAGGAGAGCGGCGCCCTCGATCCCGAGCGGCGCCGGCGCGTCGCCGACGAGCTCGCCGACGTGCTCTGGTTCCTCGTGCGGCTCTCCGACCGGCTCGACATCGACCTGCTCGAGGCCGCCGAGCGCAAGCTCACAGCCAACGCGGCGAAATACCCCGTCGACCGCGTCCGCGGCCAGGCCAAGAAGTACAACGAATACTGAAGGGGACCGTCCCCTTTAAAAGTGACCGTCCCATTTAAAGGGGACGGTCACTTTTAAAGGCGGACAGTCCCCTCCGGACGAGGAATCAGCGCTTCTTTCCGACTGCCGCAGACGGGACGTCAGGTTTTTCGTCTTTCGGCTCGGCGGGCGGCGCCGCCTCCGGCGCAGGCGCGGGCGGCTTGCGCTCGAGGAACCAGTGAGTCACGCCCTGTTCCTTCGACCCGACATAGTGGAACCAGCGAAGCTCGATGCGGTCCGCCGACACAAAGCGGATCTCGCCCTGGTGCACGTGCCCGTCGTGGTCCGCGTCGAACCCGGTGCCGCCGTCGAAGGCCAGCTGCACGAGCTCGACGGTCGAATCTCCGCCGAGCTTGAACGTCGGCTGGTTTCCCGCGGGGGAATACTGCGTCGCGCGCAGTTTCCCACCGGCGAGAAAGTAGACCGTGACTGCCGGCAGGCTGCCGCTCGGGCGCTGGTACTCGATCACCGCCTTGCCGCCGCTCGCGACTTCGTAGTGCACCTCGACGGAAGGGCCTGACAGCGGATCTTCCATATGTCCGGTCCAGTTGCCGGCGAGCAACGCGATCCGGTCATAAATCGCCTGGTCGTTCGCAGCCGACGCCGCAGCCGCGCCCGTGGCAAGCGCCGCGGCGCAGGACGCCACGACGGCAGCCAGGAATGTGCGCGAGTACTTGGGCATGGACGGCTCCTTCATGCACCATGATAGCGGCATGGCAGGGACGAGGTCAGGCATGACGGCGAAGAAGCGGCAGACAGCGAGCGCGGTCGCGCGCCTGCGGCGCATGTACATCGATTGCCGCTACGGGCAGCTGCACCTCACGACCGCATATCCCGCGAGCGGCGGCTTCGACGAAGCGACGCCGCTCGTGTTCCTGCATGCGGACGAAGGCAGCGGCGCCGATTTCAACGGCTGTGCGTCGCTCCTCGGCACGGACCGCTGCGTCTACGCGCCGGACCTGCCGGGCAGCGGCAGCTCCGACGCGCCCAAGGGACGCCTGGCGGCGGCCGGACTCGCGCTCGCGATCGTGGACCTCATCGAGCAACTGCGCCTGAAGCGCGTCGACCTCGTCGGTTGCGGCCGCGGCGCGCTCGTTGCCTACGACCTCGCGACGACGCGCCCGCGCGAAGTGCGCCGCGTGATCGTCGCCAGCCCCCAGGAACCCGCGGCAGCGCTCGCACAGCCCTTGCTTCCGCTGTCGCCCGACCCGGGCCGGATTCGCGAGGAGCCCGCCGACGGCGTCGTCGCCGAGATCCGCGCCTTTCTCGACCGCGTGTAGCTAGCCGGGCACGGTTGCGGGCCTGCGGCCGAGTGTCGCCGCCGCGACCAGCACCAGCGCGAGCAGCGGCAGCGTCGCGTAGTTGAGCCGCTCCCACCCGATCGTCGTCACGGCGAGCCCCGCGAGGAGCGAGGCGACGGCCTGCGTGCCGAACACGAGGAAATCGTTCAGCGTCTGCGCCTGGATGCGTTCCCGAACGAGGTAGGTCTTCGTCAGCATCGTGGTCGCCGCGATGAAGAGGAGGTTCCAGCCAAGCCCGAGGACGCCGAGCGCCCAGCCGTAGTGGACGACCGCGTGGCCGAACTGCGTCGCGATGAACACGCAACCCGCCATCAGGACCGTGCCGACGACAATGATCGGCCGGTCGCCGAACCTTGCGATGATCCAGCCGCTCGCGAGCGAAGGCAGGTACATGCCGAGCAGGTGGACCTGGATCACGCGCGCCGTCGAGACCTCGTCGTGATGGTCGACGATGTGCATGCTGATCGGCGTCGCCGTCATGATGAAGCTCATGACGGTGTACGAGGCGAGGGCGGCGAGAACCGCGACGCGGTAGGCGGGCTGGGCGGCGATCTCGCCGAGCGGACGCGGCGCAGGATGGTCCGCCGCGTGCACGACCGCCGACTCCGGCACCCGCGCGAGCAGCAGCGCCGCGACGAGGTAGAGGGCGGTGCCGGCATAGAACGAACCCGCGTAGTGCGCGCCCGGCACGAGGTCAGCCGTCCGCACCGCGAGCTCGGGCCCGAGCCAGGCAGCGACCAGCGCACCGGTCATCACGACCGAGATCGCGCGGCTGGTACGCCCGCGCTCGACGTACTCGGTCGCGGCGAAGCGGTACTGCATGACGACCGCGTTGTTGCCGCCGAGCAGGAAGGCGGCCGCGCAGAAGAGCCAGTAGCGCCCGGTCGCGACGGCGTAGCCGGCGACCACGCAGCCGACGGCGGCCTGGAGGGCGCTCGCGGCAAAGATTCGTCGCCGGCCGAATCGATGGATCAGCGCGCCTGCGGGCACGACGTTCGCGGCGAGCCCGGCGACCAGGAGCGACACGGGCAGTGTCGCGAGCGCCGGCGCAGGCGCAAGGTGCGAGCCGATGATTCCGCCCAGCAGCACGAACAGGAAACTGCCCGACATGCAGAGCGCCTGTGTCGCCGCGAGCATCCACACCGGTCGCATGGCGGCCATCGTACACAGCGCGGTTTTGCGCTGGCCGTGTGACCCAGTTCACACATCTGGAGCCCGTCCAGCCACCCCTGACGGGCTAAGTCATTGATCCATAAAGCTCGTCGATCAGACCCCGTAGCGCCGGCACGGCGCTAACGGAATAATGTCCCGCATGGAGAAGGGGGATGGGGATTTCCCGGACGACGGAATCGTCGCCGAGGACCTCACGCAACTCGTTGAGCACATCGAGCTGACCGGCGTGTACCGCCTGCCGGACGCGCACGAGTGGGAGCTCGCGTCCCCCGCCGAAGACCTCGACGACGCGCCGATCCTGATCGGCGAGTTGCCGGACGAGCCCTCGATGTCCGGTTCCGACCCCGAGCAATTCACCGAGACCCTCGACGACCTGAATGAAATGCTGCCCGCCGGGGAGCGCCGCGCCAATCAGGCCGCCGCGCTCGCTGCCGAACGGTCCCGCTGGCAGAAGCGCATCGACGATCTGCAGCGCGCGCTCAACGAGCGCGACCAGCTCCTCGCCGAGCGCGAACGCCGGATCGAGGACCTTCAGGCTCGACTCGCCGAGCGGACGCTCGAGCGCGAAGGACTTGCTGCCGAGCTGCGCGAGGCGCGGCCCATCAGCGCCGCCGTGACCGACCCCTTGCCTGCGGAGACGCTGCCCGAGCCGGTCGAGGCGAATGGCGTGGCAATGCCGGAGGCCGAATACACGCAGGAGTTCCCGATACCCGAGCTGCCGGCGGTCCCGCCGGTCGTTGCGGTGCCGCGCCTGCGCCGCTACCTGATCGGCCTCGACATGGTCGGCAGCGTCCACGAGATCACGAGCCGGCGCGTCAACATCGGGCGCACCCGCGAAAACGACCTCCGGGTCGTCGATCCGACGGTGAGCCGGCTGCACGCCATGCTGACGGTCCGGAACGGCGAGGCGATGCTGGTCGACGCCGACAGCCGGAACGGGATCTTCGTGAACGGGATCCAGGTGCGCTACGCGCGCCTCGACGACGGCGACCTCGTCACCTTCGGTACCGTCCGCTTCCGCTATCGCGTCGGCTCCGACACGACGGGTTCCCCCGCCGGCTCCGCCTGAGGGCGGATCTTCGCAATTGCCCTCGGCGCGACCCGCGCCGCGAGGCACACTAGAATCCCGACGACCGGCACGCCCGGGACAAGATGCTGGCCTATGTCCTGATCCTCGTTGCGCTGATCATCGTGAACGGCCTGTTCGCGATGGCGGAGCTGTCGCTCTTCTCCTCGCGCGCGACGCGCCTGCGGCAGCTCGCGAAGGAGGGAAGCCGCGGTGCGCGCGCGGCTCTTCGGCTCCTTGAGGATCCGACGCGCTTCCTCTCGACGGTGCAGTGCTACATCACGCTGATCAGCGTGCTCGCGGGCGTCTACAGCGGCGTCCGCTTCGCCGGTCCGCTCGCGGACTGGCTCGAGGGCTTCGCCGCCCTCGCGCCGATCGGCGCCTACCTCGACACGACGGCCTACGCCATCGTGGTCGTCGGCGTCACCTTCGTGAACCTCGTCGTCGGCGAGCTGGTGCCGAAGCGCTGGGCGCTCACGAACCCGGAGGTGATCGCCTCCCGCCTCGCGCCGTTCATGGAAATGCTCGCGGTCGTCAGCAAGCCGTTCGTGTGGGTGCTGCAGGGCTCGACCGAGCTCGTGACCCGCCTGCTCGGCGTCCGCACGACGACCAACCGCGCGGTGAGCGAGGAGGAGATCCGCTCAATGATCGCCGAGGCGACACACACCGGGATCTTCCAGGTCGCCGAGCACCAGATGATCGAGGGCGTGCTGCGCCTGCCGGACCGTACGGTCCGCAGCATCATGATCCCGCGCGGCGATGTGGTCTGGCTGGACGCCGCGGACAGCCGTGAGACAGTCTGGAATTCGGTGCGCACGAGTGGCCACTCGAAGTATCCCGTCTGCCGGGGCCAGCTCGACGAGCTGGTCGGCGTCGTGATGACCGGGGACCTCGCGGAATGGCTGGGCAACCGGGAGTCCGGCGAGCTGGCCACGCGCGCGCGCGCGCCGCTCATCGTGCACGAGTCGACACGGATCCTGCGGCTCATCGAGCTGTTCCGCGAGTCGAAGATGCACATCGCCGCGATCGTGGACGAGCACGGCTCGATCGAGGGCATCGTCACGCCGTCGGACATCCTCACCGCGATCGCCGGCGAACTGCCGGAAGCGGCGGGCGAGGAGGCGCCCGAGGCGATCGCGCGCGACGACTCGTCGTGGCTCGTGGACGGCAGCATGTCGATCGACGACGTCGAGCGACTCCTGGGCCACGGCAACATGCGCTCCGGCGACGACTACACGACGCTCGCCGGCTTCGTGCTGGCGCAGCTCGGCCACCTGCCGGCCGCCGGCGAGCACTTCCGCTGGCGCGGCCTGCGCTTCGAGGTCGTGGACATGGACGGCCGGCGAATCGACAAACTGCTGGTCCAGCGACTCGCCCCGCAAGCCTGAGGCCATGAGTTACGCGCCCATCCGCCCGGGCCGTCATGCCACGATCCCGATCCGCGGCCTCGACCACCACCTGATCCGATGGGGGCCCGACTCCGACGACCCGGTGCTGCTGCTGCACGGCTACGCCGACTGCGCGGCGACCTTCCAGTTCGTCGCTGACGAGATCGACGCGGAGCTGCCGCTCGCGGCGCTCGACTGGCGCGGGTTCGGGGAGAGCGCGCGCAGCCCCGGCGGCTACTGGTTCCCGGACTACTACGCGGACCTGGAGGCGATCATCGACGCGCTCTGTCCGCGCGGGCCCGCGCGCATCGCCGGGCACAGCATGGGCGCGAACGTCGCGATGATCTACGCCGGCGCGCGCCCCGCGCGCGTGCGCGCGCTCGTGAACCTCGAGGGCTTCGGCCTGCCGCGCACGCATCCCTCGCAGGCTCCCACCCGGATCGGCCAGTGGCTCGATGAGCTGCGCGCGCCGCAGGAGCCCGCGGACTATGCGAGCCTTGGCGAGCTTGCTGCGCGCGTCGCAAAGCGCAACCCCCGGCTCTCGCCGGACCAGGCCGAGTTCATTGCGGCCTGCTGGAGCGCGCCGCGGCCCGAGGGCGGCGTGCGGCTTCGCACGGATCCCGCGCACCGCCGCACGAACCCCTACCTGTACCGGCGCGAGGAGATGGAGGCTTGCTGGCGTGCAATCGAGGCGCGCGTGCTGCTCGTCGTCGGCACGGAGTCGGACCTGGTCGCGCGACTCGTGCCCGAGGGTGGCCCGGAGTCCTTCCGGTCAAGCGTCCGTCACCTCGCCATCGAGAAAGTGGCCGGGGCCGGGCACATGCTGCATCATGAGGCGCCGCGCGCGATCGCGCGGTTCATCGAGGCTTTCGCCGGGACACCGCTGCCATGAGATGGCGCCTGCGCAATTACCTGCGCCGCACGATCACCTATCCCTGGGCGCGGCGAATCGTCGTCTCGGTCATTGGCGGCAGCATCGTCCTGATCGGCATCGCGATGATCGTGCTGCCCGGGCCCGCGATCGTCGTGATCCCGATCGGGCTCGGCGTCCTCGGCCTCGAGTTCGCATGGGCTCGTCACTGGCTGCGAAAGCTGCGCGCAACCGCCAGCGATGTCGTCAACCGCGTTCGAGGAAGGCCGAAGCCGCCGGAAAACAAAGGGGACGGTCACTTTTAAAAGTGACCGTCCCCTTTGTTTCTCTGTTTGTCAGCCCGTGAGGCTGGCGTCGACGGCGGCGAGCGTTTTTGCGAGCGGGCCGGCGGCCTTCAATTGAATGTCGGCGATTTCTTTGAGGGTGGCGGTCTTGAATTCGCCTTCGCGGACCGAAGGCAAATTGATCCGGACGTTGAGGATGGCGGACTCGAGGCCGGCTTTGGCGATATGGGCGCCGACACCGGCGTCGGAGATGGAATTCCTGTTGCCGATCACCGCGGCTTCCCGGGCGACCTCGATGGCCTGCAGGCAGAGCCGGGCCGTGGCGAGCGGGACGGCGGTCGCCTTTTCGTACGCGGCGGCCATTGCGTCCGAGCGCGCGCGCTTTTCCTCGTCGCTCGATTTCGGCAGCCGCATCGCGGCGAGCACGTCGTCGAAGGCGCGGGTGTCTTCGTCGACCGCGCGCAGCAGCTCCGCCTTCAGCGCCTGAGCGCGCTCGGCGAGCTTCGTCGAAGGCTCCCAGGCCGTTTCGTATCCCTTCTTGCCAACGGTCAGGTTCGCGACCATGGCCGCAAGCGCCGCCCCGAGGCTGCCCGCGAGCGCTGCGACCGAGCCGCCGCCCGGCGCGGGCGAGTTGCTCGACACCTCGTCGACGAATTGCCCGACGGTCATGGACACGAGAGGGGCCGGCATGCGCACAGCGTACTCGATGATCCGTTTGTCGGGGTCGAAGGGCGCGAGCTGGGTGAGCCCGAGCGACTGAATGGCAACCTCCACGAGCTCGCGCTCGGGCAGTCCCGGCGACCGGCCCTGTTTTTTCAGGTAGTAGCGGCCAGCCTCAACCAGCGGCTCGAGGGGCGTGAGGCCGACGAGTTCGGAGCCCGTCACCACGAGCCCGAGCTTCGCGGCCTCCTCGCGCACCGTTTCGAGCACGACGTGCAACGGCGTGGTGCGGAAGGAAAGGAGGTTGATGGACACCTGCGCCTGGCGGTACTGCTCGATGTACCAGCCGATGGCTTTCGTGGCCTTGAGCCGCCCGGGCACGCGCAGGTCCTGGCCCGTCGCGTCCTTCACGACTTCGCCATTCGCGTCGCGCTTGAGTCGCCCGGCTTCGCGGATGTTGAGCGCCACCTCGTTCGCGAGCTTCGGGTCGCGCGTGTTGAGGTTGACGTTGTAGGCGATGAGGAATTCGCGCGCGCCCACGACCGTCGCGCCGAGCCGTGCATTGAAAGCCGCGGGACCTGAGTCCGGCTTCCACGCGGGATCCGCGAGCTTCTTCGGCAATGCTTCGTACTCGCCGCTGCGGATGTCGGCCAGGTTCCGC
>Ga0075424_100000370_pt1 | contig 33864 bp, 32 predicted proteins | sample SoiMethybrSBSTD3_FD_75301 | JGI IMG/M metagenome (GOLD analysis project Ga0075424, IMG submission 75301) | Bulk soil microbial communities from a Populus tree surrounding site in Tennessee, USA - Soil MetaG P. TD hybrid SBSTD3 | ecosystem: Environmental > Terrestrial > Soil > Tree plantation... | reverse complement strand
CCGGTGTTGTCGCGCGGCCCGAAGGACCGGCGCGTCCTCTACCTCACGTTCGACGACGGCCCGCGTCCCGGCACCACGGAGCCGATCCTCGACACGCTGGCCCGCGCCGGGATTCCGGCCGCGTTCTTCATGGTCGGCGCCGCGGTGCGGCGGCATCGGGCGACGGCATGCCGGGTCGCCGCCGCGAGGCACGAAGTGGGGAATCACACGCGCGCCCACCGCAAACTCCACCGGCTCGGTCCCGGGGGCATTCGCGAAGAACTGGTCGGGGGACATCGAGACCTGGTGGAAGTCACGGGTGAGATCCCCAGGGCGTTCCGGCCGCCGCATGGCTACCGCAACCCGTTCGTGGCACGGGTGGCGCGCCGGCTTCGGTACCGCACGGTCGTGTGGACGTTCGGCGTTTGGGATTCGGACCGCCCCCCGGCCGAGGAGATCCGGCGCAGAGTTCGGCTGAACCTCCGGCCCGGGGCGATCATCCTGCTGCACGATGGCGACGGGTACGATCCCGAGGGAGTCGACCCGCGCGGCGACCGCTCGGGGACCGCGCGCGCGCTGCCCGGCATCATCGCGGACGCGCACGACGAAGGGTACGAATTCCGGCCGCTGGCGGAGCTGCTCTTGTGACACGGCGAAAATGGTGGGTGCTCGCTGCCGCCAGCGCCATCGCGGTGCTGCTGCTGGCGAACCGGATTCCCTGGTCGGACGCCGTGGCGGCGGCCGGCGCCGTGCGCGCACCGCTGCTGCTGGCCGCGCTCGGTGTCAATCTGCTCTCCCCTCTGGCCAAGGGATGGAGCTGGCATCTGTTGCTGCGTCCGGTCGCCCCGCATCGGTGGCGCGTCGCGCAGGAGGCCAACCTCGTCGGCACGGCGGTGAGCTCGATCTCGGTCGGCGTTACGGGGGAGGCGGCACGTGTGTCGCTGATCGCCCGGCGGGCCCGCGTCCCGGCCGCCACGGCGGCCTTGTCGGTGGCCTGGGCACGCGTGGTGGAGGGCATCGGGTTGGCGTTGTTGATCGTTCTCGCGCCGCTGATGCTGCACCTGCCGCCCGCGGTGCGCGGCCTGCAGGTTGGCGCCGCGGTCGCCCTGGGAGCCGTGTTCGCCCTGTCGCGGTTTCAGCGCTGGGCTCGCGTGATCGCCCACCTACCGCGCGCCGTTCGCGGCTCGGCCGCTCAGCTCGCCCGCATGAGCGTGCGTACCCGGCTCGTCGCGCCCGTGCTCCTGGCTCTCGCAAACTGGCTTTCCCAGTGGGCGACCTATGCCCTGGTGCTGGCAGCGGCAGGCCTGCATCTGCACGCCGGTGCTTCGCTCACGGCCCTCCTGGCCGTGAATCTGAGTGGAATCGGCCGGCTGACGCCCGGAAACCTCGGCATGGCGCAGGCGGCGATGGTGGGCGCCCTGCTGCCGTTCGGCGCGGCTCCGGAACGCGCCCTCACGGCCGGCCTGGCGCTGCAGGCCATTCAGGTTCTGCCGGTGCTCGGGCTGACCGCTCTGGTGGTCGGTGGCGCCGCATTACGCTCCTCGCGGCGTGAGGGGTCGGACGAGTCGAGCAACGCGCTGGCCGCCTAGAGCTCGACCTGGGCTCCGACCTCGAACACCTGGGTGGACGGGATCTGAAAGAACGCGGTCGCGCGCAGGGCGTTGCGGGACATGAACGCGAACAGCCGCTCGCGCCAGCGGGCCATGCCGGGCCGGTCGGTAGAGATCAACTCCTCACGGCCGAGGAAGAAAGTGGTTCCCTCCAGCGTGATCACCAGTTTCCTCTGCCGGCACTGATCGATCACATCGTGGATGCTCGGGTCTTCCATGAAGCCGTACCGGGCGATGATCTCGTGGAAGCCCTTGCCCAGGTGTTTGACCGTCACCCGCTCAGTCGCGGGCACGTGCGGGACCTCTTCCGTGACCACCGTCAGGAAGATGACCTTCTCATGCAGCACCTTGTTGTGGGCCAGGTTGTGCACGAGCGCCGGTGGCGTGCCGCCTGGATTGCCCGACATGAAGACGGCCGTGCCGGGGACGCGCAGGGGCGGGTCGGCGGCGAGGTCACCCATCAGGATCTTGAGGGGCACCGACTTTTCCTGCAGCCGCTTCGAGAGGATCTGGCGCCCGGTCTTCCATGTTCCCATGAGCGCGTAGATACCGACAGCCACAACGAGCGGCATCCAGCCGCCTTGCGGAATCTTGAGAGAGTTGGCGATCAGGAACAGGACGTCGATCGGGAGGAAGCAGGCGGCGACGAGCGCCGCACGCTGGAGGCTCCACCCCCACACCTCGCGGCTCATGATGAAGAACATGAGGGTGGTGATCACCATGAGGCTGGACACGGCGACGCCATACGCGCCGGCCATGTTGCTGGAGGTACGGAAACCGAGAACGACCGCGCACGTGCCTAACATCAGCGCCCAATTCACGGCCGGGACGTAGATCTGGCCCATCTCTCGCGACGACGTGTGCTCGATCTGGAGCCGCGGGCAATAGCCCAGCTGAATCGCCTGGCGCGTGAGCGAGAACGCACCCGAGATGACGGCCTGGGAAGCGATGATCGTGGCCATGGTCGCGAGCCCGATCAACGGGTAGAGCGCCCAGTCGGGAGCAAGGTGATAGAAAGGATGATCGGCGAACTCCGGTGACCGCAACAGCAGCGCGCCCTGGCCGAAATAGTTGAGCAGCAACGACGGCAGGGCGGTGGTGAACCACGCGTATTGTATCGGCCGGTGACCGAAGTGGCCGAGGTCGGCGTAGAGGGCTTCTCCACCGGTGATCGCGAGGAATACGGCGCCCAGCACGATGAGCCCGCGTGCAGGGTCGCTGGCGAAAAACCGTACGGCATGCTGCGGGAGGACGGCGACGATCACGTCGGGATTGCGCACGATTTGGTTGAGGCCGAGCGCTGCGAGGGTCACAAACCACACGACCATCACGCGACCGAACACCGCGCCGATCCCGGCGGTCCCGCGGCTCTGGATCATAAACAACCCGACGAGCAGGATCAGGGTGAGGGGAATGACCCAGTTGGCAAGAGCGGGCGTCGCGACCTCGAGCCCTTCGACGGCGCTCAGCACCGAGATAGCGGGCGTGATGATGCCGTCGCCGTACATCAGCGCCGTCCCGAACAATCCGAGGATGATGATGATGTGATGGGGTTTGAGTTTCCGCTGGAGGCGGCCGTGCTGCACGAGGGCCATGAGGGCGAGGATGCCGCCTTCGCCCTTGTTATCCGCCCGAATCACCACGATGTGATACTTGATCGTGACGACGATGATCAGCGACCAGAAGATGAGGGACAGCACACCGAGGATGTTCTCGGGCGTGACGGGAACCGCATGTGGACCGTAGAAGGACTCCCGCAGCGCGTACAGGGGGCTCGTCCCGATATCGCCATACACGACCCCGAGCGCAGCCACAGCCAGGGTCGCGACATATCGTCCCGAAGGGGCTGCTCGATCTCCGTTCACGAGGTGTGCGGCCGGCCCCAGTCGCTGGCGCCGCGGAAGGGGCGGCGATGGTCGAGCTGCCACACCCGCTTCTGGGAGATCAACCCCTCGGTGAAAGCGTCGGCATCGCGCAGGGCCTCGGCCATGCTCGCCGTCCGGGCGCTGGCGTTGTCGGCCCAGTGCAGGACTTCGGCCTCGAGCGTCAGTGGAGGGACGGGACTGCCGTACTCCAGCCGGCCGTGATGGGACAGGACGAGGTGCAGCAGCAGCTGCCGCTCCTCCGCGGTGCACGGTGGCGGGAGCGTCTCATCGAGCCGGCGCTCGAGCGCCAGGGCGCCGAGCGCGACGTGCCCGACGAGATAGTGGGCGTCGGTGTAATCGAACACGCCATCCCACCGGTAGGCGTCGAGCTTGCCGATGTCGTGCAGCAGAACGCCCGCGAGCACCAGCTCCACATCGGCGCCGCACGCCCGCGCGATGGTGCGGGCGATCGCCCCGACCTCGACCGTGTGCTGCAGCAACCCGCCCAGCACCGCGTGGTGGCCCGAGACGCTGGCCGGACATTGCTCGTAGCGACGCCGGAAGTCCGCGTCCTCGTAAAACAGCGCCACCACGGCGGCCAGGCGTGGCTTGCTGAGCTCCGCCCGCCAACCGTCGACCGTGTCCCAGTAGCGGGAGACGTCGCCGACCGTGGGAAGCAGCTGCCTGAGCTCCACGGTGGCCGGTGGCAGCAATCGCAGCGAGCTGACCTTGAGCTGCCGCCGGCCGCGATAGTCCGCCACCTCTCCGATGACCTGCACGATGTGCCCGCGCCGCAGGCCCTCCACCATCGCCTGATCGCGATCCCAGAAGGGCGCGCTCGTCAGGCGTCCGGTCGCGTTGCCGAACGTGACGACGGTACAATCACCGCCTTCGAAGTTCTTTTGCTCGGTTTCAAGCACCAGGAAAGTGTCCTGCACCCGCTCGCCGGGGCGCAGGGAAGGAAGGTCGAGGACGCGGGACATGGAGGCGGTGGGAATATACACGTCAGGTGATGCCCCCTGATCCGTGCTCCCCGGTGCCGAGTTTCGGCAAATCCGTCTCCCGATCGTGCTCCTTGTGGAACGGCAGGCGCGGGGCGCGAATCGGCGTCAGGTGGGAGATCGAATTGGCGTAGTACTGGAGCAGTGGGCGCCCGCGCGGCAGGATCACGAGGCTCTGTCCTTCGGCGACCACCAGGCTGCGCAACCGGAGCATCCGCCACGCCCGGTCCCACACCTCGTCAATGCGCGATCCGCCGCGCACCACTTTCGCGTTCACGTCCCGGAGCCGATCCCGGATGACGTCCATGCGCTCCAGCACCGCGGCACGCCCGACGACCGTTTGCTCGAAGGACAGCAACGCCGCCGCGGCCAGGGGAACCGGCGTGACCGGGATGACGGCTCCAATGCGTCGCGCCATTTCCCGGGCCAGCTGCTCGAGCTCCGGCAGGCGCCGTTCTTTCGGCCAGTCGAGCACATCCGGCGGCGCGGACGCGAGCCAGGAGCGGAGCGATAGTGGTGTGCCGAAGTTCACCGCCACCCGCCCGTACCGTTTGAGTCGTCCTGTGACGAAGCGGAACGTGTTGCCGACGAGGTAGTTCATCACCGTCACGAGCTGGGACAGGCGGCCGGGCCGGTCGCCGTGCGCGACCAGCTCGCGAATCAGGGAGCGGTCCTCGAGCACGCGATCGTAGTTCAAGGCGACCGGCACGAACCAGATGTCGCGCCTCGCTCCGAACTCCGGATCGCGGAGCGTGCGGCAGATGTAGTCGAGCAGTCCCAGCTTGGGTGGACGCAGCGCGCCGTCCCTGGTCAGGCCCCCCTCGGGAAAGATGCCTTGCGTCACCCCGTTTTTCGTGATGAGCTGGACGTACCGCTCCAGCACCACGTGATACAGAGGCTCGCGAAAGCGTCGCCGGATGAAGTAGGCGCCGAACGACTTGAACACGTATTCCAGCGGCCAGGCCCGCGCCCATTCGCCGACGGCGTAGCTCACGTGGGTGCCGCGCGCCAGAACGTAGGCGACCACGATGTAGTCGGCGTTGGAGCGGTGATTCATCAGATAGACGACAACGTCCTTCCGCGGGATACCGCTCAACGCGGCTTCGTCCTGATAGTCGACGCTCACCTTGTACAACAAGTTCAGGAACAGCTTCGCGAGGTTGTATCCGATCTTGTAGTAGGTGAGCACGTTCAAATAGGGGACGATCTCGTCGACGTAGCGCGCCACCCGACGCCACACGACGGCCGTGGCGAGCCGGTGCGTCGCCGCATGGGCTTCCACGGCGTCGCGCACGGCGGGATCCGCGAGCAGGGTGGCCTTGGCCTGGCGTCGCTGCTGCAGGTGATACCGGGCGAGCCGGGTGCGGAACCGGAGGATGGCGCGCTGGGCGGCGCGGCGCAGGCGGGCCCGGGCCAGATACAGGATGAGACTCGCCCCAGCCAGGAGCCCTGCACCGGTGAGGGCCCACCGACTGGCGGTCATCCAGCGGCCGGAAACTGCCCCTCGGCCTTCAGTCGCTGGTAGGCCATTCCTTTGAGCCGGGCGATGCGCGTGGCCATGGGCGGGTGCGTGCCGAACAGGTTGGACACCCCGCCCTCGCGCAGGTTGACCCGGCGGCCGATCGGATCCGCGATACAGAGATGGGCGGCCCCGCGCTTGATAGAGTTGGTCGGCGCTTCCGCTCCCTCGATCTTTTGCAACGCGCTGGCGAGGGCCATCGGGTTGCGCGTGAATTGGGCGCCCATGGCATCGGCCAGATACTCACGCTTGCGACTCACGGCCATGGCGAGCAGCTGGGTGATGAGAGGGGCCAGGAGCCAGGTGATCACCCAGAACACGAGCAGGATGATGGCGAGCTGCCCCGCGCCGCCCTTCTTGCCGCCGCGGGAGCCGCCGCCTCCACTCCCTCCCCGGAACCCGCTCGCCATCAGCCGACCCATGCCGTCGTGCATCAGCGCGACGGCGCCAACCAGCGCGGCGAGGGTGGTCATCAATCGCACATCGAGGTTCTTGACGTGGCCGAGCTCGTGCGCGATCACCGCCTGCAGCTCGTCGCGGGTGCATAGATCCAGCAGGCCTTGCGTCACGGCGATGTGGGATTTGGCCTGGTCCAGTCCCGTCGCGAACGCGTTGGGATCGGGGTCGGGAACGATCCAGATCGTCGGCCGTGGGAGGCCCGCGGCAATCGCCATTTCCTCGACCACATTGACGAGTTGCCGTTCCTTGTCGGTCGCGGGGTCGGTCAGCTCGCGGGCCCCGGTGGCCCACAACACCTTCTTCGGTCCGGTGGCAAACCCATAGCGGGCGATGCCCGCGCCGATCGCGGTGAGCAGCAGGCCGAACCACGGGAAGGTGTGGTGGTAGGCGTTGGGGAGGGCATCCCGGGTGGACAGGTAGTAGATCGCGTCGCCACCGAACCCGAGCCAGGCGAAGAACAGAATGAAGCCAATCACCAGCCAGATGGTGCGCCGGCGATTGGCTTCCTGCTGCTGAAAAAGATTGAGTCCCGCTTCGTCCGTCACGCCTTGGGTTTCATCGAGAGATCGACTTGCGGCACGGCGCGCTCCGCTTCGTCGGTGATCTCCCATAGCTCCGCGGGCGTCGCCTTGGCGAGCCCGGCAAACAGGTTGGTCGGAAACTGCTGCTGCTTGGTGTTGTACTGGGTGGCCGTGTCGTTGTAGCCCTGGCGCGAGAATCCGATCCGGTTCTCGGTGGAGGTGAGCTCTTCCTGCAGCTGCGCGACGTTGGCGGTCGCCTTGAGCTGTGGGTATTGCTCCACGACCACGTTGAACCGGGACAGGGCCGCCGACAGCTGGTTCTCGGCGGCGGCCACCGATTTCATGGCGTCCGGACCGGCGTTGGTGCCCGCGGCGACCGCCTGGTTGCGCGCCTGGATCACCGCCTCGAGCGTCTGCCGCTCGAAGTCCATCGCTCCTTTCACCGCGTTCACGAGATTCGGGATCAGATCGTGGCGCCGCTTCAATTGCACGTCGATCTGTTTGAACGCGTTGAGCGTCTGGTTCTTGAGGTTGATCAACCCGTTGTAGGCGCCTACACCGTAGAGCACCACCACGACGAGGATGATGACGAGAATCAGGGTGCCGCCCATGGTCAACCCTCTCCGGTCGAGTGACAGCCGGCGCCTGATGCCGGCAGCAAGACTACGCGGGCCACTGTGGTAACAGTTTCGCCAGGGCCTGCCTCACCACCTCCGCCACACCGGCTTCGTCGGGACCGAGCCGCGCCAGGGGATGCTCGGTGTCCAGGTGCAGCTCAACCCCGCGCGCGACCGGGATCCGGCGCCAGCTGCTCGGATTCACCGGCTCCCGTTCTGCCTCGCGTGCCAGCCAGCTCGAAATGGCGCGGCCCGAGCGCCCGCGCGGCAGGCTGTCCGACCCGCGCAAGGACAACCGGTCGGGCGCGGGGAGGCCGGGGCCCAAAGCTTGCGCCGCGCGTCGCTCCAGCACGTCCCCCGTTTGATCGTTCATGTCGCGGATGATGGCCGCCAGGGTGGCGCCTTCCATTTGCCGCAGCTTGATGCACAACAGCTGCAGGAAGTGGCGGTAGGTATAGGTGGCCGCGGTGCCGCGACCCTCCGGAGGCGCGACCAGTCCTTTGGCGACATAAAACCGGATCGTCCGCTGGCTCGGTGTAGCGCGGGCCGCCGCGTTGATCGGCGTGACAGCCGAGGCCTGTAGCACGGCGCCCACCAACACTGAGAGGTCGTGCAGGTTCCAGGGAGCGAGGTTGCGGTACTCGCGCAGGGTGTGGAGCGGGTCCCGTTGCGGCGCTGCGGTCATCGGCCCCAACATACCGCGTCCCGGGTTCGGCGGTTAGGCCGAAAACGTCCCAGCCGGCGCTCGTTTTTTCGGGCCTGGTGGCGTGAATGTGATGACGCTGTCCCGGCTCATGCTGCTAGCGTAGCTCCATGCGCGACGGCTTCACCCTTGCCGAGCTGATCGTGGTGCTCGCGATCCTCGCCGTGCTGGTGGCGCTCGTGGGCCCCCGCGTCGGGCCCGCCCTCGATCGCGTCGCCACCGACCGCGCCGCGCGTGATGTGACGACGGCGATGGCCGTCGCCCGCACCGCGGCCGTGATGCAGGGCACGCGGGCGCGCGTGCAGTTCGCCGCCGACTCGATTCGAATCGATCGCGAGGGACCGTCGGGCTGGCAGCCCTTCGCGCGCTGGCCCGGCCCGGCTGCTGCCGGCGTCGCGCTCACGGTGTCGAACTCCGAAGTGGTCTTCAGTCCCCTGGGGATCGGGTGGGGGGCGGCCAACACCCGTGTCGTCCTGCGCCGCGGGTCACAGACTGCAACGATTACGACGTCCCGGCTGGGCCGCGTACGGCGCCAATAACCGCGGGGTACCCTTGCAACGATTTCCCGGGTTCGTGCGTCTATAACGGTGGCAGGCTGGGGGGGGAATTGAAAACGATATACCGGTGTACGTAACCAGTCGCCGCCTGAAGTTCATAGATCAAGAGGTCGCGGCCGAGGTGTGACGGCCACTTCGCCCGACCCGCCAACCCGGGGCGCGCAAGCCCCCGGGTTGGTTTTTCAGGCCTCCGGCATCCCACCTTCTTCCAGGAACACGAGCGACCGGCGTCGTGATACGACCTCGGACAGGGCCGTGTAGACCTTCGGGTCGAGCACCGTGCCGACGAGCTCACCCATCCGACGCACCGCATCGCCCGGGCTCATCTTGTCCTGATAGGGGCGGGACGTGATCAGGGCGTCGTAGACCTCGGCCGCACCGATGATCCGCGCGGCGATCGGGATGGCTTCGCCGCGCAGGCCGTCGGGGTAGCCGGCCCCGTCCCACCGCTCATGATGGCTGCGCACGCCGCCCAGGACGGCGGCGAGATGGCCGAGGGGCGCCAGGATCTGTGAGCCGATCATGACGTGCTGCTTGACGTGATCGTATTCGTCCGGCGTCAGCGGCCCCTGCTTGTTCATCACCGCATCGCGCGTCCCGATCTTGCCGATATCGTGGAGCCGGCCCGCGAGCCGGACCTGCTCCACCTCGTCGTCCGGCAATTCCAGCTGCGCGGCGATCGTGGCCGCGATGTCGGCGACGCGAGCGGAGTGGCCCCGCAGATAAGGATCCCGAGCCTCCATCGCATTGACCAGCGCTTCCAGCGTCGCGACGTTGAGCCGCTGCGCCTCGAGTCGTTCGTGTTGCCACTCGACGGAGGACCGTGCCGCCTGGCGTTCCTCCATCGCTTCCGCCCGGCGGCGCAGCGCCCGCTGCACGGCGCGCTCCAGGTCCTCCAGCTCCAGAGGCTTGGTCAGATAGTCCATCGCCCCGCGCTGCATGCACAGGGCCGCCGTCATGGCGTCGTTGATGGCCGAGAGCATGACGACCGCGAGGGTAGGCACGACCTCGAGCGCCTGTGGCACCAGGTCGATGCCGCTCATGCCGGGCATGCGAATGTCGCAGAGCATCAAGGCGACCGGGTGAGTGCCGAGGAGCGCGAGCGCTTCCTGACCGGATTCCGCGGCGTACACCGTGTATCCGCGCCCCGCGAGGAATCGCTTGAGGGAGTTGCGAATCGGCTCTTCGTCATCCACGACCATGATCGTGGCGGAGTCGTGATCGCTCACCCGGCATCCCTCACATTTGTGGTTCGCGCCGTCAGGCGGCGATGAATTGCAGTGTCACCGGTCCGGGCAACAGTCCGGCCCGACTGGCGCGTGCGAACAGCTCGTGCACGGCCGTTCGGCCGCGTTCGCCGTAGTCCACTGTGTAGTCGTTTACGTACATCCCGACGAAGCGATCGGTGCGCCCGGCATCCAGGCCGCGGCTGAATTGCTGCGCGTGCGCCAGCGCCTCGGCGCGATGCGACAGGCCGTATTGAATGCTGGCCTTCAGGTCTCGGGCCACCTGCGTGAGCAGCGGCTCACCCAGATCGCGCCGCACGACGTTGCCTCCCAGCGGCAGCGGCAGGCCGGTCTCATCGTACCACCAGGCACCCAGGTCGACCCACAGCTGCAACCCGTGATCGCCGAACGTCAGCTGGCCTTCGTGGATCAGCAGGCCGGCATCCGCACGCCCCGCGGCGACGAACTCTTCGATCTGATCGAACGGCACCACGATGTGCCGCGCCTCGGGCTGGTACATCCGCAGCGTGAGAAACGCGGTGGTCAGCTCGCCCGGCACCGCGATGGTGCGGCCGGCGAGCCCCTGTCGCGGGTCGGGCGGTGCCGGATCCCGAGCCACAATGCGTGGGCCGTAGCGATCGCCGATGCTGGCGCCGTGAGCCAGCAACGCATAGCGGTCCGACAGGAACGCGTACGCGTGCAGCGATACGGCCGTCACTTCGAGCTCGCCCGCCAGAGCGCGCCGATTGAGGGACTCGATGTCGGCGAGTTCTTCCTCGTAGCGGCGGTCCCCGGTGTCGATCTTGCCGGCGGAAAGTGCCCAGAACATGAACGCGTCGTCCGCGTCCGGGCTGTGGGCGACGTGAATGATGCGGGGAGACCTGCTCGTCAAGAGGCTTCCGACTCGACCGTCGCGTGGGGCAGGGTCAGGAAGCGACGCACCAGCAGCTGCAACGCCGCCTCCGGGGACAGCGACAACCGCATCTCGCCCGCGGTGAGGCCGAGATACAGGCGGGCGTGCTGCTGCAGCGTGCGAACCTGCGAGTACCCTAGCCGCTTGGCCACGTCTTCCACGGTGAATCCGGGGTCCTGCAGCAGCCGGTGCGCATACAGCACACGCGCGGCGGCGAGGAAATGACGGGGGCTGGGCATGGCCGCGCGCATGAACCAACGCTCGCAGGTGCGGCGCCCCACGCCGGCGGAAGCCGCCAGCTGCTCGACCGTCTGCACGTCTTCGGGCGCGCGTAACGCCGCTTCCAACACCCACCGGATCTCGGAGCGCAACGGAGCGAACGCCGCCGCGATCTGATCCAGGAGCTGCTGGGACGAGGCCCGCCCCTGCTCGCGCTCGAGCGCGGCGCGGAGACGATCCGGATGGTCGTCCAGGCGGCAGAACACCACCTCCTGCACACCTTGGCGGCCGAGCGACAGCAGGACGGGGGCGAGCGCTGGAGTGAACGTCGTGTACAGCAGCACCGGAAGGGACGGGAACAGCAGCCGCAGGCGCTCGATTTCCTGACTCCGAGGCTCTCCCGCAAGCAGCGGATCGACCACCACCAGCTCGATCGGCTGCCGGCAGATCAAATCGACGACTTCACCCCATTGGCCCGCGGAAACAAAGCTGAAGCGCGCGCCAGCGGCGCGCCGCAGGCGCAGCACCTGAATCTCGGGAACCGCTGCCAAGACGAGCATGATTGTCGCGAGAACGGCTCAGTCTGTCGCAATAACGCACTCACCCAGGCCGTTCGCCCTCCTCAATTTGCCCACCCCCAGAGGAAATGTCCACTCACACCAAGGAGGCTGTATGTCACGCCGCATTCACTCCCTCGTTGTGCTCGCGCTGGTTGTGATCGCCCTTGCCGCGGCCGCTTGCGCCGAGTCCACCGCGCCGCAGTCCGGCTCGCAGGTGAGCGCGGACAACACGTGTGATTACCAGCACGGCAGTACCTGTCACTAGGAGGGATTCACGGGGTGAGCGAAGTCAGGGCGGCGCACACTGCTGCCAACTCCGAGTCTGGGGCGGGCGGCTTCGCGGCTTGGTCGCGCTCGGCCACATCGAGAGCTTCACAGCTGCGAAGCCCCGTCCTGATTCGCTCAATCCGGAACTCGAACTCATGGAGTTGGTTGGCTTTCGCGACCTGAAGAGACTCTGACAGCTCGGCATCCGCGCGATCGAAATTCCCGAACCGGGCGAGCCCAATGCCGAGTCTCAAATGGTAGTCAGCGAGAATATTGGGGGACATCTGCGGCTGTTCCTTACCGCAGAGAGTTCGGTATCGTTCGAAGCCGACCCGGTTGCGGCTGGACGAAGCGCAGTGCATCAACTCGATCATGGCGTTCTGGACGGTTGATCGACTCGAACTCTGGGAGACGACATAGCCTAAGGCCTGTTCGGCCTCTACCGTGGCCCCGAGCCGAGACAAGGATACACCAAGGTCGTTCATCGCAAACATCGCTTCGCGGTCATCCCGGTAAAGCTGGAATGCGCGCCAGAAATGCAGGACGGACTCGTGGAGCTCCCCACGCATCCCGAGTAGAACACCCAGGCAGTGCTCAGCCTCTGCTTCCGTACGCTGTTCTCCAGCGTTCCGCGCCTCGGCCAACACGGAATCCGCGAGGTGCACGGCCTCCACCAGATTTCCGCGCATGTGCAGCACTTTGGCACGGCCCAGTCGGCTCCTCAGTGTCGCGTCGATGTTTCCGGCTGCTACCCCGAGCTCACCAGCCCTTGTGTACGCGGCATCCGCCAAATCGTACCGGCCCAACTCCCGTTCGACACGGGCGATTCGCAGTGCCGTGGTGATGGCGTCCGCTGATCGTAGCTGGGAGCGAGCGACTCGCTCAAGTGTGCGAAGGACGTCGAGGGTTTCCTCGTAGCACGCCCGATCGTCAAGCCCCGCCGCCAACGCGATCATCGCCGGCGCGACGAGGCCGGGGTCCTGGCGGCGATGGGCGTAGGTGGCGGATCGAACGAGGTCCAGCAGCAGCTCAGTGGAGGAACCAGCATCGAGGTTATCGGTGCAATAGCGGCTGGTCGCGGCGGCCTGGTATCCGAACATCTCGTTGCGCGTGGCCGGACGGCCCGGGAGAGGGGCGCCGACAAGGTCGACCAGCCGCAGCACGAGGAACGCCGCTTTGCCGAATCCCTCGGGCATCGCATCCGGATCCTGCACGGCGCGTTCGAGGAACACGACGTGCTGTAGCCCCGCCGATTGGGACGGGTTGCCTACGTCATGCATGACGGCTCCGAGGAGCGGGGCACCGCGATCATGACTGCTGTTCAACTCCCCACTCCCGCATGTCGGGCGGCGTTTCCTTCCCATCCACGAGGAACACCAGGGACTGTCGGCGTTTCACTGCACTTTCCAGGCCTCCATACACCCCCGGGTCGAGCACCGTGCCCACCAGCTCGCTCATGCGTCGCAACGCCTGCTCGGGCGTGAGCTTTTCCTGATAAGGGCGGGAGGTGCTGAGGGCGTCCCACACTTCGGCCGCACCAATGATGCGCCCGCCGATCGGGATGTCCTCGCCGCTGCGGCCATCGGGATAGCCGGAGCCATCCCAGCGCTCGTGATGGCTGCGCACCATATCGATCACCGTACCCAGATGCTCGAGCGGGGCCAGGATCTGCGAGCCGATCACGACATGTTGTTTGATGTGGTCGTACTCCTCGGGCGTCAACGGCCCATGCTTGTTCATGATGTCTTCGCGCGTCCCGATCTTGCCGATGTCGTGCAGGCGCCCGGCGAGACGCACCTGCTCGATCTCGTCATCGGGCAGCCCCATCTGGGAGCCGATTGTGGCGGCCAGGTCGGCCACGCGCGCCGAATGGCCCCGCAGGTAGGGGTCCTTGGCCTCCAGCGCGTTGATCAACACCTCCAGCGTGGCGATCGAGACCCGCTCCAGGCGGGCCCGCTCCCGCTGGAACACCTCGGTGCGGCGCTCGACTTCTTCCTTGATATGCTGGTCGAGCTGGCGCCGGCCGATCAGCATCTCGCGTCGCTTGATGGCCCGCTGGATCGTGCGCCCCAGCTCCAGCAGCTCCACCGGCTTGGTGAGGTAATCCAGGGCCCCGCGCTGCATGCACAAGGCGGCCGTCGTCGCGTCGTTGACGGCGCTCAGCATGAGGATGGCGAGGTCGGGCGCGATCTCCAGGGCCTGCGGCACGATGTCGACCCCGCTCATGCCGGCCATCCGGATGTCGCATAGCATCACCGCGATGTCCTCGTGGTCGCGCAGCACGCCGAGCGCTTCCTCGCCTGACGCCGCGGCAAATACCTCGAATTCCTGCTTGGTCAGGTATCGCTTCAGGGCGTTGCGAATCGGTTCCTCATCGTCGACCACGAGCAGGGCCACGCGGGGTTCGGCCATACGTCGGTCCTTGGTTGGACGGGGGACGGAGGCCTGTATTCTACGACGTCGTCCTGCCGAAGGCACCCCCCGGGACCCCCGGCCTCCTTGCGCGCGCCAGCACGCCCCTTATCTGTTCAGGTGAGCATGAGAGCGGCCGGCGATCCCGAATACGTACGGATTCCTTCTGTCGCGATCGCGCCCCTCGTTGGCGCAAAAACGCTCTAGGACGTACCGGGTACCGGCCATACACAGCATATGAATGGTGACGCCGCCGTTCCACCGGGGGCGAGACGCGGTATGAGCGGAATCGACCGGTCGATCGAATCCACCACGTCTCTGCACCGCACCGTGAACGCGGGGTACGGTGCGGCCGCGCTGCTGTTGCTGCTCATCGGCGGCGTGTCCTACTGGCGTGTCACGGCGTTTCTGCATGCAGCCGACGAGCGTCGGCACAGTTACGAGCTGCGCCTCAGACTCATCGCCTTGCAAGATGACCTCTCCTCGCTGCAGCAGCCGGGCCTCGACGATTCGATTCGCGCGCAGCGACTGGCAGCCCTGCGCCCCCAGGTGACGGCCCAGCTGGCCGACCTGAACGAGGCCATCACCCCGCTGCGCGAGAGAGGGCTCACCACGGTCCTCCCCATGCTCGGCAGGGACGCGGGCCGGGCGGAGACGGACAGCCTGCGGACGGCGTTGGCGGCGTTGAGCGCGACCCAGACCGCCAGAACCGAGCGGTCGGATGCCCGGCTCCTGTCCGCTGGACGCGTCGCCCGGTTCGCCATCGTCGGGGGGACGGTGTTGGCCCTCGCGGTGGTGGTCATCGCCGGATTCCTGTTTCGTCGCGACGTCCTCGCACGCGGGCGGGCGGAAGATGAGCTGCGTCGCTCACAGACGTTTCTCGATTCCGTGATCGAGCAGATTCCCCACATGATCTTCATCAAGGATGCCGCGGACCTCCGGTTTGTCCGGTTCAACCGCGCCGGTGAAGAGCTGCTGGGCTACTCGCGCTCCGAGATGATCGGCAAGAGCGACTTCGATTTCTTTCCGGAGGCGCAGGCGCAGTTCTTCGTCTCCAAGGATCGGGAGGTTCTCACCAGCGGCACCGTCGTCGATATCCCCATGGAGCAAATCCACACGCGCCACAAGGGCACGCGGATTCTGCACACCAAGAAGGTTCCCGTGCTCGACCCGGCTGGTCGGCCAAGCTTCCTGCTGGGGGTTTCGGAAGACATCACCGAGCAGCGCCAGGCCGCGGACGCGCTGCGCGACGCGCAATCACGGCTGCAGCAGGTCCTGGCGTTCAGCCCCACGGTGATTTACGTGTTGGATGTGAGCGGCGACGGGGGAGGGTCGAAACCGATCTGGGTAAGCGAGAATTTCACGCGCATGACGGGATACGACATCTCCTCGGCGCTGGACAACGCGTGGACCGCCGAGCAGCTGCATCCCGACGAGCGGCCGCGCCTGCTGGCCGAGTTTCCGGCGCTGCTGCGCCAGGATCAGTTCACCCGGGAGTACCGCTTCCGGTTCCGTGACGGGAGCTACCACTGGATCCGCGACGAGGCGCGCGTGCTGCGCGATGCAACCGGCCAGCCGAAGCAGCTGCTCGGCGCCTGGCTGGACATCTCGGAACGGGTGCGGGCGGAGGAGGACCTGCGGCGGGCCCGCGCGGCGGCGGAATCGGCCAATCAGACCAAGTCGGAATTCCTGGCGAAGATGAGCCACGAGCTCCGCACACCGCTGAACTCGATCATCGGGTTCTCGGAAATGCTGGGCGACCAGACGTTCGGTGCGCTCAACGACAAACAGCTGCGCTACATCGACAATGTGCTCTCCAGCGGCCGCCAGCTGCTGGACCTGATCAACGATATCCTCGACCTGTCCAAGGTCGAAGCTGGCCGCATGGAGCTGGTGCCGGCGCTCATCGACGTGGCCATGGCCCTGGACGATGCCCGGGTGCGGATGGAGTCGCTGGCGGGACAAAAGGGACACACGATCGGCGTCGAAGTGGAGCCGCAGCTGCCGGGTCTCACGGCCGATGCCGGGAAGTTCCGTCAGATCATGGACAACCTGCTGAGCAACGCGATCAAGTTCACGCCCAACGGCGGGCGGATCCGGATGAGCGCGCGTCGCGCTCCGGCCGGGGACGGCATCGAGGTGGTGGTGATCGACAACGGGATCGGCATCAAACCCGAAGACCAGGGGCGCATCTTCCAGGAATTCGAGCAGCTCGACAACGCCTATGTCCGCGAACAGCAAGGAACCGGTCTCGGGCTGGCGCTGACGCGTAAACTGGTCGAGTTGCACGGGGGTCGGATCGGCGTCGAGAGCCAGCCGGGAGAGGGCAGTGCCTTCCGTTTCGTGCTCCCGTTCGAGCCCCGCGCACCGGAGCACGGGTGGCCGGCCGTCGAACGGGTGACCGGGGGGCAGGCCGAGCCCCTGGTCCTCGTGGTGGAAGACGATCTCCGAGCGGGAGACCTGCTCGGGCATTTCCTCAAGGAGGCGGGCTACCGTGTCGCGCATGCCGCGACCGGCGCTCAGGCGCTCGCGCTGGCCAAGAGCCTGAAGCCGGACGCGATCACGCTCGACATCCTGCTGCCTGGCGAAGACGGCCTCGCCATCCTCGGTCAGCTGAAGGGCGGGGTCGACACGAAAACCATCCCCGTGGTGGTTGTCTCCATCACGGACCACCGGGATCTTGGATTCAGCCTAGGCGCGATCGAATGGCTGGTAAAGCCTGTGCAACGAGACTCGTTCGTGGAGTCGGTACGGAAAGCCGTGGGGACCCTTCCCCTGGGAAGGACACCGACCGTGCTGGTCGTCGATGACGAACGCGCCACGGTCGAGCTGCTCACCGATACGCTCACGACCCAGGGATTTCGGGCCCTCGGGGCCTTTGACGGCCGCGAGGGAATCACGGCGGCGGTGACGCACCGCCCCGACGCCATCGTGCTCGATCTGGTGATGCCGGGACTGACCGGCTTCGATGTGGTGCGCGAGCTGCGCGACCACCCGGCCGGCCGCAACATCCCGATTCTGGTGTTTACCGCCAAGGAGCTGACGGCCTCGGACCGCGCGCATCTCAAGGACAGCGTGCAGGCGATCATCCCCAAAGAAGGGCCCGCGACCGCGCTCTTGAACGAGTTGTCCCGGGTGTGTCCTGTCGGGGGGAAACGGTGACCGCGAGGATCCTCGTCGTCGAGGACAACAAGCTGAACCTCGAGCTGGCAACCGAGCTGCTGAAATCCTCGGGCTACACGGTGTTGCAATCGCGGAGCGCGGAGGAAGGACTGCGGGTGGCCCGGGAGCAGCGGCCGGACCTCATCCTCATGGACGTGCGGATGCCAGGCATGGATGGGCTCGCCGCCGTCCGCGTATTGAAACAGGACCCCGATACCCGGATGATCCCCGCCGTCGCGATGACGGCCCAGGCGATGCGGGGCGACGAGGAAGCCGCGCGCGACGCCGGGTTCGACGCGTACGTGACGAAACCGATCGATACGCGCGCGTTCCCGAGCGTCGTCGCCCGACTCCTGGGCGGTCGGGAGACGACCGCGTGAGCGGCGAGCCGGTGCGGTGGCGCCGGGAGGCGGTGAAGGGCCGGATCCTGGTCGTGGACGATCAGGACGCCAACCGGCTCCTGATGCGCGACCTGCTCGAATCCCAGGGGCACGAGGTTCTCGAAGCCACCGGGGGAACCGAGGCGCTGCAGCGCGTCGGTGAGGCCATGCCGGATGTCGTGCTGCTCGACATCGGGATGCCCGGCATGGATGGATTCGAAGTGTGCCGCCGTCTCAAGGCGGACCTCGTCACGGCCTCGATCCCCGTATTGCTCGTGACCGCGATGACCCAGCGGGATCAGCGGCTGCTGGGAATCGGGGCCGGCGCCAACGACTACATCACGAAACCGGTGGACCGCAGCGACTTGAGTCTCCGGGTGGGCAATGCCATCCGCATGCGCCATCTGTATCTGGAGGTCGAAGCCCAATACCGGCAACTGGAGAAACTGGAGCTGCTCCGCGACAGCCTGGTGCATATGATCGTGCACGACCTGCGCTCGCCCCTGGCCGGGATCCGGGCCTACCTGGATCTCGTCAAGATGGACGGCGCGGGCAAGCTCGATCTCGAGCTCACGCAGTCGATCGATGCGGCGCGCAAGGTCGCGGTCGAGATGACCGATATGGTCAGCGATCTCCTGGATGTGAGCCGGCTCGAGGTCGGGAAGATGCCGCTGGAGCTGGCACCGGCGGACATGGGCGGCCTGGTGGTGGAGGCGGTGGCCGCCGCGGGCGCGTCGCCGCGGGTCCGCATCCGTGTGGAGCCCCCGGCTGACAAGTTGCGGGTGGTGTGCGACGCCGGCGTGATCCGCCGGGTACTGACCAATCTGGTCGTCAACGCCGTGAAATTCACCCCGTCGTCGGGGCAGATCGCGGTCTCGGTGCGGGGAAACGGGAGTGAGGTCAAGGTGGAAGTCGTCGACACGGGTCCGGGCATTCCGCCCGAGTATCATGAGAAGGTGTTCGAGAAATACGGTCAGGTCGAAGCCGCCCGCCATGGCGCGAAGCATTCCACCGGTCTAGGACTGACCTTTTGTAAACTCGCTGTCGAGGCCCACGGCGGTCAGGTCGGCCTGGAGAGCGCGGTCGGCGCGGGCAGTACGTTCTGGATCGTGCTGCCGGTGCGTGGGCCGGTGGTCAACACGCGGCCGACGACGTGAGAATCCTCATCGCCGAAGACGAGCCGGTCGCACGGCAAGTCCTGAAAGCCATCCTGGAAGCGGCCGGCCACGCGGTGACGGTCGCCGCAACCGGTCTCGAAGCCCTCGACGCCTGGCGGCTCACGGAGATCCGTGTGGTCGTGTCCGACTGGCTGATGCCGGAGATGGATGGACTCGAGCTGTGTGAGCACATCCGGAAGGAGCGGGCCGACCGCTACACCTATTTCATTCTGCTGACGGGCCGCGGCGGCCGCGAGAGTTACCTCAGCGCCATGGATGCCGGGATCGACGACTTCGTCACCAAGCCGGTCGACGGGGAAGAGCTGAAAGCGCGCCTGCGAGTCGCCGAGCGCATTCTCGGGCTGCGCGAGCGAATGGACGCCCTCGAAGGCTTGCTCCCGATCTGCAGCTACTGCAAGCGAATCCGGAACGAACGTGACGAATGGAGTCAGCTGGAGGGCTACATCGAAAAGCGCTCGGGTGCTTCCTTCAGCCACGGCGTGTGTCCCGACTGCCTGCGCAAGCACATCGAGCCGCAGCTGGGTTAGCGGGTCGCCGCCAACGCCTCGCTGTGAATGGCGTCCAGAATGCGGCCATGCTCCTCATACTCCGGCCGGCCGCGGGCGCGTTCGGCTTGCTCGTTCTTGAGGAAATCCCGATATGCCTGAGCGGCCGCGCTGCCGTTCCCCTGCGCTTGGAGAGCCCGGGCCCGCAGCACGAGGCCGAACAGATGAGTCGGGACTGAGCGCCGGATCGCGTCCGCTTCGGTGAGGGCGCTGGCCGGATCCCCCGCCGCCAGATGCAGGAGACCGATATCGAAATGGGAATCGAGGCTCAGGGCGGGCAGCTGCTGGTAGGCGCCGAGCGCCATCGGCATGAAGAACCGGACGCTGTCCGTCTTGCCTTCCTCTCCCAGACGCATTACGCGATCGAATAGCCGCTGGGCCCGCTCTTCGGGCGTCATTTGCGAGATGTCCGGGGCTTGTGCCGACGTCCCCTCTCCCGAGGCGAATGGCGGTGCCTGGCCCTCCGGCGCGCCGCCCGATCCGTCCGCGCGCGACGGACGGAGAATCAACACGGTGAGCAGCGCGCCGACCGCCAATCCCGTGATGCCCCAGGGCAAGCCGGAACGCCATCCACCCCTGGTTGGGGCGACCGTATTGGCGCCGCACATGTGACAGTAGCGGGCGGTGGGCGCGAGGCTGGTACCGCAGGAATGGCAATTCACGCCACCAATCTAGCTGGCACGACGGGCCCGGGGAGCGTAGCGTATTGGGCATGAGTGACGCGTTTCCCGGCCGTGAGCGGTCACGCCACATGGGCGAGTTGAAGCGCGGGCCGAACCGTTGGGATGTGTACCTCGAGGTCCAGCCGGATGCGGAGCTGGGCGCCGTGCGTGGGCGCATTCACTTCGTCGGGACGACCGAGACGAGTCACAAGGCGACCGGGTGGGTATTTCTGGAGTGGCAAGAGCGGGACGTCGTAGAGCGTTTCGGTGAATTTTCGGCAGTCGAGCTGCTGCAGTTCGTGGAGGCCATCCCGGAGTAGAGTGTAGCGCCGCAAGTGCAAATGTTGCACGCTTCCGACGACACGCTGACACTTTTTGAACCCCGAATGGCCCCAGCAGTCTGTTTTCGTGCATTTGGCGCAGGTTTTGCTTGACGTCGGTGCAAGCGCCGGGTTAGCTTGCGCCAGCCCTCAAGCAGACGACCGCCACCGAAAGGGGAAGTAACCGATGACCGCGACGTTGGAGCCGACGAGAACCGAGGCGAAAAACGCCTCCAAGGCAACGCCCGCTGAGGTGATTCGCCGCGCCCGCGAGGCCGGCGTGCAGATCGTAGACGTGAAATTCTGCGACCTGCCGGGAACGTGGCAGCACTTTTCGCTGCCGCTCAAAGAGCTGACGGAGGACGTGTTCAAGGAAGGCCTTGGCTTCGACGGCTCGTCGATACGTGGCTTCCAGGCGATCAACGAGAGCGACATGCTGCTGCTGCCCGACGCCGGCACCGCGTTCGTGGATCCCTGCCTCCAGGTGCCGACGCTGTCGTTGACCTGCGACATCGTCGATCCCGTGAGCGGCCAGCCCTATTCGCGTGACCCGCGGTACGTGGCCCGCAAGGCGGAGGCCCACCTCGTCAAGAGCGGCATCGCGACGACGGCGTACTTCGGACCCGAAGCGGAGTTCTACATCTTCAATTCCGCGCGCTTCGACCAGAACGCGCACGAAGGCTACTACCATATCGATTCCGTCGAAGGCATCTGGAATTCGGGCTCGAACGGAGCGCCCAACCTCGCCCATCGCCCGCGTCACAAGGAAGGCTATTTCCCGGTGCCGCCGGTCGACAAGCTGCAGGATGTCCGCTCACGCATCATGCTGGCGCTGATCGCGGCCGGGATCGATGTGGAAGTGCACCACCACGAGGTGGGCACCGCGGGGCAGACCGAGATCGACATGCGGTTCACGACGCTCACCCGCATGGCCGACCAGATGCTGATGTACAAGTACATCGTGAAGAACGTGTGCGCCCAGCACGGCTACACCGCGACGTTCATGCCGAAGCCGATGTTCGGCGACAACGGCTCCGGGATGCACGTGCACATGAGCCTGTGGAACGACGCGAACAATCTGTTCTACGACAAGAACGGCTACGCGCTGATCTCCGAGTCGGCGCGCTGGTACATCGGTGGGCTCATCAAGCACGCGGCGGCATTGCTGGCGTTCGCTGCGCCCACGACCAACAGCTACCGGCGGCTGGTGCCGGGCTATGAGGCGCCGATCAACCTGATCTACTCGCAGCGCAACCGCTCGGCGATCTGCCGCATTCCCGTGTACTCGACCTCGCCGAAGTCGAAGCGGATCGAGTTCCGGGCGCCCGATCCGTCTGCCAACCCGTACCTGACGTTCGCGGCGCTGCTCATGGCCGGTCTGGACGGGATCCGGAACAAGATCGAGCCGCCCAAGCCGATGGACGTCGACCTGTACGAGCTCGAGCCGGCGGAGCGCAAGCATGTGAAGAACACGCCGGGGACTCTCACGGAATCGCTGGCGGCGCTCGAGGCCGACCACGCCTTCCTGCTCGAAGGGGGCGTGTTTACCAAGGATGTGATCGAGACCTGGCTCGCCTACAAGCGCGCCAAGGACGTGGATCCGGTGGCGCTGCGGCCGCATCCCTACGAGTTCTTCCTGTATTACGACTGCTGAGGTGTAGGGGACGGGAGGGGACGGTAGGAGACGGTAGAGGGTCCCTTTCCCGTCCCCTACCGTCTCCTACCGTCTCTTACTGACATGACCGAGAAGATTACCCGCGCCACCAAATCCGACATTATCGCCCTCGCCAAACAGCACGGCGTCGCCTTCCTGCGGCTCCAGTTCACCGACATTCTGGGCATCAACAAGAACGTCGAAGTTCCCGAGAGCCAGTTCGCCAAGGCGCTGGATGGGGACATCATGTTCGACGGCAGCTCGATCGAGGGGTTCGTGCGGATCGAGGAGTCCGATATGGTGCTCAAGCCCGACCTCGAGACGTTCCGCGTGCTGCCCTACGAAGACGAAGGGGGGAAGGTGGCGCGGATCATCTGCGACATCTACAACCCGGACGGCACGTCCTTCGCCGGCTGTACCCGTCAGGCCCTCAAGCGGCAGATCGCCCGCGCCGCCGCGCTCGGGTTCCAGATGATGGCCGGTGTGGAGGCAGAGTTCTTCATCTTCCAGCCCGACCAGCGCGGCGCGCCCACGACCGAGACGCACGACCAGGGTGGCTACTTCGATCTCACCCCGGTGGACCGCGCTGAGGAAATCCGGCGGCTCATCATCCGGGACCTCGTGGCCATGGGATTCGAGGTGGAGGCAGGCCATCACGAAGTGGCCCCCGGGCAGCACGAGATCGACTTCAAGTACGCCGAAGCCCTCGCCACGGCCGACAACCTGGCCACGTTCCGCTTCGTGGTCCGCGACGTAGCCTACCGGCACGGCTTCCTCGCGACGTTCATGCCGAAGCCCATTTTCGGCCAGAACGGCTCGGGGATGCATACGCACCAGTCGCTGTTCAGCAAAGGAAAGAACGCGTTTCACGACCCTCAAGGCCGCTGGGAGCTGTCGAACGCGGCCCTGGCCTACATCGCGGGCTTGCTGGAGCATGCGCGCGGGTTCTGCGCCCTCACCAATCCCCTCGTCAACAGCTACAAGCGGTTGGTGCCCGGATACGAAGCCCCGGTGAATGTCGCCTGGTCGATGCGCAACCGGTCACCGATGGTGCGCATCCCCGACAAGCGCGGGACCGGCACGCGCTGCGAGCTGCGGATGCCCGATCCCAGTGCCAACCCCTACCTGGCGCTCGCGGTGCAGCTCGCCGCCGGCCTGGACGGCCTGGAGCGCGGGCTCGTGCCTCCAGACCCCGTGAACAAGAACATCTTCGAGATGAGTTTTCGGGAACGGCGTAAATACCGCATCGACGAGCTGCCGCGCGACCTGCACGAAGCCCTCGAGTGTCTCGAGAAGGACGCCGTGATCCGGGGAGCCCTGGGTGAGCACATCTACGAGCGGTTCGTGGAAGCCAAGCGTGAGGAGTGGGAGGAGTATATCGGGACGGTGAGTGAGTGGGAGATAGAGAGGTATCTGGCGCAGTACTGAAAGGCGTATGGAAAAGACGTAGGGGGGAACGACGTAGGGAGAACAGCGTACCCTACGAATTCCTGGGCGGGTTCTCAGACAGTCGGCCGAGCATCTTGATGACGAGAGCGACCCTGCTCTCCATGTGGCGGATCCTTGTTTGCTGCGCTCGGTCCATTCGCCGTACGATTTCCAGGTGGGTTCGCAACTCCTGCGCCGATCCGCGTGCGTACACCAGGAACCGCCGAAACTCCGGTAGGGTACCACGCCCGCACGCTTCGGCTATGTTGGACGGAACGGAGAGTGCGGCGCGCACGAGTTGATCCGCGCGCTCTTGGGCTCCGGGCCCTTCAATCCGGTCCGCCAGCTGGATGGATTCAACTGCCACCTCGGAAGCCAATTGATGGACGAGCAATCGCCCTACGTGGGCGTGAATGGGCATGCACCAGTCTAGGGATTCGGACCGAGGGACGTGGCATCGTTTTCACGCCTCATCCATACGTTTTCGCCCCCTACGCCTTTTCCTTACGTTGTCATGTGTTGCCTGCGACATCCTCCCCCAAAAGGGAGACACCGAAGGGGTGCAACAACAAGCCCAATGGCTGCTGAGCGCGCGGCTGGTCGTGGATACCGACCCGCAGCTGACCATCATCCGGTTTCGCGCGACGCCGCTGGACTCCGCTCACGGCGGTCATCACGTGCTGTTGACCCGGTTCGACTTCAACCCCACGACGGCCGCGGGCGATGAATACGCGGTGAACTTTGCGCTGGATCTGGAGAACATTCCGGACCTGCGGCGCCCGGGACCGTATCAACTGGGGTCGCAGGTCCCGGCGTTCGCCACGGTGTCGTGTCTGTGTCGTCCCCTCCGTCCCGATTCCGTGCGCGGGACGTTCACGCTCACGCATCGCGGGCTGGGGCAGATCTATGGACGGGTCGATGCGAAGCTATTCTTTACGGCATGGGACGACTCGAGCCGCCACGCCACCTATCGGCTGAGACAACGCATCGACGGCATGCGGTGAAGGCCGGGGGAGCGTTTCTGCTATGCCTCGTGCTGCCCTCCGTCGCGCGGGGGCAGGCGACGATCGACACGGTGATTGTCGTGTCCCGGAACGTCTTCGACCCTCCGGGCGACACGCCGCGGTTCGTGGCGCGGCTCGGCAACGCGCTGCACATCACGACGCACCCGGGAGTGGTACGGCGGCTCCTGGTGCTCGATGCCGGCGCGCCGCTCGATTCCGCGCGACTGGTCGAGAGCGAGCGGGCGCTGCGCGAAGTCGGCGTGTTCCGCTCGGTTCGCTTCGACACCCTGCGCCTCGGTGATCGCCTGGCGCTGCGGGTCGAGACGGCGGACGGCTGGAGCACGTCGCCCCAGCTGAACTTTTCGAGCGCCGGAGGCTCTTCCACGTGGAGCACGGCGCTCGTCGAGCGCAATTTCCTCGGGACGGCCACGTTCGTGAGCCTTGCGTACGGGAAAACTCCGGACCGCCGCTCGTTCGATGCGCAGTTCGCGAGTCCCGGCTTGGTGATCCGGCACGCGCCGCTCATCCTGGCGTACAGTGATCTGTCGGACGGGCGGATCGGCGCCTGGAGCTACGGGCTGCCGTTCTATCGCACGGATGCGCGCTGGTCGCTCGTCACCGGCGGCGTGGCGGCGCGACACCGCGTGCTCGAATTCACCCATCCCGCGGCCGGTCTCTCCACCGACAGCGCGCAACACCACCTGCTCAGCTTCTGGTTACAGGGCGGCGTCGCGCTGCGCGCCGACGTCGGAGGATACCTGCGACTGTGGGGTGGCGCGGCTTGGCGGCGCGAAATGTTTGCTCCCTACGGAAGTCCACTCGTCGATTCGTCTTTTGGGACCATCGGCGTGGGCATTGAAGCCGCGCGGGTCCGCTACGGCGTGTACACGCACTTGAACGGATTTGCCCGGGAAGAAGACGTCAATCTGTCCTCCGCCCTGCGGATCGGCGCCTGGGCCGCGCCGCGCGCCTGGGGATACCCAGCCGGGCGGGCGGGCATAGGGCCGGAGGCGAGCGGTCAGGTCGCCGCTCGATGGGGGGATGGGTTCGCGTTGCTGCGCGCCGAAGGGCATGGCGTGCTGGGCTCGTATGGTCTCGACTCGGGGCTGGTGCACGCCTCGCTCGACGTGGTCAGCACGCGGCTCACGCGCCAGGCCTGGCTGTTGCACCTCGAGGCGGGGGCGCTCCGGCATCCGGCGTTCGGGCAGGACTTCGATCCCTGGGTGACGCAGAACGGGCCGCGAGGATTCGGCGCGCACGCGTTCACGGGGACCCGGCTCGTGTACGCGGTGCTCGAGGACCGCATTCTCCTCTCGGACGCGCTGTTCGGGGTGCTGGGGATCGGGGCGGCGCCCTACGTCGAGTACGGCGGTGCCTGGTACGGCGATCGCGGAGAGGCGGCTCGCCTCGGTGGCGACCTCGGGGTCGCGCTGCGGCTCGGCTCCGGTCGCTCGGTGCGGGGCGATGTCGCGGAAATCGCCGTGTCCTACCGCTTCGGGGATGGGTTCCGTCCCAGCGGACCCTGGGCGCTGAGCTTCCGGAGAAGCTACACCCTCAAATAAGGCGCTCGACCAGGGACGTAGCGTGGTCGATCACGGCCTGCTCGTCCGCGGAGAGGGCATCGAGGCGCCGAGTCAGGTCAGCGATGCGGCGGTCGCGCCCGCGCCGCAGCACGCTGCGACCGACGCCGGTGGCATGCACGATCGTGGACCGGCCATCCTTCGGATCCGGGACACGGGTGACCAATCCATCGCGCTCGAGGGCCGTGACGAGCCGGCTCATGGTTGGCAGTCGCACCTGCTCGGCGCGCGCCAGGGCGCCGACGGAGCGGGGGCCCCCGAAGACCAGCACGGACAGCGCCGACAGTTTCGCCGGACCGGTCCCGAGGGCGGCGTCGTTGCGGCGCAGGCCGCGGAGCAAATGAATAGCAGCCGAGTGGAGGCGGTCGGCGATCACGGCGGTGGGGGTTGCGCGGGAATCCATCGGGACACAATTTAGTTAGCATAGCTAACCAATTCAAGGTGGCACGATGCGCACGACCGACGACGTCCGGCTGGGGCCGATCGGCCAGATCGCGGTGAACGCCCGGGACCTGGAGCGAGCGGTCCGGTTCTATCGCGACACGTTGGGAATGAAGTTGTTGTTCCAGGTCCCGCAGATGGCCTTCTTCGACTGCGGCGGGGTGCGGTTGATGCTGGGTCTCGCCTCCGAGCCGGCGTTCGACCACCCGGCCTCGGTCATCTATTACCGGGTGCCGGACATCCGCGCCGCGCACCGCGCGCTGGCGGGCCGGGACGTCGAGTTCACCTCGCCACCGCATTTTGTCGCCAAGCTGCCCGATCATGAGCTCTGGCTGGCGTTTTTCCGCGACCCCGAGGGGAACACGCTGGCGTTGATGAGCGAGGTGCGGCCGGCGGCGTGAACGTTTAGTTTCTCTGATTCTCGGGCGCCGTAGCCAAGTGGTAAGGCAGAGGTCTGCAAAACCTCCATTCGACGGTTCGATTCCGTCCGGCGCCTCTCTCTAGCACCCATCTGAAGGTGAAACAGAGTCTCATCGAGTTCGGGTTCGACGTCACCTTCCACTGAGCGGCTGACTTCCATAGCGCCGCTCCGCAGCCCGGGCGTGCGCCTCGAGCCCTTCGGCGCGGCCGAACCAGGCAGCATCCGCAGCGAGACGCTGAGCAGCGCCTGGGTCGTCCACCCGCAGCCAGGTGCGCACCCGGAGGAAGGTCAGCACCGACAACCCGCCCGTCCACCGCGCGGTGCCGCCCGTGGGCAGGACGTGGTTGGGGCCGGCGCCGTAGTCACCGAGCACCTCGCCCGCGCCCGGGCCAATGAACACCGCGCCATAGTGGCTGAGCCGGGGCGCCACCGCCGTGGGGTTCTCCAGCAGCAGCTCCAGGTGCTCGGGGGCGATCGCATCGCACGCGGCGATCCCGTTGTCCATCGTCGTGATCGTTACGGCGCCACCGTTGGCGAGCGCCGCCAGGGCGACGTCCGCCGTGGGGAGATCGGCGAGTTGGCTCCGCAGCTCCATCTCAACGCGCGCCGGTAGCGATGCATCGAGCGACACGAGAACCGGTACGGCATCGGGGTCGTGCTCGGCCTGCGCCAGGAGATCGGCGGCCACGAGCGCCGGATCGGCGCTCGCGTCGGCGAAGACGACAAGCTCCGACGGCCCCGCGAGCGTGTCGATTCCCACTGCCCCGGCTACGAGCTGCTTCGCGGCCGTGACGTAGCGGTTCCCAGGACCGACGACCACGTCGCAGGCTGGGATGGCACCCGCCCCGTAGGCGAGCGCAGCAATCGCCTGCGCGCCCCCCGCGGCGAGCACCGCGTCCGCACCCGCCACCGCCGCGGCCCCAAGCACCAGCGGCCGGGGCTTCGGGCTCGCGACCCATACTTCCCGAACCCCGGCCGCTCGCGCCGTCACGACGGTCATGAGGACCGAGGAGGGCAGGGGATAGCGCCCGCCCGGCGCGTAGCACCCGGCACGCTCGACGGGCGTGACCCAGTGGCCGGCCTCACCGCCGGGCACCGCCACCGTCACGTCGCCGAGCGCGCGGCGCTGGGCTTGTGCGAACGCGCGGATCCGACTCGCCACGCACTCGAGCCGCTCCCGGTCAGTAGGAGCGAGCGAGCCGAGCGCGCGCTCGAGGGCCGGCCGCTCGAACACGAGCGGATCACCGGGCTCGAGCTCGCCGAACCGTTCCGCCTGCTCCCGCAAGGCGGCTTCTCCGCGGCGGCGCACGTCAGCGACGATGGGAGCCGCGGCAGCGAGGGCGTCCGCCGCCACGCCTGTAGCGCGAGGACGCGCCAGCTCGGCCAGCCCGCGGGGCCGCAGCAGCGGAATGGGGAGATGCTCGCTCACTTCACCGCCATGGGCCGGCGGCTCACGGCCCCGTGGCGCCGCGCGAGCTCCGCCCGCACGTCCGCGAGCGATCCACCGGCGCGCACCAGCGCCACCACCGCCATATAGAAGAGATCCGCCGTCTCGTGCACCGCCTCGGCCGCCGTGGCGGTCGTAGCGAGCTCCGCCGCCTCCTCGCAGAGTTTCGCCTCGAGCAGGGCGGCATCGGCGAGCAGCCGAGCCGTGCCGGACTCCGGCTCCTGCCGCGTCCGGCGCGCGCGGATCACCCGCTCCAGATCGCTGAAGTCAAAGTTGTCGGGCCAACACGACGCTCGGTGCAGGTGGCAGAACCCCACACCATGCTGGCGCACAGTGAACCGGAGCGCGTCGCGATCACAGTCGAGATCGACGCGTACCAACTCCTGGGTGTTGCCCGACGTCTCCCCCTTCACCCACAGCGCGGCGCGGGAGCGCGACCAATACACCCCGCGCCGCTCGGTCACGGCTCGTTCGAGCGATTCCCTGGTGCTCCACACGAGGCCGAGCGTCCGACCCATCTCGTCGCACACCACGGTGGGCCACAAATCGGTCTTCACTCCTTGTCCTGGCCTCACCCCCTGTCCCCCTCTCCCCGTCGGGAGAGGGGGGACGAGCGACGCGGCTACAGCTTCACCGAGCGACAGGCGCCCGGCATAGAGCGCCATGCCCACCTGGGCGTCCGCGCCGAGCGCGTCGAGCGCCGCGACTTCGGCCGTGCTAGTAATTCCGCCCGCCGCCGTCACCCGAGCCGGGGCCGCCGCGGCAACCGCGGCGCGCACGGCCTCCAGATCGAATCCTCCCAGCGTGCCTTCGCGCTCCACCTGTGTGACCAGGACCCCCCCCACGAGCGGCGCCAACTCGGCGATACGATCGAGGACGCGTACGCCGGTCTTGGTGCGCCAGCCGTCGATCACGACCTCGCCCCGCTCGGCGTCGACGGCGGCGACCACGCGCTCGCCGGGCAGGCGGCCGCACAGGTCCGGACTTGCGGCGGTGCCGAGGACGATCTTCGTCGCGCCCGCGTCGAGCCACGCGCGGGCTGTGTCGAGATCGCGAATGCCGCCGCCCACGCGGCAGGGCGCGCGGCGGACCATGGTGCGGATTACGGCGGCGTTCGAGCCGCGTCCGAGGGCGGCGTCGAGATCCACCACCGCCACTTCGCCGGCTACCGCGAACTGCTCCAGCCGCTCCAGCGGGTCTCCGCCGTCGAGCACGAACTCTCGTCCATGCCGCAGCTGGACCGCCCTCCCGTTCATTAGATCTATGCTCGGGACGATCATCGACGCACCGGAATGCCGCGGGCCGCGACGTCGGACTTGATGCCATCCACGGTTTCGGCGCCGTCGTGGAGCACGGACGCTGCGAGCACAGCGTCGGCGCCCGCCGCGAACGCGTCCGCCACGTGGGCGCGCGTCCCGATCCCCCCGGAGGCGATCACGGGGACGCGCACCGCGTTCACCACGGCGCGCAGTAATTCGAGGTCGTGCCCTCCCTGTGTGCCGTCGGCGTCCCAGCTCGTCAGCAGGATCTCTCCCGCGCCGCGTGCCTCGCCTTCTGCCGCCCACGCCACCGCGTCGCGACGCCCGGGGGCGCGCCCGCCCACCACGAGCGCCTCCCATTCCGGGCCGCGCCGCCGGGCATCGATCGCCAGGACGATGCACTGTCGCCCGAAGGCCTCGGCGAGCTCGCCCAGGAGCTCGGAGCGACGCACCGCGGCGGTGTTGACGCTCACTTTGTCGGCGCCACCGCCCAGCAATCGCCGGGCGTCAGCGACGCTGCGGACGCCGCCACCCACCGTCATGGGGATGCGAATCGCGCTGCGCACCTGCCGAACTACCGCGAGCTGGTTGTCGCGCCCCTCTGCCGCAGCCGCGACGTCCAGGATCACGATCTCATCCGCGCCCTGCGCTTCGTAGCGAGCCGCACGCTCGGCCGGGTCACCCGCGTCGCGCAGCCCCTGGAAGTTCACGCCCTTCACGACACGCCCGTCCTTCACATCGAGGCACGGTACGATACGGCGCAGCAAGCCGGGCTGGCGGGCCACGGGGGTGGGGCGACCGCCAGCGACCGGGCCGGCCTTGCCAAGCCAGCGTGCGAGCACGCCCTCGCCGTAGACGCCCGACAGCTCGGGGTGGAACTGGCAAGCAAGGACCTCCCCGCGCTCGAGCGCGGCGACGAACGGCGAGCCGTGGACGGTCCACGCGGTGGTCCAGCCTGGCGGCGCCTGGCGCAGCGCGTACGAGTTAGCGAACGCGGCCTCACCGGTCTCGACGAACCGGGAGGGCGGGAGCGAGGTGACGCGGTTCCAGCCGAGGTGCGGTACGCGCACCCCTGCCGGAAGCCGGCGGCAAGTCCCCGGGATGATCCCGAGGCCGGGCACCCCCGGCGCCTCATCGCTTCCTTCGCACAGGAGCTGGAGGCCGAGGCACACGGCAAGGAGCGGGGTGCCGTGGGCGACGGCTTCGCGCACCGCGGCGTCGAGCCCGTGCGCGCGCAGCGCGGCCGCGGCCGTCCCGAACGCCCCCACGCCGGGCAGCACCAGGCGCGCCGCGGCGCGAACGACGTCCGGATCGGCGGTGACCGCCGCGCTCGCGCCGATCCGGGCGAGCGCATTCGCGATGGACGCGAGGTTCGCGACGCCCGTGTCGACGACGACGATCTCAGACATCCCGGTGCGCTCCCAACGTGCCTTTCGTCGACGGGACGTCGTTGAAGCCCGAGAGCGCCACGGCCTGGCGCAATGCGAGGGCCACCGCCTTGACGGCGGCTTCCGCGCGGTGGTGGTCGTTCTCGCCGCGCAGCACGTCGACGTGCAGTGTCAGCCGGGCGGCAACCGCGAGCGAGCGCAGGAGGTGCGCCACGTTCTCGCACGCGAGGCCGCCGATCGCTTCGCGTCGGAGCCCGAGGTCCACGGCCGCGAAGGGACGCCCCGAGAGATCGGCGACGGCGCGCGCGAGCGCGTCGTCCAAGGGCGCGTACGCCCAGCCGAACCGGTTGACGCCGCGGCGCTCCCCCAGGGCGCGGTCCAGCGCTTCGCCCACCGCGAGCGCGCAGTCTTCGGCGGTATGGTGGTCGTCGACCTGCAGGTCGCCCTCGCACGAGAGGGTCAGGTCGAGCCGCGCGTGCCGCGCCAGCGATTCGAGGAGGTGATCGAGGAATCCGATGCCCGTCCCGATTCTGGCGGCGCCAGTTCCATCGAGGTCGAGTCCGACGCGGACGGAGGTTTCGCGGGTGAGGCGCTCGACCGCGGCGGTGCGGCTCATGGCAGGAGCTCCAGGAGGTCCGTGAGATCGTCGAGCACCCGGGCGGCGCCCGCCTCGCGCAGGGCCGCGGCCGTCGCCGCGGGATCGTCTCCGGGTTGGACGAGGGCGAGCGGCAGCACGCCCGCGCCGGCCGCGGCGCGAACGTCGTCAGGAGTGCTCGCCACCATCCACGCCCGCTGGGTCCCGAGGTCGGCTCGCCGGCCGGTCACGATCGCGAGCGGCCGGTGCAGCCGTTCGAGCAGCGCGCGGTCCGGGCTGAGCGCCCCGTCGAAGTGCAGCAGCAGGGCCTCCGGCGCGAGCACCGTGTCGAGCGCCGTCACGAGTCGTGTAAACGCCGCCGCGTCTCCCGGCAGCGTGATGCGCAGCCCAGCTTCGAGCCCCGGGCGATCGGGGAAATCCCGGACGACCACGCCCAACGCAGCGAGCCCCGCTGCGAGGAACGGCGCTGGTGGGCGGGGGCCGCATTGGGCGAAGACGAAGTTGGCCTGGGAGGGCCACGGCTGGAGCCCGAGCGCGGCGAGCCGCTCGGTCAACACGCGGCGCTCATCCCGCACCCGCGCCACGTGCTCGCGCAACGCCGCGTCGCCGCACGCGAGCTGCGCCAACGCCAGCGTGGCGGAAGGGGCGGCCACGGGATACGGCCCGCCTGCCGCCCGGAGCACCGCTATGGTTTTCGGGCTCCCGATTGCGAATCCCACCCGGCACCCTGCGAGCCCCCATGCCTTGGACAGGGTGCGGAGCACAAGCACGTTGGGCAGGTCGCCCACGGTGGACGTGAGGTCCTCGTCGGCGTACTCCACGTACGCATGGTCGAGCAGCACGAGCGCCCCCGGCGCCGCTTCAGCCAGGCGTCGTACGTCGCCCGCAGACGCGACACCGCCCGTTGGATTGTTGGGGGACACCACCGCGATCACCGCGGTGCGGGCATCGAGACGGGCGAGAAACTCGGCGAGCGGGAATGGTCCCGGCGCCCAGGGCACGCGCGCCAGCTCTCCCCCTGCTAGGGCGGCGAAACGATCGAGCATCTCGAAGCTCGGCTCAGGGCGTAGGAGCGTGAGGCCTGGACCGAGATATGCCCGGCAGGTGCGGTCGATCGCCTCGTCCGCGCCGGCCGTCACGATCACCCGGTCCCGAGCGACGCCGAACCGCTCGGCCAGTGCCGCTTCGAGCGTCGACATGTCCGGATAGCGGCGCAGCACCTCGGGATCCAGGCCAGCCAACGTCCGGAGCAGCGCCACCGGCGGCAATGCCCCCTCGTTGCTGTCGAGCTTGAGGTCACCGGGCCGCGCCGGCGGGCGGCGGTAGGCAGGGGCAGGTTGGCTGATCATGGAACGATCTGGGCGAGTCGGGAAACCACGACATCCGTTGCCCCGGCCGCCTTCACCGCCGGGATCACGAGCGGCAGCAAGTCACACGGCACCGCGGCCTTCACCGCGTACCCGCCGTTGCCGAACAACGGCGCCACGGTCGCCTGACGCATCGCGGGCAGCGCCGCGACGACGGCGTCCAGACACTCGGCCGAGGCGTTGACCTCGAGCATCACCCGCCGCCGAGCGTCGAGCACCGAGCGCAGCAGCAGCACCAGGTCCTCGACGCGGCGACGGCAGTCCGGGCGCTCGAGCGCGCGCGGGTTGGCATAGAACCGGGTCGAGGAAACCAGCAACACGTCCAGCACCTGCAGACCATTCGCTTCGAGGGTCGCGCCCGACGCGGTGTTGTCGACGATCACGTCCGCATCCTCCGGAGGGAACACCTCCGTCGCGCCGTAGGAGCGCACGAAGTCCGCGGCGAGTCCGCGGCGCGCGATCCAGGCGCGCGCCAGACGCTCGTATTCCGACGCGACGACGACTCGCCGACCGGGGATTGGCCCAGGAGAGGGCGCGGCCGCCACGATCCGCACCGGATCGAGCTCGGTGTCGAGCAGCTCGATCACTTCTGCCTCGAGCTCGGC
>Ga0075424_100000369_pt1 | contig 33879 bp, 33 predicted proteins | sample SoiMethybrSBSTD3_FD_75301 | JGI IMG/M metagenome (GOLD analysis project Ga0075424, IMG submission 75301) | Bulk soil microbial communities from a Populus tree surrounding site in Tennessee, USA - Soil MetaG P. TD hybrid SBSTD3 | ecosystem: Environmental > Terrestrial > Soil > Tree plantation... | reverse complement strand
CCATCGGCGCGGTGCTGGGTGAGAAGACGCAAGACGTGCCGCGCCACTCCGGCGGTCTCGAGCGCCACTACGCGCCAAAGACGCCCGCGAGGCTCGTGCCGAGCCACGAGCTGGACCGCGAGATCGCGCGCGCGAAGGACACGGTCGCAGTCCTCGCCTTCTCGCGCCCCGACGAGCGCGTCGACTTCTGGCTGCGCATGCCGCGCGACGCGGCCGCGTACGCGCAGCGGCTCTACGCCGCGCTCCGCGAGCTCGACGATGCCGCGTGTCAGGAAATTCTCATCGAGGCGCCGCCCGATGCGCCGCAATGGGCCGCGGTGCGCGATCGGCTCGCTCGCGCCTGCGGGTAAAATGCTTTCCATGAGGTTCGTGCTGCCCGTCGCGCTCCTGATTGCAGGCTGCAGCCACGTGCAGATCGGCGCGTCGAGCCAGACTACCGGCGTTTCCTCCACGCCGCCGCGTGCGGGCAACTCCTTCAGCAGCAGCTCGGCCGGGCTCCAGGTGAACGCGAGCGGCGGCGCCGCGGCGCTCGTCGCCGGCGTGCTCATCGTAGCGGCGCTGCGCGAGCCGGCGCAGCCCGGCAGCTTCAGGAGCTGGTCGGACTTCTCCGACTGGTTCTGGGGCCGCCCGCCGCCCGAGCTCGCGCTCGACCGCAAGGTGAGCGAGCAGGATTGCAGCAAGCCGCTCGATACCTCGGCCGGCAACCTGCGCTGCAGGTGAATTAGTCACCCTTTTGCGTTGACTTAGATCACACTCGCCCCCCGCCGCTCCACGTAGCGTGAGCGGCGCGCGGGCTGCGTCTCGCAAGTGGCGTCTCCCGCCAACACTAAGGGGGGAGCCATGTCAGTGTTCGTCAAGACCGCGGGGAATTCCGTCACCGGTACGCCCGGCGATGACCTCATCATCGTCTCGTCCGTCAGCGACATGTCGGGCGGCTTCGTCAACGGCGCCGCCGGATCCGATGAGCTGCGATTCTTCGGTAGCGCGAGCGACACGCTCGTCGTCACTTCGGGGAATCTCTCCTCGGTCGAGGTGATCAGCATCGGCACGGGAACCAATCCGACGCCCGACCAGACCACGACGCCGCTCAGCATCGATGCATCCGGGCTTTTCACGCCGATCGAGCTGATCGGCAACGATGGCGCGAACGAGCTTACGGGTGGCGTCGGCAACGACACGCTGTTCGGTCTTGCCGGTGACGACACCCTCGACGGCGGGCTAGGCGTTGACTCGCTCACCGGTGGCGCGGGCAACGACGTCTATTACCTCGATACGGCGAACGACACGGTCGCCGAGAGTCCGGGCGCGGGAGACGACCAGGTGTTCGCTGGCTTCAGCTACACGCTTGCCACGAACGTCGAGCGCCTGACACTCACCGGTACGTCGGACATCAATGGCACCGGCAACGCTCTCGACAACACGATCACCGGTAATGGTGGGAACAACCTTCTTGATGGCGGCGTCGGAAACGACACGCTCGTCGGAGGCGCGGGCAATGACAGCTTCTCCGTTAATTCCAACGACAGCGTGGTCGAGGCGGGCGGCGAGGGAACCGACCTGGTCAGCGCCGGCGTCAACTACACGCTACCCGCCAATGTCGAGAACCTGACCCTCACCGGAAGCCTGAGTCTCTTCGGCAGCGGCAATGCCGGCGCGAACGTCATCACCGGCAACAGCGGCAACAACACCCTGTACGGCGACGCGGGCGACGATTCGATCGACGGCGGAGGGGGCAACGACACCCTCACCGGCGGCCCCGGGAACGACACGCTCGCCGGCGGAGCGGGCGACGATTGGTACTACATCAGCGACTCCGACTCCATTTCGGAATTGCCGGGTGGGGGCACTGACGAGGTGCTCTCAAGCACGTCGTCCTATACCTTGCCCACGAATGTCGAGGACCTGCTTCTGCTCGATGGCGCAGCCGATGGAACGGGCAACGCGGACGACAACGAGATCGTCGGCAATTCTGCCGGCAATACGCTGACCGGCGGCGCGGGCAAGGACACGCTGATCGGCGCGCAGGGCAACGACGTCTACTACACCGACGGTGGCGACAGCATCGTCGAGAGCTTCGGCCAGGGCATCGACACGGTCCACACGTCGACTGGCTTCATGCTCGGCGGCTTCCTCGAAAACCTTGTCCTGGACTCGGCCGCCGGCGCGCTCCTCATCGGCAACGAGCTCGACAACGCGATCACGGGCGGCAGCGGAAACGACACGCTCATCGGGGGCGATGGCAATGACACGCTTGCCGGCGGCTACGGCGACGACGAATACGACGACTTCCACCCTGGAGACGTCATCGTCGAGGCGCCCGGCGGCGGTATCGACACCGTCGTGCAGGTCGGCAGCACCTCGCTGGCGGATTTCTCGAATATCGAAAACCTGGTCCTCTCTGACTTCAACGTAACGGCGACAGGGAACGCGCTCGACAACTCACTGACCACCGGCTTTGGCGACGACATCCTCGACGGCGGCGGTGGCAACGATACGTTGATTGGCGGGTCCGGAAATGACACGTACATCGTCGATGCCTCCGGGGATGTGGTCATCGAGGGCCCGAGCCTCGATCCCAAGGTGACGAGTGACTTCGACACCGTCGAGTCCACGGCGCCGTCTTATGTGCTGGGCGACAACGTCGAGAGCCTGGTCCTGCTTGGCGGGTCGGACATCGACGGCACTGGCAACGCCGGAGACAACTCCGTAAGCGGCAACTCGGGCGCCAACGTGCTCGACGGCGCTGGCGGCAACGACACGCTTGCCGGTGCCTCGGGGAACGACACGCTGATCGGCGGGGCTGGCGATGATTCGCTCGCCGGCGGCGACGGAAACGACCAGCTCTACGGCGCGGACGGGAACGATTCTCTGGATGGTGGCACGGGCAACGACTCGCTCGCCGGCGGCGCCGGGAATGACACGCTGCAAGGCGGCGGGGCTGGCGACACGCTCGCCGGCGGCGAGGGCGACGACACTTACCTTCTCGTCGGCGGCGAGACCGTCGTGGAAGGCACCGATGCGGGAATCGATACCGTGGTAACCGGTGCCAGCACCACGCTCGCGGCCAACCTCGAAAACGTGACTCTCAATGGCGGCGATCTCGATGCAACGGGGAACGCTGTCGACAACCAGATCATCGGCACGGACGGCGCCAATCGCCTGGACGGCGGCGCCGGCGACGACACGCTCACCGGCGGGCTTGGCAACGACACCTACGTCATCGATTCTGCGGGCGATCAGGTGATCGAGGGCGAGCAGCCGCCTGCGCTGCAGGACCTCGGGGCGCACGTCGGCGCCTACGGCATCGCGGTGGCCGACTCCGGCGGACTTCATGTGTTCCTCGGAGACGCGCTGCACCAGAACCCGGTCCTCTCGCCCGACGGAGCCATTCTCGGTTTCGACAGCACCGCGAGCATGGGGAGCGGGTTGGGCGCCCTGATCCCGGACACCAATGGGTTCAGCGACATTTACGTCCACTTCTCGCAGTTGAATGCCACGGTAATCGCTTCGGCTCTGGGAGGTTTTCCCCCCTCGGGACAGGCGAACGGCCCGAGCTTCGACCCGGCAGTGTCGGGCGGCGGACTCGTCTACGAAAGCTCAGCGACGAATCTCGTCGTCGGCGACACGAACGGCGTCATGGATATTTTCCTCCGTGCTGATCCGTCCTCCGGTGCGATTCGTGTCTCGACGGATGCGGCCGGCCAGCAGGCGAACGGCGCGAGCAGCAATGCGTCGGCGGCGCAGTCCTCCGGCGGCCTGCTGGTCGCGTTCCAGAGCGACGCCACGAATCTCGTCGGGGGCGACACCAACGGCGTGACCGATATCTTCGTCAAGAACGTCGATACGGGCGACATAACGCTGATCTCGACGCTGGCGGACGGCAGCCAGGCCTCGGCCGGAAGCTTCAACCCGGCCTTGTCCGCGGGCGGCACGTCGGTGCTCTTCGAGACGTCGGCGGCATTGGTCGAGGGCGATACCAACGGCCAGACCGACATCTATCTCAAGAACCTCGAGACCGGCGAGGTTACGCTCGTTTCGAGCACGGTCGCGGGCGCGGACGCCGACGGCGGAGGCAGCCGCAATGCCGTCTTCGCCGGCCCCGACATGGTCGCTTTCGAAAGCGACGCGACCAATCTGGTGCCGGACGACCCGAATGGCGTCAGCGACGTGTTCCTGAAGAACCTGCTGAGCGGCGACATCATCAGGATGTCCACAAGCTTCGACGGCTCGATGGAGGATGGCGCGAGCTTCGCGCCTGCGGCGTCGGCGGACGGGACCCTTCTCGCCTTCACCAGCTTCGCTACGAATCTGGTGGAGGGCGGCACCGATGGCGGCTCGCACGCCTTCCTCATCAACATCACGTCGATCGGCGGATCGGATCTGGACGAAGGCGGGATCGACACGGTCGAGAGCTCCGTCTCGTACACGCTCGGCGCGAATCTCGAGAACCTGACGCTCACCGGATCCGGGGACATCAACGGCACCGGAAACGCGCTCGACAACCACATCACCGGCAACGGCGGCGCCAACATCCTGAACGGCCGCGGCGGAAACGACACGCTCGAAGGCGGCGCGGGCAACGACACCTACATTGTCGGCGCGGGCGACGTGATCGTCGACTCCGCCGGCTTCGACACGGTGGTTTCGGCTGCCGATTTCACCTTGAGCGCTGGGCTGGAGGGCCTCGTGCTCACCGGCTCGACCGATCTCTCGGGGACCGGAGACTCCGGCGACAACTCCATTACCGGCAATTCCGGTAACGACACGCTCGATGGCGGCGGCGGAAACGACACGCTGGCGGGCGGCCTTGGCAATGACCTTTATATCGTCACTGCCGGCAGCACGGTGTCCGAGCTGGCCAACGAGGGCGTCGACACTGTGCAAGTCGGGTCCAGCTACGCCCTGGGAGCGAATTTCGAGAACCTGGTGCTCACCGGCACGGGCGATTTGTCCGGAACGGGCAACGCGCTCGACAACCTCCTGACCGGCAACAGCGGCGCGAACGTGCTGACCGGTGGCGCGGGCAACGACACCTATGTCGTCGGTCAGGCGGGCGACGTGGTCGTCGAGGCGGCGGGGCAGGGCACGGACACGGTGCGCTCGTCGATCAGCTACACGCTTGGCGCCGATGTAGAAAACTTGGTGCTGCTCGCCGGGGCTGGAACGGCGAGCGGCAACGCGCTCAACAACCAGCTCACGGGCAACGAGGCGAACAACGTCCTCGACGGCGGCGCGGGCAACGACACGATGACGGGCGGCGCGGGGAACGATTCCTACGCCGTGGATGCCGCCGGCGACGTGATCGTCGAGGCGACCGACGGCGGAACAGACTCGGTGAGCGCGAGCATCAGCTACACGCTCTCGGCGAACGTTGAGAACCTCACTCTCGCCGGCACTGGCGCCATCAATGGCACCGGAAGCGCGGTGGCGAACGTCATTGCGGGTAACTCGGGGCGGAACACGCTGTCAGGCCTCGGCGGCAACGACAGTCTCGCCGGCGCAGCCGGCAATGACTCGCTAAGCGGCGGCGATGGCAACGACTCGCTCGACGGCGGTACCGGCAACGACATTCTCGCCGGCGGCGCGGGCAATGACACCTACGTGGTCGACAGCCTCACCGACGTGGTGCGCGAGTCGGCCGGTCAGGGCGTGGACACGGTGATGAGCAGCGTGCGCTTCACGCTCGGCGCCACCGAGATCGAGAACGTCATGCTCACCGGCGCGGCCAACGTCGCCGCGACCGGCAACGCGCTCGCCAACGTGCTCATCGGCAACAGCGGCATCAACCGCCTCGACGGCGGCCTGGGCAACGACAGCCTCGTCGGCGGCGGGGGCGCCGACGTGCTGATCGGCGGCGCGGGCAGCGACACGCTCGACGGCGGCGCAGGCAAGGACGCGCTGCAGGGCGGCGCGGGCAACGACGTGTACTACGTCGACGATGCCGGCGACGCGATCACCGAAAGCGGCCCGCTTGCCGACGACGACCAGGTGTTCTCGAGCGCTAGCTTCGTGCTGGGCGCGAACCTCGAGGACCTGACGCTGACCGGAAGCGCGAACATCAACGCCACCGGCAACGCGCTCGACAACGTGCTGCATGGCAATGCCGGCAGCAATGTGCTGTCGGGCGGCGCGGGCGCCGACCTGCTGATCGGAGGCGCGGGCAACGATACCTACGTGATCGATTCGCTCGAAGACCAGGTGCTCGAGGAGACGAACGCGGGCAGCGACACGCTCGTCGTCGCCTACAGCAACGCGCTCCTCGAAGCCGAGCAGATCTACCTGCCCGACAACTTCGAAAACCTTACGGCGCAGGGCACGGGCCTGTTCGACCTCATCGGCAGCGACGACGCCAACCGCCTCGTCGGCAACGCCGCCGCCAACATGCTCTTCGGCTTCGACGGCGCCGATACGCTCGACGGAGGGCTGGGCGCCGACACGCTTCAGGGCGGCGCGGGCGACGATCGCTACATCGTCGACAACGTCGGCGACGTGGTGGTCGAGTTTGGCGACGAAGGCGTCGATACGCTGGCGGCAACCATCAGCGTGTCGCTGCTCGACGCGAAATTCGACGAGGTGGAGAACGTCGAGCTGCTCGGCACCGGGGCGATCAACGCCACCGGCGACGCGCTCGGCAATGCGCTGACCGGCAACGGCGCTGCGAACATCCTGGATGGCGGCGCGGGCGACGACTCGCTCTCGGGCGGCGTCGGCGCGGACCGGCTGACCGGCGGCGCGGGCGCGGACGACTTCGTCTTCAACAGCGCGCTCTCGAGCACCAACCGCGACACGATCACCGACTTCAATTTCGCGCAGGGGGACCGCATCGAGCTCGACAACGACGTGTTCGCCGCGCTTGGCGCGCCGGGAGACCTTTCGGCATCGGCGATCCGGGCCGGCGCGGGCGTGATCACCGCCGGGGACGGCGACGATCACATCATCTTCAACACGACCACCGGCGCGCTCTATTACGACGCGGACGGGGCGGGTGGCGCGGCGGCGGTGCAGTTCGCCACGCTGACCGGCGTGACCGTCCTGAACGCAGGAGCGTTCGAGATCGTGGACTAGAGGTCGAGCGCCTCGGGGACGAGGCGCTTGAGCTCCTTGCGCAGGCTCGCGCGAATGCGCGCGTGCGCTGCGCTCGCGACCAGGTTCTTCAGCTCCCATGGATCCTTGTCGAGGTCGTAGAGCTCGTCCAGCTCGCTCGCGCGGCCGCGGTTCACCCAATGGATGTACTTGTGGCGCTCGGTGCGCACGGCCTTATAGCTCATGCCGACGAGCCACGGCAGCGCCTGCTCGGCCCAGTACTCCACGAGCAGCGACTTGCGCCAGGCGCGCGGTTTCCTTCCGGCGAGGAGCGGAACGAGCGAGAGGCCCTGGATCTGCGGGCCCGGCTTGCCGCCCGCGAGCTCGATCAGCGTCGGCGCGATGTCCTGGCAGATGACGAGCTCGCGCCTGTGCGTACCCGCCCTCGTGAGCGGCGGGAAGCGCACCACGAACGGCGAGCGGATACCCGCCTCGTAGGCAAAGCGTCGCTCGGGGCCAAGGCCGTGCTCGCCGAAGAAATAGCCGTTGTCGCCGAGGAACACGATCAGCGTGTGCTCGAGCTCGCCCTTGCGCTGCAGCGCCTCGAGGATCATGCCGACGCCTTCGTCCACCGAGGCCATCATCGCCGCGCGCAGGCGGATCTCCTCCTGGGTTCCCGCGTGGATCGAGTCGAGCAGCGCGCGCGCCTTCTCCGACTGCCTGAGCTGGAAGGGCTCTTCCCAAACGGGCTTTTGTTTTACCACCTTGGCCGGCGGCAGCATGTTCGGCAGCGACGGGAAGACGCAGCCGCGGTAGAGGTCCTTGTGTCGCTCGGCCGCCAGGTAGCCGCCCTGGTTTTCCATGTCGAGCGTGCCGTCGGCGGCCTGGAACGCGTCCGGATGCACCGCCTTGTGCGCCAGGAACAGCGCAAAGGGCTTGCTGCGCCGGCGCCCGAGGAACTCGACGGCGAAGCCGTTGAGCAGGTCGGTGATGTAGCCGGAGCGCTGCTCATAGGCGCCGTTGATGTTCAGCCTCGGATTCTCGATGCGGCCGTGGCCGTCGAACGAGATCCAGTGGTCATAGCCCGGCCGCGGCTTGCCGTCGTTGCCCATGTGCCACTTGCCGATATGGGCGGTCTCGTAGCCCAGCTTCTGCAGCTCGCCGTGGTAATTGGCGAGGCGGTGGCTCATCGCGTCGCGCGCCACGTTGTCGATGATGCCGTGGCGGCTCGCGTACTGCCCGGTCATGATCGAGGCGCGGTTCGGCGAGCAGATCGGCGTGGTATGGAAGGCGCGCTCGAAGATCGCGCCCTCGTGCGCGATGCGGTCGATGTGCGGCGTCTTCATGTACGGGTGGCCGCCGGCGCCGAATTCGTCGTAGCGCAGGTCGTCGATGAGGATGACGAGGAAGTTCGGCCGCTTCACTGCGGCTTGACTCCCGCGTCGGCGGCGAGCCGGGTCCAGTTGTCCACCTCGCTGCGGATGAGCGCGGCGAACTCTCCCGGTGTGCTGCCCACCGCCACCAGGGCCGCATCGAGCAGGCGCGCCTTCACGTCCTGCATCTGCAGGACCTTGCGGGTTTCGGCATAGAGCGCGTTCACGACCTCGGTGCTCGTGCCGCGCGGCGCAAGCAGCCCGAGCCACTGGCTGGTGTCGATCGCGTAGCCGGCCTCGTTGAGCGTCGGCACCTCCGGCAGCGTGGGAAAGCGCGCCTTGCTGGTAAAGGCGATGATGGTGATCCGGCCCGCCTTGTGATGCGGGATGAGCGGCGTAGAGCCGAGCACGCCGACCGGCACCTGTCCGGCGACGAGGTCCTGCACCGCCTGGCCGCCGCCCTTGTAGGGAACCTGCTGCATGTCGATGCCGGCGACCTTCTTGAGAAGCTCGCCGGTCAGGTGCTGGCCCGAGCCGACGCCGGAGTGCGCGAAGGACAGCTTGCCGGGATTCGCCTTCGCCAGCGCGATGAACTCCCGGACCGTCCTGACGCCGAGCGACGGATGCACCGCCAGGGCGAGCGGCTGCGTGGTGACCTGCGTCACCGGCGCGAAGTCGCGCAGCACGTCGAACTGCACGTCCTTCATCACCAGGTGCAGGGTCGATACCGGGTCGGCGGCGAAGAGGATCGTGTAGCCGTCGGGCGCGGCCCGCGCCACTTCCGCCGTGCCGATGGCGCCGACCGCGCCGGCGCGGTTGTCGACGACGAACTGCTGCCCGAGCGCGCGCGTCAGCTTCTCGGCCACTACCCGCGCCGTGACGTCGGTCGAGCCGCCAGGCGGAAACGGCACGACGAAGCGCACCGTCTTCGCCGGCCACGCCTGCGCATGGGCGAGCGACGCGGCGAGGATGCCGAGCAGCAACGCGATGATTTTCATGCGACCCCCTGGACGAAGTATAAAGCGGCATGAAACTGAACGACCTCGAGCGGGCGATGCTCGCCGGCGAGATGGGGCCTGCGGTGCGCGCGGCGCTCGAGCACCAGGTCAAGGTTGGCGATTTCTTCGGCGCCGAAGACTTTGTCGTGGTTACCCAGGCACACGTCATGGCCGACACCGAGAGCCTGGGCGAAGCGGGCGTACGCTGGCTCGAGTCTCTGGAGGCGAAGGTGCGCATCCCGACGATCACCGACCCGCGCGGCACCGATTTCGCCAAGCTCGACGTGCTGAACCAGCCCGCCGCCGGCGTGGCGCTCGAGCGGCGCGCGATCGCGGCGTTCGCGCGCCTCGGCGTCATGTTGACCGACACCTGCATCAACTACCAGACCATCCAGGCGCCGGCGCGCGGCGAGCATGTCGCCTTCGGCGACACCGGGGTCGTGATCTACGCCAACTCGGTGTGCGCGGCGCGCTCGAACTACGAAGGCGGGCCTTCCGCGGTGGCCGCCGGCCTCACCGGGCGCACGCCGCGCTACGGCTTTCATTTGCCGGAGAAGCGAAAGGCGACCCTGCGCGTGCGCGTCGAATGCAAGCCGCGGACGCTGAATGAGTGGGGCGCGCTTGGCGCCGTGATCGGCAGACTCGCCGGCAACTATTGGGCCGTTCCGGGGGTGGAAGGCATCGACGCGGCGCCGGGCTCGGACGCGCTCAAGCATTTCGGCGCCGCCATGGCGAGCTTTGGCTCGGTGGCGCTTTATCACTTGCATGGCATCACGCCGGAAGCCGACGAGGCGGGCGGCGTTGCGCTGCCGGTCTCGCGCCGGGTTGGAGAACCGGACCTCCAGGCGCTGCAGGCGGCCTACGCCGCCGAGAGGGATGTCGATGTGGTCGTATTCTCGGCCCCGCAGCTGAGCCTGTACGAGTTGCGCGAGCTCGCGGCCTTGTGCGATGGCCGGCGCTTCGTCAAGCCGCTCCTCGCCATTACCAGCCCGCAGGTGAAACCCGATGCCGACCGGTTTGGTCTTACAAAAAGAATAGAAGACGCGGGAGGCCACGTGCTCTCCGGCATGTGCTTCTACCAGTCCTACGCGCGCGAAATCGCCGAGGCGAACGGCTGGAAGCGCCTCGCCACCAACAGTGCCAAGCTCGTCAACATCCTCGGCGGCTACGGCTACGTGCCGCTGCTCGCCTCGATGGAGCGCTGCGTCGAAGCGGCGGAGAAAGGCCGGCTGCCATGATCCTCGTCGCCCGCCATGCGCTCGGAGACAAGGTCAGCGGCGAGGCGCTGGTCGCGCACGACGGCTTCTCTGCACGCTACGACCTCGATCGCGCTCGCGGCATCTTCTCCCGGCCCTCGCACAAGCTCTCCGGACAGTCCTATGTCGGCAAGATCCTGGTGCTCGACGGGGCCAAGGGGGGCGTCGCGACCGCGTGGATGCTGCGCGAGATGGCTTCGCGCGGCGTGGTCCCGCTGGGCCTGGTGCTGAACAGCGTCAACCCGATCATGGCGCAGGGCGCGGTGTTCGGCGGCGTGACGCTGCTCGCGGGGTTCGATGAGGACGTCACGGGCAAGGTGCCGCAAGGCGCGCGGGTCGAGCTCGACCCGGCACGGCGCACGCTGCGCCTGCTCTAGACGCCCTGCGGACCGGGCCGGCCGTTTTCGACGACGAAGCTCGCGAGCGTGTTGCACGCCGCGCTGCGCGCCTGCACGCTTTCGACGGCGCGCAAGTCGACCTTCATCACCTTGGGCGTGGCTTCCACGCGCGTGTAGCCGCGGTAGCGGCTGTCGGCGAAGAGGAAGTGCGGGTTCTCGGGCAGCAGCGGCAGCATGCGCTCGTAGGGCCAGGCCTGCGACGTGATCGAGGTGCCGACGAACTCGCTCGCGAGCACCGGTGACGTAACGTCGTCGAAGTTGCGCTTGAGCTCGCAGACGTTGAAAGAGTGGACGTCGCCGCCGATGACGACCGGGTTTTGCACTTTTCTTTCGACCATGGAATCGAGCAGGCGCTCGCGCGCCGCGGGATACCCATCCCAGCCGTCGGTCCACGCGCGCCGGCCCGGGCCGGCGAGCTGGTCGAACTGCGCCATGGTGGTGGTCTGGGCGAGCACGTTCCAGGAGGCGCGCGATTCGGCGAAAGCGCGGTCGAGCCAGCGCTCCTGCGCGCGGCCGAGCATGGTGCGGCCGGGCGCGGCGAGGCGCGGGCATTTCTCGATGTCGATGGTGTTCGAGCCGCCGCGGCGTCCCGGGCGCGGGCAGGCGTGCCACGAGCGGTACTGGCGGCAGTCGACGAGGAAGAAGCGCGCGAGCGAGCCCCAGCCGAGCTGCGTGTAGATGCGCATGTCGGGCCCGTCGGGCCGCATGCGCGCGGGCAGCGGCATGTGCTCGTAGTAGGCGCGGTAGGCGGCGGCGCGCCGCTCGAGGAACTGCGCGCGCTCCATGCCGTCCTCGGGGCGGTCGTCGGCGTAGTCGTTGTCGACCTCGTGGTCGTCCCAGATCAGCGCCCACGGCGCCGCGGCGTGCGCCGCCTGCAGGTCCGGGTCGCTCTTGTAGAGCGCGTAGCGCGCGCGATAGTCGGCGAGCGTGTAGGGCTCCGGCGCATCGTGCTTGCGCACGTGGTCGCGGCCCCAGGACGATTCATAGATGTAATCGCCGAGGAACACGACCAGGTCGGGCTCGTCGGCGACGATGTGGCGGTAGGCGCCGAAATAACCCTGCTCGTACTGCTGGCAGGAAGCGAACGCGAAGCGCAGGCGCGCCGGCGCGGCGGAAGCGAGCGGCGCGGTGCGCGTGCGGCCGACCGGACTTTGCTCGCCCCCGGCCGTGAAGCGGTACCAATAAGGACGGTCCGGCTCGAGGCCGCGCGACTCGACGTGTACCGAATGGGCCCACTCCGGTTCTGCAAAGGTTTCCCCAGAAAGAACCACTTTCTGCATCGCCTCATCGGTCGCGACTTCCCAGCGCACCGGGGCTTTTTCGGCGAGCCGCGTCCACAGGACGAACCCGTCGGGCGTCGGATAGCCCGAGGCGATCCCGAGCGGAAAGGGCTCGTCGGCGGCAAAGCCGACTCTCGGGAGGGCCAGCGCGCCGAGGCTTTGCAGAAAGCGGCGGCGCGTGAACATGCGAATAGAATAGGCTCCTTTTCGGGGCAAGGCATGATCCATTTTGTGGTGCACGAGGAGGGGGACGGCGTCGGCGTCGTCGTGGTCGAGGGCGTGAAGGCCGGCCAGAAGCTCGCCGGCTGGATCATGGAGGACAACAAGGATGTCGAGGTCGTCGCCAAGGGCGACATCCCGATCGGCCACAAGCTTGCGCTGCGCGACTACCGCGAGGGCGACACGGTGATCAAGTACGGCGTCGACATCGGCCGCGTGGTCAAGCCGATCGCCAAGGGCGAGCACCTGCACGTGCATAACGTGAAGACCAAGCGTTGGTGAGCATGGACCTGAGCAAAGCCACTTTCTGGGGATACAAGCGCGAGAACGGCCGTGTCGGCGTGCGCAACCACGTCCTCATCCTGCCCGTCGACGACTTGTCGAACGCGGCAGCGCAAGCGGTCGAGAACAACGTCAAGGGCACGCTGGCGATTCCGCATCCCTACGGTCGACTCCAGTTCGGCGCCGATCTGGAGCTGCATTTCCGCACCCTGATCGGCGCTGGCTCGAACCCGAACGTCGCCGCGGTGGTGGTGATCTGCATCGAGGACACGTGGGCGAAGAAGGTCGCCGACGGCATCCGCGCGACCGGCAAGCCTGTGGCGCACTTCGGCATCGAGCAGCACGGCGACCACGACACCATCATGCGGGCGTCCAGGTCGGCGCGCGAATTCCTGCAGTGGGCGAGCGAGCTGCGCCGCGAAGAGCGGCCGCTGAAGGACCTGTGGGTGTCGACCAAGTGCGGCGAGTCCGACACCACCTCCGGCTGCGGCTCCAACCCCACCGTGGGCAACGCGTTCGACAAGATGTACCCGCACGGAGTGACGATGGTGTTCGGCGAAACCACCGAGCTCACCGGCGGCGAGCACCTCGTGTCCGCGCGCTGCCGCAACGACGCGGTGCGCAAGAAGTTCCAGTTCGTCTTCGACCGCTACCAGCAGGTCATCGAGCGCCACAAGACGAGCGACCTCGTGGACTCGCAGCCCACCAAGGGCAATATCGAGGGCGGCCTGACCACCATCGAGGAAAAGGCGCTCGGCAACATCCAGAAGATCGGCCGCAAGTGCGTGGTCGATGGCGTGCTCGACAAGGCCGAGGCGCCGAGCGGGCCCGGGCTGTGGTTCATGGATTCGTCCTCGGCCGCAGCCGAAATGGTGACGCTGTGCGCCGCCGCCGGCTTCTCGGTGCACCTCTTCCCGACCGGGCAGGGCAATGTCATCGGCAACCCGATCCTGCCGGTGATCAAGCTGTCGGCAAACCCGCGCACCGTGCGCACGATGTCGGAGCACATCGACGTCGATGTTTCCGGCCTCTTGAGAAAGGAATTAAGTCCCGATCAGGCCGGCGACAAGCTGCTCGAGTGCATGTTCCGCACCGCCAACGGCCGCCTCACCGCCGCCGAAGCGCTCGGGCACCGCGAGTTCGTGCTGACGCGGCTGTACGAAAGCGCGTGAGCCGATGAACCGTCGCGCGATTGTCATCGCCGGCGGTTTGACTCTGTTGGGTGTGCGAGCCGTATTCGCGCAGACATCCCCGCGCCGCGTCGCCGTTTTGCTGCCGGGGACGCAGAGCGGCTATCGCGCGCGCTACGAGACGTTCCGCGCCGAGCTGAAGAACCTCGGCTACATCGAGGGCCGCGACGTGACGTTCGACGTGCGCTGGGCCGACGACCGCGCCGAGCGCTTCGAGGCGCTGGCGAAGGAGCTGGTCGCGCGCCGTCCGGAGGTGATCCTTACCGGGACCTCGCGCGGGGTCGCCGCGTGCCAGCAGGCGACGAAGACCATCCCTATCGTGTTCGCCACCGCGGCCTCGGCCATCGAGCAGGGCTTCGTCGCGGGCTACGCGCGTCCCGGCGGCAATGTCACCGGGGTCATCATCCAGCCCATAGAGGGCAAGATGGTCGAGCTGGCGCGCGAGGCGCTGCCGCAGGCGCGGCGCCTGGCGATCGTGGTCTATGCGCCCGACCCGATCCACAAGATCGTGCTCGCCGATTTTCTCGAGGCCTGCGCGAAGCTGAAATTCGAGCCGATCATCGCGCGGGTGAGGCGGGTGGAGGATCTCGGGGTGGCCTTCAACGAAATGCTCGGCCAGAAGCCCGATGCGCTGGTCCTGCCAAGCCTCGCCTTCATGGTTTCGAACGAGCGCTATCTGGTCGAGCGGTCGGTGCAGGCGAAGCTGCCGCTGCTCTCGGGCCGGGTGGAAACGACTCTGGGCGGAGGGCTGATGAGCTACGGCAGCTCGCGCAACGAGAACTTCCGGCGCGCCGCGGCGCTGGTCGACAAGATCCTGCGCGGCGCGAAGCCCGCCGACCTCCCGGTACAGCAGCCGGAGCGCTTCGAGGTGGTGGTGAACGCGAAGACCATGAAGGCGATCGGCGTCGAGCTCTCGCCCGTGACGATGATGCGCGCGAGGCTGGTGCAGTAATGCTGCGCGTGCGCGTCTGGCGCGGCAGCAGCGAAGGATCGCTCGAAACCTACGAAGTGCCGCGCCACGCGAGCCAGACGGTGCTCGACGTGGTCACGCATATCCAGCGCCATCTCGATCCGAGCCTCGCCTACCGCTACGCCTGCCGCGTCGGCATGTGCGGCTCGTGCGCGATGACGGTGAACGGCGTGCCGCGCTGGACCTGCCGCACGCATGTCGACAAGGTGGCGGGCAACGGCGCGCTGGAGATCCGGCCGCTGCGCAACCTGCCGGTCATCCGCGACCTCGTCACCGACATGCGCGAGTTCTTCGACAAATGGGAGCGGGCCAAGGGGCATTTCGAGGGTGCCAAGACGAAGGCGGATGACTTCGCCCGCGTGCCGCCCGGGACCGAGGAAAGAAAAGCGGCCGATGCCGGCATCGAGTGCATCGGCTGCGCCGTGTGCTACGCGGCGTGCGACGTGGTGGGCTGGAATCCAGACTACCTCGGACCCGCGGCGCTGAACCGCGCCTGGACGCTGGTGCGGGACGTGAGGGATGAAAAGACCCTCGAGCGGCTGCGCGCGGTGGCGGGCGACGCCGGATGCCACGCCTGCCACACGCACATGAGCTGCACCGAGCGCTGCCCGAAGCATCTCTCGCCGACCGCGGCGATCGCCGGGCTCAAGCGCGAAGTGGCCAGGCGCTCGATGGACGGCAGCCTGTGAGCTACCGCAGCGATACCACGCTGTGGATCCTGCAGCGCGCGAGCGCCGCGGTGCTCGCGCTGTGCGTGAGCGTGCACCTCTTCACCATCGTCTACGCGGTGCGCGGCGGGCTGAGCGCGGCGGAGATCCTCGCGCGCACCCGCGGCAACAATGCCTGGCTCGCGTTTTATTCGCTGTTCGTGCTCGCCGTGGCGGTGCACGCGCCGATCGGGCTGCGCGCCATCGCGATCGAGTGGCTCGGCTGGCGCGGGCGCTCGCGCGACGTGTGCGCCTTTCTCTTTGCGGCGGCGCTCGCCTGGATGGGGATGCGCGCCATCCTCGCGGTGTTCCTGTGAGCAAGTACTACGCGCTCTTCCACCGCCTCTCGGGCATCGCGCTCGCGCTCTTCCTGCCGGCGCACTTCTGGGCGCTCGGGCAGGGGCTGGAGATGGACGCCTTCCTCGCCTGGACCGAGCAGCCGCTGGTGAAGGCCGCCGAATGGGGCATCGTGGTGCTGCTCGCGGCGCACCTGGGCGGCGGGCTGCGCGTGCTCGCGATCGAGTTCCTCGACTGGCACGAATGGCAGAAGAGCCTTGCAGCCGTGGCCGCGGCGCTCATGCTCGCCGCGGGACTCGCCTTCGCCCTCGCGCTGTAGTAAGTTGGCCCGAGGAGGATTCCTGATGCTCAAAAAAATCTTGGCAGCGCTTGCCGGCGCGGCGCTCGCGGGGAGCGTCGCGGCGCAGGCGTGGCCGCAGAAGCCGGTGAAGTTCATCGTCCCGTTCCCGCCGGGCGGGGCGACCGACATCTCGGCGCGCCTCCTCGGCGAGAAGCTTTCGCAGATGTGGAACCAGCAGGTCGTCATCGAGAACCGCGGCGGCGCCGGCGGGGGCGTCGGCGCCGCCGAGGCGGCGCGCGCGGCGCCCGACGGCTACACGCTGTTCTTCCCCTCGGGATCGGTCGTCACGGCCAACCAGCACATCTACGCGCGAATGAACTACGACCCGGAGAAGGACTTCGTGCCGATCACGAACGTGGTCTCCGGCCCGCAGGTGCTCACCGTGCCGGCGAACTCGCCGTTCAAGAGCGTCAAGGACCTGATCGACTACGGCCACGCCAATCCGGGGAAGCTGACCTTCGGTCACGCCGGCATCGGCTCGCAGACGCACCTCGCGGCGGAGAACTTCGTCTACCAGGCGAAGCTCGACGCGATCGCGGTGCCCTACAAGGGCGAAGGCCCGGGCCTCGCCGGGCTGGTGGGCGGGGAGACGAATTTCTTCGTCGGCAACGTCGCCGCCTCGATCGGGCACATCAACGGCGGACGCCTTCGCGCGCTCGGCGTGACGAGCAAGACCGAGGCGCCGCAACTGCCCGGCGTGCCGCCGATCGCGAACAGTGTCCCGGGCTTCGAGAACACGGGCTGGTTCGGCCTGGTCGCTCCGACCGGGACGCCGCGCGAGATCATCCAGAAGGTGTACCAGGACACGAGACGGGCGCTCCAGGACACGCACATGAAGGCGCGCTTCTTCGCGCAAGGCCTCGCTCCGGTGGGGAACAGCCCCGAGGAGATGGCCAAGGCGCTCAAGGAGGAAACCGCGCTGTGGGCGAAGGTCGTCAGGGAGCGCCACATCGAGGTCAAGTGAAGATAGACCTGCGCCAGGTGGAGGAAGCGGCGAAGCAGCTCTACATCCGCGCCCTCAAGCAATTGCCGCCGGACGTGAAGGAAGGTTTCGCGCGGCTCGCCGCGGGCGAAAGCGACGCCGGCGCGCAGCGCATGCTCGGCACCATGATCCGCAACATCTCGGTCGCCGAGACGACCGACAACCTGCTCTGCCAGGACACCGGGCTGCCGATCTACAACGTCTGGATCGGGCGCGACGTGGAAGTGGACGGGATGGCGCTGAAGGAGGCGATCCGCCGCGGCTGCGAGCGCGCGACGCGCGAGTACCCGCTGCGCTCCTCCGTCGTGCACCCGCTCACGCGCAGAAACGAGCACACCTCCTGCGGCCGGGGCATCCCGGTGATCAACATCGACTTCTCGCCCGACCAGGCGCTCGCCATCGAGATGGTGCCCAAAGGGTCGGGCTCGGAGAACAATTCCTGGCTGCGCATGGCGGTGCCCGCCGAGGGCGTCGAGGCGGTCAAGACCTTCGTCGTCGACTGCGTGCTCGAGGCCGGCGGCAAGACCTGCCCGCCGACCATCGTCGGCGTCGGCATTGGCGGCACCGCCGACCTTTGCATGCACCTGGCGAAGGTCGCCGCGACGCGCCCGCTCGGCACGCACTGCGAGGACCCCGAGGGCGCGCGGCTCGAAGAGGAGCTCGGACGCGCAGTCAACATGCTCGGCGTCGGTCCGCAGGGGCTCGGCGGCGACTCGACTTCCTTCGCGGTGCATGTCGAGACCGCGGCGACGCACATCACGATGAACCCGGTGGCGGTGAACATGCAGTGCCACTCCGCGCGTCGCGCGCGCGCCACCTTTACCGCGTCCGGCGTGCAGTATGGCTTCTAGGCTGATCGGCCTGCTGCTCATCGCGTGCAGCGCCCACGCGGCCGACCTCGAGGGCGTGAAGCTTGCCGACCGGGTCGAGGTCGACGGCCAGTCGCTCGAGCTGAACGGCATCGCGCTGCGCACGCGGTTCTTTTTCAAGGTCTACGTCGCGGGGCTCTATCTGCCACAGCGCACGAGCAGCGAGCGCGAGGTGTTCGCCGCGCAAGGGGCCAAGCGCATCGTGCTGGTGATGATGCGCGATGCCGATGCCGAGCAGTTCTGCGAGTCGGTCGGTGCCGGCCTGCGCGCCAACCACACCGAGGAGGAGCTCGAGCGCGTCAAGGCGCAGACCGATGCGCTGATGGCGAAGATCCGCTCGATCGGCGAGGCGCGCAGAGGCGCCACCATCGTGCTCGACTACCTGCCCTCGGCCAAGGCGACCACGCTCGAGGTCGACGGCGTCACCCGCGGCGCACCGATGCCGGGGGAAGAGTTCTACGACGCGCTGCTGCGCATCTGGCTGGGCGAGCGGCCCGCGCAGGCGGATCTCAAGCGCGCGCTCCTCGGCCAGGAAGAGGAGCGCCCGCAGCTCTCGAGGGACTGACCATGAAGATCCTGCTTTCCATAGTGCTGGCACTCGCCGGCGCAGTCCAGGCGGCGGAGGTGGCGGGCGTGCGCCTCGACGACAAGGCGCAGCTCGAGTCGCGCGAGCTCTCGCTGAACGGCGCCGGGCTGCGCAAGCGCCTGTTCTTCAACGTCTACGTCATCGGCCTCTATCTGCCCGAGAAGTCGAAGGACGCGCGCGCGGTGCTCGCGCAGGCAGGACCCAAGCGCGCCGCGATCCTAATGCTGCGCGACGTCGGCGCCGAGCAGTTCACCGAGGCGCTGGTCGAAGGCCTGCGCGCCAACACCTCCGAGGAGGAAATGAAGGCGCTCGAGCCGCGCGTCAAGCAGCTCTCCGACACCATGGCGGCGATCAAGGAGGCGAAGAAGGGCATGCGCATCGACCTCGACTGGACCGGAGCCGCGACCCAGCTCGTGGTCAACGGCAAGCCGGCAGGCGCGCCGATCGCCGGAGAGGACTTCTATCGCGCGCTGCTGCGCATCTGGATCGGCGAGCGGCCGGTGCAGGACGACCTGAGGAAGGCGCTGCTCGGGGCTTGAATGGGGCACTACGACCTCCGCATGCCGATCAGCGAGGCGCAGGCGCGCAGCCTGCGAGTCGAGGACACCGTGACGCTCGACGGCCCGCTCTACGGCCTGCGCGACGCGACGCTGATCCACATGTTCGACCGCGGGCGCAAGACGCGCTTCGATCTCGCCGGCCATGCGGTGATCCACACCGCGCCCAACGTGCGCAAGGTGCCGAAGGGCGCGGAGCATCCGACCGGCTATGCGCCGGTCTGCATCGGCACCACGACCTCGGACCGCATGGAGCGCTTCACGCGGCCGCTGATGCGCGGCTACGGCGTGCGCATGGTGATCGGCAAGGGCGGTCTTCGCGCCGATTCGCTCGCCGCGTTCCGCGAGATGGGCGGCGTATATCTCGCCATCATCGGCGGCACCGCGGCGCTCGAGACGACGTGGGTCGAGGCGATCGAGGACGTCGACCTCGACGACCTCAATCCCGAGTCGTTGTGGCGCTTCCGCGTGCGCGGCTTCGGCCCGCTGGTGGTCGCGATGGACAGCCATGGCGCGAGCCTCTACGCGAAGGTGAATGAAGCGGCCAAAGCGCGCCGCGCAGCGGCATTGAGCAAGCTGGGCGTGCGGTAGAATCTCCCGCCGAAATCAGAATCCATAGGAGGAGTCGATGAAGCTCATCTTGCGAGCGCTCGCGCTATTTGCCCTCGCGGCCGCGGCCCACGCGCAAAACATCTCGATCGCCACCGGCGGCACCGGCGGCGTCTATTACCCGCTCGGCGGCGGCATGGCCGCGGTGCTGTCGAAATACGTGGACGGCATGCAGGCCACCGCGGAAGTCACCGGCGGCTCGGTCGCCAACCTGCAGCTGATCGGCACCGGCAAGCCCTACCTCGCGATGACCATGGCCGATGCCGGGCTCGACGCGCTCAAGGGCCAGGACAAGTTCACCGGCAAGCCGGTGCCGGTTCGCACGCTGATGGTGATGTACCCCAACCGCATGCACGTCGTGTCGATCGAAGGCACGGGCGTGAACACCATCAAGGATCTCAAAGGCAAGCGCGTGTCGACCGGCTCGGGCGGCAGCGCGACCGAGGTGATGGCCTTTCGCGTCATCGAGGCCGCCGGCCTCGACAAGGACCGCGACATGAAGCGCGAGCGCCTCGGCGTCGCCGAGTCGGTGAACGCGCTCAAGGACCGCAAGATCGACGCCTTCTTCTGGGTGGGCGGCCTGCCGACCGCGGCGGTCACCGACCTCGCCACCACGCCGGGCGTGAAGATCAAGATGATCGACCACGCCGACCTGGTGGCGGCGATGAACAAGAAATACGGCGACCTCTACGTGCAGGACGTGATCCCGAAGGACACCTACCGCGGCATGGAGAAGGACAACCACCAGGCCACGGTGATGAACCTGCTGGTCGCGCACCAGAACATGGACGACAAGACCGCCTACAACATCCTCAAGGCCGTGTTCGACCACAAGGACGAGCTGGTGCGCGTGCACAAGGAAGCGGAGAACTTCAAGGTGGAGAACCAGAAGAAGGGCGCTTCGCCGATTCCCTGGCACCCCGGCGCCGTCAAGTATTTCGCCGAGAAAGGCGTGAAGCTCAACTGAGCGCGCGAGCGCCGAGAAAGCCCCGACCAGCTGCTGGCGGGGCTTTTTCATTGGCAGGCAGCCGATGAGCGAAGAGATCGTCCGCATCCACCAGCCCGCCGCCGAGGTGAGCGAGGAGGCTCTCGAGCGCGCCGAGGAGATGATCGAGCGCGAGGAGGGCGTCCAGAACAAGTTCACGGGCGCCAAGGCCGCCTTCGTCATCTGCGTGGCGATCGCCATGTCGCTGTTTCATCTCTACGCCGCGTACGAGATCGTGCGCACGGAGGTGATGCGCGCCACGCACGTCGCCTTCGTGCTGTTCCTCTGCTTCATGATCTTTCCGGTGGCGAAGCGCTTTCGCCACCGCATCATGCCGTGGGACTGGGTGATGGCGCTCGCCGGCGCCGTGGTGTGCGGCTATCTCGTCAGCCAGGGCGACGATTTCTTCGACCGCTCGATCCTGCCCAACGACTGGGATGTGTTCTTCGGCGTGGTGCTGATCGTCCTCGTCCTCGAGGCGATGCGCCGCGCGACCGGCTGGATAATGCCGGCGATCACCACCTGCTTCCTGCTCTACGCCATCTTCGGCGCCCACCTGCCGGCGCCCTGGACGCACAAGGGCTACGAGATCCCGCGCCTCGTCGGCCACATGTACATGACGCTCGAAGGCATCTTCGGCGTGGCGGTCGACGTCTCCTCTTCGCTGATCATCCTGTTCACCATCTACGGCGCGTTCCTGCAGTACTCCGGCGCCGGCAAGTTCTACATCGACTTTTCCTTCGCCGCGATGGGCGGCAAGCCGACCGGCGCGGGGCGCACCGTGGTGCTCGCCTCGTTCCTGCTCGGCGGCCCGTCGGGATCGGGCGTGGCGACCACCGTGACGCTCGGCTCGGTGGCGTATCCCATGCTCGCGAAGGTCGGCTACGGCAAGGACGCGGCCGGGGGCCTGCTCGCCGCGGGGGGCCTGGGGGCGATCATTTCGCCGCCGGTGCTCGGCGCCGCGGCCTTCCTGATCGCCGAGTTCCTGAAGATCTCGTACCTCGACGTGCTGCTGATGGCGACGATTCCCACCTGCCTCTACTACCTCGCCCTCTTCGCGATGGTGGAGATCGACGTGCGCAAGTTCGGCATGAAGGACGTCACCTTCGAGCGCGTCGAAAGCGCATGGAGCCTCACCAAGAAGTACTGGTTCCACTTCCTGTCCCTGATTTCGATCATCGCGTTCATGCTGTGGGGCTTCTCGCCCGTGATGGCGGTGTTCTGGGCGACCGTCGTTTCCGCCGCGACAAGCTTCCTGCGGCGCGATACCGCGCTCATTCCCTGGGACGTATTCACCGGAAAGGAAAGGATCGGCCGCGGGCTGTGGAGCTCGGGCCTCGTCAAGGCGCTCTCCGGAGGCTCGCTCGGCGTGCTTAACGTGGCGGCGACCTGCGCCGGCGCCGGCATCATCGTCGGCACAGTGACGCTCACCGGCCTGGGCCTCAAGTTCAGCTCCATCGTGCTGCAGTACGCGGGCGGCTCGCTCCTCCTCACCGCGGTTTACACCTCGCTCATCGTCTGGATTGTCGGCCTGGCCGTGCCGGTGACCGCGAGCTATATCATTTGCGCGGTGATCGCCGCGCCGGCGCTCATCAAGCTCGGCGTGCCCGACTTCGCCGCGCACATGTTCATCTTCTACTACGCCGTGCTGTCCGAAGTCTCGCCGCCCACGGCGTTGTCGCCGTTTGCCGCGGCGGCGATCACCGGCGGCGACCCGTACAAGACCACGCTGCAATGCTGGAAGTACACGACGCCGGCGTTCCTCGTGCCTTTCATGTTCGTGCTCGACCCGAGCGGCACGGGGCTGCTCCTCACCGGCTCGTTCAAGACGCTCGCCGGCGCCAACTGGCCGCAGATCGCGTGGGTGACGTTCACCGCCGCGGTCGGCATCGTCGCGCTCGCCGGCGGCCTGCAGGGCTGGCTGCTCCGGCGCACGACACTGATCGAGCGCTGGATGCTCGTCGTCGCCGGCTTCCTGCTCGTCTACCCCACGCCGTCGGCGGACGCGATCGGCTTCGCGCTGGTGCTCATCGTGCTCGCGACACAATGGTTCCGAAAACCCTCGACAGCGACATCCTGATCCTGGGCTCGGGCGGCGCGGGGCTGTTCGCCGCGCTGCACGCGCACAAGGCCGCGCCCGATCTGTCGATCGCGGTCGCGGTGAAGGGCCTGCTCGGCAAGTGCGGCTGCACGCGCATGGTGCAGGGCGGCTACAACGTCGCGCTCGCCAAGGAGGACTCGGTCGAGCGCCACTTCATGGACACCATCGAAGGCGGCAGATGGCTGCCCGACCAGGACCTGGCGTGGAAGCTGGTGACGCTGGCGGTGGAGCGCATCCACGAGCTGGAGAACGAGCTCGGCTGCTTCTTCGACCGCAACCCCGACGGCACGGTGCACCAGAAGGCCTTCGCCGGCCAGAGCTTCGACCGGACGGTGCACAAGGGCGACCTCACCGGCATCGAGATCATCAACCGCCTCGCCGAGCAGGTCTGGGCACGGCGCATCCGGCGGCTCGAGGAATATCGCGCCGTTGAATTCATAAAAAATTCCACCGGCGACGCGATTGCAGGCGTGCTCTTCATCGACATGCGCACCGGCGAGTACGTCCTGGTGCGCGCGAAGGCGGTGCTGCTTGCGACCGGCGGCGGGCCGACCATGTACAAGTACCACACGCCCTCGGGCGACAAGACCTGCGACGGCCTGGCGATGGCGCAGCGCGCGGGGCTCGCGCTGCGCGACATGGAGATGGTGCAGTTCCATCCGACCGGGCTGCTCGCCGGCACGCATACGCGCATGACCGGCACCGTGCTCGAGGAAGGCTTGCGCGGAGCGGGGGGATACCTTTTGTCGGGGAGCAAAGAGCGCTTCATGCCTCGCTACGACCCGAAGGCCGAGCGCGCTACGCGCGACGTTGTTTCCAGGGCCATGTTCGCCGAGCTGAAGAAGAACCCGACGCCGAACGGCGGCGTCTACCTCTCGATGGCGCACCTCGGCCTGGATCGCGTGACGCGCGAATTCAAGGGCATGGTCGAGCGCTGCGCCGACTGCGGCTTCGACCTCGCGGGCGGCCTGGTCGAGGTCGTGCCGACGGCGCACTACATGATGGGCGGCGTCGAGTTCGCGCTCGATTGCAGCACCACGCTATCGGGATTGTTCGTCGCCGGCGAGGACTCGGGCGGCGTGCACGGCGCCAACCGGCTCGGCGGCAACGGGGTCGCCAACTCGACGGTGTTCGGCGCGGTCGCCGGCGACAGCATGGCCGCCTTTGTCCACAAGCATGGACAGTTCACGGCGCCATCGAAAGACGAGATCGATGAAGCCATCGCCCGCTGCGAGCATCCCTTCGCGCGTCCCGCGGCGAACCTGCATCCGCTGCGCGAGCGGCTTTACGATGTGATGTGGGAGAAGGCCGGCATCGTGCGCGACGGCGCGGGCCTCGCCGATGCGCTGCGCGAGCTGGACACGCTCGACGACCAGCTCGAAGCCTGCGGGGTCGGCGGCGCGCGCGCCTTCCACCCCGGCTGGCACGACTGGCTCAACCTCAAGAGCCTGATCGCGGTGAGCCGCATGATCGCGCTGGCGGCGACGGCGCGCGAGGAGTCGCGCGGCGCGCATTACCGCGCCGACTTTCCCGACACCGGCGCGCTCGAGACCTCCGCCTACACCAGCCTGGTGGAAGACCGGGTGAGCATGAAGCCGGTCGCGTTTACCCGCGTGCGGCCCGGGCAGAGCCTGCTCAAGCATGCAGCCTGACTGGCCGCGCGAGGTGCACCGCGAGCTCGCCGCGGCCGGCGTGCGCGTGGCGGGCTACGTGCCCGACGCCGGCCACAAGCGGCTGATCGAGCTGTGCCAGGCCGACCGCAAGATGCACGCGGTGCCGCTGACCACCGAGGAGGAAGGCATCGGCCTCGCCGCCGGCGCCTGGCTCGGCGGCCGGAAGTGCGTGCTCCTCATGCAGTCGAGCGGCGTCGGCAACCTGGTCAACGTGCTCGGCATGGTGAAGGTCTGCCGCTTCCCGCTGCTCCTCCTCGTCACGATGCGCGGCGAGCAGGGCGAGTTCAACCCGTGGCAGGTGCCGATGGGCGAGAGCACCGCGCGCGTGCTCGAGACCATGGGCGTCGCGGTGCGCCAGGCGGGCGAGGCCGAGACCGTCGCCGCACACGTGCACACCGCGCTGCGCCTCGCCTTCGAGGCGAACGCCGCGCAGGCGGTCCTGATCGCGCAGCGCGTGATCGGCATCAAGAGCTTCCAGGAGCAGACCCACCAGTGAAGCTGCATCGCCGCGACGTGGTTTCTTCTTTGCTGAAAGACAGGGGCAATCTGCTGGTCGTTGCCGGCCTGGGCTCCACCTCGTGGGACATCACCGCCGCGGGCGACTCGCCGCTCAGCTTCCCGACCTGGGGCGCGATGGGCCAGGCGGCGATGATGGGCCTCGGCCTCGCGCTGGCGCAGCCCAAGCGCCGCGTGCTGGTGGTCACCGGCGACGGCGAGATGCTGATGGGTCTCGGCGCGCTCGCCACCATCGGCGTGCAGCAGCCGAAGAACCTCACGGTGGTGGTGATCGACAACGAGCGCTACGGCGAGACTGGCATGCAGCGCACGCACACCGCATTCGGCGTCGACCTTGCGGCGGTGGCGAAGGCTTGCAGGTTTCCGAAGTGCGAGACCCTCACTACGAGCAGGGGCGTGGCTGCGCTGCGGGCGAAGATCCACAAGGGCGCGGGCCCGGTCTTCGCCGCGATAAAAGTCGTCGACGAGAAGCTGCCGCTCGTGCTGCCGCCGCACGACGGCGTGCTCCTCAGGGCGCGCTTCCGCCGCGCGCTGCTCGGAAACTCAGCCGACGTGCTTCCGGAAGAACTCTAGCGTCCGCTCGCGGGCCTGCTTCGCGGCTGGGGCGTTGTAGGAGCCGCGGTGGTCGCAGTTGAAGCCGTGGTCGGCGGCATAGATGAAGATCTGCTGCTTTGGATGCTTCGCGGCGAGCTTCTTCACGCCCTCCACCGGAATGTGCTGGTCCTTGTCGCCGAAGTGGCCCATCACCGGCACCCTGGGCTGCAGGTCGGCATTGTCGAGGATGCCGCCGCCGTAATAGGGCACCGCGCAGACGAGGCCTGAGACCTTGTTCGACGCCATCCAGGTGACGAAGCCGCCCCAGCAATAGCCGACCATGCCGACCTTGCCGCTCTTGGCGGCTTCCTTCACCGCGGCCTGCGCGTCGTGCATCGCCATCTCGGTGGTGACCTTGGCGCGCACCTCGCGGCCCTTGGCGATGTCGTCGGGCGAGTAGCCGACGTCGAATCCCTTCTGCGCGCGGTCGAACATCGCCGGCGCGATCGCCACGTAGCCGTCGGCGGCGTAGCCGTCGGCGACCTCCTTGATGTGCTTGTTGACGCCGAAGATCTCCTGGATGACGACGATCGCGCCGCGCGGCTTGCCCGCCGTGGCACTTTTCCCCTCGGGATCGGCGCGATAGGCGTCGAGCTTGTGCCCGTCGGCTGCCGTGAGTTGGATCATTTTGCCCATGGTTAGAATCCTCGCTGTGAAGAAGAGTACGCAGGCGCTGTTCGAGATGGCGAGCACCGCCCTGAAACGCGCGGGCGCAAATGATCGCATGGCCGAGGCGACGGCGCGCCACCTTGTTTCAGCAGAGGCGCAGGGGCTGCCCACGCATGGCATGTCGCGCGTGCCGTTCTACTGCGGCATGCTGCGCCGCGGCCGCGCCGACGGGAAAGCCGAGCCGCGCATCATCGCCGAGCGTCCGGCGGCGTGCCTGGTCGACAACGCCGACGGCCTGCCGTACGTGTCGGCGCAGCTCGCGATCGACGAGGCTATGGCGCGCGCGAAGCGCAATGGAATCGGCTACGCCGGCATCCGCAACAGCGCGCACGTCGGCGTGCTGGGCATCCACCTGCTGCCGGTGGCGCGCGCCGGGCTGGTCGGCTTCGCCTTCACCAACTCGCCGGCGGCGATCCCGCCCTGGGGCGGCAAGAAGCCGCTGTTCGGAACGAACCCGGTTGCGGCCGCATTCCCGAGGGCGAAGGACGATCCCATCGTCATCGATCTCGCGCTCACGACCGTGGTGCGCGGGCGCATCATGATGGCGATGCGCAAGGGCGAGCGCATTCCCGAAGGCTGGGCGCTCGACCGCAACGGCAAGCCGACCACCGACCCGAAGGAGGCGATCGAGCAGGGGAGCCTGTTCCCGATCGGCGGCGCCAAGGGCGCGATGCTCGCGCTGATGTTCGAGCTGATCTGCGCTTCGCTCACCGGCGCGGCGATCGGGCCGGAAGCCGACTCGTTCTTCTCCGAGGAAGGCAACCGCCCGCGCATCGGCCAGTCGTTCATCGTCATCGACCCGGGCGGGCTTGCCGGGACCGATAAGTACCGGGAGCGCGTGGAGACGATAGTCTCGACCATGCTCGCGGATCCGGAGGTTCGGCTTCCCGGCGCGCGCCGCTTCGCCGCCGAGAGGGTTGCTGCGCAAGGCATCGAGGTTCCCGACGAGCTGCTGGCTCAGGTGGAGAAGCTGTGTACGACGTGACCGTCGATTTCCCGAAGTTCAAGGTCGGCGTCGCCGTCCGCGACGGGATCGTCACCGAGCTGAAGTACCTGCCGCCTTCGGCGCCCTCGGTCGCCGCGAAAAACCCGCTCGCCGAAAAAGCCGCGCGGCAGCTCGAGGCCTACAAGCGCAACCCGGACAGCGCGTTCGACCTGCCGGTGGCGGTCGAGGGCTCGGCGCTGCAGAAGGCGGTGTGGCAGGCGATGTGCGCCATCCCGCGCGGAAGCACGCGCACCTATGGCGATCTCGCGCGCGAGCTCGGCGCCGATCCCCGCGACATCGGCCAGTGCTGCGGCGACAACCGGCTGCCGATCGTGATTCCCTGCCACCGCGTGGTGGCCGCGGATGGCCTCGGCGGCTTCGGCCACGCCACCGGCGGCTACCTGCTCGAGGCCAAGCGCTGGCTGCTCGCGCACGAATGCCCCGCGGACGAGTTCCGGCTCGCGCCCTGAGCGACGGCGACGCGACGCTCGACGCGTTCTGCGACGCGCTGTGGCTCGAGGACGGCCTGTCGAAGAACAGCATCGCGGCCTACCGCAACGACCTCGCGCAGCTCGCGGCGTTCACGGGCAAGGCGCTGCGCAAGTCGACCGAGCAGGACTTGTTCGCGTTTCTTGCGTCGAAAAGAGGCCGCGCTTCGAGCGCCGCGCGGCGAGTGTCGAGCCTCAAGCGCTTCTACCAGTATTGCGTTCGCGAGCGCCTGGTGGCGGCCGATCCGACGCTCAGGCTCGATCCGCCCAAGCGCGCCCCACGCTTCCCGAAGAGCCTGTCGGAAGGCGATGTCGAGGCGCTGCTCGCCGCGCCCGACGTGGCGAGCGGCCTCGGTCTGCGCGACCGGGCGATGCTCGAGACGCTCTACGCCACCGGGCTACGCGTCTCGGAGCTGATCGCGCTCAAGATCCACGAGGTCGACCTGAACGCGAACGTGGTGCGCGCCTTCGGCAAGGGCGCGAAGCAGCGCCTGGTGCCGCTCGGCGAAGAGGCCGCGGAGTGGATCGCGAAATACCTGGGCGAGCGCAAGGGCTCGACGTCCGACACGCTTTTCACTACGGGGCGCGGCGCCGGCATGACGCGCCAGGCGTTCTGGCACCTCGTGCGCCGCTACGGCGCGCGCGCCATCCCGGGCAAGCGCCTCTCGCCGCATGCGCTGCGCCACGCCTTCGCCACGCACCTCATCAACCACGGCGCCGACCTGCGCGTGGTGCAGATGCTGCTCGGGCACGCCGACATCTCGACCACGCAGATCTACACCCACGTCGCGCGCGAGCGGCTGAAGCAGCTGCACGCCAAGCACCATCCCCGAGGATGAGCGCGCGGCAGGCTCAGCGCTTGCCGCGCTCGAGGGTGACGCCGACGAACTTGGCGTTGGGCAGGATGCCGATCTTGGCCGCGCTGACCTTGACCCATGGCGCGCCGAAATCCTGCACGAGAAGCGCGGCGACGCGGTCGGCGAAGGTCTCGACGAGGCGAAAGTGGCCGCTCGCGGCGAGCGCGCGGATGCGCAGCGCGACCTGCTCGTAGTCGATGGTGTCGGCGACCTTGTCGCTCTTGAACACCGCCTCGCCCGGCAGGCCGATGTCCAGGTCGACGGAAAGCGTCTGCAGCATGTGCCGCTCGCGCGGGTGGATGCCGATGAGCGCCTCGACGCGCAAGTCGCGGATCAGGATGGCGTCCATGACGCAATTGATTCTATAGAATCGCCGCGTGGACACCGTCCTCGTGGTGCTGGGCGCGTACCTTCTCGGCTCGGTGTCGTTCGCGATCATCGTCAGCAAGCTCCTGCGCCTGCCCGACCCTCGCGGCTACGGCTCGGGCAATCCAGGCGCGACCAATGTGCTGCGCTCGGGCAGCAAGCCCGCGGCGCTCCTCACGCTCGCCGGCGACGCGGCAAAGGGGTTCGTCGCCGTCTGGGCTGCGCTGCTCTTCGCGCCGTGGGCGGCGGCCTACGCCGGCGTCGCCGTCTTCGCCGGCCACCTCTATCCGGTGTTCCATCGCTTCCGGGGCGGCAAGGGCGTGGCGACCGCGGCGGGCGTGCTATTCGCCTTCGACCTCTGGCTGGCCCTCGGCACGCTGGTCACCTGGATCGTGATCGTGGCGTTCTTCCGCTATTCGTCGCTCGCGGCGCTGGTCGCGGCGCTCTTCGCCGTGTTCTACGCATTCTGGCTCTTCGGCCTCGCGCCTTTGACCCTCGCGGTCGCGGTGATCGCCGCGTTGCTTATCTGGCGCCATGCAGGCAACATCCGGCGCCTCGTCGCCGGCACCGAGTCCCGCATCGGCGAGAAAAAGGCTAGCCCGCCGCCGTCAGATCCCAGCGCGGCCTCACGCTGAAGTCATGTCTGCCGGCAGTCGCAGCCGCCAGGCGTTGCGCGGCCGCAAACGCGATCATCGCGCCGTTGTCGGTGCAGAGTTCCGGCTCCGGGTAGAACACGTCGAACCCGCGGCGTGCAGCCTCCGCGTTCAGCGCCGCGCGCAGCTGAGCGTTCGCACCAACGCCTCCAGCCACGACGAGTCGGGTCAGCCCCTCTTGCTGGAGCGCGCGAGTACATTTGGTGACCAAGACCTCGACCACGGCATCGACGAAGGCTCGGGCCAGGTCTTCGGGCGACGGATTGGACTTGAGCTGCATCAGCACGGCGGTCTTTAGCCCGGAGAAGCTGAAGTCGAGGTCGCCGCTGTCGAGCATCGGTCGCGGCAGGCGGTAGTGCCCGGGCCGGCCGCGCTCGGCGAGTCGCGAGAGCGCGGGCCCGCCGGGATAGCCGAGGCCGAGGAGCTTGGCGGTCTTGTCGAAGGCTTCCCCCGCGGCGTCGTCCTGCGTCTCGCCGAGCAGGCGGTAGCGCCCGACGCCGTCGACGCGCATGAGCTGGGTGTGGCCGCCCGAGACCAATAGCGCGATGAAGGGGAATTGCGGCGGCCGCGCCGAGAGCAGGGGCGAGAGCAAGTGCCCTTCCAGATGGTGGATGCCGAGCACCGGCACGCCGAGCATTCCGCCAAGCCCGTGGGCGAAGGAGGCGCCCACCAGCAGCGCCCCGGCCAGGCCGGGACCCTCCGTATAGCCGATTGCGCTCAAATTACTCAGCTCGCGATCGGCGTTTTCCAGGACTTTCCTCGTCAAAGGCACCAGCCGTCGGATGTGGTCGCGCGAAGCGAGCTCCGGAACGACGCCGCCGTAGGCCTCGTGCATGCCGACCTGCGAGTGCACCGCGTGGGCAAGCAGCCGTCGCGCGGCGCCGTCGTACACGGCGACGCCGGTGTCGTCGCACGAAGTCTCGATTCCCAGCAGGAGCATCACCCGATTTTGATACAATTCAGCCCCCTAACGCGCCTGAGGGCTGGATGCCGACTGTTCGAGTGAAGGAAAACGAGCCGTTCGAAGTGGCGATGCGCCGCTTCAAGCGCACCGTCGAGAAAACCGGACTGCTCACCGAGCTTCGGTCCCGCGAGTACTACGAGAAGCCCACCGCCGAGCGCAAGCGCAAGCTCGCCGCGGCCGTGAAGCGGCATCACAAGCGGCTGCGCAGCCAGATGCTGCCGCAGAAGCTGTACTAGCAATAGCTCTCAAAGCTCAAATCACCGAAGACATGAAGGCGGCGATGCGCGCCAAGGACTCGGCGCGCCTGTCGACCGTCCGGCTGCTGCTCGCGGCCATCAAGCAGCGCGAGGTCGACGAGCGCATCGAGCTTGACGACGCGGCGGTGCTCGCGGTGATCGAGAAGATGATCAAGCAGCGCCGCGAGTCGATCACGCAGTTCGAGAAGGCTTCGCGCACGGATCTCGCCGACGCGGAGAAAGCCGAGGTGAAGGTGCTCTCGGCCTATTTGCCGGCGCAGATGGGCGAGGCCGAGATCCAGAAGGAAATCAATTCAGTAATTTCCGAAACCGGCGCGGGCGGCGCGAAAGACATGGGCAAGGTGATGGCGGCGCTCAAGCCGCGCCTCGCCGGCAAGGCCGACATGGGCAAGGTTTCCGCTCTGGTCAAGGCGAGGCTTTCAGGCTAAAAAGCCGGGGAGATGATCCCCGACTCGTTCAAGCAGGACCTGCTCAATCGGGTCGACATCGTGGACGTGGTCTCGCGCTACGTCCAGCTGAAGAAGGGCGGTGCCAATTACGCGGGCCTCTGCCCCTTCCACAGCGAGAAGACTCCCTCGTTCACCGTCAGCCCCGCCAAGCAGTTCTATCACTGCTTCGGCTGCGGCGCGCACGGCAACGCCATCGGCTTCCTGATGGCGTATTCGGCGCTCGGCTACGTCGACGCGATGAAGGAGCTCGCCGCCTCGGCGGGCATGTCGGTGCCCGACGAGCGGCCGCCGACGCCGCAGGAGGCCGCGCGCAAGGAGCGCGAGACCGACCTCTATGCGCTGATGGACAGGGCGATGGACTTCTACCGCGGCGAGCTAAAGAAATCGCCGCGCGCCATCGAGTACCTGAAGGGCCGCGGCCTCAGCGGCGAGATCGCGGCGCGCTTCCGCATCGGCTACGCGCCCGACGACTGGCAGGGGCTGAAGCCCGCTTTCCCCGAGTACGAGGACAAGGCGCTGGTCGAGGCCGGACTGGTGATCGAGAACGAAGGCAAGCGCTACGACCGCTTCCGCGACCGTGTCATGTTCCCGATCTTCAGCGCGCGCGGCGCGACCATCGGCTTCGGCGGGCGCGTCATGGGCGAAGGCGAGCCGAAATATCTCAACTCGCCCGAGACGCCGCTCTTCGAGAAGGGCCGCGAGCTCTATGGCCTGGTGCAGGCGCGCGACGCGATCCGCACCGCAGGCCACGCGCTCGTCGTCGAGGGCTACATGGATGTGGTGGCGCTCGCGCAGTTCGGTGTCGCGAACGCGGTCGCCACGCTCGGAACCGCGACCACGCCGGTGCACGTGGCGAAGCTCCTGCGCCTCGCCGACGCGATCGTCTTCTGCTTCGACGGCGACGCCGCCGGGCGCAAGGCCGCCTGGCGCGCGCTCGAGGTGAGCCTGCCGCTCGCGCCCGATCACAAGCCGATCCGCTTCCTTTTTCTGCCCGACGGCGAGGACCCCGACAGCTTCGTGCGCAAGCACGGCAGCGAGGCCTTCGCGCGCAAGGTGCGCGAGGCCGAGACGCTGTCGCAGTTCCTGCTCGCGCAGTTGCGCTCCGAGTGCGCCCTCGACACCGCCGAGGGCCGCGCGCGGCTGGTTTCGATCGCCAAGCCCCACGTGCAGAAGATCACCGCGCCGCAGCTGCGGCTGCAGGTGGCGAACGCGGTCGCGGAGCTCGCGCGCCTGCCGGAGGGCGCCGGCATCGAGAGCCTTATGGAGCTGCCGCAGCGGCCGCGCTTCTCTCGCCTCGCGCCGGCGCGGCGCATCTACGACGCGCCGACCTCGCTTGAATGGAGCCTGCTCACGGCGCTGCTCGGCGACCTGACCTTGATCGAGCACATCGACACCGACGCGCTCGCGCCGGGCGAGCCGGAGACGCGCGCGTTGCTCGCGATTCGCGAGAAGACCGAGGCGGCAGAGGAGGATCTGACCTTTCCCCTGCTTGCCGAGGCGCTCGAGGGCGACGCCTGCCTTGAAACAGTGCTCAAAGCCCTCAGATATGCGGAAGAGCTGGGATTCGACGCCGAGGCCGCCCGCGGCGAGTTCCAGCATGCCCTGGTGCAGCTCGAGCTGCGCAGCCGGAAGAAGGAATTGGACGAGCTGCGCGGGCGTTTGCGCTCCAAGGAAGACCTGGTGGTCTTCAATGAAAAGAATCTGGCCTACAAAAGACTGCAAGGGGCACTTCCAAGCCCTTGAGCGGTCAACTATAATGCTCGGTTCTTTTTTTCACGCAGTTTGCGGGTAAACGTCGGGGGACGGATGGCGCAGCGCAAGGGCAAGGCTAAAGTCAAGAAGGTTCATGCCGCGAAGAAAAAAGCCAGGGCCGTCAGGGCCCTGAAGCGGCACGCGCCCAAGGCCCGGCCGCGCAAGCTCCTCAAGCAGAAGCCGCATCCCAAGCTGCGGAAGGCCGCAGCGGCTGCAAAAGTCGCGCCCGCACACCATGGAAAAGGCCCGGCCGCCGGCAAGCCCGAGGCCGCGGGCAAGGCCAAGGGCTCGATCAAGAGCGCGAAGCAGGCGCTCGAGCTCCTCGAAGCCAAGGTCAACGAGGTCAAGGCCAAGGGCAAGCGCGGCCGCGGCGGACGGCGCGGCGGCAAGGACGCCTGGCTGATCCCGGCGGAGCTGCCCAAGGAGGACGCCGAGACCCGGCGCACCCGCCTCAAGAACCTGATCAAGCTCGGCAAGGAGCGCGGCTTCCTCACCTACTCGGAGATCAACGACCACCTGCCCGACGATCTGGTCGACGCCGAGCAGATCGAGGCCATCATCTCGACCTTCGGCGACATGGGCATCCAGGTCTACGACCAGGCGCCCGACCAGGAGCAGCTGCTGATCGCCGCCG
>Ga0075424_100000368_pt1 | contig 33893 bp, 31 predicted proteins | sample SoiMethybrSBSTD3_FD_75301 | JGI IMG/M metagenome (GOLD analysis project Ga0075424, IMG submission 75301) | Bulk soil microbial communities from a Populus tree surrounding site in Tennessee, USA - Soil MetaG P. TD hybrid SBSTD3 | ecosystem: Environmental > Terrestrial > Soil > Tree plantation... | reverse complement strand
AAGTCACACGAAGAGTCACGAAGAAGAAAGGATTTGTACAGAGAGGTTTTCTTCGTGTTCTTCGTGGATCTTCGTGTTTTCGTGGTTGCAGTACTGCTCGCTTAGAAGTACCGCGCGACGAACGGATATCCCCACGCGACGCCGAGCGCGGTCGACACGCATCCGACGACGAGCGACACGCCTCGCGCGAGACCTCGATGACTGCCGACCCGCGCCAGCGGCCAGCCGAGCAGTCCTGACAGCGCCGCCATCCCGAGCGTCGATCCCAGTCCGAACAGCACCATGTAGGTGAGCCGCGCCGCCGTCGTCGGCAGCGTGGCGAGCACGAGCGCGGTGAGCGCGCCGCTGCCCGCCAGTCCATGCACGGCGCCGACGATGAGCGGACGACGTGCGAGCGTCCATGTTCCGATGTGCACGTGCGCGGGCGCGCCGGGATGTCGATGTACGATGCGGCCGTGATGATGACTGTGCACGGGACCGGCAGGACCTTGCCGCGCCGCGACGTACATCGCACGCACGCCGAGCGCGATGAGCATCAGCGCGACGCCGAACTCGAATGCGTCCGCCGCCGACGCCGGCATCTCGGTGCGCAGCGCGACGAGCACGGCGCCGATCGCGACCAGCGAGAGCGTGTGGCCGAGGCCCCAGCACGCGCCGAGGAACGCCGCCTTCACGCCGTTCTTCTCGCCGGTGACGAGCGTCGACACCGCTGCGAGATGATCGGGTTCGAGCGCGTGGCGCATGCCGAGCAGCGAGCCGAGTCCGGAACTTGTGAGGAGTTCGAGAACGGGCATGATCTTGCGACGTCGCTATTGTATCCTGCCTCTCGACGCGCATGCATCCGTGGCACGACTGCTACGTCGACGAAACGCAGCTCGCGACGAGTTTTCCCGTCATCGTCGAGATTCCAAAAGGCAGCACGAACAAGTACGAACTTGACAAGGAAACAGGACTGCTCCGCCTCGACCGTGTGTTGTACAGCGCGGTTCACTATCCAGCCGACTATGGATTCATCCCGCGGACGTACTGCGACGACGGCGATCCCCTGGATGCGCTGGTGCTCGGGAACGAGCCGGTGTATCCGCTGACGATCGTGCAGGCGCGCGCGGTCGGCGTCATGCGGATGCGCGACGACAAGGGCACCGACGACAAGGTGATCGCGGTGAGCGTGCGCGATCCGTCGTTTGCAGAGTTCACGGACAAATCGCAGCTGCCGGCGCACGTCTTCCGGCAGGTGCGCCGGTTTTTCGAGGACTACAAAGCACTCGAAGACAAGAAGGTCGTCGTCGAGGAGCTGCTCGGACCCGACGACGCGGTGGCGATCATCGCTGACGCGCTGCAGCTCTATCGCCGGCTGCGGCGCGGCGAGCTGAAGACGTGACGGTCGTCCTCATCGCGCTCGGCGGTGCGCTCGGCTCCGTCGCGCGCTACGCGTTGTCGACCTTCGTGCTCAGATCGACCGGTTCGCTGTTTCCGCTGGGGACGTTCGTCGTGAACCTTGTCGGCTGCTTCGTGTTCGGCGCGATTGCCGGCGCCGCGGAGCAGCGCATCGCGCTGCCGCCCGAGATGCGCGCGCTGCTGCTCATCGGCGTCCTCGGCGGATTCACCACGTTTTCGTCGTACGCTTTCGAGAGCTTCGCGCTGCTGCGCGACGGCCAGTTCGCGGCGGGCGCCGCGAACATCGTCGGTCAGGTGATCGGCGGTCTGATTGCGTTGTGGGCCGGCTATGTCGCTACCAACTGAAGGCAAGCTGCTGCGCATCTTCGTCGGCGAAGGCGACCACTGGCACGGCAGACCCCTGTACGAATCGATCGTGCTCGAAGCGCGCCGCCGCGGCCTCGCCGGCGCGACGGTCATCAAAGGCTTCATGGGCTTCGGCGCGCACAGCCGCATCCACACCGCAAAGCTGCTGGAGCTGTCGCAGGATCTGCCGATCGTCATCGAGATCGTCGACGCGCCCGACAAAATCGAAGCGTTCATGCCCGAGCTCGAGCTGATGGTCGGCGACGGTTTGATCACGCTCGAGCGCGCCGAAGTGCTGTTGTATCGGCCGGGAAAATCGTCCTCATAGCGCGCGAAGGTCTCGGCCGGGCGGCGTATAATTCGCGCCACCAGGAGCGCACGATGAAGAATCCTCTCGGTTGCGTCGTCCTCGGATCGCTTCTCGCAATCCTCGCCAGTCCACGCCTGGCCGCGGGCCAATCACCGGCGGGCGCGCCGTCGCTCGACTTCGATTTCTTCAAGACGCGCGTGCAGCCGATCTTCGTCGCGAAGCGGCCGGGCCACGCGCGCTGCGTCTCGTGTCACACCTCCGGCACGCCGATGCGGCTGCAGCCGCTCGCGCCGGGCAGCGCTGCCTGGACCGATGAACAGTCGCGCAAGAACTTCGACGTCGTTCGCGCGAAAGTGACGCCCGGCAATCCGGGCGCGAGCCGGTTGCTCCGCCATCCGCTCGCGCAGGAGGCGGGCGGCGATACGTTCCACAACGGCGGCAAGCACTGGCTGTCGCAGAACGATCCCGAATGGCAGACGCTTGCAGCGTGGGTTGGCGGCGCCACCATGCAGCACGCGAACGGATCGAAGGTCCGGATCATTCAAACCAACAGCGCCGGCGACAACGTGCACATCATCGACCCGGCCACCAACACCGTCGTCGGCGAGATCACCGGCATCGAAGTCGGCCACGGCGCAGCCGCCGCGCCCGACGGCAGCCGCATCTACATCAGCAACGAAGCCGACAGCACGCTCGACGTCGTCGACAGCAAAACGCTGAAGGTGACGAACAAGATCCCGCTCACGGGCCATCCGAACAACATCGCCGCCGGTCGCGACGGACGCCGGGTGTACGTCGGCATCGCCGAAGCGCCGGGTGCCGTCGACGTCATCGACACCGCGTCGTTGCAGCGCGTGAAGAGCATCCCGGTGAAAGGCGCCGTGCACAACGCTTACGTCACGCCCGACGGCAAGTTCGTGGTCTCGGGATCGATCGCCGGAAAGAACGTCGTCGTGATCGACGCCGCGACCGAGCAGCCTGCATGGGTGCTCGAGTTCGAGCTCGGCGTGCGGCCGATCGCCTTCGAAACCAACGCAGACGGATCGACGAAGCGGATGTTCGTTCAGCTGAGCGATTTCAACGGCTTCGCGGTCGTCGATTTCGCGACGCACCGCGAAGTGACGAGAATCACGCTGCCGGAGATCGCCGCAGGCAAAACGCCCGTGATGGAAGGCGGAAACGCATCACACGGCATGGCCGTCACGTCGGACGGCAGGATGCTCGTTGTGAACAGCCGCTTGAACAGCGCTGTGTATGCGTACTCGCTGCCCGATCTGAAGTTGCTCGGTTCGGTCGACGTCGGCATGGCGCCGGACTGGGTGACGCTCACGCCCGACGGCAAGCGAGCCTACGTCGCGAACGCGGGCTCGAACTCGGTGTCGGTGATCGATCTCGCGGCGATGAAGGAGATCACGCGCATCCCCGTCGGACAGGTACCGAAGCGCAACATCACGGCAGTGCTGCAATGACGCGCGCGCTCGTGTCCCTCGTCTCGCTGGCGATCGTGTGGGTGATGCAGGCGCCGGCAGTGGATCAGCAGGCGCCGGCGCTTCGCACGCCCGACGGTCAGCCGGACCTCCAGGGCATCTGGGACTACCGCAGCGCGACGCCGCTCGAACGTCCGGCGCAGTTCGCGGGCAAGGAGTTCATGACGCTCGAGGAAGTGAAGGAGTACGAGCGGCGCGCGATCGAGCGTGAAGACGGACGTCCGCCCGACGATCCGCGAACCGAACAATCGGTGCATCCGGCGTGGTGGCTGGACTACGGGAAGACGGTGGTGAAGACGAGGCGGACGTCATTACCCGCCTGGACGCCGACACGCTGGAGTACCGCTTCACCGTCGACGATCCGACGACGTGGACGAAACCGTGGACCGTCGCGTATCCGATGGTCAGGACGAAAGGACCGGTCTACGAGTACGCGTGCCACGAAGGCAACTACGGCCTCGTCGGCATCCTCGCCGGCGCCCGCGCAGAAGCGGAAAGGATCAGGGACTAATCCCTGATCCCTATTCCCTCTAATCCCTAATCCCTAATCCCTAATCCCTACTAATCCCTAGTCCCTAATCCCTGATCCCTGGTCCCTGGCCCCCACGCGCGCTCACGACACACGCGCGGTGCCCACGAAACGAGCGATCTGCTCGTGCGTCGCGAACCACACGTTGCCCTTCGCCTTCATGTGCTGAATCAACTTCTCCAGGCCGGCGACGCGCGACCGGTGCCCCGTGATGTGCGGGTGCATCGTCAGGATGAAGAGACCGCCTTCGTCGTACGCGACGTCGAACTCCGACTGGAACACCTGCTCGACGAAATCGGGATTGGGCATTCCGCCGTTGGTCGCGCCGCCGAAGTACGGGAAGTCGTCGACGATGCGCTCGATCGGCAGCTCGATGACGCCGGTCGGCTGCTTGTCGAGCAGAATCTCGTACGCATCGTCGCTGGCCATCAGGCTGCTGTCGTACAGGAAGCCCGCATCCTTGATCTGCTTCATCGTGTAGGGACTGAATTGCCATGACGGCGCGCGGTACCCGACCGGCTTCTTGCCGATTGCCTTCGTCAGCGTCTCGATCGCGCGGTTCAACATGTCCTGTTCGGCGGCGGCGTCGTTCACCGACGGCAGATGCTCGTGAATCCAGCCGTGCACGCCGATCTCATGGCGCCCGCTCTTCAGGATCGACGGGATCATTTCCGGATGGAGCAGGTGGCTGACGGCGGGAATGAAGAACGACGCAGGAATCTGGTGCTTGTCGAGCAGCCGCAGAATCCGCGGCAGCCCGTCGACGGCGCCGTACTCACCGCGCGAGATTGATTCCGAGATGAGATTGCCGGTCGCGAGATCGGCCGTCGCGTTGTCGACGTCGAAGCTCAGACCGACCGCGACGCGCGCGCCGTTCGGCCACGCGGCCGGCTTCAGCCGCTTGCCGGCGCTGACGTGAAACATCTGCGCGTCGATTTGCGTCAGCGGCAGCTTCGTCCCCGGCTGCGGCCGCGTTTGACCGATGAGCGTGACGGAAGCGAGGCCGATCACGCCGGCGACGATCGGGATCCGTGCAATCCGCAATCCGCGTGCAATCCGCAATCCGCGTGCAATCCGCAATCCGCAATCCTCAATCCGCATTGCTCACACCTCCCTCACTCCATGGCTTCGCATCAGAAAGTATGCCGCAACCATGACGAGCAGCGCGCCGTTGATGCCGATGACCATGGGCGCGCCGATGAACGTGGCGAGATAGCCGCTGACGAGGCTGCCGAGCGGCATGCCGCCACGGAAGGCGAGCATGTAGATGCTCATCACGCGTCCGCGCATGTCGTTCGGCGCGATCAGCTGCACGAGCGAGGTCACCGTCGAGAACACCACCATCAGCGCCACGCCTGTGAAGAACAGCAGCAGGTCGCTCAGCCACAGCACGCGCGAGATCGCGAACGCGATGATGAGGACGCCGTACACCGCCTGGACGAGCAGCGCCGTCAGCCCCATGCGCGGAAATTTCCCGAGCCACGCGACGATGAGCGCGCCGACGATCGAGCCGGCGCCGGAAAACGCCATCAGGTGGCTGTACGTGCTCGCGCCTTCGTGGAAGACGCGCTGCGCGAAGATCGGCAGGAACGTCAGCACCGCGAAGCCGAGGAACGTCGTCATCGCGGCGAGGACGATCAGCGCGACGAGGCTGCCGTGATTGCGCACGTAATCCAGGCCGATGCCGAGCTCGTCGCGCACGCCCAGATTCGAGTTCGCCGGCGGGATGTGCTTCACGTGCAGCGCCATCAGCGTGTTGATCACCACGACGAACGACAGCGAGTTGAGCAGGAAGCAGGCGTTCATCGCCTGCGGCTCGCTGTAGCCGTACTTCACGAACAGCGCGAGCGTGGCGGCGAAGAGCAGGGGGCCGAGGACGCGCGCCACGTTGAACTGAATCGAGTTCAGCGCCACCGCGTTCGGTAGATCTTTTTTGTCGACGAGCGACGGGATGAGCGATTGATACGCGGGGCCGCCGAACGACTGCGCCACGCCGGTGACGAACGAGAGCACCAGGATCTGCCAGATGCGCACGACGTTGAAATACATGAGCGCGGCCAGCATCCCCGAGGTCGCCATCTGGATGTATTGCGAGGTGAGCAGCGTGCGCCGGCGGTCGTAGCGATCGGCGAACACCCCGCCGATGAGCGTGAACAGGATGATCGGCAGCTGCTGGAGGAACGCGTCGAGGCCCAGGAAGAAGGCCGAGCCGGTCAGCGACAGCACCAGCCAGTTCTGCGCGACGATCTGCATCCAGGTGCCGATGCTCGACGTGCAGGCGCCGAACCACTGGACGCGGAAATCGCGGTAGGTGAACGCCGCCAGCATCCGGCGGACGGCACGGGCGCCGATTGACGGTGTTGCCGCCGGAGCGTCGGTTGCGGTGGCTGCTGCTGTAGCCTGGACGGGTTCGGCCAACGGAGTCTAAACAGTAGTCGGGCAGGCGTTTACGCCTGCTGTGGTGTGCCAGGTATCTTACCTTACTTGATCCCTCGTATCGGTCTCTCGTATACTGCGCGTGACTGGCGAAGATAAGGCGAAAACGCTTATGCCGCTTGCACGCGCTGACCTCGAATCGCTCCTCCGCACCCGCCGCCTCGATCGCACCCTTACCACCGCGCTTCCGCCGGACGATGCTGCCCGGCCCGACGGTATCCGGCCGGGCAGTATGGTCCGCGACGAAGCTGTCGTGGCCGCGACCGGCCTCGAAGTATTGGACGCACGGCTGAGCGGCGGGTTTCCACGCGGGCAATTGTCCGAAATCGTCGGGCCGCGATCCGCGGGACGCACGAGCGTGATGCTGCATCTGCTTGCCACCGCCACATCGCGCGGCGAACTCGTCGCAATCGTCGACGCGCTCGATATGTTCGATGTCGAGTCGGCGGAGGCGTCGGGCATCGACCTCGATCGCGTGCTGTGGATCCGCGGTCACGTCGTCACGAATCCCGGCATGTGCCGGGATATGAATCAACGCGCGCTCGAACAGGCGATCCGCGCGTTCACGCTCGTGCTGCAGGCGGGCAACTTCGGCGTCGTCGTGTTCGACGTCGCTGAAGCGCCGCGCGATGCCATCCGTCGTCTGCCGTTCACGACGTGGCTGCGATTGCAGCGGCTCATCGAAGGCAGCCAGACGACCGGGATTCTCATCGGATCGGAGGCAATGGCGCGAAGCTCCGCGGGGCTCACGCTGCAATTGGGTCTGCGCGACGCGGGATTGACGTCAGGCACCGGGCTTCGGGGATTGGGAGTGGGAATTCGGTTTCACGGCGCGTTATTCGACGGCCTCGACGTCGACGCGCGCGTTGTGCGCGCGCGGGCGCGATATCAGGAGCAGCACGATGTACGCGTGCCTCTATCGACCGCCTGCGCTTGAGGACGGCGCCCGTAGCGCGAGCCTTTCAGGCGAGCGTCCCGCCGATCGCTCGGCTGAAAGCCTCGCGCTACAGGCGTATGAGCCGGCCCTTTCAGCGCCGCCACCCCTTACGGCCATCGCGCACGATTTCTCGCCGCGGTTCGAATGCGATCGCGACGATCTGGTGTCAATCGACGTCAGCGGGCTCGAACGGCTGCTCGGTCCGCCGCGCGTCATCGGCGAGGAGTTGCGGCGCGATGCGGCGGCGCGCGGTTTGCGCGTGCACGTCGCAGTGGCCGCGACGCGCATGGCGGCAATGGTTGCCGTGCACGCGCGGCCAGGGCTCACGGTCATCGCGCGCGGCGACGAAGCGGGGACGCTCGCGCCAATTCCGATCGGTGTTCTTGAAAAGATCGGCGACGGCGCGAGAACGCAAAGTGCGCAAAGTTCGCAGAGTTCGCAAAGACATAGTGAGGGCATCACGCCGGCGAGCGTGGTTGTTTCGATCCTCAAACGATGGGGCATTGCCACGCTTGGTGAGCTGGCGGCGTTGCCGGCGGCGGATCTCGTCGCGCGCCTCGGCCGGCAGGCGCGCGTGTGGCAGGCGATCGCGCGCGGGGAAGACATCCGGCCGCTCGTTCCGGCGCTCGGGGCCGAGCGGTTCGATGCGTCACTCGAGCTCGAATGGCCGATCGAAGGGCTCGAGCCGCTGTCGTTCGTGCTGACGCGGCTCCTCGAGCCGCTGTCGACGCGGCTCGAGCGGCGCGATCGCGGCGCCGCGGTGCTGCACGTCATCCTGAGGCTCGTCACGAAGGAGACGCACGCATGCCGGCTCGAGCTGCCGTCACCGATGCGCGACGTGCGGACGCTGCGAACGCTCGCGCTGCTCGATCTCGAAGCGCATCCGCCCGACGCGGCGATCGATCGCGTCACGGTCGTCATCGATCCGACGCCGGGCCGCGTCCTGCAGCACACGCTGTTCACGCGTGCGCACCCGACGGCGGAGCAGATCTCGACGCTCCTCGCGCGTCTCGGCGCGCTGATGGGGCAGGATCGCCTCGGCGCGCCCGTCGTCGTCGATTCGTACCGGCCCGGCACGTTCGCGATGAAGCCATTTAGAACCGAGCACGATATCAACCGCGAAGAACGCAGAGGACGCGGAGAAGGCGGAGAACGCAGAGAATGCGGAGAACGCAGAGAAATTGAAAACTCTGCGTCGATCATGTCCTCGGCGCTGCGGCGTTGTCGCCAGCCGGTGCCGGCGCGCGTCACCGTTGCCGATGGCCGTCCCGTGCGCGTCACAACCGATCGCCGCGGGTTCGTCGGCGGATCGGTCGTCGCGTGCGCGGGCCCGTGGAGAACGTCCGGAGCGTGGTGGGAGGTGAGGGCAGCAGAGGCAGGACGGGCAGGACGGGCCGGAGAGGCAGGAGGACCCGTCCAGCCGGTCCCGCCCGTCCAGCCCTGGAACCGCGACGAGTGGGATGTCGCGCTGAACGATGGAGCGGTCTACCGGATTTTTCAGGATCGCGAGAGCGAAGCCTGGTTCGTCGATGCAGTCGTCGATTGAGAGGAGTAAAGCGATGGCGACGATTACCGATCTGCTGCTGCCCGAATTCGATCAGGAGATGGCGAACACGCGCCGCGTGCTCGAGCGCGTGCCCGACGACAAGTTCGGCTGGAAGCCGCACGACAAATCGTGGTCCATGGGCGACCTTGCGAGCCACATCGCCAACATGATCGGCTGGGCCGAGCCGACGATGAACGCGACGTCATTCGATTTGGCGAGCGTCACGCCCGCCGAGATGAACCGCGCCGCGAAGTCGCAGAAGGAACTGCTGTCGTGGTTCGATGCGAGCGTCGCGAAAGTGCGGCCCGTGCTCGCGAAGAGCGACGCCGACTACTTCGTTCCGTGGTCGCTGAAGCGCGGGACTCAGGTCATATTCACGATGCCGCGCGTCGTGTGCGTACGCAGCTTCGTCATGAACCACGTCATCCACCATCGCGCGCAGCTCACGGTGTACCTGCGGCTGAACAACATTCCGGTCCCCGGGTTGTACGGACCGTCGGCCGACGAGGGAAATATGTAGATCGGGCAGGAAGGGCAGGAGGGCAGGAGGGGAGGAGGCCCGGAGGGGAGGAAGCGCGAAGGTCCCGCCTGTCCTGCCCATCCCGCCCGTCCTGCCCTCGCGCCCGTCCCGCCCGTCCCGCCGTTCTGCCCATCCTGCCCGTTCCTCTTTCCAATGTCGGCGTACATCGAACTCCACACCGCGTCCGCGTTCAGCTTTCTCCAGGGCGCGTCGCTGCCGGAAACGCTCGTCGACCGTGCCGCGGAGCTGGGCTATCCGGCAATCGCGCTCCTCGATCGCGACGGCGTGTACGGCGCACCGCGCTTTCACAAAGCCGCGCGCGCGGCAGGGATCCACCCGATCATCGGCGCGGAGCTGACGATTGGGTCAGGTGAGTCGGGTAGGTCAGGTCAGTCGGGTAGGTCAGGTGAGTCGGGTAGGTCAGGTGGGTCGGGTGAGTCGGGTGGGCACCGGACGCACGCGCACTACCAGACCCACCAGACCCACCAGCCCTTCCTGCTCCCCGTGCTCTGCGAGAGCCAGGAGGGCTATCGCAATCTGTGCCGCCTCGTCACGAAGATGAAGCTGCGCGCGCCGAAAGGCGAAGGCGCGTTGGCGCTCGAGGAACTTGACGGCTACACGACGGGACTCGTGGCGCTCGTCGGCAGGCCGGCGCTGAACGGGAAGCGATACGGCGTCGGCGGACTGCTCGATCGCGTCGTCGGTCTGTTCGGCCGCGGCAACGTGTACGTCGAGCTGCAGCGTCATTTTCGCCGCGACGAGGAGCGCGACAATGACGCGCTCCTCGCGCTCGCGTCGGCGTTCGGCGTGCCGACGCTCGCCACCAACGGCGTCCGCTTCGCGACCGCGGCCGAGCGGCCGCTCTTCGACGTCCTCACCTGCATTCATCACCACACCGATGTCGCGGCAGCGGGTCGTCTGCTCGCGGCGAACGCGGAGCGGTACCTGAAGCCGCCGGCCGACATGGCGGATCTGTTCCGCGATCGTCCCGATGCCGTCGCGCGCACGTGCGAGCTCGCCGACCGCCTGCAGTACACGATGGCGGATCTCGGCTACCGGTTCCCCGACTATCCGGTGCCGCCCGGCGAATCGCAGATGTCGTTTCTGCGGCAGATCGCCGACGTCGGCGCGCGCGAGCGCTATGAGCCGTTTCACGATCGCGCGCGCGCGCAGATTGCGCGCGAGCTCGACTTGATCGAGAAGCTGAACCTCGCCGGCTACTTCCTCATCGTGTGGGACATCGTCAACTTCGCGCGCCAGCACGATGTGCTCGTGCAGGGACGCGGGTCGGCGGCCAACAGCGCCGTCTGCTACAGCCTGGGCATCACCGCCGTCGATCCCGTCGGGATGGATCTGCTCTTCGAGCGTTTTCTGTCGGAGGAGCGCGGCGAGTGGCCCGACATCGATCTCGATCTGCCGAGCGGTGACCGGCGCGAACAGGTCATCCAGCGCGTGTACGAGAAGTACGGCCGGCTCGGCGCGGCGATGACCGCCAACGTCATCACCTATCGCGGCCGAAGCGCGGCGCGCGAAGTGGGGAAGGTGCTCGGCTTCGATCCGACGCAGGTCGATCGCCTCGCGAAGATCATGAATCAGTTCGAGTTCGCCGATCCGGGCGACACGCTGCCGCGTCAGCTCGCGGCGGTTGGTCTCGATCTGAACTCCGATCGCGTGCGGCTGTTCGCGCGGCTCTGGAACCAGATGCTCGATCTGCCGCGGCACCTCGGTCAGCACTCGGGCGGCATGGTCATCTGTCAGGGTCAGCTCGATGCATGCGTCCCTCTCGAAAACGCCAGCATGCCCGGACGCGTGGTCGTGCAGTGGGACAAGGACGACTGCGCCGACATGGGGATCGTGAAAGTCGATCTGCTCGGCCTCGGCATGATGGCCGTCATCCAGGATTCACTGGCGCTGGTCAACCGAAGAAACGCAACCGCAGAGAACGCTGAGAACGCCGAGCATTCTTTTGTACAAGACAACTCTGCGCGCTCCGCGTGCTCTGCGGTTGCTTCCCGTGATCTCGTCGATCTGGCGCACCTGCCGCAGGACGATCCCGCCGTCTACAAGATGCTCTGCGAGGCCGACACGATTGGCGTGTTCCAGGTGGAATCGCGCGCGCAGATGGCCACGCTGCCGCGCCTGAAGCCGGCGTGTTTCTACGACATCGTCGTGCAGGTCGCGATCATCCGTCCCGGTCCCATCGTCGGCCAGATGGTGCATCCGTATCTGAACCGCCGCGCCGGCCGCGAGCCGGTCGCGTATCCGCATCCGGCGCTCGAGCCGATTCTTGCGCGCACGCTCGGCGTGCCGCTCTTTCAGGAACAACTGCTGCGCATGGCGATGGTGGCCGCGGGGTTCAGCGGCGGTCAGGCCGAGGAGCTGCGGCGCGCGTTCGGGTTCAAACGGTCCGAGCGGCGCATGAAGCAGATCGAAGTGCAGCTGCGCGACGGGATGGCGCGCACCGGCATCACGGGCGAGGCCGCCGAGCAGATCATCACGTCGATTACCTCGTTCGCGCTGTACGGATTTCCCGAGTCGCACGCCGCGAGCTTCGCGCTGCTCGCGTATGCGAGCGCGTACCTGAAGGTGCATTTTCCCGCGGCGTTCTACACGGCGCTTCTCAACAACCAGCCGATGGGGTTCTATCATCCGTCGACGCTCGTCAAGGACGCGCAGCGGCGCGGCGTCCGGTTCCATCCGATCGACGTGCAGGTGTCGGAGTGGAACTGCACCATCGAGCGCGACGGCGGCGTCCGGCTCGGATTGCGCTACGTCAGCGGCCTGCGCGAACAGGTCGGCCGCGCGATAGAGACGGCCGCGCCGCCTTCGCGCTTACGCGCTTCGGCGGGCCACCGCGCGTGTCCCAAATGCGGCTGCGACGATCGATCGATGATCGAAGCGGTCGACGCGTCGCGGCTGTTCTGCAACAACTGCTCGCACGACTGGCCGATTTCGCCCGCGCCACGCGCCGGCCGCCGGTTCACATCGCTCGACGATCTCGTCGCGCGCACCGGTCTGCGCCGCGACGAAGTCGTGACGCTCGCTGATGTCGGCGCGCTGAACTCGTTCGGCTACGATCGTCGCTCCGCGCTGTGGCAGGTTGAGCGCGTCGCCCGTCCGGGCGGCGAACTGTTCGAAGACGCAGAGGCCGCAGAGACTGCAGAGATCGCAGAGATCGCAGAGATCGCAGAGATCGCAGAGACTGCAGAGGCCGCAGAGGCGGCAGAGGCGGCAGAGGACGACGCAAACGCCTGTCCGCTGAAACCAATGACCGAGGCCGAACGCCTCGTCGCCGACTACGCGGGCATGGGACTGTCAATCGGCCGCCATCCCATGGCGCTGCGGCGGGAGGAACTGGCGACGCGCGGCATCCTGCGCGCGTGCGATCTCCACACCGCGCGTCAGGGACGCCGCGTGCGCGTCGCCGGGATGGTGATCACGCGCCAGCGGCCAGGCACCGCGAAAGGGTTCGTGTTCCTGACGCTCGAAGACGAGACCGGCATCGCGAATATCATCGTGCGTCCGGATCTGTTCGCACGCGACCGCCTCGTCATCGTCGAAGAGCCGTTCCTCATCATTGACGGCGTGCTGCAGAACCAGGACGGCGTCACCGCCGTGCGCGCGGAGCAGATCCAGGGGATGCGCGGCATCGACATCGACTTCAACGCCCACGACTTCTATTGATCGCGACGTAACGGACGAGTGACGGACCGGTGACGGATCCTCGTTCGCGCCGCGGTAAGATCCCGTGATGCGCGGATGGATCGCGATCCCGAGCGTCGTCGCCGCGGGCTTGATCGCCGGCGTTGCGGTATCGACGGCGCAGTTTACGGATCTGTCCAACGCAGATCGACGAGCGATCGTCGACATCCTGCGCGACACGAAAAACGACCTTCCGGAGTACTTCCAGGCAGACACTCACTGACGCCACGGCGTCAGAACGTCAGGAGGAACCGAAACCATGCGAACAGCGATCATCGGCGCGTTCGTCGCCGCGGCCACAACGCTTGTCGCGGCGCCGCAGCAGACGACATACCGGCCCGGCGACCTGACGAAGCCCGAGGTGTTCGTGCAGAACCGCGGTGCCGCCGAGGCGATCCCCGTCGATCTCCGCCAGGTGAATACCGAAACGCCGCTGCGTGTTCAAGTCGTGGGCACCCCGGCATCGCAGCCGCTGCCGGTGCGCCTGGTGCGGCCGGTGTGGGAATACAAGGCGGTCGTCGTGGCCCAGCGCGAGGACGCCGCGAACCAACTTCGCGCGGCAGGCGAAGACGGGTGGGAGACGACCGGCATCGCGTTTCTGAATGGAAACCAGGCGACGCTGCTGCTGAAGCGGTTACGGTAGCGATCGATCCGGTTACACGCCGGGTGGCTGGAAACGGAAAACGATTTCCGCGCCGACGCGCGATTCGTGCCCTTTCAGCCCGGCATGAATTCTGAATTACCGGAGGTCGCGATGCTGAAAGTCGACCTCCACATCCACACGTCCGACGACCCGCTGGATTCAATTTCGTATTCGTCGACGGAATTAATCGACCACGCCGCGGCGCTCGGCTACGACGCCCTTGCGATTACCCTGCACGAGCGCCAGCTCGACGTCCGGCAACTCGAAGATTACGCGGCAGATCGCGGGATCGTCCTGATTCCTGGAATCGAGCAGACGATCGAAGGCAAACACGTGCTGCTGTTGAATTTCGGCCGCCGCACCGAGGAGGTCCGGACCTTCGACGAGCTCGCGCGGCTGAAGCGGCTCGAGCACGGGATTGTGATCGCGCCCCACGTCTACTTCCCTTCCTCGACCTGCCTGTGGGGCCGGGTCGAGCGATACGCCGATCTGTTCGATGCCGTCGAATACAACGCGATGTTCACCCGCTCGGTAGACTTTAATCGCCGGGCCGTGCGATTTGCGCGTCGCCACGGCAAACCGATCGTGGGCAACGGCGACGTCCACACGCTCCGCCAGCTCGGCACCACCTACTCGCTGATCGACGCGCTGCCCGATCCCGAGTCCATCTGCGCGGCGATCCTCGCCGGTCGCGTGCGGGTGGAGGCGCGGCCGCTCGCCTGGAGCGAAGCCGCCGGTATCATGGCGGAGCTGTTCGGATGGCGAACTCCCGCTGGATCGCGGGTCGAGAGGACGCCGGCGTCCGACTCGACAAGTATCTCGCTGCCCCAGAGCGTCTAGGCTCACGCGCGAAAGCCGCGTCCGCGCTCGAGCGCGGCAAAGTGTTCGTCAACGATCGCGAAGCACACGTCGCCGACGCGGCGGCGCGCCTCGCGTCAGGGGACGTCGTGCGCGTGTGGATGGATCGTCCCGGCAGCGCGAAGCGGCCGGCGGTCCTCGGCGAGCGTCGGGATCTTCCAATCCTGTTCGAAGACGACGCGATTGTCGTGCTGAACAAGCCGGCTGGGGTTCTCGCCGTGCCGCTGGAACGCCGCGCGGGCGCGCGATCGGTGTTCGACGATCTCGCGGACTATCTGAAGCGGCGCCGCAAGCGGCGGCCGCTCGTCGTTCACAGGATCGATCGCGACACCTCGGGGCTTGTCGTCTTCGCGAAGCAGGCGGCGGTGCAGGCGGCGCTCAAGGAGCAGTTCAAGCGCCACGTTCCCGAGCGCGTGTATCACGCCGTCGTGTACGGACATCCCGATCCGCCGAGCGGCACGTGGCGCGATCGGGTCATGTGGGATGAGCGCGCGCTCGTTCAGAAGGAGACGCATCCGCGCGATCCGGCCGGCAAGGATGCGATCTGCCGTTATCGCGTGCTCGAACGGTTTGCGGCCGCGTCGCTCGTCGAAGTGACGCTCGTCACGGGACGAAGGAATCAGATTCGCGTGCAGGCGCGGCTGCGCGGTCACACGCTGGTCGGCGAGCAACGCTACACGTCCGGCCCGGACGACCTGCGGCCGATTCATTTTCCGCGGCAGGCGCTGCACGCGATCAGGCTCTCGTTCGAGCATCCGGTGACGCACCGGCGTATGCAGTTCGACGCGCCGCTTCCCGACGACATGGCGGATCTCATCGCCCGCCTGCGCGGATCGTGATTGCGTGCGCCGTTTCGCGACACGATTGGGCAAAACGTCGCGATATTTGGGCCGATCCGGTGTGGTACTGGACTTGCGCTACGGACGGCGGAGGTAAGACCGTGGAGCCAACACACCCACCGGAGCCCCTCGACGCGGCGGCTGAACCCGCGGAGCGCGCCGTGCAGGTGCTGGCCACGATGGTCCGCATCCACGACGTCAGCATCGAGCGTCCCGACGTCGTCGCGTACCTCGAAGCGATCGCACCGGAAAAGCAGGAGATCGCGCTGATTCACGCGATCGAAGTCGGCATCACCGAGCTCGTCGCCCGCCGCGCGCGGTTCAGGCCGCAGTAAAGGGGGCCAGACACGGGGTGTCAGACACGGGGTGTCAGACACGGGGTGTCAGACCCCTGTGCCGATTTCGATCACGTGGAAATCGCGCGCGTCGGTGATTTGCACGCAGAATAGTTGATCGAACCCTTCGGCCGCGGTCGGACGCTGCAGCCGTTTGGCCACCGTGAAGATCGCGACGTTCGGCACCTTCTCCTTCCCCGCACGCCCCGCATTGCGCGCGACCGCCGCGCGCGTCGTCACATCCATGAAATAACAGCGCACCTCCGCGCCGCGCGCCCGCGCGATTGCCATGATGGCCGCACGATCGGCCGCCGTCGGATTCGTGTTGTCGATGACCACCGAGCGGCCGGCCGCCAGCGATTCGTCGATGAGACGACGCTGACGCGCGTCGCGTCCGGTCGCGTTGGGCCACAGGTCTTTGCTGACGTGCACGTGCGTGGGCGCGAAGTAGCGCCGGAAGAACGTCGTCTTACCGGCGCCTGGCAGGCCGACGAGAATGATGCATTCCAGCACGCTCGCCTGAAGGGCTCGCGCTACACGCGTCCGTTATTGCGAATTTGAGTTCGACGCGCGCGAGCCGGGCGCGACGTGCTTGTACACGTTGCCGCCTTTCATGACGAACGCGACGCGCGTCACCGCGGTGATGTCCGTCAACGGATCGCCGTCGAGCGCGACGAGATCCGCCTCGAACCCGGGCGCCAGCGTGCCGGTCGTCTTCTCGAGCCGCAGCGATCGCGCGGCCATCGACGTCGCGGAGATGATCGCGTCCATCGGCTTCTGGTTGCCCTGACGCACGCGCTCCACGATCTCGTTCGCGTTGTGGCCGTGCGCGCCCGCGACCGCATCCGTGCCGAGGACCAGCTTCAGGTTCGGCGTCGCCACCGCTTTCTTGATCATCGCGGCGTTGATCGCCAGCCCCTTTTCCATGTACGCGAACCCTTCCTCGTTGTAGTTGCCGATGCCGAGGAACTTCGGCTTGTTCGCCAGATAGTTCTGCAGCACGACGCCGACGTTCGGATCGAAGTACACGCCCTTGTCGGCCATCAGCTTCAACACCTCGTCGGTCGCGAACACGCCGTGCTCGATCTGATCGCAGCCGGCGTTCACCGACGCCGTGATCGACTCCGGGCTGTGCGCGTGAACCATCGTCCGCATGCCGAGCGTCTTCGCCTCGCCGCAGACCGCCGTCAGCTGATCGTCGGTCATCGTCTGCTTGCCGCCGTCGCGGATGCTCGCCGATGCGAAGATCTTGATCACGTCCGCGCCGTCCTTCTTCAGCTCACGCACTTTCTCGCGGATCTCATCCGGCGTGCCGCTGCGCTCGTTGATTTGCCGGATGGACGTCAGAATGCGCGGACCCGGAAGCACGCCGCGCGCGATCGCCTCGCGCAGATCGACGTCGCTCGGCGATCCCGGACTTTGAATCGTCGTGAAGCCCGCCATCAGCGTGACGTATGCGTTCTCGGCGCTGTAAAGAATCTCTTCGGCCGGCGATCCCGGACGTGCCGCGTAACGGCCGTCCTTGTCGAAATGCCATGCGACGTGCGCGTGGACGTCGATCATCCCGGGGATGACGGTCAATTGTCCGAGATTGTAAGTAGCGGCGCCGCTGTTGCCGGTGTCGATCGACGTGATTTTGGATCCCTGCACGACAACCGTCGCGTTGCGCAGGACCTTTCCCGTTCCGTCGACGATCGTCGCGGCCCGGATGCGGATAGATTGATCCTGTGCGGACAGGACTGCGGCGACCACCGTCACCGCCGCCACGGCGAGCATGGCCTTCAGGCGCATGATTCCCCCCAAGCGAAAGAGTGGGGCGCATTATAATCCTCAGACTCGCGACATGATGAAAGCGGTTGGGCTCGTTTCGCTTCCGGCGATTGCTGTCGCGCTGATCGCGCTCGCGCCAGCGTCGCGCGAAGTCGACTGGCCGTTCTACGGCGGGGATCAGGGCGGCTCGAAGTTCTCGCCGCTCACCGACGTCACCGCCGCGAACGTCTCGCGGCTGTCGGTCGCCTGGGAGTGGAAGACCGCCGAGAAGGCGCTCGAAACCTTCGGCACGCGCCCCGGCAATTTCCAGGCGACGCCGATCATGATCGACAACGTGCTCTACTTCAGCACGCCGTATAACCGCGTCGTCGGGTTGAACGCCGACACCGGCGCCCAGTTGTGGAGCTACGATCCAAAAGCGTACGAGGATGGCCAGCCGCCGAACGGCACCGGCTTCGTCCACCGCGGCATCGCCGCGTGGCGCGACGGCGCGGCGGGCAACAAGCTGCGCATCTTTATTAACAGCCGCTATCACTTGATCTGCCTGGATGCCGCGACCGGCCAGCCGGTCGAAGGTTTCGGCACGCACGGGACGATCGATCTGAGCGAAGGCCTCGTGTGGGCGATCAACAAGAAGCACTACACGAACACCTCGCCGCCGATCGTCTACAAGGATCTCGTCATCCTCGGCAACGGCGTCGGCGATCGGCTCGTCTATCGCAACGATCCGCCGGGAGACATCCGCGCGTTCAACGCGCACACCGGCAAGCAGGTGTGGACGTTCCACACCATCCCGCAGCCAGGCGAAGTCGGCAACGACACGTGGCAGAACGATTCGTGGAGTTACACCGGCCACACCAACGCGTGGCCGCCGATGACGCTCGATGCCGATCGCGGACTCGTCTACGTGCCCCTCGGTACGCCGAGCAACGACTTCTACGGCGGCCGTCGTCCTGGCGCGAACCTCTTTGCCGAATCGCTCGTGTGTCTCGACGCGAACACCGGCGCGCGCAAGTGGCACTATCAAATCGTTCATCACGGACTGTGGGACTACGACAACCCGTCGCCGCCGAATCTCGTCACGATCACGGTTGACGGCCGGCGTATCGATGCGGTCGTTCAGCTGACGAAGCAGGGGTTCGCGTTCGTTTTCGATCGCGTCACAGGAAAGCCGGTGTGGCCGATTGAAGAGCGCGCGGTCCCGACGAGCGACGTCGACGGCGAGCATGCGTGGCCCACGCAGCCGTTCCCGGCCAAACCGCCGGCGTTTGCCGAGCAAGGCGTATCGCTCGACGATGCCTTCGATCTCACGCCGGAACTGAAGAAGGCGGCGCAGGCCGAGCTCGCGAAGTACCGCATCGGACCACTGTTCACGCCGCCGAGCCTGCAGGGGACCGTTCAGCGGCCCGGACTGATCGGCGGCGCGAACTGGGGCGGCGCGGCGTTCGATGCGAGAAGCGGCGTCCTCGTGTTCAAGACGAGCAATCAGGCGAACATCGCGCGAGTCGGCAAGCCGGATCGATCGCCGGCGAATCCGCTGGCATCGGAAGTTGACGCGGACATCACGCGCATCGGCAGCACGAACGCGGAGTTCATGGACGGCGTGCCGCTGCTGAAGCCGCCGTACGGCTACCTCGTCGCGCTCGATCTGAATCGCGGCGCGATCAAATGGCGCGTGCCGTTCGGCGACATGCCGTCGCTGCGGCGTCATCCTGCGCTGAAGGATGTCGCGCTGCCGGCGGTGCTCGGCGTTCCCGGTGCGCCCGGCGTGCTCGCCACGGCGAGCGGACTCGTGTTCGCCGGCGGCGGAGACCTCGCGCTCCACGCGGTGGACATCGCCAACGGCACCGAAGTGTGGAAGACGCCGCTCGCGCGCCGCGGCAACGCGACGCCGATGACGTATCGCTCGGCCGCAGGACGTCAGTTCATCGTGATGGCGACCGGCGGCGGCGAGGATGCGGCGCTCGTCGCCTTCGCGCTCGACGGCAAGACGAACACCGGACAGCACGCGGGAGGGTTGCGGTGATTACGGCGTTGCTTCTCGCTCTCGGACTCGTTGCTCCCTCGCCTATCTCGGGCACCGTCAAGGATCCAACCGGCGCCGTCGTGCCCGGTGCATCGGTCGTGCTGAAGGCGGCGAACGGCGTCGAGCAGCAGGCGCTCACCGGGTCCGACGGAAAATTCACCGTCGACACGACGGCTGAAGGCGACGTCACGATTGTCGTCCGTGCCGGCGGGTTCGCCGAAAAATCACAGCGGCTCGGGATGAGCGATCGCGGCGGCAACATCGAGATCGTGCTCGAACCGGCCACGGTGCTCGAAGCGGTAACGGTAACGGCGACGCGATCCGAACGGCGGCTCGGCGACGTCCCCGCGAGCATGACCGTTCTCAGTGGCGACGAGATCAAGCAGTCGCCCGCCGTCGTTGCCGACGATGTGCTGCGGCAGATTCCGACGTTCAGCCTGTTCAGGCGCACGAGCAGCCTCTCATCGCACCCGACGTCGCAGGGCGTGTCGCTGCGCGGCATCGGTCCGAGCGGCGTCAGCCGCACGCTCGTGCTGTTCGACGGCGTCCCGTTCAACGATCCGTTCGGCGGCTGGGTGTACTGGACGCGCGTCCCGCTCGAGAGCTCGGATCGCATTGAAGTCGTCGACGGATCGGGCTCGAGCCTGTACGGCAACTACGCCATGGGCGGCGTCATCAACATCGTCACCAACCGGCCGGCGCGGCGCACCGTCGACGTGCGCACGCAGTACGGCAACCTGCAGAGTCCCAAGGCTGATTTCTTCGCGAGCGACGTGTGGGGCAAGCTGGGCGTCGCGGTCGACGGCAGCGTGTTCAGGACCGACGGCTATCCGATTGTCTCGGCCACCGAGCGCGGCCGCGTCGACAACAACGCGACGGTGAATTTCAGCAACGTCAACGCGAAAGTCGATTACAACCCGACGCCGCGCGTGAACGCGTTTTTCCGCGGCGGCTATTTCCACGAGGATCGCGACAACGGCAAGTTGAGCACGGTCGACGGCATCGGGACGGAAGAAGCGAACAACACGCGGTGGAACTACGCGAGCGGCGGCGTCCGCGTTCTGCTCCCCGATCAGAGCGATCTGCAGGCGCGGGTGTTCACCGACTTCGAGACGTTCCGCAGCAACTTCCTCGCAGTGCCGGCCGCGACGCCGCCGCGCAGCATCGGGCGCATGACGCTGAATCAGAGGGTGCCGACGACGGGCGTGGGCGGCATGGCGCAGTGGTCGAAGGCGCTGAACGCGATGCAGTTCTTCACAGCGGGCGCCGATTTTCGCTGGGTCGACGGCGACAGTCAGGAGGATGCGCTCGACACGGCCACCGGCACGCAGGTCACGTTGAAGCGCGTGTCGGGCGGAACGCAGCGGCTCTTCGGCGCGTTCGTGCAGGATCTCATCACGCCGACGCCCAGCGTGGACATCACGGTGAGCGCGCGTGTCGACGATTGGCGCAACTACGACGCGCACAATCTCGAGGCCGGCTATCCGAGCGGAGTACCGACGCCGCGCAACAATCCCTCACTCCCCGAGCGGCACGACACTGTGGTCAGCCCGCGCGCGGCCGTGATGTATCACGTCACCGATGCCGTCGGCGTGTGGGGCTCGATCGGCGGCGGATTCCGCGCGCCGACGCTCAACGAGCTGTACCGGCAGTTCTCGGTCGGCGCCGTGACGACGTTCGCCAACCCCGATCTCGGCCCGGAGCGGCTCGTCGGCGGCGAGCTCGGATTGAACCTGTCACCAATGCGGAACCTGACGCTGCGGACGACATGGTTCGACAATCGCGTGAAGAACCCGGTATCCAATGTGACGATTGCCACGAACCAGCAACAGCGCAAGAACCTCGGCAGCACGCGCATCATGGGCATTCAAGCTGACGTTGAGTACCGGATCGGCACCCAGTGGCGCGTCAACGCTGCGTACTTACGGAACGACGCGACGGTCGAGGAGTACGCCGCGAACCCGGCCCTCGTGGGCAAATTCCTTCCACAGGTACCCAAAAATCGGGGCACGCTGCAGGTAGCCTATTCGAACGCGAGGATTGCAACGGTCGCGTTCGGGCTGCAGTTCTACGGTCTGCAGTACGACGACGACCTGAACGCGCGCGCCGTTCCTCCGGCCGCGCTCGCCGAAGCCGGGTACGACGTGTCCACCACGCCGGGGCTGCCGGGCTATACCACCGCGGATCTCAGTGTGACGCGTGCGATCACGCACGGACTCGACGTGTTCTTCGGCATGCAGAACATGCTGGACAAGGAGTTCTTCGTCGGCACGCTGCCGACCACCATCGGATCGCCGCGCCTCGTGAACGTCGGCGTGCGCGTCCGCTTCAGCGCGCGTTAGTCCGCTTGTAATTGAATTGGCCTACCGCTCGTCCTGAGCTTGTCGAAGGACGGGTGAATCGCGAATCGCTCGCGCAGCTGGGTTCTTCCATAGCTGAGCTTCACTCCAGTGGCCAGCAACTTGCTGGTACTGATCGGTAATGAAGCTCATCGTCCAGCCCGACTCCGGGACGGCGCCGATCCTCTCCGCGATCAAGCAGGCGAAACGCTCGATTGACGTCCTGATCTTCCGGCTCGACAAGCACGAAATCGCCAGGGAGCTGACGGCGGCGGTCTCGCGCGGCGTGCACGTGCGGGCGCTGACGGCGCATCAGAATCGCGGCGGCACCAAGGGACTGCGCGACCTGGAGATGCAGCTGCTCGAGGGCGGCGTCACCGTGTCGCGCACCAACGACGATCTCGTGCGGTACCACGGCAAGATGATGATCGTCGACCGCAGGATTCTCCACGTCTACGGGTTCAACTTCACCGGGCTCGACATCGGCAAGAGCCGCAGTTTCGGCATCGTCACCAAGAATGCCAAGCTCGTGAACGAAGCGATGAAGCTGTTCGAAGCGGACTTCGAACGACAGGCGTATATCCCGGGATACGAACGCTTCGTGGTGAGCCCGGAGAACGCGCGCGATCGGCTCGCGCGGTTCATCAAGGGCGCCCGCAAGCAGCTGCTCATTTACGATCCGAAGGTCACCGACGATTCGATCCTGCGGCTGATCACCGAGCGGATGCGCGCCGGCGTCGACGTGCGCGTGATCGGCAAGGTGGAATCGAAGTGGGATCTGCCGTGCGACAAGTACCACGGCAAGCGCCTGCACGTCCGCGCGATCATCCGCGACGGCGAGCGCGCGTTCATCGGCAGCCAGAGCCTGCGGCGCCTGGAGCTCGAGAAGCGCCGCGAGCTCGGCATCGTCACGACCGATCAGAGCGTCGTGCGCGAAATGCAGTCGATCTTCGAGAAGGACTGGGCCGAGACCGACAGCGGCCGCAAGGCGATGAAGAAGGAAAAGAAGGCGGAGAAGAAGGAAGAGAAGAAAGAAGAGAAGAAAGAAGTCAAGAAGGAGCTGGCGAAGGCTTCGTAGTCGTTATGGTTCGACAGGCTCACTGTGAGCGGTGAGCGAGCGCTCCTGCGGGCTCCTCCAGAAATCCATCGTCGAGACGCGGTGAACGCAGCCGACGGTGCAGTACGGCGCGCACGGTTTCGGCGTCGCGAACTCGCGGCGGATGTCTTCAATCGAGTAGGTATCGAGCGGCACGCCAGGGTAGCCGCGCTGCTGCGAGCAATAGTGAACCAGCCCGTCTTCACACACGTACAGGTAACGGGCGCCGGCGCGGCATCGCCAGTCGTTCGGCTTGCCCTCCGCGAGATTGTCCTGAAAGCTGCGGATCCCTGAGTACAGGTTCTTGAACACCTGCCACGGCCCGTTGATCGCGGCCGATACGTCGTCGTACACCTTCCGCTCGACCGGCCCGAGCGGTTTCAGGCGACCCGATCCGTCGTGGATGATGCCGATCGATGTCGAGAATCCGAGCTGGCGCGCGCGTGTGTTGATGGTGCGCGCGTCCTCGGGGTTCTTGATGCCGCCGCCGAGCACCGAGTTGATGTTGACGTCGAATGCCGCGTGCTCGCGCAGGTGCTCCAGTTTCCGATCGAGCAGCCGCAGGCTCTTCTTCGAGACCTCGTCGGGCTCGACGTTGTCGATGCTGATCTGCAGGAAGTCGAGGCCTGCGTCGTTCAGCTCGCCGATCCGTTTCGGCACGAGGAAATAGCCGTTCGTGATCAGTCCGGCCATCATGCCGCGGCTGCGGATGTGGCGAATGAGATCGTCGAGCTCGGGATGGAGCATCGGCTCGCCGCCGCTGAACGCGACGACCGAGGTCCCGAGGTCTGCGAGCTTGTCGATGCGCTTCTTCATGACGCCGGCGGGAACCGGCGCCGACACCTTGTCGTACTCGTTGCAGTAGCCGCAGTCGATGTTGCAGCGCCGGATCGGGATGATCTGGACGAGCAGCGGGTGTGCAGTATCGATGAGGCCGCGCACGAACTCGCGCGTCGCTCGCGCTTTACGGCTGACGGTCGTAAGGAAAGGCAACGAAAAAGTATAGCATCAGGCTCCGAGCGACTCAGCGGGACGGAGCCGCCTCACGCGCTGGCCGACCTTCATCGACCCGGTGAACACCGAACCGACCGGAATGAATCCCCAGAGCTGATGCCGCGCGACAGCCGCGAGGCCGGCGGATGCGATGCAGCCGCACTGCGTGCAGTCGGGAGCCCCGCCGTATTGACACGGCGTGATCCGCGTCTCGAAGTCCGCCGACACGCACTGCGTGGTCTTCGCGAACACGCACTCGTCCGGCGACGCCGGAGGCCTCGCGTACACGTCGAGCAGGCCCTTGGGCGCGAACAACTTCGGATAGCGCAGTCTGAGCGCCATCAGATCGTCGACGACGTGCTGGCGATCGGCGGGGCTCAACCGCTCTGCAGAGACCTCCCCGATCTGCGGTGTGTAGAGGCTCATCCAGATTTTCGTCACTTCGGGCCGCGCCGACCAGAAGCGCAGGAACTGTTCGAGATACCCGGCGCGGTGGACCTGCTGCCGCGTGACGGTGCAGTGAACGGTGATGTCGTGGCCGGCGATGTGCTTCAGGATGCGTTCGTAGGTGGCCGGCTTCCTCCGCTCGTCGTGCTCCGGCTGCAGGCCATCGATGGACACCACGATCGACAGACGAAACAGGTGGTGCCACTCCTGCGGAATCTCCCGCACGGCGCTCGTGACGAGCTGCGCGTGAATGCGGCGCGCCGCGAGCTGCGGAAGGATGACGCCAAGCTCACGATACCGCACGAGCGGCTCGCCGCCGACGATCGAGACGTGCAGCGGGCGATGGCGATCGACGATCGCCATGAAACGATCGACGAGCTCCTGTCCTTTGAAATCGCGCAGTTCGCGCAGCGTCACGCCGCCGCCGAGATGTTCGTCGCCGTAAGCGTAGCAGCCGGGACAGCGCAGCGGGCATTCGCGAGTGATTTCGATGGACAGTGCGGGAGTGTACCCCGTGAGGATGCGTCCCCACGCGGCGAAGATGCCTTCCATGCGCATCACTCTATACCATACCATCTGCTAGGATGCACGCTATGAAACGACGAACGCTGTTGCAGTGGATCGCATCCAGCGCGGCGGTCGCGCCGATCCTGCGGCTGCGTGTGTTCGCGCAGCCGCGCGAGCTGACCGCAGATGCAGTCGCAACGTTGCACGAGATCGCTCCGACCGTCCTGCCCTCGGCGCTCGGCGCCGCGCGCACGCGCGCGATCGTCGACAACTTCGTCGCGTGGACGCGCGGGTACCGCGAAGGCGTCGCCCTGTCGCACGGCTACGGACATCCGCGGCTCCAGAAGACCGGCGCGTCGCCGGTGCCCGGCTACGTGTCGCAACTGACCGCGCTCGATGCAGCGGCGCGCGCGAAGGGCGCGCGATGGGAGGCGCTCGATGTCGAGACGCGGCGAGCCATCCTCGATGACGCCTTCAACAAGGCCGGCGTGCGAAATCTTCCGCCGCGCCCGCTCGGTCCGCACGTCGTCGCCGACCTGATGGCGTTCTACTTCCGCAGCACCGATGCGAACGACGACTGTTACAGCGCGATGATCCAGCGCGAGGTGTGCCGGCCGATCCAGATCACGACGCGGCGACCCGAGGCGAAACCCAACGCGTAACCATCGAGAGCCTGAGACAGCGGGGATTGGTTTCGGATCGTTTGCGGACTTTGCGCACTTTGCGCACTTTGCGTTCTTCACTTATGCCAGCACACGACACCGACATCTGCATCATCGGCGGCGGCATCACGTCGGCGATGCTCGCGCAGAAACTCTCGGAGCTGCGGCCGCGTCTGCAGGTCACGGTCGTCGAAGCGGGCCGATCGATCTTCGACGTCCAGAATCGCGGCCGCTACCGCGAGCGCGCGATCGCGTACGGCGAGCATCCCTGGCACGACGACTACATCGAGGATCAGCAGGCGACCGGCATCATCTCGATGACGATGGCGGTCGGCGGACTCGCGCTGCACTGGGGCGGCGCGTGCAACCGGTTTTCGGAAGAGGACCTGCGTCTGAAATCGATGTACGGCCTCGCCGTCGACTGGCCGCTCGAATGGACCGAGCTCGAACGCTACTACTGCGAGGCGGAACGCCGGCTCCACGTGAGCGGCGAGCCGAGTCGGTATCCCGGCGATCGGCGATCCGAGCCCTATCCCCAGCCGCCAATCCCGCTGTCGTACAACCTGCAAGTACTAAAGAGGTGGGCGGAACAGAGCGGACTGAAGTTCGATTCGCTACCCATGGCGCGCAATCTGTCGCCGTTCGGCGGACGCGGCGCCTGCTGCGTATACGACACGTGCGGCGAGGTCTGTCCGTCCGGCGCGCGGTACTCGCCCGATTTCACCTTCCGCCAGCTGATCGAGCCGAAGAAGATCGTGCTCCACGACCGCACGCTCGTGCGCCGTCTCGTGCTCGACGAGCGCAGGCCGGCGATCGTCGCTGCGCAGGGATTTCATCAGGATCGCCCGGACGATCCGATCGAGTACCGCGCGAAGACCTTCGTGATCGCGTCCGGTTATTGCTGGAGCTCGCACCTGCTGCTGTTGTCCGCGACCTCGCGGTTCCCGAACGGTCTCGCGAACAGCTCGGGCACCGTGGGCCGCTACATGAACGGGCACAAGTTCGTCAACGCGACGGCGAACATCGACGATCAGACGTTTCCCGGTCAGAATATGACGCACAGTCTCATCTCGCGCGAGTATTTCCGCTGCGCGCCTGACAAGCCATTCGTGCGTCACGACACGCGCGTGTGGGAGAGCTCGACTGGACGCGATCCGCGGCTGCGCACGCCGGAGGGCCGCCTCTTGCTTGGCGACGAGCTGATGGCCGACTGGCGATCGCGAACGAAGGGGAGCTCGGTGCGCCTGCGCGCGTACGTGGACGTGCATCCCTCGGCGGACAGCCGCCTGATGCTCGATGCGTCGAAGAAAAACCGCTACGGCGATCCAATGCCGAAACTCGAGCATCGCTTCGATGAAGCAACGGTGGCGCGGGAAGCGGCCACCAAGACACACGTGCTCGGTGTGTTCGAGAAGATGGCGAAGTCGAGCAACGGACGGATCGTCAACACAGGCGAGGGCGATTACCTGGATCATCCAGGCGGCGGCTGCCGCATGGGATCCGATCCGGCGACCAGCGTGTGCGACAGCTTCGGCCGCACGCACGATCACGAGAACCTGTTCGTCGTCGGCGCCCCGACGACGCCGACCGGGGGATGCACGAACGGAACGCTGACCTTCGTCGCGCTCACTCTGCGATCCGCCGAGGAGATTGCCAGGACGATCAGGGTGTGACGATCCGGGCGCACCTCGCCTGAAAGGCTCGCGCTGAGGGGCGCGGGGTCCGCTCGCCTGAAAGACTGGTGCTACGGCCTGAAAGGCTCGCGCTGCTGGCGTGGGATCTGGCGGCGGAAGAAGCGATACAGCAACCATGCATCGAGGACTACGACACCGACCATGACGGCATACGCGGCAAACAGTGGAGCGATTCGAAGATCGCGGATCAGCGTGGCGATGCCGAACGCGACGATCCACGCGTCGAAGCTCATACAGATGCGGCGGAATGTTTCCACCTCGATGTGGCGGATCAGCACCGCGCCAATCGGGACGCCGATTGCGACCGCCGGAACGATCTGCGGGACGAGCGCGATGCTCTCGCGCACGACGAGTCCGGCCGCGATGTAGGCGGCGAGCGTCAGCCCGGATTCGGCGATTCGCACGAATCCGAGCGCTGCGCGGAATTCCTGCTTCGAGAGCCCCTCGTTGTTCAACGCGAGCGCGAGCGGTGGACCGGAAATAGTAGTGACCGCGTACAGCGTCCCGATGCCGCCGCCGAACACCGCGCGCGCGGCAAGGCCCGCGCGAATCGGGCGGCGATAGCCCGCCGCCTGCAGCAGAATCAACGGCAGCAGCACGACGAACGTCGCGAGGCGCAGCCACGACGGATTCACGATCGAGACGACGAGCGTTCCGATCACCACGCCCGGCAGCAGTCCGAACGTAATCGGCTGAACGAGCGATCGGACGGCGCCGACGGCGCGCCGATTCACCCACAGCACGTACGCGTTCAGTGCGACTTCGACGATGACGAGCGCGGGATTGAGGACGCGGTTCGTGAGGAACAGCAGCGCGAGGGGGACGGTGATCGACGAGAACCCGTACCCCAGCGCGCCGTTGACGATTGCCGCGGCGAGCGTGATGAAGAAGAGGAGCACCCCGAGCGCAGTCGAGGGTGAAGGCTCGCCCTACTTCGCCGCCGTGAACATGATTTCGACCGCCGCGTCGGCGCCCATCAGTCCCGTGCCGACCGTGGCGCGCGCCGGGAAATCTTTCGAGATGACCTCGCGATAGGCCGCGTTCATGTCCTGGAACTTCGTCATGTCAGGCAGGTACACGACGCCGTCGACAAGGTCCGACCACTCGTATCCGGCGGCTTTCAGCGTGCGGCCGACGCGCGCGAGCACCTCGCTCGTCTGCGCCTTCACGTCGCCTTTGTTGGTCGCGGTGTTGCCCGTAATCCCGGCGACGTACAACCGCTTGCCGACCTGGATTGCCGAACTGAGATTCGGATTCACCGTCCCCGCGGATCCGTCCGCGTTCGGCGTCGTGATCGCTTTGCGCCCCGGATCCTTCACCGCCACCATCGTGATCTCGATCGCGTAGTCCGGACTCGACAGTCCGGCTTTCACGGTGGCTCGGGCCGGTGGCGCGGACGGGAAATAGGTGCGATACACGGTGTTCATCGCCTGAAACGTCGTGTCGTCGGGCAGGAACACACGCGCGCTGACGACATCCGCGAAGCTCATGCCGGCCTGCTTCAGGATGGCTGCGCCGTTGTCGAGCACTGTCTTCGTCTGCGCGCTGACGTCACCCTTGACCGTCGTGTTGTCCTTGCCGTTTCGACTGATCAGGCCCGAGAGAAACAGCGTGTTTCCAGTCTTGATCCCGTAGCTGTACGGGTTCGGCGACTTGATCCAGTCGCTCGGGTGAACGACGATCCGCTCGGTGCCATTCGGGACGGCGACCATCGAGATTTCGATGAGTCCGTCGGCGTTCGCAAGCGGCTGCGGGACGATGACCGTCGTTCGGGCCGGCGGATCCTTCGGCCAGTACGACGCGTACACCTCGTTCATCGCGGCGAAGTCACTCGCGCTGCGCAGATAGACCATCACGCTCGTCGCATTCGCGAGGCTCGAGCCCGCCGCTTTCAGCGTCGTCGAGATGTTTTCGAGCGTCTGCTTCGTCTGCGCCTTTATGTCGCCTTTCGCCAGGGCGCCGCTCGCGTCGGTGCCGAGCGTGCCCGCGACGAAGATGAGGCCGTCGGCTTTCACCGCCGGGCTGAACGGCAGGCTCGGGTTGCCGCCGGTCTTGATGATCTGCTTCGAGGATTGTGCGAAGGTCATGACAGCGGTCAGGCTCACACACGCGAACACGGCAAAAGCGCGCATACGCTGCTCCTGAAATGGATTGTTGGCGCGCCATTGTATCTTAAGAAGGATGATCGAGAAGCGGCGGTCAGGGATCCACGGGTGGGGAGTCTACGCGACTCAGACGATTCCGAAGAACAAGCGCATCATTGATTACGCGGGCGAGAAGATTTCGAACCAGGAAAGCCTGAAGCGCGAGCGGCGCTACATCCGGCGCGGACACATCTGGTGCTTCAAGCTGACGAACCGGACGGTGATCGACGCCGGCGTCGGCGGGAACGTCGCCCGCTACATCAATCATTCGTGTCGTCCCAACTGCTACGTCCACATCGTCGACGGCACGATCTGGATTCGCGCGGCGCGCAGAATCCGCAAGGGCGAGGAGCTGACCTACAACTACAACACGGACGGCGAAGGGTTGATCAAGTGCCGCTGCCGCCCGGGATGTCAGACGTTGTTGTGAAGGCGCCCGTCTACTACCTGCACGGATTCGCCTCGTCGGCGAAGTCGACGAAGGCCGGGTACTTCGCCGAACGGCTCAGCGAGCACGGCGTCGCGCTGGTCTGTCCTGATTTCAACGAGCCCGATTTTCAGACCATGACGCTGACGCGCATGCTCGATCAGCTCGGCGCGGTGCTCGCGCGCGACGGTACCCAGCCGGTCGTGTTGATCGGATCGAGCCTTGGCGGCGCGCTCGCCATCCTCGCGGCCGAAAAATACGCCGCCCGCGTCGATCGCCTCGTGCTGCTCGCGCCCGCGGTAATGTTCGCGAAACCGGGACATCATCTGCTGCCTCCCGAGCGAATCGACGAGTGGAAGCGCCGCGGTTCGCTGCCGTTCTTTCATTACGCGTACAACGACGAGCGACCGCTCGATTACGCGTTCTACGAGGACAGCCTCCGTCACGATCCATTCACGGCGAGGGTGCGCCAGGCGGTCATCATCTTCCAGGGACTGCGTGATGCGTCGGTTGACCACAAGACGGTCGAGGCGTTTGCGAAGACGCGGCCCAACGTCACGCTGTCGCTCCTCGACGACGATCATCAGCTGATCGCGAGCCTCCCGCGCATCTGGGACGGCGTTGCGGACTTCCTGGAGCTCACGTGATCAGGCGGCTCGCGTTCGTTGTCATGGCGCTCGCGATGTCCGTCGTTCTTCCCGCGCGCACGCCATCGGCGACCGCAACGGTGCGCGTCGGCTTTCTGCGTCCCGGCGGTGGCTACACGGTGATGAATCTTCCGGTCGACGCGTACGTTGCGCGCGTGGTCGCGGGAGAAGCCGTGAGGGACAGTCAGCCGGCGGCGCTCGAAGCGCTGGCCATTGCCGTTCGCACGTTCGCGCTCGCGAACTCCGGACGTCATCGCGGGGACGGCTTCGACCTCTGCGATCAGACGCATTGCCAGGTCGTTCGGACCGCGACGGCTGCGACCAATCGGGCTGCGCTTGCGACGGCGGGACGCATCCTGCTGCAGAAGGACGGCCGGGTGGCGTCGGTCTACTACACGGCGTCGTGCGGCGGGCGCACCGAACTGCCGTCCGAGGTGTGGCCCGGCGCGGAAGATCCGCCGTATCTGCCGTCGCGTTCGGACGGTGCGTGCGGCGGCGCACCGGAGTGGACCGCAAGCCTGCACGAATCCGATCTGCTCCGCGCGTTCCAGGCGGCCGGCTACCGCGGAAGCCGGTTGAAGAACGTGCGCATTGCCGATCGAAACAAATCGGGTCGCGTGTCGCGATTGAAAATCGACGGTCTCGAGCCGGATCAGATTTCAGGTCAGGATCTGCGCGTCGTTGTCGGCCGGACGCTCGGCTGGCAGCACATCAAGAGCACGGCGTTCAAACTGAAGAAGGAAGGGAATACGTATCGGTTCACTGGTCACGGGTCCGGTCACGGCGTCGGCATGTGCGTGATCGGATCCGCGCACCTGGCCGAAGAGGGGAAGAGCGCCGATTACATCCTGCGGCGCTATTTTCCGGGTCTCCGAGTCGGGATCGAGTGACGGGGTGGTAACGGGATTGTGCCGCGCTGGTGACGGACCTTCCCCAGGCGCGTCACTTCGGATCCGGCACGGTCGGGACGGCGTACACCTTCTTCAATGCGGCCTGATATTCGCCGAACAGCGCCTTGATGCCGTCGAACTCCTTCTTCACCGCGTCGCGGTAGTCGGCGTGCGTGGCGAAGTCGAACACCACCGCCGCCATCGCCTGCGCGTCGACGGTGAACCCGCGGTGACCGACCTCCTTCAAGTTGTCGGCATCCATCTCGTACGTGTGATTCGGCGCCGTCGATGATTGCGCGCTGAACCCGAGTCCGGGAATGTCGCGCGACACGCTGCCCGTTTCCTCGAATCCCTGCGGCTTCCCCGGCTCGGGCTGCACATCGGTCGCGCCGAACGCTTTCATGTACGCAAAGCCGAGCTCTGCGAGCGTCGACACGCTGATGCCGTCGAGATCCTTCCCGTAGTGATCGATCTTCACCTTCGTCCCGGTCGAGAGCGCGGCCGCCTTCGCCGCGTTGTCGACGAACTCGACGACCTGCTGCAGATACACCTCGTCGGGATAGCGGATGTAGAAGTCCGCGACGGTTCGATCGGGTACGACGTTCGGCGCCGAGCCGCCTTCGACGATGACGCCCTGAATGCGCGCTTCCGGTCTGATGCTCGAGCGGACGCTGTCGATGTTCTCGAAGAAATGAATCACCGCCTCGAGCGCGTTGCGGCCGTTCCACGACTGCATCTGATGCGCGGGCGCGCCGCTGAACGTGTACTTCGCGCCGACGATGTTCAGGCAGCACGTACCGAATCCCGCGGCAGGGCGCGACGTGACGCTCGACGAATGGCTGCGGACGATGATGTCCATCCCGTCGAACGCGTGCGCGAAGTGCATGTCGGTCTTCGCGTTCGGCGGCATCATCTCTTCGCCCGGCGTACCGAATACAGTGACGCTGCCCGGCGCGTGTGTGCGATTGAGATACTCGGCGATCGCGACCGCCGCGGCGATGCCGACCGGACCCTGCGCGCTGTGCTGATCGCCGTGAAACGGTCCCTTCGTGCCGCGAAGCGCGTCGTACTCGAGGATGATCCCGAGATTCGGCCGGCCGCTGTTGTGCCGATACTTCGCGACGAACGCCGTCGAGAGATTCGCCGTTCCGGTCTCGATGCTGAAATCGTGCTGCCGGAGATAGTCGGTCAGCTTGCTGACCGATCGCTTTTCCTCGAATCCGATCTCGGGATGAGTCGCGATGTCGTCGGCGAGCGCGAGGAGCTCCTTGTCCATCAGCTCCTTCGCGCGCGCCACAACGGCGTCGCGTGCGGTGTTCGGACCGGTCAGACGCGTCACGAAGCCCGGAACGTCGAGCGACTGCTCGAGCGCCGACATCTTCTTGAGGACGTCGCGCGCCGCCGCCTTTTCTGTTTCCGTTTCCTGGGCTGCTGCCGGAACGCACAAACCGATCGACGCGAACGCGAGGAGGAGGAGTCGCATTCGCGCATTATAGCTATCGGCTCTCAGCTATCGGCCGCGGACTGGCGGCCGATGGCTTCACGATTCACCAGCAGATGCCCCGGTAATCGGCGGGCAGCAGCGACCCGCAGATCGGCAGCCGCACCAGATCGATGACGATCTGATCCGGCCGGCATCTGGCCAGCGCACCGGCGAACTCCGCCGACTGGTTGCCGACCACGATCACCTCGGAGGTGTCGATCACGTCGTCGACCGTGGTGGCCAGCAGCGACGAGAGGTGCGGGATCTGTTTCTCGATGTAGTCCTTGTTCGCGCCGACGAGCTTCGCGAGCGATACGTTCTTGTCGTAGATGCAGAGCGACATGCCCTTGCCGAGGAGCTGCTCGGCCAGAATGACCATCGGGCTCTCGCGGAGATCGTCGGTTCCCGCTTTGAAGCTGAAGCCGAGCAGCCCTATCTTCTTCTTGCCCGTCTCGATGATCTGGTCGAAGGCGTGCTCAATCTGCAGCCGGTTGCTCGACAGGATGTGCGAGATGACCGGCAGCTCGACGTCGAGCTCTTTCGCGCGGTACTGCAGCGCGCGCACGTCCTTCGGCAGACACGAACCGCCGAACGCGAATCCCGGCTTGAGGTAGTACGACGAGAGATTCAGCTTCTCGTCGCGGCAGAAGATGTCCATGACCTCGTGGCTGTCGACGCCGACCTGCTTGCACAGATTGCCGATCTCGTTGGCGAAACAGACCTTCAGCGCGTGCCAGGTGTTGCTCGCGTACTTCATCATCTCGGCGACGCGGATGTTCGTGCTCACGAGCGGCGCGTCAATCGACTGGTAGAGCGCAATGGTCCCGCTCGCGTCTGCGGCGTGATTGTGGCCGACGAGCGTGAGCGGCGGTTTGCGAAAATC
>Ga0075424_100000367_pt1 | contig 33915 bp, 17 predicted proteins | sample SoiMethybrSBSTD3_FD_75301 | JGI IMG/M metagenome (GOLD analysis project Ga0075424, IMG submission 75301) | Bulk soil microbial communities from a Populus tree surrounding site in Tennessee, USA - Soil MetaG P. TD hybrid SBSTD3 | ecosystem: Environmental > Terrestrial > Soil > Tree plantation... | reverse complement strand
TCGTCCCGCGGTATTTGACGATGCGCAGGCGGCGACTGGAAATCTGCTCCGCAACCCGGTGATCAAGCAAGATGACGCAGTCGGAAACGTACTCTTCCAGTCCACGCCGCGTCAGGGCGCCTTCGCCGCGCTCGCCGGTGATGACAGCGGTAACACCTTTGTCCTTGAGCCAGCGAAACAGCCGGCGCAGTTCGGCCCGCAGAATGCCTTCATTCTGCAGCCCGGAAAATAGAGTCTCGATCGTATCGAGTGCGACCCGCTTCGCGCCAATCGCGTCGATGGCGCTACCCAGGCGGATGAACAACCCTTCCAGATCGTAATCGCCGGTCTCATCGATCTCGCTACGCTCGACGCGCACGAAATCGAGTACGAGTTTCTTCTTCTTTACCAGCTGATCCAGGTCGAAGCCCAAGGAGCGAACGTTTTGGGTCAGTTCCTCGGCGTTTTCTTCGAATGCCATGAAAACGCCGGGTTCCTGGAACTCCATGGCACCACGGACCAGAAATTCCATGGCCAGCAAGGTCTTGCCGCAACCGGCGCTGCCACAAACCAGCGTGGGCCGGCCCCGCGGGAAGCCCCCGGAGGTGATCTCGTCCAACCCCTGGATGCCCGTGGGCGCCTTAGGAAGACTGCGACGGCCGGAACCGTTGGATGGGGTAGATGGGCTCAAGATTTGGTGGCCTCGAGATGTACAGGGGATGGTGCCAGGACACTGGGTGTCTCGTGGGCAATTAATTTACTCCAAATCCCCTTCCTGGACTACTCAGTTGTAGGCGAAAGATATGGAACTCAAGCTAGCATCGATTGAATCGACCTGGCATACAGCATGTTTGATGAACCGAATACAGTATCTACACGATGGACATTATAGGACGCGCTCCCTCGCATCGTCGGGCACCCGACAAACACAAGAAAGCCCGCGGCCGGAGTCGCGGGCTCAACCTCACCATGGCTCTCAGAAGTAGAACTTGGCCGCCAGCTGCAGGACGCGGGGTCCGCCCACGCCGGTGTGCTGGCTGCTGTACTCGCCAAAGCACCCGCCTAACAGTTGGTCAGTACCGCAATCTGCCGAGCCGCGAGTAGGAAACACCATTTGCGCCGGCGTACTGCCACTCGGGGGGTTCATCCACCAGTTCAACTGTATCTGATCGAAGTTCGGATGGTTGAAGACGTTAAACGCTTCCAGTCGTAGCTGGATGTAGACCTGTTCCTTCAGCGGGATATTCTTGAAGATCGACATATCCCAATTCTGGATTCCGCCACTCCATAGATTGCTGCGCGATGCCCCTACCGGAACACCGATGTTCGGCGGTATGAACGCGGAAGGATCCCAACGTGACGTTCCGACCTGATGGTTGGGATCTTTGGTCACCAGCGGGTAGACCCACGCACGCTGCCATCCAATCGCATCGCCATTGTAAGTGCCGCTGATGTTCTGGGCGGGCGGCCACCAGATGCCTGGATCAATGGGATAGCCTGTCATGAACTGAGTAACACCGGATAATTGGAAGTTGTCTGTGATATAGGACAACCACTTCGGTCCGGAGAAATGTTTGGTGACGTTTGGTAAATCGTAGACGTAGTTGATGGCGAGCACATGGGGAGAATCAAAACTCGCCAGACGGTAGTCCATCCTTCGCGTAAGGAACGTATCCGTCAAGTCTTCGTCTGCGCTCGCAGTCGTAAGCGCCTTCGAGAACGTGTACACCGCTCCCAAGGTCAACCCCCGGCTGAAGCGGCGTTGAATTGAAGTTTGCAACGAGTTGTAATTCGAGGTTCCGTCGAACTTGTAGTACTGAATGGTGTTGTAACCACGATACGGAACCACGAATGGCGCATCGTAGGCGTAATTGCCGGAATAGTTAAAGCCCGCTTGGACGTAAGCATCCGCCAAATCTGGTTCGACCGCCGGAACCGGGCCACCGAACTTTGAGGGATCCTGGTCGGCTGCCGAAAAGGCCGTCAGGTAAGGGATCTGATTGATGTTTCGTGACGTAACAAGGTGGCGTCCGAGCGTGCCGACGTATGCGACGTCCAGAGTGGTGCCACGGCCGAGTTCGCGCTGCACGCCAACGCTGAAGCTGTAAACTACGGGAACCTTGCCGTTCTTCTCGGCGCCGACGACATTGCCCAGCGGCGTCAGGATGCCAGCCGATTGCAGGTTTGGCAGGTTGGCAACATTGTTCCTGTATACAGTCGGAGTGATGACGTTTCTCGGGTTGCTGAATACTGGGTTGAAGACCAAATTTCCTTGCATGCGGTCGTGAGAGGTTCCAAACCCGGCACGCAGCACGGTTTTGTGGTCGTTGGTTAATTGATAGGCAAACCCCAGACGCGGCTCAGGGATGATGCCGCTGCTGTCCCAACCGCCTGCAGGATATCCATCTGCGGCGAACGCCTCGCCATTCGTGAGACTCCCACTGTTGGGAATGATCGTTCCTTTCAGAATGCTGTTGGGGTCCGGAATGATCACGCTGGGATTTGCTGGGTCGTAGACGCCGCCGCCCACCGCTGGAGTGTAAAGTCGTACCGCCTTTGCCGGGTCATAGAGCGACGGATTAAAGATCGCCACCTGGTTCTTGGCATCGTACTGGGGCGGAATCCACGCAAAGCGCATACCGTAGTCGAGCGTCAGGCGCGGGACAACCTTCCAGGTGTCTTGAGCATAGAACTCCAACTGGTTGTATCGGAAATAACCAATCGGGCGTGTGCTGGACTGGCCAAAGCTGGAGAATTCGCCCAAAAGCGCACTGGCGTAGGCGAACCCGGTACCATTGTCAGAGCAACCGGAAGGGTCGCTGGAAGTCGCACAATTATCAAAGCTGAACTGCCCGTTGGAGTTGCCCCAAGCAATCTGATCTTTGCGGCTGCGCTGGTAAAACACGCCAAACTTGAGTGTGTGATTTCCCTTTACCCAAGTCAGGTTGTCGTTGAAGTTGATCGTGGTATTCGCCTGATGCCAGGGATTGGCTCCGAAATACGACCAGGGAAAACTGACGAAGTTATTGGGATCCCGGAAGCCGATGTCCGGTATCGAAGTGTCTGCTGAAACGTCATAGAGCAAGGGGAGGTGAATATCGTTCTTTCCGACCGTCAGGTTGCCGTTTGTGCCCTCAATGTGGCTGCGTTCGACGCTAGGCCCAAACGAAAACTCGTTTAGCACCGTTGGGGTAAAAGTGGTCACCAGGTTCAGCGATAGGTTCCAGGCCTGGCCCGTATTCGTGCAGCCGCCCGGAATTTGAAGCAGTCCCATGCAGTTAAGATTGTTCGTTTCCATCGGCAGTACAGAGTCGTCGGCATTATGGATCCAGCGGCCATAGATACGGTTCTTGCCGTTGATCTGATAATCAATCCGCAGGATATCCTCCCGGCGCGGGTTGTTGTAGGAAAGCTGTGTGGCGTAGTTGAAGCCCGCATTGCCGCTTATGTTCGGCTGCACGTACAGCGACATGACTTTCGATATCTCGTCGAATACCTGTTGCTGGCTCGGGTTCAGTTGATTTCGATCGATCTTATTGCCGGGGAGCGGTTGGCCCGTTGATGGGTCATAGACCACAATCTGGTTTCCGTTCGAGTCGAACGTTTGCGAGAAATCGCCTTGCCTCTCTAAATCTGTTGGAACCCGGATCTGGCTGATACCACCGACGGGGACCAACTGACGATAGAATTCCTGTCCCCAGAAGAAGTACATCTTGTCGCGATTCTTGTTGAAGTCAGTGCCCGGAATGAGAACCGGCCCACCAAACTGGTAGCCCGCATAGTTGTAGCGGTACAGCGGGCGAGGCGATATCTCATTTCCCTGGTCATCTTTCCCCTGCAGATTGGCAAACCAGTTGTTTGCGTTGAATTGCTCATGACGATGAAAGAATCGTGCATTACCGTGGAACTGACTTGTGCCGCTCTTTGTGGTCAGAGCCACCTGCCCGCCAGCAGCCTTGCCAAACTCGGCCTGGTAGTTCGAGGTCAGCACTTTCATTTCGGAAACCGCATCAGGATTCAAGGTAACGTGCCCACCACCGTTGTAGCCGGTGTCGACGTTCGATGCGCCGTCGATCGTGAACTCCTTTTGGTTAGGACGAGTGCCATTCACGCTGAAAGCGCCGAGTCCCCAAGTGGTGGAGGCCGACCCATCGAACCAGCTTGTAACACCCGGGATCAATTTCACGTAGTCGAGCACCATGCGGCCGTTGAGCGCGACATCATTCAGCTGCTTGCTGGTGATCAGGTCTGAACGCTCAGCAGAACTGGACTGCAGTTGCAGTTGCCCGGCATCGGCAGTCACGGAAACTGACGTCGTCGTCGTTCCCACAGCCAATACAAGATCGCCCAACCCCAATTTGCCGGCTGCACTCAACACAATTCCCTGCGTTTCAATCTTCTGAAATCCTTGTGCTTCGACCGCAATGCTGTAAGTCGCTGGCGGGAGATTTGGAAATACAAAAGCACCGGAATCGCTGGTCGTCATCGTTCGGGTCACGCCGATGGCTGCGCTTGTGACGGTCACCGTCGCGCCGTTGACGTACGCACCGCTGGAGTCTTTCACGTTTCCAGAGATGGAGCCCGAGGTTATCTGGGCGAACAGTCCGCCTGTCAGAAGGCATGTAACGGTGGCCAGCAAAACTGCGGAGCACGCCACCCGCGCGATCTTGCACACCACAAAGCGATGCATTGTAATTCTCCTTAGGAGTCGGGATACGCCGATCATTAAGAGCAGAAGAACCCCGCCCGAGACCGAAGAATTTTATGCGGAAGTGAAAGCGAAGTCTCTAATCCTGATGAAGGAGTGCGTCGTAATACTTCCGTATAGGTACGCGCCTAAGGTTTAATCCAGCGAGATGATTCCCCGTTGAACGGCGGCCGTCGCGGCCTCCGTCCGATCCTTTACGTTCAGCTTTTCCAGCACGTGACTCACATGCAGCTTGACGGTGACCTCGGCGATATTCAATGCGGTTGCGATTTCTTTATTCCCGAAGCCTTTGGCCACCATTTTGAGGACCTCGATTTCACGACTGGTGAGCGACCGGTGTGCGATCCGATCCGCAAGGTGAGAAGCCACGATGGGATCGAGATGGCGCTTTCCCTCGTGCACCTCGCGGATCGCGCGCAGCAGATCTTCCCGCATGACGCTCTTGAGCACATATCCGCGTGCCCCCGACTGCATCGCGCGATAGATCTCCTCTTCTCCAGAGTGGGTGGATAGCATCATGATGCAGGCGTCAGGAAATTCCCGGAGGATGGCCGCGGTTGCTTCCGCCCCGCTCATGCCGGGCAGGCGAACGTCCATAATCACAAGGTTCGGTCGATGCTCGTTGTAGGCATTGAGGGCGGCCTCGCCCGTACCAGCTTCTGCCACGACCTCCATGTCGGGCTCCACGTTCAACGACGCGGTCAGCCCCATGCGAACCATGAAGTGATCGTCAACCACCAGAATACGTATTGGCTTTGAGCTCTTCATCGATCACTTCTTTGGAATGTAAGGGCACATGCACATAGATGCTGGTACCGTGCCCGGGTTCGCTCTCCACTTTCAGCACGCTGCCCATGGATTGCGCGCGTTCGCGCATGTCCAGCAGGCCGAAGTGTCCAGTAGGCGAACCTTGCTCGACCGCAAATCCCGACCCATCGTCCTGTACCCGCAACCGAACTTCATTTGGAGCGTACGAGAGTTCGATGGTGATATGCCGCGCTTTCCCGTGCTTCACTGCATTCGCAACCGCCTCCTGGCCGATCCGGAGCAGGTTCATCTCAATCGGACCCGGCAGGCGGAATGGTGCGCCGTCGATTTTTACCTTGATCTCTACCTCCTCGCGTGACGCCAGAGGCTTGACGATCTGAGTCATCGCCGAGACCAAATCGCCATTTTCTAGAAGCTGACAACGCAGGTCCCATACCGAGCGCCGAGCCTCGATCATGCTGTGCCGGCTCATCTTGCGAGCAGTCTCCAGCGCCTGCTGGGCCACGCGGGGCGCCTGCTGCAGGCAGTCGACCGCCAGATCCAGCTGCATTGTGATTCCAGCCAGTTCCTGCTCCAACGTATCGTGCAGCTCTCGCGCAATTCGGTTGCGCTCCTCCAGCACGGCTCCGCTGCGCAGCTTCTGGCGGATGATTTCCATTTGCTCTCGCAATCGACGCCCAAGCACAACAATCCAGGCCAGCACGACGAGCAAGATGGAAACTGTAATTCCCAGAATCCACATGGCGTGGCGCAGAGTCCACCAAGAGGGAGAACTCAAAACGGTAATGTCCTGAGGTGAGCGCAACAGGATGCGAAACGATTGCGGAATTCGCCACAATCCTCCACTGCGAACCAGGCAAATCCCAGCGACTCGCAATTCGCTGTTGAGCGGCAGCGATGCGATTTGATCGACCCCATTTCCCGAAGGCAAGCTGGCGTCGAAGATCACATCATCGCGTTGCAGGAGCAAACGCGTTTCGTCCCGGCGGATCTCGCGGTTCAAAAGCTTCGCATTTGTGGTCACCAGCGCGCCATCGTGCTGCTCCCAGGGAGCGTTGAGGTCCAGCAGAATCGGTACCGGCACCTTGTCGTGTGTCAGTTTGCGAAAGACAGCGTCCTCGAGAATCGGAGCGGACTCCCCCATAGCCGGAAATCCGACCACATCCACGACATCGCCGATCTGCAGCGGAGTATCCTGCTGGGTCAGCACACGCAGTCCTTTGCCCTCACCCTGCAGAAACAGGGCGTGCCCCAGCTGCTGATAAGTCACCACAGCCTGCACACCTACCCGGCGACGCGACCCTTCTCCCGGAGAGAAGCGCAACAGCGCTGAGAGGGGCACTTCTAAAGCAGGAGACTCAACCTTGATAAAACTGAGACGCGGAACGTAGAACAGGATGCCAGTCAATTGGCGATTCGAGTTGTACAAACTGCCGCACACGCCCTCCACGAGGACTTCCCTGTCGATCCACGAGGAAACGTCCGGCAGTTTGTCCCAGACGGGCACACGCAAACTGAACTCCCCGCCGACCGAAGCTACACGCATCGCCAGCGCCGTTTCCTTCCAGGAGGTGGAATCGATCGAAGCCCAACGAACAATGCCATGGATCTTCACCCACTGGCTATCCTGCTGACCGTCCGCAAGGGCGCTGAATGGGAATAGGGGCGCGGTTGGTAGTGTGCCTGGTCCGATGACGCGAAACTGTCTCTCTCGGATCACAGGAGCAAACTTTCCTGGACCCGTTATGCCTTCAACCTCCACCAGGTCGCCAAGTGCATGCGGAAAATTGAGAAGTGCATTTCCTTCCACGTAAATACCAGCAGTCGAGTCCTGAATAAAGAAGTCGGGTGCTGGAGCATCCATAGTGACTACGCCGCGAATCAGTACAGGGTGTCCCTTCGCGGCATCGTCGGGGCTCAAACGACGAATCTGATCCACACGCGTGATGAAGGAATCATTTTGACACCAGAGTACGAGCGGCGTCGCCACGATGAACAAGACTACGGCGCTCCATCGTCCCAAAGCTCGTTGCAGAACGGCATTGAGACTTCGGCCGATTTTGAGTTTGAAGCCCGAACTGCCTGCCGACATTGCAAGCGACACTGGAAGCGAATCTCCGCGAAACGAGGCGTGACTGCCCGCTGCTTAGGTTAGCCCAAAGCCGGGCTCGGCGAAAGCCGAAGCCCCGTTTTGTGATGCCATCACATCCCGGGGTGACAGGTCTGACTGACAGGGGGAAGCAAGGTGCGTGTATGTTGACACCCGTGAGATTCTGATCCGCGATTACTTCCTATCAGGGACGAGCCCATCATGCGCAAAGAATGCACGCGACGTGACTTCCTGAGAGCCTCTGCCTCTGGAGTCGTAGCCTCAGCGACCGCCCTTCCGAGCGTGTCCTTCGCCCGTGCGAAGAGCTCGCCCTCCGGGGAGATTGCGGTTTGGACCACCAGTGACAAGCAGCGGTTTACCCGGGGAGCCTCTCTCTCCTGGAAACGGGCTACAGGACCCTCCGGAACCAATACAATCGTGCTAAAGCCCGAAAAGAAATTCCAAAAAATTCTTGGCTTTGGCGCAGCTTTTACCGATGCCTCCTGCTATCTGTTCAGTCAGCTCTCTGGAGAAGCACGAGGACGACTGCTTCGGGAATTATTTCATCCCTCTGAGTTGGGTCTGAGCGTGTGCCGCACTTGCATTGGATCAAGCGACTACGCGACCGAGGTCTACAGTTTTGACGAAGGCGATCCCGATCCTGAGCTGAAACGTTTCTCAATCGAGCATGATCGCGCCTACCTGCTGCCTGCCCTGCGCGAAGCTCGCAAAATCAACCCTGACCTATTTCTCTTTTCGTCGCCCTGGAGCCCGCCCGGATGGATGAAGGCCAACGGAGCCATGCTGGGCGGGTCCATGCGCAAGCGGCACTTCGCGAGCTACGCGCAGTACTTTGTGAAGTTTCTGCAGGCCTACGCCGACGAAGGCGTGCCGATCCAGGCGATCACGTCCCAGAATGAGGTCGACACCGACCAAGACGGTCGCATGCCCGCGTGCCTTTGGGGGCAGGAATATGAGATAGAGTTCGTGAAAGCCCACCTTGGCCCTGCGCTAAAGAAGAGCGGGCTGTCGACCAAGATCTGGCTTCTGGATCACAACTACAACTTGTGGGGACGGGCCATCTGCTCGCTCGACGATCCGGACGTGCGGAAATTTGCCAACGCGATCGCCTGGCACGGCTACGCAGGCAGCGCGGACATGATGGCCAAGGTACACGCCGCGCATCCCGATGCGGAAATGTATTGGACGGAAGGTGGCCCCGATTACACGAGTCCGACCTATACGACCGACTGGGCGCAGTGGGGACAAACATTCACCGAAGTTCTCCGCAATGGGTGTCAGTCGATCACTGGTTGGAACCTGGCCCTCGACGAGCAAGGTCGCCCGAACATTGGGCCATTTTCGTGCGCTGGGTTGGTTACCATCCACTCCCAAACGAAAGAGATCACGCGCAGTGGACAATACTGGGCATTCGCGCACTTCTCGAAAACGATTCGGCGTGACGCCCAACGTTTCGATTCCGATGGCGCGATTACAAACCTGAGTCATTTAGCTTGCCAGAATGTCGGAGGAGAAAATGTACTGGTTCTCACAAACGCTGCGTCGGGCACGTCGATCCGTATTCGATTGGCTGATCGGGAAACCGAAGCAGCCCTGCCGGGCGACTCCATCACGGCCCTGGTTTGGAGTTAGGTGACTGCGACCCTGAGTAGTAGTTCGGTCCAAATGGGAAAATTAACACCCGGCCCGAGTTGTCTGCCTACCAATCTCCACAAGACTTAGACAATGGGATTGTGGAGCCGACCGACCCGGATCCCCCTGCTGGAAGAGGTTGGGCAACCTGAGTCTCCCCATGGGGCTACGATTTTTGGGAGCTTTCCAATCTCCATATTGCACCCTACGAATCCTCATAGCCAAATGGCCCTCGATCCCAAAAACCAATTAGAAAAACGATTTTTTTGCTTGACAAGTCCTAGCCGAGTGGGGCCTAATCAGCCCGGCCCAACTAGTAGAAAAGTAGTACGAGTGTGACTTGGATCGCCGACAGTCCGGCTTTTGGGGCCCGGATGATTGGCGCACGGGGTGGGGTGATCCAAGAGGCAATGTGGAGTCCGAAGCTGCAAAACTCTGAAAAAATCAAGGGCGTGATTTTCGAGGGGATAACACTATGTCGACGATGTCGAAATTAACAGTTCTGTTGTGCCTATTCGCGCTGCTCGGCGCGATCGCTTGGGGGCAAGGAATTTTCGCAACTCTGACCGGTGTGGTTTCCGACCCATCGGGCGCGCTGGTAAACGGCGCCAAGGTTACGTTGAAGGATGCGATTTCGGGCTCGGAACGGCAGACGACGACCAACAGCGATGGATACTTCACCTTCGCTTCAGTGCCGGTGGGATCATACGAGTTGACGGTCGAGGCCCAAGGCTTCCAGACGTACAAGGCGACCGACATTCGCCTGGGTGGCGGGGAGCGTCGCAATAACAACGTCACCTTGACGGTGGGTGCCACTACGCAGACCGTAGAGGTCACGGCCATCACAGACTTCGCAGTGGCCACCGTCGACTCGGGTGAAAAATCATTCGCGTTATCGACGAAGGAACTGCAGAACTTCACTCAGGTCGGCAGCAATGCGGCCGAGTACATCAAGATAGTGCCCGGGTTTGGCATCAACAACGGGACGAGCAATCGATCGAGCTACAGGGGAACGGTCATCGGCATCAATGCGAACGGCGATGGCGGCGACAGTCAAAGTCCTCTCAACAACAACTTCTCGTATAACGGACTGCCGACCAACGTGCTGGACATCACCGCAGACGGCGCGCACGTGTCCGATCCGGGATGCAATTGCGACACACCGGTCAACCCGAACTCCGAGTTCCTGCAGGAATTCAAGGTTCTTACTTCGAACTTCAGCGCAGAAAACCAGAAGGGCCCAATCCTGATAACTTCTGTGACCAAGGCGGGTGGTCAATCCTTCCATGGCAGCGGATTCTTCTCCGTTAGAAATCACTCGTTGAACGCGAATGATTGGCTCAACAACTTCAGCGGCGTCAAACAGCCTTCCAATTCCTTCTACTATCCAGGCGGAACAATCGGGGGCCCGGTAATCATCCCGGGAACAAACTTCAACAAGAGTCGGCAAAAGCTCTTCTTCTTTACCGGGTTCGAGTACTTTCGCCAGACACTCGATACTGGCCTGCTTCGAGCGACGGTACCAACAGACGGAATGATCAATGGGGATTTCTCGCCCACGGAGATGCTCAAACTAGGGAATAAGACTGCGGCCGGTAATCCCCCTGGACAAGTCAGCCAAACGGACTTCCCCGGCTATCAGATCCCAGCTTGCACAACCGCGGGTCAAACAGGATGCATTGATCCAAACATGCAAGCCTTGATGAGCTTGTTCCCCCGACCGAACGCCGATCCGAACGCAACGGGTGGCTACAACTACGTTCAGGCTCAGATCTTCGCTCAGAACAACCGGCAATGGGTGATTCGAGGCGATTGGAATGTCAGCGACAACACCAAGGTGTTTGTTCGTTACAACTACCAGCGTGAAGTCCAGCAATTCCCGGTAGGTCTGTGGTGGAGAAATGGCGACCAGGTTCCCTATCCAACACCGATTCTCGGAAAGAACAAATCAGATTCATGGACGGGCACGGTAACGCACGTCTTCAGTCCGACGATGACCAACGAAACCATCGTGTCGTACTCGTTCATTGGCTTCCCGAACGTCTTCGCTGATCCGAAGAAGGTTAGTCCCGCGGCTGTCGGTTACGGATATGCGGGTTTGAATATCGCTGGCAAGAAACCAGTTGATCAGATTCCCTCATTCGGTGCCTTCGGTCCAAGTGAGGCGGCGCTGATATTCAATCCTGGCGGGTTTGAGGCCGGAGGTGCCGGACAAGGTCTCTACGCCAATAAATACATGCCCAACATCAGCAACATCCTGACTAAGGTTGTGAAGACGCACACACTGAAGGGCGGTTTCTTTTGGGAGTGGATTCGCAACGCACAACCAGCCAACAACAACACAAATGGTCAAATGCTATTCCACGCTCCCGGCAATCAGTTCAGCTATGGGAATGAATACGCAGACATGCTGACCGGCAACATCACCAATGGATATAACGAAACCAACTTCAATCGCCTGAATAATATCTCCTACAATACCTACGAATTCTTCGCGCAGGATTCGTGGAAGGCCACGAGGAGATTGACCGTGGAGTTCGGTCTGCGGTTCAGCCACTACCAGCCTTGGATCGACCGCGAGGGCTTCGGCTATTCCATCTTCAACCCGGCACTCTACGATCCGACCTGCGCCGCGTCACCAAACTTCTGTGGATTCGTCGCACACGTCAAGGACAAAAACGTTCCCATTGGTGGTTTCCCGACGCGGGCTCTGTTCTACCAACCGCGGTTCGGAGCGTCTTATGACCTGTTCGGAACCGGCAACACCGTGTTGCGTGGCGGCTGGGGACGATTTTACTTCCACTCCGGGCAGTTCACGAGCGGCCTGGATGCCTCAGCGGGAGTCGCCACTGCCAATATCTCATCGACCACGTGGGTCGGCGGAGCGGGGTGCCCCACCAATCCCTCGGGCGGCTCGCGTCTGTTCGCCTCGTACCTCTCCTGTATCGACGTGGCCGCTTCGCCTGCCTCACCCGCAGCGGTCGATTCCAAGGACGATAAACAACCGTACACCGACAGTTGGAGCTTTACGATTTCTCAGAAAGCTCCGTGGAAGAGCTTCCTGGAGGTTGCCTATATAGGTAACCGAAGCAGAGATCTGGCGAGCAGCGGCGGGGCAGGGAGCAACATCAACCTGGTCCCAATCGGAGCCATGTTGAGCGCCGCCAATCCGGGGACCGCGGACGCGAAGTTCTACCGTCCCTTGAACGATCCAGTCACAGGGAATGGCTACGGTGACGTGAATCAGAATACCAACAACGCCTACGCGAACTACAACGCCATGCAAGTCACTTGGGCGCGCCAGCAAGGACACTTCACCATTCAGGCGAACTACACCCTACAAAAGGCATTGGGGATTCTTCTCTCTAATGCCAATACCCAAAACAACGGTTCCGTTTCGATCAACCCGTTCGACCTCCGCAGCAATTACGGTGTCCAGCCGACCGACCGCAGGCATCTCTTCAACATTGCCTATTCAATTGACGTGGGGAACCCGTTGCACGCGCACGGTGTGTTAGCGGGACTCACGGCTGGCTGGCAAATCTCCGGCGTTACACAACTGCAGAGTGGGGCAAACCTCACTTTCGCCGGCGGTTACAATTCCAGTACCAACTTCAACATGCAGTTGTTCTGTACGAATCCGGCCGGTGCACCCGGGGATCCGTGCAAAGACCTGCAGAACAACAGCGCGATCATTCCGGGTTCGGCTGATGGCATCCTGAACAGTCCCACACGATTTGGCATCCCGATCAACAATCAATCCATTCTTGGAACCAATGCAGTGCAACTCAACCCAATCGTGACCTGCGATCCGACATCGGGTGTGGGCTCGCATCAGTTCGTCAACGCCAACTGTTTTTCTGCACCGTTCACTGTTGGCCAAAATGGGCCTACGCTTCTACCCGTGGCTTACGGACCTGCTTACTTCAACTCCGATTTAGGGATCTTCAAGAACTTCAACATTACCGAGTCGAAGAGGCTGCAGTTCCGGGTTCAGGCATATAACTTCCTGAACCATCCGCTGTACTCCTTCCCGGATTCCGGCAACCTGACTCTGAGGTTCTCACAGGATCCGATCACGCAACAGTTCACGCAGACAAATACGAACTTCGGAAAGACCACTGTCAAGCAAGGTGGCCGTGTAGTCGAATTCGCCGTGAAGTTCTTCTTCTGATCGAAGCAGAACTGCAACGCGGTTTAAAATGGGATGGCTTCGGCCATCCCATTTTTGTGTCTCTCGAATCCAATTTGAAGTCGATGCTGCGACCCCTAGTTACCGCATTTCTGCTGATGGGGACTCTCTTCGGCCAGTCCGCGCCAGAGGATGTTTTGCGGCATGCCATGGAGCTGCAGCAGAGCGGCGATCTGGACGGGGCGGTGCGCGGGTATCGCGAGTTTCTGGCTGCACGACCGAATGAAATGGCGGTGCAGGCAAACCTGGGTGTCCTGCTGGCGCATCTGGGGCGCTATGACGAGGCGGTCTCGGAGTACAAGAAAGCCATGGCGCTCGATCCGAAAAATCCCGGCATCGTCCTCAATCTTGGACTCGCGTACTACAAGGCGGGCCGCATTCCCGAGGCTGCTAGAGAGTTTTCCAAGGTGCACGAGATGACGCCCGACAACTCGCAGGCCATACTGCTGCTGGGCGACTGCCAGTTGCGCATGGGCGAAAACAAAAGCGTGATCTCGCTGTTGAAGCCCATCGAGCAGCAACAAGCCGACGATCCCGCAATCGCCTATCTTCTCGGCATGGCTCTGATTCGCGATGGGCAAGTCGAGGAGGGCCAGAAGCGCGTCGATCAGATTCTCCGCAAGGGCGATTCTGCCGAAGCACGACTGCTCCTTGGGAGCCAGATGTTCGCAGGCGGCGACTTCCCCGCTGCCGTGCAGCAACTGGCCGGCGCGATCGAATTAAATCCCAGTCTGCCCGGTGTGCAGAGACTCTACGGCGAGGCCCTTCTGAATACCGGCGATCCGGACGCGGCAGCGGAGGCGTTTCGCAAGGAACTAGTAGCAGACCCGACCAATTTCGAGTCCAACCTCTACCTCGCGCAGATTCTTCTGGCGCGTAAGAACTGGGGTGAGGCGGATCCCCTCGTGCACCGTGCGCTGCAAGTAAGACCTGACTCGTTCCCCGCGAACATGGCGTTGGTCGATTTGCAAATTGGTCAAGCTAATCTGCAAGCAGCCAAGCAACAGCTTCTGCTGGCAGAAAAGAAGTGGCCGCAATCGCCCACCGTTCACCAGCGACTCTCCGACGTCTACGAGAAGTTGCATTCAAGCGCCGATGCGACGCGGGAAAAGAAGCTGGCAGCCTCGCTTGAACCAAAGCTGGCGGGAGCGGGTCCCGGGCCTGGAGACATCGCTCCCGACTTCAAGGTGACGAGGATGGGGACTCCGGAAACCGTTACGCTCGCCCAACTGCGCAACGCCGGCCCGGTACTTCTGGTATTCGGCAGCTATACATGTCCGAACTTTCGCGGCGCTGCCGAGACCCTGAACAAGCTTTACCCCGAGTACAAAGATCGGCTCCCGTTCTATTTGATCTACATTCGCGAGGCGCATTCGACCACCGACTGGGCCAGCACGCGCAACCAGCGGGAAGGTGTTGTCCTGGCGCAGGCGGCCAACATGAACGAGCGCAAGGACCATGCGACGATGTGCATTCGGAAATTGCACATCGAGTTTCCTACCCTTCTTGATAGCATGAATGGAGCTGCGGAAAAGGCCTACGCAGCGTGGCCGAGCAAGGCCTACCTAATCGATCAGCGGGGTAAGATCGTGTTCAGCACGGCGCTCGGTGAGCAAGACTTTCATCCGGACGGACTGGAGGCAGCGCTGCGCAAGGCCGCGATGAAGTCCGGCAAAGAATCCGCTTTGGCCCACAAGGCTCAGTAATTCGGTATGTGGAAATCCTTTTCGCTCATCTTTTTCCTTCTTGGTCTCGCGGCCCTCGGTTGGGCGCAGGCGGCACAGTCTCCGCAAGCGCTAATGGACGACGCTATCGCCAAACAGCGGGCTGGCGACTTCCCAGGGGCTGCCAAACAATACCGGTCGCTCCTCAAGCTGCATCCCGAGGTCGCGGCTATCCACTCCAATCTGGGCGCTTCTCTTGCCGGAATGGGCCTGTTTGAGGATGCGATTCACGAATACAAGATCGCCCTCAATCGGATGCCCGGTCTTCCCGGTCTCCGCCTGAATCTCGCGCTGGCGTACTACAAGACTGGCCGCATCGCCGAGGCTGTCGAAGAACTCATTCGCGTCCGCCAGCGAGACCCCGACAACAGCCAGGCAACGCTTCTGCTCGCCGACTGCCACTTTCGCATGGGCCAGAACAAGGACGTGATCCGCATCTTGCAGCCTGAAGAAGCAAAGCATCCCGACGATCTGGCGATCGCTTATTTGTTGGGCACAGCTCTCATCCGCGACGACAAGCCCGCCGAAGGACAGGTATTGGTCGACAAGATTCTGCGGAATGGTGATTCGGCGGAAGCACACCTCATGCTGGGTACTGCCAAGATTCAAGCCGCCGATTTTGCGGGAGCGCGCGACGAACTTGCCAAGGCGCTGGCGCTCAATTCGAGCCTTCCCGGTGCGCACGTCTTGTACGCGCACGCGTTGCAGGTAACGAGCAGTCCGGAAGAAGCGATGAAGGAATTCCAGGCGGAGTTGGCCATCGATCCCTACAACTTTGACTCGAATCTCCAGATCGGAGCCATGCTTCGCAAGGAGCAGAAGTATGACGAGGCCAAACCTTATCTGATGCGAGCCTTGGCGACGCGCCCCGGTGATCTTGCCGTCCGTTATCAATTGGCCGCCATTGCTCTCTCCGAGGGAAAGGTTGACGAAGCGAGGCGCGAACTGGAATCCATCGTCAAAGAATCTCCCGGGTTCACGGAAGCGCACGTCACATTGTCGATGGCGTACTTCCGCCTCAAGCGCCCGGAAGATGGAAATCGCGAGAAGGGCATCGTCGAGAAACTCACCGCGGAAGCCCAAGCCAAGCAGCCGGGAGTAAAAGCTCAGTGATTCATTGTCTCTCGGGCTCGCAAGCGACCATCTCATGATAATTACGCGACGAGAGTGGCTATGGCTAGCAACCGCATTCAGCGCGACTCGCCTGTGGAGACGGCAAGGCCCCGGTCTTGCTACTGTCCCGCTCTTCGCCGAAGTGCTGCCTACCTCGAGTGGAATCTCCTGGGTCCATGACAACGCGATGTCTGAGAACCACTACTTGCCCGAAACGCTGGGTCCGGGCTGCGCCTTCCTCGACTTCGACAACGACGGATGGATGGACATTTTCCTGGTGAATAGCGGCCCCAGCGATTTTTGGAAACCGACGAAGCCGGTGCGAAACGCACTGTACAAAAACAATCGCGATGGGACCTTCACGGATGTAACCGAAAAAGCGGGCGTCGGGGGTGCAGCCTTTGGCATGGGCGTGGCGGTTGGCGACTACGACAATGACGGCTGGCCCGACATCTTCGTCACCGCTTACGGCAAGTGCACACTGTACAAGAACAATCACGACGGGACGTTCGCAGATGTCACCGAGAAATCCGGCCTGGCCACTCCCGGATGGACCACCAGCGCCGTCTGGTTCGATTACGACAACGACGGAAAGCTCGACCTGTTCGTCTGCAGCTTTGTCGACTACTCCGGCGAGCACAAGTTTGAGTGCGGCGACAACAAGATAGGCAAGAAGTACTATTGCATTCCGCGGGTCTTTCGTCCTACGGCGAGCTTTCTCTACCACAACAACGGCGATGGCACCTTTACGGAAGTCAGCAAAGGGACGGACATCGCCAAGGCGTTAGGAAAAGGTCTCGGCGTCGTGGCGACGGATGTGAACAATGACGGTCGTATAGATCTGTTTGTTGCCAACGATACCGTGCAGAACTTCCTCTTTATGAATCGAGGTCCAGCGCCCGCAGTCAAATGGAAGTGGGAAGAAATCGCGCTCCAGGCTGGCGTAGGTTTCAGCGAGAGTGGACAGGCGCGCTCGGGCATGGGCGTCGATGCTTCCGATCTCGACAACGATGGCTGGCAGGATCTGTTTGTCGCCAACGTCGACCACGAAATGTTCTCCGTCTACGAGAACAACAAAGACGAAACCTTTCACGACTCTGCCCAGCAGCACGGTGTAGCGCAAGCCACGCGACTTCTCAGCGGCTGGGGATTGAAGTATTTCGATTACGACAACGATGGTGCGATCGATCTCATCCTCGCCAACGGCCATCCCGACGACATGATCGACGGCTACTCGATGCAGGTGAAGTACAAAGAGCCGCTGCTGCTCTTCCATCAGGGCGAGGATCACAAGCTGCATAACGTCAGCGAGCAGGCGGGCCCGGCTTTCCAGCGCTACTTCCCTGCTCGCGGTCTTGCGGTCGGCGATTTCGACAATGACGGCGCTATCGATATACTCATCGGGAACAACGGTGGAGCCCCGTTGTTACTCAAGAATCAGGCGGCAAAGGGAAACAATTGGCTTGGTATTCACCTGGAAGGTGTGCGCTCGAACCGCGACGCCATCGGGGCAAAGATTGTCTGGATCGCGGGCGGGAAGAAGCGATCTCATTTCAAAAGCAACGGCGGCAGCTATCTCTCCTCGCATGATCCGCGCGAAGTTTTAGGGATCGGAAACACCGCCAAAATCGATGAGTTGGAGATCCACTGGCCGGGGCCCAGCAAACAGGTCGATAAGCTCACGAATCTCCCGATCAACCGCTACATTCGAATCATCGAAGGCAAAGGGATAGTGGGATAAAGCCCTCTGAACCAAACTCCCGGTTACTCCACCGGTCTACAGTGAGTCCGGCGTGGCTTTGATGCGCGACAGTTCCGTGCGGCAGCGGGCCAGCCGGCGTTCCACTTCCGACGGGACGTCCACTTTGAACTCGTTCGGCGCAATGTGCGAGGGATTTGGAATCTTGGACCATTCGCCCAGGCTCTGCTCGTACCAACTCTGCGCCTGATTCCAGTAGCGGAATCTCCCTTTCTCGGCTCCCTCCCCCTGCGCGTAACGAGACGCCACGTCCCCCAGCCCTGAATACGTCGCCGCCACGAGATAGCGGGCAGCGATCGACTCAGGCAACCTGGGAGCAATCGTGCTCGACATCTGCAACGCCTGCCGATAGTGTTCCTCGGCTTTTCCGAGATCGCCGGTTCGCAACAAGAAGGCGGCGATGCGGTCGTGACAGGCTGCCACGAGGAGAGCGGTTGGCGCGTCCTTCGGATCCGCGTTGACCACGCGGCTGTAGGCGTCGAGAGCACTCTGATAGAGCTGCAGTTCGTCGCTAGTGTTGCCCGATTTCCCCAGCGCTTCACCCAGCCACACATTGTATTGCGCGAGGGTGGAGGCATCCCAGCTGGTGCTCGACACGGTGCGAAGATGCTCCTGCTCAGCGACGGCTTTACGGAGATACGTGATCGCCTTGGGAACGTCGCCTGCATCCAGCGAGCTACGTCCCATGTCTGCGTAGGAAGCTGCCAAATACATCATCGTGCTGGTGTCGCTCGAATCGGCGGAAGCCAGCTTCTGGATGTAGTCGAGAGCCGTCTCGAAATTCGCAACTGCTTCGGCCGGTCTTCCTTCCATCAATAGAACATCACCCATGGCTTCGTAGGTGTTGTTGAGATCCCGCTGCAGAACACGATTGTTCGGATCCTGGTGCGAGCCGAACTGCAGGTCCAGCGCTTTCTGGAAGTGCTGAATGGCCTCTTTGCGTTCGCCGAGCTTCACCAATTCGTCGCCAATGCGAAGGTTCAACATCGGCACCTTGCGTTGCTTCTTGTAGTCCGACGGATAAGCAGCGGCCAGTTGCTCGAAGAGCGCAAGGGCTCTCTTGTGATCTTCAAGTCCAGCGCGTGGATTGCCCATGCCGGGGCTCGATCCATCGCCACCCAGGAGCACGCCGCGGACTTCATAGTCCATGCCGAGTTCGCCAACCACACGCATGTTCGGCGTCTTTGACGTTTTGTAAGCTGTCTCGGCAACGGAAAGTGCTTTCTGCGCGTTATCTAGGGCTTTCGCCGAGTCGCCCAACGTTGCCCACTGGATCAGGCCCACAAGGCGATACGCCCCCGCGAGCGCGGCTCGATCCTCGTCAGTGGCTTGCCCAGAGCTTATGATGCTCTGTCGAATGGCGAGTGACTTCTGGAAACTCCGGATCGCACCAGCGGCGTCCCCAAGATTCGATTCGTAGGGATTTCCCTGTGCGTTTCCCAGCTTCTCGTAGGCCGTTGCCAGATCGCGTTGCAGGGAGATGTCGCCACTCGCGTCTTTTGCCAGGTTGTCGAGATATTCCATGGAATCCTTAACCAGAAGCTGGAGCGTCGGCGTTGCCCCCGGAAGACTCGCCACTGAGTCGTGGATATCGAACATGAGTGAATGAGCAAGCTTCTTCACGTCATTGAAGCGTCTCTCGGCGCGTAGTGCATTGGCTTGTGCGATGCGGGCCTGGTGGACTGTGGCGATTACCCCGCCGAGGATGGCCAGCGCCACCAACCCTGCCGCAGACACGGCCACTCTGTTCCGGCCAACGAATTTTCCGGCGCGATAGCTCCACGACCCTTTGCGAGCCTGCACAGGCAAGCCCTCAAGATGCCGGCGGACGTCCTCGCCCAGCTGTTCCGCCGAGCCGTAACGCCGTTGTGGTTCTTTGCGCAGGGCCATCAGTACGATGTTGTCGAGGTCTCCCGACAACTGGCGCCGTAGCTTTGCGACCGAGACTTCCCGGCCACTGAGTTCATTCGCCTCCTGTGCGCTCAAATTCCTGCCTACCGCGGTACTCGGTCTCTGCGGATCCGTCTCTGTGATCGCGCGCGCCAGTTCTGCGGGAGAATGTGAGTTGACGCGGTACGGCGACTGGCCCGTGAGGAGTCGATACAGGACAACGCCGAGCGAGTACACATCGGTCGCCGTGGTGATGGATACGCCGCGAATCTGTTCCGGGCTGGCATACTCCGGAGTGAGCGGGTGAAGCATCGTCGCTTCCGATGCACCGCCGGGATCGAGAATCTTGGCAATTCCAAAATCGAGCAGCTTCGGAATCCCCGCGCTGGTTACGAGAATGTTTCCCGGCTTGATGTCGCGGTGGATTACCAAGCGTTGGTGGGCATACTGGACCGCGGAACACACTTGCCGGAAAATCTCTAACCGCTGGGAAATCGATAGGGAGTGCCGGCTGCAATATTCATCGATCGGAATTCCCTCGATCAGTTCCATCACTAGATAGGGAATGCCGTCTTCCGTCGTGCCGCCATCGAGAAGTCGCGCGATATTCGTATGGTCGAGCGATGCGAGAATCTGCCGCTCATGACGGAACCGCCCCAATACGGAGGCTGTGTCATGACCACTGCGCACAAGCTTTACGGCGACCTGCTTCTCATACTGCCCATCCGCGCGCGCTGCGCGGTAGACCGATCCCATCCCGCCCTGACCGATTTCCTCCAGCAATTCATAAACCCCCACGCGGCTGCCGGTGCGGGATGGCGAAGAACTCTGGGAGGCTGAGCCTCGGTCGATCGGCGGGGCTTTTAGAAATTCCGAGTTAGCTTGCTGATGGTGATTGAGAAGTGTTTCCACTTCACTGCGCAGCTCCGGATCGCCAGCCCCAATGCGGTCGAGAAACGGCGCGCGGTTCGCAAGACCAAGCGCGATGGCCTCGTCGAGCGCATGCTTCACCTGCTGCCAACGTTCGGGAGTCATTTTGCTGGTCTTTGGATTGAGCCGCGAAGGGCCGAATCACACTTTGCGAGATTTGCGCCGACCATTTGCACATCCTCGCGCTCGTCGTTTTCGAGTTCATCCCTTTTCAGCTTATCGTTCCATACGCTCAGGCTCTTCTCATACCAGGCGCGGGCTTCGTGCCATTTCTTTTGTCTTTCCGCAGAGGAGAGATTCAGGTCGCCCGCCCAGGTCCGATAGGCTTCGCCCAATCCGGCGTAGGCGCTCGCCAGACCGGTACGAACATAACGATTGCCGGCACTCTCGGGCGACATTGCCTGAAAACTTGTTACAGCGGCCTGAAGTACAGGCACGGCATCATCCGGCTGTCCTGACATCACCAGAGAATTGCCCATGCCCACCGACGCGAAACCGACGTTCGCCCGGGCAAGAGAGTCTTTGGGATCGGCCGCCACTAACTCTTGAAAAATTTGATGCCCGCGTCGGTGCGTTTCCAAAGCACCAGCACCATCTCCTTGGTCTTTCTGGAAGCCGGCAAGGCGAAGGACCGCCTCCCCCAGATATTCACGAAGTGGGGCGACGTTCGGATTGGCTCGCGACACCCCCTCCAGGATCTGCACCGCCTTGGTCTGCAGCGGAATGGCTTGCGCTAAATCTCCCTTCCGCCGCAAAGACAGCGCCATTCCGGCGAAATCGCCTGCCAGGTGGGTTTTCAGTTTCGTATGGGCGGCGTCCACGCGAAGTCCGGCTTCGTGCGTCGACGCGGCCTCCTGATACATCTTCAGTTCTCCATCCCGGTCACCGGTCTGCCCCAGGATCATTGCCGTGAAATAGTAAGTTCCTCCCAACTGATCGGCTACCGTCGCGCTGGTGTTGGTGGCCGCCATTCGTTGTGTGATGGGCAGTGCTTTGCGCATTTCCACCAGGGCGCCGGCAAGATCCCCGCTCGATTCCAGCACATTGGCCATGCGGATGTAGTCGCTGGTCAAAGCCAGCAGCCTTGGCTCAGTCGCCTCTCTCGCGGCCAGACTTTCGCGGATGGTCATCGCCTTGCGGTAGCTTTGCAGAGCCCCGGCTGTGTCTCCCAGGTTTGCACCATAGGGGTACCCGAGCACATCTCCCACTTTTTCGTAGGCCGAGGCCAATTCCTCTTGCAACGATTGGTCCCCTTTTGCCTCCGTGTTTAGGCTGTCGAGGTACTGCAGCCCGCGGCTGACGAGTAGTTTCCGCGCCTCCGTCGAGCCTGGCAGATCGCGGATCGAATCGTGGACCTCAAAGATCAGCGAGTTCGCCAGCTTGCGGACATCGTTGAAGCGATGCTCCGCAATGCGCTTCTCGCGCAGGGTCATGGCCATCCCCCCCAGCAGGGTGAGGGCGACGATCAAGCTGGCCGCGACTCCCGCTTTGTGGCGCTTGATGAACTTCCCGGCCCTGTAATTCCAGGAGCCCTGCCGCGCGTTTACGGGAAGCCCTTCCAGGTGCCGGCGGATATCCTCGGCAAACTGCTCCACCGAACCATACCTTCGCAGCGGTTCTTTACGCAGAGCCTTCAGGACGATGTTGTCGAGATCGCCCGACAGCCGGCGCTGCAATCTTGCTGGCGTAGCCTCCGGCGCATTGCTTTTACCCTGCGCGTTGCGCAGGATTACCGTGCTGGGACGACCCGGTTCCAACTCGCAGACGGCGCGGGCCATCTCGTGCGTCGGGATTCCGGAATATGGGGAACTCCCGGTCAGTAACTGGTATAGAACGACGCCGAGCGAGTACACATCACTGGCGGTGGTAATAGGTTCCCCGCGAACCTGTTCCGGGCTCGCATAACCTGGGGTGAGAGGATGAAGCAGTGTTGTTTCTCCACCCGACGATGGATCGAGAATCTTCGCGATTCCAAAATCGAGTAGTTTGGGAACACCCTCACTGGTCACCAAAATATTGCTCGGCTTGATGTCGCGATGAATAACCAGTCGCTGATGTGCGTAATGAACGGCGCCGCACACTTGTCGAAAAAGTTGCAGGCGCTCGGTGACAGTCAGACGGTGAGCATCACAATACCGGTCGACCGGCTCGCCTTCGATTAGTTCCATGACCAGGAACGGGATGCCGTCCTCGGTCGTACCACCGTCGAGCAGGCGAGCGATGTTCGGATGGTCGAGGGTTGCCAGAATCTGCCGCTCGTGGCGAAACCGTTCCAGCACCGAAGAGGTGTCGTATCCGCCACGAACCAGTTTGATGGCTACCTGCTTCTCGTATTGTCCGTCCACGCGAGCGGCGCGATATACCGCTCCCATGCCGCCATGACCAATCTCAGAGAGAATCTGATAGACGCCCAGGCGGCGACCGATGCGGGCCGAAGGCAAGCCCTTTTCAGAAGAAGGTGTCAGTTGGATCGCGGCCTGTTTGAGAAATCCTGTTGCCGCCAGCTGGTGATGCTGTAAAAGACTCTCCACTTCATCCCGTAGCTGTGAATCTCCCTCACATGCGTCATCCAAATATCCGGGCTGGCCGGTCGCGTCCATAGCGAGGGCGCCATCCAACACTTGCTTGACGCGCTGCCATCGCTCCGGGTTCATGAAGTCGCCCTTCGCGCCAGTTCGCGGTGAAGCCAGGCTCGCGCCGACGTCCATTCCCGCGATACGGTGGCAGGCGAGATCCCCATCACCTCCGAAGTATCCGCTATGGAAAGGCCCCCAAAAAAGCGCAGTTCGACGATCTGGCTTTGCTGGGGATCCAGGTGCGCCAGATCCTTTAAGGCTTCATCCAACAAGACAACGTCGAGGTCGGGCTGGGAAGGCATCTCGAGCCCTTCTTGCAGCGTGATCTTGCAAGCGCCCCCACCGCGCTTGGCCGCCTGGCGATTGCGCGCATATTCCACCAGGACCTGCCGCATGACACGCGCCGCCACGCCAAAGAAGTGCGCACGATCTTGCCACTGCGGTGTATTCGGTCCCACCAGGCGGACGTAAGCCTCGTGCACGAGTGCGGTGCTTTGCAGAGTGTGATCGGAACGCTCGCGCTGCAGGTAATGGTGCGCGATCAAACGTAGCTCATCGTAGACGAGGGGCACCAAGGCATCGAGCGCCATTTGGTCACCGGAGCGCCAGCGTACCAATAGCTCAGTGATCTCATCCGAGGAGTCGCGTCGCACGAGGTCGGCCCCCGCGCCCGGGGGTGTGGCGCGTTGGTCGGGAAGCATATCGCTATCTTGTTCCACTGTCAAGCCATTGAAAAAACAATAGTTACAGGTCGCTCGCCGCCTTCTGCTCGCCCTCAAGGATCTCTTTCCGCATCGCAACATGCCTTCGAGTCATGGTGAGTTCCCCGCCGCCGACGTTGCCCGTTCCGCATAACAGACAAATTTTCGGTTTCCCTGATACGAATTCCCTTCGTTTTGCGCATGTCATAGCAGGAGGAGCAGTCGCACCCTGGCCGGCGTGCGATGGGGGGAGCTGGCCGGGGACCTCCCCACAGGTTTCAGACTGCTCCACGGGCGTAAATCAACCAAATTTAAAGGAGTTTGCCATGAGGTACAGCTTGCGACAGCTCTTCTCGGCTCTGATACTGGCGGCGCTGGCGACAACCGCCCCGGCAGAGGACCTGCACATCAAGAAGAACGTCTCGGTGAACGGCTACGTCGTTTCCACCAGCGACACTTCCATCAAAGGCGCTCGCACCCGGGACGTAAGCCAGACTCCTGTGGGCGGCAGCACAGTAACCCTCCGGCAGTGCGATCTGAAGCGCACCGTAACCATCAACGAAAACGCGCAGACCTACTACCTTGCCGACGATCCCAAGGATGCCGCCGCCGCTCGCGCTGCCGCGCTAGCCACCGGCGCGCCTGTTCCTGAAACCACCGGCGGCAAGATTGATATCACCACCACCATCACGGATACTGGCGAGCGCAAGCCGATGTTTGGTTTCACCGCACGTCATCTCAAAATCAAAGTCGCCCAGGAAGCCTCGCAGAACGCCTGCAACCCCGTCCATCAGAGCTTTGAAATCGATGGCTGGTACGCGGACCTGGGCAAAGAACTCGCAGGATGCTCCACCCAGGTCGGTCCTCCAGTTCCGCAAGCGCAGGGCTGCACGGACACGATCGTCAACCACCGCGGTGGCAGCGGCAAGCCGGGATACCCTCTGGCCGAAAACATCACCATGCCGACGCCCGACGGTGGCACGACTACGGTGAACATCAGCGTCTCGCAGTTGCAGAAGCAAGCCCTTGAAGACTCGCTCTTTGACGTGCCTGCGGGATACCGTCAGGTCAATTCAATCGCGGAACTGAATCCGGCCGCGGTGCCGCAAGTTGCTCAGCAACAGATGGCACCTCCGACAGGCATGCAGCAGATGCCGCAGCAACAGATGCCGCAACAGGGCAACGCCGCGGGGCATCCTTCCATGGCCCAGATGATGATGAACCCAGCTGCCCAGATGGCATTACAAAAGAACGCGTTCGCTCAGGCGCAACAAATGGGTCTGGCAGGGGGTATGGCCAACGGCATGACTGGCGGAATGGGTGCAATGGGAGGCAATCAACCCGCGAGTGCTCCCATTGCGGCGCCCCAAGCCTTAGGTCCAAAGGCACCAGGGAAGATCCGAGTAGGAATCGCACCCCCAGAAGCGCAGCTTGGACAGGGTAGCAATGCGGGAGCGGACTATAGCAGTCCGATCCGCAATGCCATTGTCGCGTTGATGAGTGGACCCGCAGTCGAGATCGCCGCGCTCGATTCCCGCATCGCGATGCAGTTGCAGGCCGAAGCACAACAGAAACAATGCGATTACGTTTTGTTCTCAAGCGTAGCCGTGAAACACAGCTCAGGAGGCGGCTTTGGCAAGTTTATGAAGATGGGGAGTACCGCGGCCTCTATGACGCCGATGGGCGCGATGGCACACGGCATGGGAGGTGCGATGGCGGCAACGGCAGCTTCAGCGGCGGCATCGGCTGCGGCGCAGGCAGCCCAGCAACAAGCCATCAATCAACTCGCCGGATTCAATGGCCAGATCAAGTCGAAGGACGATGTCACCGTACTGTACCAACTCGTTCAGACCGGACAAAGCGCGCCCCTTCTGCAAAACCAACTGCAGGGGAAGGCCAAGTCTGATGGCGAGGACGTACTCACTCCCTTGCTGACCCAGACCGCCAACATGGTCCTGACCCAGGTCAGCGCGAAGAAATAGGAGTGTGGCGCGCGGACTCCCGCCCGCATCGGCGGGCGATCGCAAGGTCGCCCGCTGATCGCTCCCAACTTCGAATGCCATGAATCTGCAAACCAAGAAAATTGCTATTGTCGCCGGAGTTCTGTTGCTCGCGTTGTTGGCGGGTAGCGTCCCCCGCCACAGGAAAACTACGCGGCGTGCTGCATATCCCGGCGCACCAGCGTTGAATCCAGGAAGAATCCCAATCCCAGCATGAACGGGATCGCGCCGAACGACGCCGCTATGAACGCATCCGGTTCTACGCGCGCGATCATGGCGAACGTCGCCACATAGCCGATCGCGCCCGCCACCAGCAGGATTCCTGCGCGACGCGAACGTGCCGTCTGTGATAGCTCCGGCTCCATTGGAACTGATACTCCACGCGCAATGGCCGCCAGCCGCTCCTCGGTGCGAAGTTTATTAACCCGATAGTACGTGTAAGAACCAATTCCCACTAAGGGAATAGCAAAAAGCATCACTACCGCCGCCAGTCCCACGATGTCTCCCATAACTCGCTCCTGATTTTCCGGCGCTCCGAGCGCACCGTTTTAAGAATCATTGCCTGCTCCCTAGGTACGGAGGGAAACAAGATAAAGTTCCGTTCAAGAAATGCGGCCTTCCCTTGAGATGTCACCTTTTCCAGCTGTCATCCCGACCGGAATCGAGGCGCAGCCGAGCGGAAGGGGGCGACCTTGCGTCGGCTTAGCGAAGACAACCTCCAGCCTGTAGCGACCTGCTCACCCTGCACCACTCCTGATGCAATTTTGAATAAATCTCTTTGATCTGGCTAATAAGGTCTTTTTATTGGCGAGGGAACCTTCCTCCACGGTAACCTGATCTGTTAACAGCCCCACGGCCAAGCTCACCGTTAGAGCCAACATCAACTTCAAGGAGACTCATGTCCAACGAACTGCGGGATTTTCTGGCGCTCTCGTATTCCGAACTGGAAGAACTGAATCTTAAGGCGAAGGAGCAGCGCAAGAATCGCGTTGCCGTGCACAAGGTTCAGGAAGAACGCCTCAAGTACCTGACCGACGAAAAGCGCATTAAAGCCGTCACCGTGCTCTTCAGCGATCTCGAAGGCCGGTTGCACATGCTCGACTACGATAAGAAATTTCTGCTCAAGAGCTTCGACAACCTGACCTTCGACGGCTCATCCATTCGCGGTTTCACCGCGCAGCGCGAAAGTGATCTGCGCCTCGGAATTGACTGGGCCGCCTTCTACTGGGGCCCCGCCGACTACTTCGGCCCCGGCAAGGTGATGGTGTTTGGCGAGGTCATCGACAAGAACGGCGAGCCCTACACCGCTGATATTCGCGGAATGCTCAAGGTTTATGCGCAGAAGCTGCACGACAAAGAAGGCTACACGCTGAACGCCGCCAACGAGATTGAAGGCTTCCTTTTCAAAGGGGCAGACGCGGAGCGGCACTATCATGAAGCCAGCAAGTTCGAGTATGTCAACACGGGTGGCTACTATCACTCGCTGCCAGGCGACCAGTTGCGCACATTCATCGACAACACCGCGGAAGTGCAGCGCGCCATGGGCTTCCAGAACGAGAAGGATCACCCGGAGGTCGCGCCTTCGCAGTTTGAAATCAACTACGGCTACGGAGAAGTGGTCGCGGCCGCCGATCAGATCCAGCTCTACAAGTTGATCTGCCGCGAAGTGGCCACCAAGGCTGGGCTGACCGCGTGCTTCCTGCCGAAACCCGTTGTCGGCGTCAACGGCAGCGGCATGCACACCAACGTGTCGATCAGCAAAAATGGCAAGAATTTGTTCTGGGACGTCAAAGGCGAAGAGAAACTCAGCAGTCTCGGATACGAGTTCATCGACCGCATTCTCACCCACGGCAATGATCTCTGCCTCCTGCTCAATGCCAGCGTGAATGCCTATCGCCGCCTGGATCCCCATTTCGAAGCGCCCAACCAGATCAAGGCATCCCCGACCGATCGTGGCTCCATGATTCGCATTCCCATCGGCAATGACAAGAGCATGCGCGTCGAGGTCCGCTCGGTCAGTCCCGATGCCAGCCCCTACATGGTCATGTATTCCATCTTTAAGACCGGTCTCGACGGCGATACCGCCAAGATCAAGAACCTGCGCCAGGCCGAACGCTACCTGCCCGATAACATCTACGACGCTCTGGACAATTTCCGGAAGGCGAAGTGGACCACGGAACTGCTGGGCGAAGACGTGAAGGCCCGCTACGCGGATCTGAAGCAAGCCGCCGCCGACCGTTGCCCACGGGCGCTGGGCACATTCGTCAAAGCCCCCGAGGTGCAGTATCACCACGAGGTCTACAACCAGTTCCTGTGGAACTTGTTCTAGAAGGAATTGCGCCACCACGCCCTGGCCGATGCGCCAGGGCGTTCCTTTTGTGCTGGGGGAATCTTTGGCCAACATTCTTTACGGTGGCCCAGGTTCGCGTCCGCTCTTCGGACGCCAACCTGGGATCCCTACACTAGCAACTGAAGGTGAGCAACAGGATCTCTCGAGATCCGCGAAACCGCCGCAGATTTGGCGGAACTGCAAAACCTAAAGCGAACCCTAGCTCAGTATGTGCATTCCCAGGTTAGCGCCAAAAAACGGCGCGAACCTGGGGCACCAGCGCTTCGTTCTACGATCCCAGCACAGGGACTTCAGCCCTTTGGCGAATGGAATCGAAGTCGTATTCCTGCTTGATCTCACCGTTCTCAAACACGGTCGCTAACTGATCCTCAGTAGCGGATGAATCTTCGACGTTCTCCACAGTATGGAAGGTCCCCGGCGTAGTCTGCACCAACGCCAGCCGTCCATGCTTGGAGTTCTTCCCGGGATCGGTGATGGGGTCCTTGAACACCGGCCGCCATTGTCCGTCGACCTTCGCCGCCGAGCACTTGAACGCGAACTTCTGTGTATCGCGGTTGAGCTGTTGCAGCAACGCTCCGCCCATGCCGAAGGCGATGTTGTCTGCGCTCCAGCCATGAAACTTTGCCAACTGGTAAAGCATGTTCTGTACCGTAAACATGTTGACGCCGTCGCCCTGAATCACACGCACGTACGACGGCAATACACGATACCCCTTCGCATTGGTCTCGTAGCCGAACTTCTGTCCCAGAATCTCGAACACTTTCGTCAGCACGTTGATGGGATCTCCCGAATCCGGCCGGATCACGAGCGTGCCTTTGCGCTGCACGATATCGGGCTTCAGCAACTCACCCCACAGCTTTTCGCAAGCGTTGTAGATGTTGTAGCTGTCGGACACGCACGCAACTAAGCCATCCGGATAAGCACGAAGCATGTTCTGGTAAGCATCGAGTTCATGTTCTTTGCCCCATGCAGTAATGGTCGAGTGCTCAGAGGCGGGGATGGAAAAGCCCGGCATGCTCTTGGTGTGGTAGTGGTCCTGCAGCAGGATTATGCCCGCTACCGTGTCGGTCCCCATGAAGTTGACCAGATGCGCTGCGCCTCCGATCGCCGCCGTCTCTTCTGAACTCACACCGCGGTACCCGAAGTCGTGAAGTTTAAACGGAAGGAGCGACGGGTCGCCCGTGCGCTCGAGAAATCCTTTGATGATCTTCTTGATCTCGCGCGACAGGGTGGCAACGGTTGTGGGATACCACACCTTCAGTAGCAAGGTCTCGAGATAATTCGTCAGCCACGGGAAATCGGAATCAGTATTCTCAATTGTGGACAGAACATTCAAATTCGATACGACCGAGCCTTCCGGCACGGCCCGAACGCGCACCGGAAGACATCCACCATGCTTTTGGAGCAACCGGGTCCAGCCGTCGCGATTGAACAGGTCGCGTCCAAAATGCCGCCGGCAAAAATCATCGGCCTGGGCGATATCCCCCTGCGTGAACACCTGCCCCTGCAAATAAGTGCGCAAATAATATTGCAATCCGAAAAACACGGTCGCTGGAAACATCCCTCCCCGCGACTCGAGATAGGAATAAATCGCAGTCGTGTTAGGCGGATACTGCTTCCAGTGGGTGAATTTGTAACTGTCTGTCCGAAGCAGAAAGTTCATGGGCGCCTTTGAAAAAGCAGGTAGTAGACACACCCAAGACCTAGAACCTGACACCTAATAAGGAAAGGCTACCACCATTGGGCAGTAGCCTGTTGCCGCTCAAGCCGAGGGCGCCTACGTGGCGTTCTGAAAGTACTCTCCGGGAAGAGCCACTATGGTGCCTCGCGTGGCTCCCGACGGAACACTCCGGACTTCCCTTTCGGGCCTTTGCACCCCCGCCAGGTACGTGTCTGCGGTCTTCAATTCAATCCGGATCCCCAGAACCCGCTCGAGTTGCCGAATGTCCGCTCGCTGATGATGCTCGTAGAGTGTGGTCGCAACACCCTGTCCTCCGGCGCGCCCCGTCCGGCCAACGCGATGAATAAAATCTTCCGGAAGCTGTGGCAAATCATAATTGATCACCTGCGCCACGTCCTGCACGTGGATACCCCGGGACGCCAGGTCTGTCGCGACGAGTACGCGCACGCGGCCTTGCTGGAATGCGCTGAGGGCTGCCGTGCGCTGCGACTGCGACCGATCGCCGTGAATCATTGCGACGGAAAAGCCATCTCGACTCAAGCGCTGTGCCAGCCTTTCAGTGGAGCGCTTGGTGCGCGCAAACACCAGGCAACGGCCGGTCTCTTTGGCCAGTAGTCGTTGCAAAACATCCAACTTCTCGCCAGTGGAGACCTCGAAGGCTTGCACCCGCACGTTCTCTGACGGCTTCAGCACGGATCCAATTGCAACCCGCACGGGTCTGCGCATGTAGTCGGTGACAAGGTGCGCCACCGACGCTTCCAGCGTCGCCGAGAAGCACATGGTCTGCCGGTTCTTCGGGAGAGCTCCCACGATGCGCCGCACAGCGGGCATGAATCCCATGTCCATCATGCGATCGGCCTCGTCGAGGACAAGCATCCGCAACCCTCGAAAATCGACCAGTCGCCGGTCAAGGAAATCTTCCAGCCGCCCCGGCGTTGCAACCACCACTCGTGCTCCACGCCGGAGGGAGTAAAGCTGTTGCTTCTCCGAGAGTCCGCCGACGACCAGCGCGGCCTCCGGAAGTTTGCTGCCCCGCAGGGCGTTGTATTGTTCGGCGACCTGCATGGCAAGTTCGCGCGTCGGAACCAGCACAAGTGCGTGGATTCCTGCGGCGTCGTCCTGAAGCAATTGCTCCAGGATGGGAAGCAGGAAGGCCAGCGTCTTACCGGTGCCCGTCTCAGCTGTACCCAGGACATCCCTGCCCTGGAGTGCAGGCGGAATCGCTGCCTCCTGCACGGGGGTAGGAATGGAAAAACGAAGTGCTGCCAGTCGCTCTTGTAAATAAGAGCTCATGGGCAACTCTGCAAAATGTGTCAAACGGTACTTTCTTTCTGTCTGGTCGGAATTGATCGCGATGCATGCCGGGATCGCCCGGTGGCACAACAACTCGTGTTAGCCAGTAGTCAAATTGGATTTACGCTGAAAACTTACGGGAGGGGACTGAAGGCGGGAATCCTTAGATCAATTCCTGAACCCAGAAGAGCCGCACCACACAACCGTGGTAGTAAGCGCAAACACAGTGTACCACGGCGAATGCCAAGATCCACATTACCGAGGTTTCGCTGGCTCTCCCAGCACGATGGTCTCGCGCTCCGCTGCCAGGCGTTCGCGTTCTGCCCGTACCGAACCAAGGTCTTCCAGCAACTGCAGGTCTCTGGCTACGTCGCTGTAGGCTACCTTCGATGGACTCTTGCGCAATTCTTCGTGCAGGCGCAAAAGAACCAATTTGCGTCCCATCTCGGGCGACTCGGTTTCCTCGAGAATATTCTGCCGCGAGACCCCGACCTGGATCGGGACGGAGCCCATCTTCAGGCGCAACACCGGCCGGCCCGCCTCGTCGAGCAGCGGTTCCGCCTCCACGACAGATTCGCGCCACTTTTCCCCTTCGAGTGCTACATCTTCTGTTGCGCTCCGCTGGATGGCTTCCAGTCGGTTCATATACCCCACCCGCTGCTGCGCCGTCATGGGTGGTTCCAGATCGCGGCTGGGATCAAATATCAGCGCGTGACTTGCGGGATCAAACCCGCCTCCGGTGAAATACGCTGCCGCGAAAGCGCCCACGATCGCAGGATGCCATACCAGCAGCGGGACCATATACTTCTTCGCTTTGAATGCGGACTCCACCACTCCACGCACTCTCTTGCTGCGCTTGATCGTCCCCGGAACCTGCGGAATCACAAACCTCTGAAATTCGAGATCGCGATGATGTTTGCTGTATCGGGCCAGGCACTTGGCGATTTGCTTGGGCGTCGTTACACCCAGATCGGCGATTACCGACCGATGCAACGCGCCCGGATAGTAGAAGTTGATTACCGCGCGCACAAAGTCGGCACAATTCGCGGAAATCAACTTGTATCGTGGCGTGTTGGGGGCATCGTTCAGGAAAGCGATGAGTTCATCGTCCCTTTCTTCGCTGGTCTCGATCTGGAACGCATAGAGGGTGCGATCGTACGCCGAACCAACCAACTGAACCCACGGCCCTTCAGGCATCTCCCCGTTGCTGCCATCGGGAACAATGTCTCGCAGATGCTCTCGCCGATACTGATCGCGCAGGAAGGCTCGCAGTCTGACGTCAGCGTAGATCGGAACTTTGTCGGGACTGTCGACCGCGTATAGGTAAGGGATTAGGGAAATCGCATACCAGTCGTGCTGGCCGATTCCGTGATAGCGGCTGAGCACAACACCTTTCTCACCGGGCTCACATCGGCGGAGGACAACAGGATTGTCGGCGCAGACTCGATCCAGATAAACGGCCACGTGTCCAGTGCCGGCAAACGTCCCATCCACACTGTAGGGCTCTTCGAGAAGAAGAGTGGCGCCGGCGTGTGCCCGCACACTGGCCAGGCCAACCGCGAATAACAGAATCCCCCAGAATCGAAAACGGCCCATATGCAAATTCAAACTCGCCACAGACAAGAAAGTTTTTCCCCGCACACCCCAACCCGCCCACTGTCAGAACTACACAAGTTTGATGCGACTATCCCAACTCCCTCAAGTAACGGAAGGGACTGTATTTAGCTCGACTTTAGGCATCAGAAATAAGACGTAGATCTGGCTTTCTGAACCTAAGCTTCTTTTAATCAAGAGGTTACGATGGGAAGAGGGGGAGGGAGGCGGAAATGCGCTTCTTTACCGCACCATCCACTCCGTTAGGTTATGCATACCGCGGAGAATTGCGCCGTATTTTGGAAGGACAGTCAAGGCCAGCCCGGCGAGCGAGCCCCACGAATACCATGCGGCCCCGGGCGCGGGAGCAGAGGATTGATCCTGCTTCCAGTCCATCAGCCTTTGCACACGCCCGTTGATCGAAGTGGCCGCACGCGACGCGAGCGGCGTGGTGAGAGGCGCCGTTGCTTGCAACTGCGCAAGACGCGAAAGCTTGATCAGCGCGGAAGCCAACTCCACAGCATCCCGCGCATTCGTCACGGCTGCATCGTCGGCCGTCATCTCTTCCGCTTCACTCCACGCGGACTCGAGATGGGAAGCTCCAGGAAACACGCAGAAGCGAAATACCAGCTTCTTTAAGTTGTCAAACCGGCGCGCATGCGCCATTTCGTGTCGCAGCGCGGCCTCCAGCTCGTTGGGAGTCAAAAGGTCGGCAGCCGCCTTCGACAGCAATACTTTGGGGGCCCGGATCCCGGCCAGCGTCAGCGACGGAACCATCGGAAGAATGCGAAACACGGGCACCGATGCGCGCGAAGCTATCAACGTAGCACCGGCCAGCCAGCCATTCACCGTTTGTGAGGTTCTCCAATAAGCCGCAAACGCGTTGAAGGCCCCCAGCGCGAGTAGCATCAGTCCA